>Ga0247727_10001364_pt1 | contig 58553 bp, 54 predicted proteins | sample WisWelCaveWW1625_FD_202498 | JGI IMG/M metagenome (GOLD analysis project Ga0247727, IMG submission 202498) | Biofilm microbial communities from Wishing Well Cave, Virginia, United States - WW16-25 | ecosystem: Environmental > Aquatic > Deep subsurface > Groundwater > Cave microbial mat | place... | reverse complement strand
GACAGCCCATGAGTCAGAGAAAAAGTGATTTGGGAATCCCTCGACTGACGACGACAACGACCGCCGCGCACGATTTTTGATGCGGCGTGGCTCGACAGACTCTACTCAACTGACGACAGGCCCTAGCAAGCTGCCACTGTACGTTTTCAAAGTCGGCAGTCGCGCGGGCGAGCGTCGACCGCATTTGGTCCGTTTCCTCCGGCTTCCATGCGTCAGCTTTCGGACCACAGCGCCCGTGACCAAGCCGCCTCAAGGATAGAGCCGCGCCTTGGCCCACGGCTCGCCCGATGCGGTGCGGCGGAAGGCGATGCGCTCGTGCAGGCGGAACGGGCGGTCGTGCCAGAACTCCATCTCGGTCGGCGTGATGCGGAAGCCGGACCAGTAGGGCGGGCGGGGGATGTCGCCGATCGGGTACCGCGCGGTGACGGCGGCAACGGCCTTCTCCAACGCGAAGCGACTCTCCAGCGGGCGCGATTGCTGCGAGGCCCAGGCGCCCAGCCGGCTGCCGCGCGGACGGCTGGCGAAGTAGGCATCGGCCTCGGCATCGCTCACCACCGAGGCGTGGCCGCGCACGCGCACCTGCCGGCGCAGCGATTTCCAGTGGAAGCACAGCGCCGCCGACTTCGCGGCGAGCAGCTCGCGCCCCTTGGCGCTCTCGAAGTTGGTGTAGAACACGAAGCCGCGGTTGGCCGCGCCCTCGCCGTCGACGCCCTTGAGCAGGGTCATGCGCACGTTCGCCATGCCGGCTGCATCGACGGTGGCGAGCGCCATCGCATTGGGGTCGTTGGGCTCGTGCGCCTTGGCATCGTCGAACCAGGCGGCGAACAGCGCGAAGGGATCGCTGGCCTGGGTGAAATCGCCGGCCTGGGGTGCCGTGTAGTAATCGCCCTTCGGCTTGTCGGTCATTGCCTGCTTCCTCGTTCGCCGTCCCGGACGCGCAGTTCACCCCACCTTAACCCTGCCCGCTCACACTCATAAACTGGAGTCTCGTTGCCAAATCCGTCCCTGTGAGTGGGTGGCCATGCGTGCGCCTGCCGATCTTGTAGCGCTTGCGGTGTGCGCCGTCGCCGCCTTCGCGTCATTGGTGTCTGCGCCGGGGCCGGCGTCGGCCGAGGACGTCGACCTCAGCCGGCCACCCACCGTATCGGCGCACCCCAGGCCGTCCGACTTCAAGGCGAGCCTGGACGAGAACGACGAGATCGCGGCCCTGGAAGCCATCCGCGTGGCGCTGTCCGAGGTCGGCGACGGCAACACCTACGTCTGGCATCGCCGGCATGGCCGCCTGAGCGGCCTCGTGCAGCCGACGGCCTCGTTCAAGGACCGGACGGGCCGCGTCTGCCGGCACATCCTGCTGATCATGACCGCTGGTGGCTACACGGCCAGGGCCGAAGGCGTCGCCTGCCGCCTGGGCGACGGGCGCTGGCAGCTCGAAGGCTGAGGGCGGACGCGGCAGTTGCGCCTGCGCTCGCTTGCCTCTATCTCGGGTCCGGGCAAGATCGAGATCGTTTCAGGTGGAAGCCTTTCGCTTCCGCCTGAAACGTGAATCTCGCTCTAAGCAATTGAATAGAGCAGGATTCACGCTTCGGCCGATACGTGCCTTGGTGGGCTGAAGTGCTTCAATCCGAAGCGATCCTGCTCTAGACATCGGGGACCGGGGGAGCTGCAGGCATGCCGTGGCTATGGGCGATTTTCACGGTCATCGCGGCCGGCGGCCAGGTGATGCGCAATGCCATGCAGAAGGAGCTGACCGGCGTGCTCGGCACGGTCGGCGCCACCCACGTGCGCTTTCTGTTCGGCCTGCCCTTCGCCCTCGTGTTTCTCGCCATCGTGCTGATCAGCACGGGCTTGCCCGTGCCGGTGCTGAACAACACCATGCTGGCCTGGACGGTGACCGGGGCGACGGCCCAGATCGGTGCCACGGCCCTGCTGCTCGCCGCCATGCAGGAGCGCTCGTTCGTCGTCATCACCGCCTACGCCAAGACCGAGCCGGTGCAGGTCGCCTTTTTCGGCTTCGCCTTCCTCGGCGAGCACATATCGCCGGGCGTCGCCACCGCCATCCTGATCGCGACGGCCGGCGTCCTGATCGTGTCGTGGCCGCGCCGCAGCGCCGAGGAGGTGTTCTCCTGGAAGCCGGCGGGGCTGGGCATCGCCTCCGGGGCGATGTTCGCGGTTGCGGCCATCGGCTTTCGCGGCGGCATCCGGGCGCTGGAGACGCCGAGCTTCGTGGTTGCAGCCACCGTGACCCTGGCGTTGGGCCTCGTCATCCAGACGGTGGTGCTCTCCGCCTATCTCGTGGTGGCCGATCGCGCGGTGCTGGGGAACATCTTCCGCGCCTGGAAGCCCTCGCTGCTCGCCGGTTTCATGGGTGCGTTCGCCTCGCAGATGTGGTTCCTGGCCTTCGCGCTCGAGACGGCGGCCAAGGTGCGCACCCTGGCGCTGATCGAGATCCTGTTCGCGCAGGTCGTTTCGCGCAATCTGTTCAAGCAGAATATCGCCTCCCGCGAGATGGCCGGCATCGGGCTGATCGTGGTGGGCGTCATCCTGCTGTTGAATCTGTGACTACGTGGACTATGTAGTGCCGTATGCTGGCGACGGCTGCATGCCGCCGCCACGCCTCCGGAGGCTTCGCCATGGTCGACACAGCTCCACCACAGACCCCGTCCGCCGCCCCGCCGGGCCCAACGGCTGCCTACGACCGCGAGAAATTCGCGCGCGCCAAGCGGCAGGTGGAGGCGATCAAGGGCTTCTATATCCACCTCGTCGTCTTCGTGCTCGTGCTGGCACTGCTGACGGTCATTGACTATGTGACCGGCAGCCCCTGGTGGGTGCAGTGGGTGTTCTTCGGCTGGGGCGTCGGCGTCGTCGGCCACGCCGTCGGCGTGTACGGCCGCTTGCCGAAAATGTTCGAGGATTGGGAGCGACGCAAGATCAAGCAACTGATGGAAGAGCGGTAGAGCCCAGACGACGGGCACCCCCGCTCCCCGATCGATGGCTTGCGCCTACTTGATCAGCCCTTCGGCCTTCATAGCCGCCTGCACCGCGGGACGGGCGCCGACGCGCTTGCGGTAGGCCAGGACGTTGGCGTAGGGGGACAGATCGACGTCGACGCGGCTCGCCCAGTTCGACACCACGAACAGATAGGCGTCGGCCACCGAGAACTCCTTGCCCATCAGGTAGTCGTTGCCGGCAAAGTGCTTGTCGAGATGGGCGAAGCGGGAGGCGAGCCGCTCGCGAAAGTATTTCTTGGCCTCGTCGGGCATGCTCGGATTGAAGAGCGGCGAGAAGCTCTTGTGCAACTCGCTGGTCACGAAGTTGAGCCAGGACTGCAGCTTCGTGCGTTCCAGGGTGCCGTTGGGCGGGGCGAGCTTCTTGGCCGGGACCTTGTCGGCGATGTACTGGACGATGGCCGGGCCCTCGGTGATGATGGTGCCGTCGTCGAGCTGGAGCGCCGGCACGTAGCCGAGCGGGTTCACGGTCTTGTAGTCGCCGCCGCCATCCATGATCTTGGTCTTGGTGTCGGCGCGGACCTTCTCGAAGGGCAGGCCCGCCTCGTGCAGGACGATGTGGGGGGAGAGCGAGCACGCGCCGGGGGAGAAATAAAGCTTCATCGAGCGTCTCCGTTACAGGCACTGAGGGGAAGGCTGTCTTATGCACTTGCAATTAATGCGACTGCATATATGGCGATGCATGCAGGTGCAAGAAAAAATATGCTACGGTGGGTGCGTTCTGGGTAAATATGCCGTGAGCGGCTTTGGCTGAGCAGAGCCATCTGGGAGCAATGAGCGCCAATCCGACAGCGGCGGTGATCGAGGCCTGGGCCGGGCTGGTGCGCACGCAGCGCACGCTGCTCGACAAGGTCGAGGACAACCTCAAGCGTGCCGGCCTGCCGCCGCTCGACTGGTACCACGTGCTCCATGAGGTCGACCGCAGCCCCAAGGGCATGATGCGGCAGTCGGGCGTGCAGAACCGCACCCAGCTCGCGCAGTACAACGTGTGCCGGCTGGTGGACCGGCTGGAGCGCGAGGGGCTGGTGGAGCGGCACCAGTGCCGGCAAGACGGCCGCAACAACGTCCTGCTCATCACCGCCAAGGGGCGCGTCCTGCGCCGGCAGATGTGGCCGGCTTATGCCGCCGCGATCGAGGAGCATTTCGGCACGCGGCTGACGGCCGCCGAGGCCGAGCAGCTGGCGGGCCTGCTCGCCAAGCTGAAGGTTGAGTAGCGCTGCCTGCGCGTCTCTGGACCGGAAAAGCGGTTCGTGTAGGATGCGGCGCACATCTCACGAAGGGCTGCAAGGGCTACAGCAGCGAGGGCTAGGGCACATGACGGGACCTGGCGCGGGCGACGAGATTCCGACCGGCACCTTGATGCGGGGCAAACGCGGGCTGGTCATGGGCGTCGCCAACAATCGCTCGATCGCCTGGGGCATCGCCAAGGCAGTCGCGGCGCAGGGCGCAACTGTCGCGTTCACCTATCAGGGCGATACGCTGAGGAAGCGCGTCGAGCCGCTGGCGGCCGAGGCCGGCTCGAGCCTCGTGCTGCCGTGCGACGTCACCGACAACGCCTCGATGGACGCCGTGTTCGCCGAGCTGGGGCGGCAGTGGGGCAAGCTCGACTTCCTGGTGCACGCGATCGCCTTCTCCGACAAGGCGCAGCTCGACGGCCGCTACGTCGACACCACGGAGAAGAACTTCACGCAGACCATGCTGATCTCCTGCTACTCCTTCACGGCGCTGGCCCAGCGCGCCGAGAAGCTGATGGGTCCGGGCGGATCGATGCTGACGCTGACCTATTACGGCGCCGAGAAGGTGATGCCGCACTACAACGTGATGGGCGTGGCGAAGGCAGCGCTGGAGTCGAGCGTGCGCTATCTCGCCGCCGACCTCGGCAAGACCGGGCTGCGCGTCAATGCCATCTCGGCCGGGCCGATCAAGACGCTGGCGGCATCCGGCATCGCCGACTTCCGCTACATCCTGAAGTGGAACGAGTACAATTCGGCGCTGCGCCGCACCGTGACCATCGAGGAAGTCGGCGCGGCGGGGCTGTACCTGCTGTCGGACCTGTCGCGGGGCGTCACCGGCGAGGTGCATCACGTCGACGCCGGCTACCACGTGCAGGGCATGAAGAACGAGGACGCGCCGGACATTTCCGTGGTCAAGGACGCAGGCGGCGCGGGATAGGGCGTTTCCACCCCATGAGCGATCGACGCGGTCTGAACTTTTCGTCTGTCCGGCAGACAGTATCCGACGCGGAATGGGATGCGCGGGTGAACCTCGCCGCGTGCTTCCGCCTGGCCGACCACTACGGCATGTCGGACATGATCTACACGCACATAACCGCGCGTGCCCCCGACAATCCGGGCCACTTCCTGCTCAACCTGCACGGCATGCTGTTCGACGAGATGACGGCGTCATCCTTCATGAAGGTCGATCTCGCCGGCAGCATCGTCTCCAAGCCGGAGGTCGATCACGGCTATGGGCTGCACATGGCGGCGTTCGTGATCCACAGCGCCATCTACAAGGCACGCCCCGACGTGATGGCGGTCATGCACACGCACACGATGGCGGGCATGGCGCTCTCCTCGCTCAAGTGCGGTCTCCTGCCGCTGACGCAGACCTCGCACCGGTTCTACCCGCGCGTGGCGTATCACGATTTCACCGGGCCCGAGCGCGACCCCGGCGAGCGCGACAAGCTGGCAGCGCACCTCGGCGGGTACAATGTCATGGTGCTGCGCAACCATGGGCTGCTGACGGTGGGCGCCAGCATCCCCGAGACGTTCAACCGGATGTACGGGCTGGAGCGGTCGTGTCAGGCGCAGCTCGCCGCCATGGCCTGCAACACCGAGCTCAACGTGCTGCCGCAGGCGATCGTGGACAAGTCGGTCGCCATGTATGCCCCAGGTGCCGTGCGCCCCTACGGGCTGCTCGAGTGGCGCGCTCTGCTGCGGCTGCTCGACCGCAAAGACCCGTCGTACCGCGAGTAGCCCCGGGGAGCGGCGGCCGAAGCGGCTGACCGCCCTCAGCGCCAGCGGCGGCAATGCGCGCCGAACAGCCACCAGTCGTCGCGGCAGCGGCTGCGCGCGGCGCGATCGTCGCGCGCGCGGTAGTAGCCGTAGACCCGGGGCCCGCCGGGGACGATGTAGCGGAAGCCGACACCGGGGATGTAGGTGGCGCCGTACGGTCTGGCGGCTTGCGGCGTAGGTCCGTCGACGACCGAGGGGGCGAAGTCGAAGGCCTTCGAGGCCTGGGCCGAGGCGCCCCTCGGAGCCGTCAGCAGGGCCGCGGCGGTGGCAAGCACGGTCGCAGGTATCATAGCGCGCATGGCTGTTCCTCCTGCGCACAACCATGCCACAACCGGACAAGAGTCGGAAGGCTGCCGGGCGAGCCAAAATCGGCCTCGGGCCGTGAACGCCACAAAACCGCCACGCCCCGGTTTTCCTGCTGCTCCCAGCAATCGGCGGGGGTCCGACGCACGGGGGAAGTCATGCGCGCATTCTTCGCCGCCGCTCTGGCGCTCCTCTTGCTGGGCGGGCCGAGCGCGACTGCGGCCCCCGGGAAGAAGGGCGAGCCCACCTCCTCCGAGGACCTCCTGCGCTGGATCAACGGTTATCGCACGCGGCCCGATCCCGGGAAGATGCCGGCTGCCATCAAGGCTGCGAGCCGGCTCGGCCTGTTCCGCGACATGGACGGGGCCGGCATCTACGTCGGCTTCATGGCCGGCGTGCTGCACACCAACCCCGACCGTGCCGAGGAGCTGATCGGCAAGCTGTTCCCGATGCCGCCGGAGGACCAGGTCGCCATCGTGCGCGCGATCGCCTACTCGGAGCTTCCCAACTGGAAGCAGCTGATGGGGAAGTTCGCCGAGCGCATGCCGGCGCGCAAGGGGCTGATCGACCGCTTCGTCTACGGCAAGCAGCCGACCCTCAAGCAGCTGGAGCTCGACTCCGGCACGGCGCCCCTCGATACGCTTTGGGGCGTCTACTTTGCGACTGGCTCCTATGAGCCGGTGCTGCGCATGGTGTCGATCCTCACCTGGGCGAAGGACGCAAACAACGTCGAGCGGCTGACGATCGGCAACATGACCAAGCTGTCGCTGGCGACCAACGCCTCGCGCGACAAGGAGCTGCTCGACATGCTGAAGGTCTCGATGAATCACGAGACCAAGGAAACGCGGGCTGTGCTGCAGGAGGTGATCGATGCGGCCGAGACCTTCGAGTTCGGACGCGTGCGCAAGGATGCGATGGCGTCGATCGAGCAGCTGAGGATCAAGGGGCCAGCCGCGGCCCGCAACTTCCAATGGTGGGGGCAGGCCGGCCAGACCGCGCTGGCGCTGGGGTGCATCGTGGCCGGCGTCATGGGCCACATGGAGGTTGGCATCCCGTGCGTGCTCGGCGGGGCGGTGTCGGGCGCCGCGCTCAAGTATCTGGCGCCGCAGTAGGCAGACTCCGGCGCTCGGTCATCCCGGTGCTTGTCACCGGGATCCATCGTGCAACGGACTCCGGCGCTTGCTGACAACTGGATACCGGGGACAAGCCCAGGTATGACAAATGCCCTCTATTTTATGACCCTGCCCGCTCCTTGGCGGCGGCGGCGGCCTGCTCGGCGGCGTCCTGGGCGAACATGTCCTCCAGCTCCTGGGTGTGGGTGCGGGCGCGCGCCTGCAGCTTCTCCACGTCGGTGTAGTGCTTGTAGTCCTCGTAGAGGCGCCGCCGGTCCGCCGCCTGGAAGGTATCGACGGCAAAGCGCACGTCGCGCTCGGACAGCCCCAGGCCCCGCAGCACCTCGCGGGTGAGGTCGAGCGAGGACAGGAAGGTCTCGCGGCGGATCACCTTGATGCCGAGGTCCATCAGCTGATGGGTGTGCCGGCGGTGGCGGGCGCGCGCGTAGATCGGCACGTGCGGGTAGCGCTGCTTGACCATCGCCGCGGTGCGCAGCGAGGCCTCCACATTGTCGATGGCCAGCACGAAGGCGCGCGCCTTGCCGGTCTGCGCCGCCTCCAGGATCTCGGGCCGGCTGGCGTCGCCGTAGTAGATGCGGGTGCCGAACTTGCGCACGCCATCGACGTGCTCGGGATCGGCGTCGAGCGCCGTGAAGGGGATCTTCTTCGCGGCCAGGATGCGGGCGACGATCTGGCCGACGCGGCCGAAACCGGCGATGACGACGTGACCGTCGTTCTCCGGCAGCGCATCGAAGGCGCGCGCCGGCTTGGCCTTGGGCGCCAGCAGCCCGTCGATCAGGAGCAGCAGCGGCGTCGCGGCCATAGAGAGCGTGACGGCGACCGAGAGGAGATCGGCGACCGGTTTCTCGAGCACGCCGCCGGTCAGGCCGGCGCCGAACAGGACGAAGGCGAACTCGCCGCCCTGGGAGATGGCGAGCGCGAAGCGGCGCGCCGGCCCCGACTCCAGGCCCGCCCGGCGCCCGAGCAGATAGAGCGCGGCGCTCTTGATGCCGAGCAGGCCGATGACGATGGCGACCACCAAGAGCGGGTTGTCGACGATCAATCGCAAATTGAGCGACATGCCGATGGCGGTGAAGAACAGGCCGAGCAGCAGCCCCTCGAAGGGGGCGATGTCGGCCTCGATCTCGTGGCGGTAGTCGGAATCGGCCAGCAGCACGCCGGCGATGAAGGCGCCGAGCGACGCGGACAGCCCGGCCTGCTCCATCACCAGCGTCACCCCGACCACGGTGAGCAGTGCGCACGCCGTCATGGCCTCCTTGACGCGGGTGCGGGCAACGATGCGGATCACCCCATCGAGCAGATAGCGGCCGACCACGACCACCAGCACGATGACGCCGATGGCTTTCAGGGCGGCGAGGAACTCCATCTGCTGGGCAGCGCCGCGTGCCGACACGGCGAACAGGGGCGTGAGCGCAATCAGCGGGATGGCGACCAGATCCTGGAACAGGAGGACGGCGAACGCGAGGCGGCCGTGGCGGAGCGCCAGCTCGCCCTTCTCCTCCAGGATCTGCAGGGCGAAGGCGGTCGAGGAGAGTGACAGCGCGAGGCCGGCGAACAGCGCCGCCGGCCACACCAGGCCGAAAGCCAGGCCGATGCCGGCCAGCAAGAAGGCGCTGAGCGCGACCTGGGCGCCGCCGAGGCCGAAGATGGACGCCCGCATGGACCACAAACGCTTGGGCCGCAGCTCCAGGCCGATCAGGAACAGCAGCAGCACCACGCCAAACTCGGCAAAGTGCAGTACCGAGGTCACCTCGTAGACCGTGTAGACGAAACCCAGACCAAAGGGGCCGATCAGCACGCCGACGAGCAGATATCCCAGCACGTTGCCGATGCGCAGGATCTTGCCGAGCGGGGCCGCCACTACCGCGGCAGCCAGGAACAGGGCCACTTGTGTCAGGGTCACGTCGGTCATGTCGGGTCCGTTGCGGTCGCTCGTCGGCGGGGCAGGGGCGTTGATTGGAACGATTGCCGCAGAATCGCAACCGCAAATGCGGGGCGAGGGGATGGAAATGGGGATGCCGGCGAAAGCCGATCTAAGTCGCTGGACGCATCGGGCGGGGTGCCCGGCGGCGCATGCGGCAAGCCCACCCCCACCAGGAACGCCATCGGGCTTAGACGGCCGATGATGTGTGAGGCGAGCGTCGTGTACGGCCGTCTAAGCCCGTGGCGTTCCATCCTCCCCCGTCATTCATGCCGAAGGCATTGCCTTCGGCATAGGGGGAGGTAACCCCAATCGCGCCTTCGACACAGGGGGAGGAAAGAGGCGTCGGAGGCGGACGAGGCCGCCTCCAGCTTGATCGTTACGACGATAGCTTGATGGTGCAGCCGTAGGGCCGGGACGTCGTCACGGACACGGGCTTGCCCTGCGTGACCTCACCGAGCGCGGCGTCGACGAAGTTCTTCGCCGTCTTCAGGTCTTCCTGCCGGCTCGACGGCTTGTCGTCGATGCCACCCATGTACACCAGCGTGCCGGCGCCGCTGATGACGTACATGTGCGGTGTCACGGACGCGCCGTAGGCACGGGCGGTGTCGCCCTTGCCATCGAACAGCACGGCCGTCGGCGCTGCCGCGCGGTCGACGGTGAGCTTGTTGGCCTGGGCCGGAGTCACGTGACCCTGCTCGCCGGGCGGCGAGGAGATGAGGGTGAGCCAGACCACGCCCTGCCCGGTCCATTTCTGCTGCAGGGTCTGCATGTTATTGCCGCCGTAATGCTTGCGCACGTACGGGCAGTCGTGGTTGCTCCACTCCAGTACCACGGTCTTGCCCTTGTAGTCGGCCAGCGACACCGCCTTGCCGTTGCTGTCGGTCAGCGTGAAGGCGGGCGCGGGCGCACCGATGCGGGCCTGTGCGGCCGGGTTGGCGCTGCCCGGCAGACAGGTGAGGCCCAGGCTGAGCGTCATTGCGGTACCGGCCAGACCGGCGACCAACGCCGTGCGTCGATTGATCAGCTGCATGCGTCACTCCTTGTGCGTGGTTGAGACGGAGGCTCTGCGTTGGAGCGGCTCGCCCAGGCGGGCGATGTGCTCCAGAACGATGGCCGGCGTGAGAAGCTGCGGCAGCACGACCGGCTCGCCGGCGCCGGCATACAGGAGGTAGAGCGGCACGCCGCTGCGGCCATGCTTTTCCAGCACGCGCGTGATCTCGGGATTGCGGCTGGTCCAGTCGCCCTTGAGGTAGGCGATGTTGTTGGCCGAGAACGCGGCCTTGACGGCGTCGGTCGACAGCGCCGCCTGCTCATTGACGAGGCAGGTGATGCACCAGGCAGCCGTCATGTTGACGAACACGAGGCGATTGCCGGCGCGCAGCTCGTCGAGCCGCGCCTGCGTGAAGCGTTCGGTGCCGGCCGCGGCGGCGGTTTGCAGGGCGGGCGGGCGCGCTTGATCGGGTCCACCGAGGCCGGCGACCGCCGCGGCCGTGGCGAGCAGGCTGGCCGCGACCGTGCCGACAGCGAGGCGCCGGCTCCATCCCGATGCCGTCTGCGCAACATTGAACGACCACGCCGCCAGCGCGATCAGCACCAGGCCGATGAGCGCGGCGAACAGGGCGGCCGGGCCGACCTGCTGGGCCAGCACCCACACCAGCCAGGCGACCGTGGCGTAGACCGGGAAGGCCAGGGCCTGCTTGAGCGTTTCCATCCAGGCGCCCGGTCGCGGCAGGCGGCTGATCAGCTGGGGCGCGAGCGTCAGCAACAGGAACGGCAGGGCGAGGCCGAGGCCCAGGGCCAGGAACACGACGAGCGCTATAAAGGCCGGCTGCGTCAGGGCGAAGCCGACGGCCGTCGCCATGAACGGCGCCGTGCAGGGGGTCGCGACGACGGCCGCCAGCAGGCCGGCGAAGAAGGAGCCCGGCAGGCCGGAGCGCGTCGCCAGGCCCCGGCCCACGCCCTGCAGGGTCGAGCCAACGTAGAACACGCCGGAGAGGCTCAGGCCCATGGCGAACAGCACGTAGGCCAGGATGGCAATGGTTAACGGCGATTGCAGCTGGAAGCCCCAGCCGACCTCGGCCCCAGCCGCGCGTACGGCGAGCAGCGTCACGGCCAACACGGTGAAGGCCGCGAGCACGCCGGCGGTGTAGGCGAAGCCGTGCCGGCGCACGTGGGCGCGCGACTGGCCGGCCTGCCCCATGAGTCCCAACACCTTGATGGAGAGAACCGGGAACACGCACGGCATGAGATTGAGGATGACGCCGCCGATGAGCGCGAGGAATGCGGCCTGCAGCACGGCAAGGAGGGACGCGGCGTGCGGCGGTGCGACGGACGCGGCGTGCAGCGCGACGGGGCCGAGATCGAACGCCTGCCGCGCGGTGGTGGGGCCGAGTGCCTCCTCGATGACGATGATGCCGCCGGCATCTGTGGGGGCGGTGACGGAAAGGGCGCTGCGCGTCAGGCGCAATATGAGGCCGTCGGCCGTCACCTCGAGCGGCTGCGCGGCACTATGCTGGACGAGCGTCTCGGCGAACGGGAAGTAGAAGGCCGCACGGACGACCGCGCGCTCGAGGCCCCTGGCCGCAACCGTCAGCGTCAGCGCGTGCGGCGCAACGTCCATGCGCGCGGACCAGGGGGAGGGCCGCGGCACGGCCGCACGCGCGGCATCGAAGGCGGCGCGGGTCTGCGCATCGGGCCCCGCCGTGGCGCCCGTGCCGGCAGCAGAGAGGGCCAGCAACAGGGTCGCTTCGCCCGGAATGCATTCCTTCTCGCACACCAGCCACGAGACGTCGGCCCTGAGGTCGAGGCGCTGCCCGGCATCGAGCGCAGCGGGCGCCTTGATTTGGGTGAGCAGGGTCGTCTCGCCCTCGTAGCCGAAGTTGACCAGATGCGCGACCGGCAGCCGATGGGGCGTGGGCCAAACGATGGGGCCGGCTTCGAAGCCCGGCGGCAGCTGCCACTTGATGGCGGTCGCCTCGCCGGAATCGCCCGGGTTGCGCCAGTAGACATGCCAGCGGTCCTTCAGGCGCAGGCGCACGCCGACCCAGAAGGTCTCCCCGGCGCGGACCGCCGGCGGCTCGGCAATCAGCTGGGCTTGCACCAGCTCGCTCATGGGCGGTGCGGCAGCGCGGGCGGCGTTATGGAGGAAGGCGAGGGCCAGCAGGACCGACAACCCCAGCGCCGCACGGCGGCCGACACGCCTTACCGGCGCCCAGGCGAACGGCATTCGTGGGTGTGAATCTCGCGGCATGCTACCGGCAATGTGGGGCGGCGCGTGCGTCCGGCACAAGACAAAGCCGCTCACAATCTTGTCATCCCGGTGCTCGTCACCGGGATCCATCGTATGGTCAGCTCCGGCGTCCGTGGATGGCTGGATACCGGGGACAAGCCCCGGTATGACACGCTAAACTACGGTCTGGTAGCGCTCCACGCAGGTGTCCAGCACCGCGTCGGCGGGCCGGGACCACCAGGTTTCGGAGAAGATCTCGACCTCGGCGGGACCGGTATAGCCGGCGGCCTCGACCCAGCCGCGCACTTTTTTCAGCTCGACGATACCGTCGCCCATCATGCCGCGGTCGTTGAGGAGATCACGGGTCGGCACCAGCCAGTCGCAGACGTGGTAGCCGAGCAGGCGGTCGCGGCCGGCGCGCGCGATCTGGGCTTCCAGCTGCGGGTCCCACCAGGTGTGGTAAACGTCCAGCGCGACGCCCAGCGCGCCGCTGCGGCCAGGGTCCAGCACGTCGCAGATGTCGAGGGCGTGGCTTAGCGTGTTGACGCAGGCGCGGTCGGCCCCCTGCATGGGATGCAGCGGCTCGATGGCGAGCGGCATGCCGGCCGTGCGCGCGTACTCCAGGCTGGCAGCGATGCCGTCGACCACCTGCGCGCGGGCAAGGCCGATGTCCTTGAAGAGGGGCTTGCCGGCGAGCGCGCCCGGCAGCGCGCCCACCACCAGCACGAGGCAGGGGGCGCCGACCGTCTTGGCCTCGTCGATGGCGACCCGGTTGTCCTCCAGCGCCGCCTTGCGCGCGGCGGCATCGATCCCCGTGAAAAAACCGCCGCGGCAGTAGCCGGAGGTGCCGATGCCGGCGTCGGCGAGCTTGCGCGCGGTCTCCTTCAGGCCGGGGGCGTGCACCTGGTCGCGCCACGGGCAGATCGTTCTGATGCCGCGCCGCGCGCACGCCTCGATGATCTCCAGCAGCCCGAGCTGCTTCCTCACCGTCGCGGTGTTGAGCGACAGATGCGCGACGTCGCCCGAGAAGTCGCGCATCAGGCGATCCCGTGCAGGGCCAGCACACGCACCATGCGGCGGCGCGCCATGTCCGGATCGCGCAGCAGGCCGGCGCGGTCGGCGAGGCGGAACAGCTCGGCCAGGTGCGGCAGCGAGCGCGCACTCTGCTGGCCGCCGACCATGACGAAGTGGTCCTGCAGGCCGTTGAGGTAGGCCATGAAGACGACGCCGGTCTTGTAGAAGCGCGTGGGCGCACGGAAGATGTGGCGCGACAGCGGCACGGTGGGGCTGAGGATGTCGTCGAAGCGGCGGCGGTCGCCGGCGGCCAGCGCGGTGAGCGCGGCGGAGGCGGCCGGCGCGATGGCGTCGAAGATGCCGAGGAGCGCGTCGCTGTAGCCCTTGTCGTCGCCGGCGATCAGCTCGGCGTAGCTGAAGTCGTCGCCGGTATACATGCGCACGCCCTTGGCCAGCTGGCGGCGCATGACGATCTCCTTGTCCTTGTCGAGGAGGGAGATCTTGACGCCGTCGACCTTGGCGGCGTGCGCATTGATGATGCCGACTGCGGTCTGCATCCCCTGCATGTGGTCGCTCGCGCCCCAGTAGCCGGCGAGCGCGGGGTCGAACATCTCGCCCAGCCAATGGACGATGACGGGCTGCTTGGCCTGGCGCAGCACGCGGTCGTAGACGCGCTCGTAGTCGGCCGGCGAGCGGGCGGCGCGGGCCAGCGCCCGGCTCGCCATCACGATCAGGCGGCCGCCGGCGGCCTCGATCGCCGCCATCTGCTCCTCGTAGGCGCGGATCACGTCATCGACCGAGCGCACCTGGCTGGGCTCGAGATGGTCGGTGCCGCAGCCCGAGGCGATCAGCGCGGGGCGGCCGTTGCGCGCCTCCCAGGCCTTGCCGGCCTTGACCGCGCGCTTGATCAGCTCCAGCGACGTCGGCCAATCGAGCCCCATGCCGCGCTGGGCCGTGTCCATCGCCTCGGCGACGCCCAGCCCGAGGTCCCAGAGGTACTCGCGGTAGCGAAGGGTGGTGTCCCAGTCGAGCGTGCAGTCGATCCAGGGATCGTTGGCGGCGCCGGCGTCGGCCACCACGTGCGCGGCCGAGTAGGCGACGCGGTTGAAGGCGGCGCTGGCCTTGTCGGGAAGGCTGAGCGGCTCGGACAGGACGAAGGTCTCGAGCTTGCCGGCCTGGTTCGGCAGGTTGATCTTGAGGGAGGAGAGGATCGGTGCGTTCATGGCATCGCTTCCGTGATCAATCCGCTTCCCTGGTTGTCATCCCGGAACTCGCGAAGCGAATATCCGGGACCCAGCCTATCGGTCTGAGCCTGCGGTCCTGGGTCCCGGTTCTCGGGCTGACGCCCGAGGCTGGGATGACAAGCTCACACCTTCAACTCCGGCACGTCGACCCAGCGGCGTTCCTTCCAGCTCCGCAGCGCGCACTCGACCAGCTGCACCCCCTTGGCGCCCTCGGTGAGGTCCCACTTGTAGGGAGCGCCCTCGACCACGTGGCGGATGAAGGCTTCCCACTGCAGCTTGAAGCCATTGTCGTAGGCCTGTGTCTCCGGCACCAGCTGCCAGCCGGCATAGAAGTCGATCGGCTGCTTGACGTCGGGGTTCCAGACCGGTTTCGGTGTCACCATGCGCTGCTGCGCCATCACGTCCTGCAGGCCGGCGACCGCAGACCCATGCGTGCCATCGACGTGCAGCGTGAGCAGGTCGTCGCGGCGCACGCGGGTGGCCCACGAACAATTAAAGTGGGCGATGACGCCGCCGTCGAGCTGGAAGGTGGCGTAGGCGGCATCGTCGGCGGTCGCCTTGTAGCGCTTGCCGCTCTCGTCGACGCGCTCGGGGATGTGCGTGGCGCCGAGGCAGGAGACGGCCTTGACGCTGCCGAAGGTGTTGTCGAGCACGTAGCGCCAGTGGCAGACCATGTCGAGGATCATGCCGCCGCCGTCCTCGGCGCGGTAGTTCCAGGAGGGGCGCTGGGCCGGCTGCAGGTCGCCCTCGAACACCCAGTAGCCGAACTCGCCGCGCACCGACAGCAGGCGGCCGAAGAAGCCGGAATCGATCAGCTGCTTGAGCTTGCGCAGGCCGGGCAGGAACAGCTTGTCCTGCACCACGCCGTGCTTGATGCCGGCGGCCTTGGCCTTGCGCACGATGGCGACGGCCTCCTCCAGGTTGGTGGCGACCGGCTTCTCGCAATAGATGTGCTTGCCGGCGTCGATGGCCTTGGCGAGCAGGCTGGGGCGCATCTGCGTGGTCGCCGCATCGAAGAACACGGTGTCGTTCTTGTCGGCGAGCGCCGCGTCGAGGTTGGTGGTGACGCGGGAGATGCCGTGCGCCTTGGCCAGCGCCGCGACCTTCTCCTCGTTGCGGCCGACCAGAATAGGGTCCGGCATGACCCGGTCGCCGTTCTTCAGGGCGACGCCCCCCTGGGCGCGGATGGCGACGATGGAGCGGACCAGGTGCTGGTTGGTGCCCATGCGCCCCGTCACGCCGTTCATGACAATGCCGAGCCGTCGCTGGGCCATTTCCGTCGCCTCCCGTTGCCGCCGGTGTGGAGTTATCTACAGCGTCGCGGCGCTGTCAAACCTCGGGCGTCGCGCCTATGCGCGCACGCGTCCCCTCGGCAACCGCCGGTGGCGCAGGGTCTGAGTCCGCCGCTCCTTGCGGGCGAAGGAAATCTGCGACGCCTCCATCACGCCCCGTAGGTAGCCGATGGCGCGGGCGGCGCAGGCGGGCCCGTCCGGCTCGTACACGAAGGGCTCGACGGCGGCCACGCCCTGGTAGTTATGCGCGGACAGCGCCTGCAGGATCGGCGCGAACGCGAGCTCGCCCTCGCCGGGGCCGCGGCGGTTCGGATCGTTGAAGTGGACGTGGGCGACGAGGCCGGTCGGCAGCCACTTGGCGAGCAGGTCGGGGATCGAGGCCGGCTCGGTCCGGCCGGCCGCGCAGCAGTCGACCATGGTCCTGACCGCCGGACTGTCGATTGCCCGCACGAGTGCGGCCGCCTCCTCGACCGTATTGACGAAGAAGGTCTCGGGGCGCGCCAGCGGCTCGATGCAGTAGACGACGCCGGCCTTCGCGGCGGCGCCGGCCACGGCGGCAAAACACTCCGCGCCCCACTTGCGCCCTTCCGCCTCCTGGCCGGGCTCGAGCTGGCGCTGGCCCGGCGAGCCGTGCACCAGCACGCGCGCGCCGAGGTCGGCGGCGAGGTCACACAGCCGCCGCATCACGTCGATGGTGCGCGCGCGCTGCTTGGCGTCGGCCGAGGTGATCGAGAGGCCCACCGGCTTGAGCATGAGGTAGTGCAGACCGGTGATGGCGATGCCGGCATCCGCGGCGCTGCGGCGGGCCACGGCGCGCTGTGCGGCGCTCAGCCGGTGCGGCTCCTCGCCGAAGGTGAAAGGCGCGATCTCGAGCCCGTCGTAGCCGGTTTGACGCGCGAACGCGCATTGCCGCTCGAACGGCAGCTCCCGGATCACCTCGTTGCACAGCGATATGCGCATGTTCGTCTTCCTCAAGCAGCGGCGCGGAGCAGGTCGACGGCCTTCTCGGCGATCATGATGGTGGGGGCGTTGGTGTTGCCGCCAATCAGGGTGGGCATCACCGAGGCGTCGGCTACGTAGAGCCCATCGAGCCCGCGCACCTTGAGCGAGGGGTCGACCACCGCGCGCGCGTCGTCAGCGGCGCCCATGCGGCAGGTGCCGGCCGGGTGGTAGATGGTGTCGGCGCGCAGGCGGATCTGCTCGCGCAATGCCTCATCGTCGCGGGCGTCCGCGGTGTACATCTCGGTCGGGGCCAGCGCACGGAAGGGCGGCGCCTCCAGGAGGCGGCGGGCGATCTTCACCCCCGCCAGCAAGCTCTCCATGTCCTCGGGCTCGGACAGGAAGCGGGGATCGATGCGCGGCGCGCTCATGGCGTCGGCATCGATCAAGCCGACGCTGCCGCGGCTCTTTGGCCGCAGCACGCAGGTGTGCAGGCTGTAGCCGGTGGCGAAGTGGCGCTTGCGGGCATGGTCGTCGACCAGGCCGATGACGAAATGCAGCTGCAGGTCCGGTCGCGGCAGGGCGGGATCGGATTTGAGGAAGCCGCCCGACTCGGCGAAGTTGGTGGTGAGCAGCCCCGTGCGCTCGCGCCGCCAGCGCAGGATTTCGCCCGGCAGCCTGGCAAGGCCGCCCAGCGTGAAAGCGAACAGATGCGGGCTCCTGGCCTGGTACAGCAGCGTGAAATCCACGTGGTCCTGCAGGTTGCGGCCGACGCCGGGCAGCTCGTGCGCCACGGGCACGCCATGGCGCCGCAGCTCCTCGCCCGGACCGATGCCGGACAGCATCAGGATCTGCGGCGACTGGAATGCGCCCGCCGACAGGATCACGGCACGGCGCGCGGTGACCGTCTCCTCCGCGCGCCCGCGCCGGCAGACGACGCCGGTAGCGCGCCGCCCCGACAGGGCAACGCGCACCGCGCGGCTCTCGGTCGCGATGCGCAGATTGCCGCGCGCACGCACGTCGTCCGGCAGATAGGCCCGCGCGGCGCTCCAGCGCTCGCCCTTCTTCTGGGTCACCTGGTAAAGGCCGACGCCCTCCTGGGAGAGGCCATTGAAGTCGCGGTTGCGCGGCAGCTGCAGGGCGTCGCACGCCTCCAGGAACGTCTCGTTGAGCGGGTTGGGGCTCACCAGGTCCGCCACGTTGAGCGGGCCGTCGCCGCTGTGGAGCGTGCCGCCGAAGCGCTCGTTGCCCTCGGCGCGCTTGAAATAGGGCAGCACGTCGGCGAACGACCATCCGCTGGCGCCCTGGGCTGCCCAGTCGTCGTAGTCGCTAGGGTGGCCGCGCACGTAGATCATGGCGTTGAGGCCCGACGACCCGCCCAGCATGCGCCCGCGCGGCTGGTAGCCGCAGCGCCCGCCGAGGCCCGGCTGCGGCACGGTCTCGAAGGCCCAGTTGCGCCACTTGCCGGGCACCATGATGGCGGTGGCGAACGGCACGCGGCACAGCACGTTGTGGTCGGAGGGGCCCGCCTCGATCAGGCACACGCGGGTAGCGGGGTCCGCGCTGAGGCGCCCGGCCAGCGTGCAGCCGGCCGAGCCCCCGCCGACGATCACGTAGTCGAACTCCATGCGTATTCCCCCAAGCGCGAATGCGGCAGCGCCCATGCCCGTGCCATACGAGGGCCGAGGGCGAAGCTGCTGCCGAGCCCGTGCTCTATGCCGCTTTCTTGTTGGTTAGGGAACGCAGGAGGGCGAGCACACTCTTGGCATCCCGGTCTATGATCATGAGATAGGCGCGAACACCGCCAAGTGGACGAGAGCGGCCCTGCTCCCAATCCTTGATTTGGTTCACGGTGAAGCCAAACAGTGCGGCAAAATCCTCCTGCGACAGAGCCAGCTTGGATCTGGTGGCCCTCACATCGATTTCGGTCGGGATGTAGAGCTTGGCAGGCTTCGCCTCGCCACGCGTGATCGCAAGGACCTCGCTGAGACCCCCGGCAATCTTGTCGAATGCTTTCTTGCCCATCTCACTTTTCCTTAAGTCGCCATCCCGGCGATCTTTCCCGGGTATTCGGCTACGATTGCCTTGGTAGCAGCCCGAAGGCTGTTGCACTCCGACTTCGACAAATTCGATCGTTCTCCTTTGGAGAACACTGTGATCAGGAACACGGGAAATCTTTCGCCCGTGTAGAACGTGATCGTTCGATAGCCGCCGCCCTTTCCTTTGCCGCGTCCGGCGAAGCGCACCTTGCGACAACCACCTGTGCCGGCCATCTCGACACCAGCCATGGGGTTCTCTGCCAGGAAGTCGACAAGGCCATCAATTTCGCCGTCCGTCATTCCAGCCTGCTTTGCCGCCCGGACGAAAGCATGCGTCAGCGCCACCGCGTGCATTGCCGCAAGGTACGTAACTTACGTACTCATGTCAAGTTCCGACTACATCCGAAATTTGTCTGCCATCGGTGCCAGCTCGCTTGCAGTCACTTTTGTCGCAGCGGCTCGATCACCTCGAAGCCGGTGGTGAAATCATCGAGCAGGCCGAACAGCTCGGCCACCTTCATCGCGTTGCCCTCGATGCGCAGGACGCCGGCGGCCATGGCTTCCGGCAGGGCCAGCTCGCGCAGGATGATGCGATTGAGCGTGGCGCGGTCGAGCGAGACAGACGCGTCGGCGGCATCCGCATGGCGCCCGGCCAGATAGGTGAGCGCGCAGTTCTGCAGGGTCACCGCATAGCGCTGGCCGGTGTCGGGGAAGGTCCAGTTGATGACGATGGTCTTGCCCTCGGCCTTGTCGCCGTTGAGGCGCACGCCGAGGAAGTCGAAGAACAGATCGAGCGTGAGCCCGCGCACGATGTCGGCGCCCGCGCGCGCTGCGGGCATCGCCGCCTGGGAGTTGCGCAGCTCGTGCGCGCCGAGCAGATAGGCGTTGCGCCAGGTCGCCGACTCCGCCTGATAGCCGAGCTGCTCCAGCGCGTCGGCCCCGAGCGCGCGTGCATCTTTGTTGTCCGGCTCGGCGAACACGACCTGGCTCATGGCCTCCGCCACCCAGCGGTATTCGCCGCGGGCGAAGTCCTCCCGCGCGCGGGTGATGGCCGCCTCCGCGCCGCCCATGTAGGCGACGTATTTCTTCGCCCGCTCCACGGGCGGCAGCGGATTGAGGTTGGCGGGATTGGCGTCGTACCAGCCGAGATAGCGCTGATACACGGCCTTGGCGTTGTGGCTGAAGGTGCCGTAGTAGCCGCGCACGTGCCACTCGCGCTCCAGCGATTTCGGCAAGCTGAGCCGCTCGGCGATGTCGGCGGCCTTGAAGCCGTGGTTCATCAGCCGCAGCGTCTGGTCGTGCAGGTACTTGTAGGTGTCGCGCTGCTTGGCGAGGTAGTCGAGCAGCCGCGCGTTGCCCCACACCGGCCAGTGATGCTGCGCAAAGACGACGTCGGCCTTCGGCGCGAACTGGTCGCGCGCCTCGTTCAAGTATTTCGCCCAGGCGTTGGCATCGCGCACCTGCGCGCCGCGGATGGGATAGATGTTGTGCAGGTTGTGGGTGGCATTCTCGGCCAGGTTGAGCGCGCGCAGGCCGGGATAGAACATGTGCATCTCGGCCGGCGCCTCGGTATCGGGCGCCAGCTGGAAGATCATCTCGACCCCGTCGACGGTGTGCACCTCGATCGGCTCCCTGATGATGTGGGTCGGCGGGATCAGGCCGACGGCGCCCCGCGAGGTGACCTTGCCGAGGCCGGCGTCGACCTGGCCGCGCGGCCCCTTGGGCAGCAGGGCGCCGAACTGGAACATGGCGCGGCGCAGCATCGGCGTGCCGGCCAGCACATTCTCCTTCGTCACCTCCTCCATGAAGCGGTCTGGCGCGAACACGGGCACGTTGCCGGCCCGCACCTCCGCCTCGTCCAGGACCCCGCGTACGCCGCCGAAATGGTCGATATGGCAGTGGCTGTAGATCACCGCCGTGACGGGCTTCCGGCCGCGGTGGTGCCAATAGAGCTCGAGGCCGGCGCGTGCGACCTCGGCTGAGATCAGCGGATCGATGACGATGACGCCGCGGCTGCCCTCGATGATCGTCATGTTGGAGATGTCGAAGCCGCGGACCTGGTAGATGCGGTCGGTGACCTGGAACAGGCCGTTGTTCATGTTCAACCGCGCCTGCCGCCACAAGCTGGGGTTGACCGTGTCGGGCGCCTGCTCGTGGGCGAGGAAGGCGTAGTCCTTCAGCCAGTAGACGACGCGGCCCTCGGCGTTGCGGATCTCGACCTCCGGCAGGGTGCCGACGAAGCCGCGCGCGGCATCCGCGAAGTCCTGGGTGTCGCCGAAGGGCAGCGCGTCGAGGACAGAACGGTTGTGCGCGCAGGTGACGGGCGTCGCGTCCTTGGGGCTTTGCGCGTCAGCGGCCATGTTTCCTCCCGACCCGGTCTCGCGCCGGGCTTTTGCGATTTGCGGGCAATTACTCTCCGCCCGTCTCCAGTTGGCAAGCGTTTCCTGTTGGCCTCGTTGGGTCGCTCCCCCAGGCTGTCAATCCCGCCAAGCGAAGCGGGAATCCAGCGGCGCACGCGACGGGCGAGTTCTCGGCTGGATTCCCGCCGACGCTGCCGCTCGCGGGAATGACGGCGCACACGTGCGCCGCCCGCAATGGGGCACGCGGTAGCAATTTCGCAAGCATCTTTGGGGCATGGCGGCGCGCAGCCCGGGGCTGGCGTGGCGGCTGCATGGCAGGACGGGCGCTGTCCGAAGTCGGGATTCGCACCGCACGCGCGGTCCCGCCGGCCGGTCGGTCAGGGGAGCTTAACGCGCTTCGCCTATGTTGATCGGCCATGCAGATTGGAAGAACCGCAGCCGTGACCAAGACGACCGGCCATCACGAATTCGCCACGAGCCACCAGGAGGTCGAAGGCTCGAGCGACCGCTCGTTCGGGCTGGTGTTTGCCGGGTTCTTCGCGTTCGTCGACGTATACCAGGGCTGGCGCGGCGCCGGCTGGTGGCCGGTGGCGCTCGCGCTTGCGGCGGTATTCCTGACCCTTGCCCTAACGCGCCCGGCCCTGCTGGCGCCGCTCAACCGGTGGTGGACCAGGCTCGGGCTGCTGCTCGGCGCGATCGTGGCGCCGGTCGTCATGGGCATCATCTACTTCGGCCTCATCACCCCGATGGCCGTTCTCGCCCGTCTGCTGGGCAAGGACTTCCTGCGCCTCAAGGCGGATCCGGCGGCACGCACTTATTGGCTGCCGCGCACCGGCGACATGCCGGCGCGCGAGCGCCTGCGCGATCAATTCTAGGAGGAGAAAGCTCATGTCCCTGATGCGGGAATTCTGGCGCTTCATGCGCGTGCGCAAGAAATTCTGGCTGCTGCCGGTGTTCCTCGTGCTCGGCGCCTTCGGCGGCCTGCTGGTGCTGGCGCAGGGCTCGGCCGTGGCGCCCTTCATCTACACCATCTTCTGATCGTCGACGCCGTGACGGACAGGGCTGGTCACATGCGCATCCTGGGCGTCTCGGCGCTGTATCACGACAGCGCCGCCGCGGTCGTCGTCGACGGCGAGGTGGTTGCGGCCGCCCAGGAGGAGCGCTTCACGCGCAAGAAGCACGACGCGCGCTTTCCCGCGCATGCGATCGCCTATTGCCTCGATCATTGCGGCTGCACGCTCGGCGACTTCGACGCGGTGGTGTTCTACGAGAAGCCGCTGATCAAGTTCGAACGCCTGCTCGAGACCTACCTGAGCTTTGCGCCGCGCGGCTTTCAATCGTTCCGCATGGCCATGCCGGTCTGGCTGCGTGAAAAGCTGTTTCAGAAAAACCTGCTGACCAAGGAGCTGCGCAAGTTCGCGCCTGACTTCGACCCCGAAAGCAGCCTGCTGTTCGCCGAGCACCACCTGTCGCACGCGGCCTCCGCCTTCTATCCGAGCCCGTTCGAGGAAGCTGCCGTGCTGACCATGGACGGCGTCGGCGAATGGACGACGACGTCGCTCGCGGTCGGCCAGGGCAAGAACCTGCAGGTGCTGAAGGAGATCCATTTCCCGCACTCGATCGGCCTGCTGTACTCGGCTTTCACCTACTACCTCGGCTTCAAGGTCAACTCCGGCGAATACAAGGTGATGGGGCTGGCGCCCTACGGCGAGCCGAAGTACGTGCCCCAGATCCTGGATCACATCATCGACGTCAAACCCGACGGCTCGTTCCGGATGGACCAGACGTATTTCGACTACTGCACCGGTCTGACCATGACCAACGACGTCTTCGCGCGGCTGTTCGGCCAGCCGGTGCGGAATGCCTCGGAGCCGCTGACGCAGTTCCACATGGATATGGCCGCCTCCGTGCAGGCCGTGACGGAAGAGGTGGTGCTGAAGCTCGCGCGGTCGGTGCGGGCGGAGACCGGCCAGCGCAACCTGTGCCTCGCCGGCGGCGTCGCGCTCAACTGCGTCGCCAACGGCAAGATCCAGCGCGCGGGCATCTTCGACGACATCTGGATCCAGCCGGCCTCGGGCGACGCCGGCGGCGCGCTGGGCGCGGCCCTGGTCGGCCATCACAGCTTTTTCGGCAAGCCGCGGGCGGCGGCCAAAGTCAACGCGCCGGACGCCATGCACGGCAGCTATCTGGGCCCCTCCTTCGAGCAACCCGAGATCGAGGCGGCGCTGGCCAAGGCTGGCGCCAAGTTCACGACCCTGCCGCAAGACGAGCTGCTGCAGGCCACGGCGCAGGCACTGGCGGACGGCAAGGCGGTGGGGTGGATGCAGGGCCGTATGGAGTATGGCCCCCGCGCGCTGGGCGCCCGCTCCATCCTCGGCGACCCCCGCTCGGCCGCGATGCAGAAGAACCTCAATCTCAAGGTCAAATATCGCGAGAGCTTCCGCCCGTTCGCGCCCTCCGTGCTGCGCGAGGACGTGGCGGACTGGTTCGAGCTGGATGCGGATTCGCCCTACATGCTGCTGGTGGCGCCGGTGAAGGCCGAGCGGCAGCGGGCCATGTCGCAGGCGGAGCAGGCGCTGTTCGGCATCGACAAGCTCAACGTGCCGCGCTCGGACATCCCGGCCGTCACTCACGTCGACTACTCGGCCCGCGTGCAGACGGTGCACCAGGCGACCAACCCGCTCTACCACGCGCTGATCTCGCGGTTCCGCGACCTGACGGGCTGCCCGGTGCTGGTCAACACCAGCTTCAACGTGCGCGGCGAGCCGATCGTGTGCACGCCGCAGGATGCGTTCCGCTGCTTCATGGGCAGCGAGATCGAGGTGCTGGCGGTCGGCAACTGCTTCCTGCGCAAGGAAGACCAGGACCCCGCGCTGAAACTCGACTACAAGGGCGCGTTCGAGCTGGATTGAGCGTCATGCCCGCGCAGGCGGGCACCCACGCAACGCTCCTCTGGCAGTCGGATGGTTGCGTGGATCCCCGCCTTCGTGCCGGAGGCGCGTCTTCGACACGTGTCGGAGGCGCGTCTTCGACACGACGCGGGGATGACGATTGCCAAAACGCGCCGGTTGCGGCATCTACCGCGCATGCCATCCGCCGCCCCACTGATCCTGTCCTACACGGGCGTTTCGCCGAGCTTCGCCGGTCCGCTCGCGTACGCGGGGGCGGGATCGGCCGTGCTCGGCCGCGTAACGCTCGGGCGCAACGCGTGGCTCGGCGCGCTCAGCGTGATCCGCGCCGACGGGCATTTCGTGCGCGCGGGCGATGATCTGCATCTCGGCGCCCGCTCCACCCTGCACATCAATCATGAGATCCACCCCTGCATCGTGGGGGATCGCGTGACGATCGGCGAGAACGCGTGCGTGCACGCCTGCACCGTCGGCAGCGACGTCGTCGTCGGCGACGGCGTGGTGATCCTCGACGGCGCGACGGTCGAGGACAACGTCGTGCTCGAGGCGGGCGCCACCGTGTTCCCGGGCAAGACGGTGCCGGGCGGCTTCCTGTATGCCGGCTCGCCGGCCGCGCCGGTAGGGCCGCCCGCCACCGGCGAGGTGGCCGAGCGCCGTGCCAGGGTCGTGCAGGGCCGCGGCCCGGATCGTGCGACGGCGCCGCGTGCGACGGCCGGGGATACCTCCGACCTTCACCCCTCCGTCTTCATCGCCGGCACCGCCAGCGTTAAGGGGCGCCTGATCGCGGCCGAGGGCGCGAGCGTCTGGTACAGCAACCGGTTCGATGCCGGGCCGGCGGCGATCACGCTCGGCGCGCGCACCAACGTGCAGGACAACACGGTGATCCGCTGCGCCACGCCGCAGGGCGTCACGCTGGGCCGCAACTCGACCGTCGGTCACAACGTCACCATCCACGATTGCGTGATCGGCGACGAGACGCTGATCGGCATCGGCAGCACGGTGGCCGAGGGCACCGTCATCGGCGATCGCGTGCTGCTCGCAGCCGCCGCCAAAACGTCGCCCGGCCAGGTGCTGGAGAGCGGCTGGCTCTACGCCGGCAGCCCGGCCAGGCAGCGCATGCCGCTCGACGAGGGCAAGCTGATGCTCACCCGCCTGATCGTGGGCCTGTACTGCCAGTACGCCCAGGACTTCAAGGTACTGGAGCGGGAACTGGTACGGGCCGGCGCTCACGGCTGAGCCGCATCCTCGTTGCCGATCACGCCCCGGCGGCGCAAGGCGGCGATGTCGTCGGCGGACAGGCCATACTCGCCCAGCACCTCGGCCGTGTGCTCGCCGAGCCGCGGCGCACCACGGCGCAGGCTGGTCGGCGTCTGCGAGAAGCGCGCCGCCGCCCGCGTCTGCCGCAGCGGCCCGGCGACAGGATGCCGGCTCTCCAGCACGATGTCTGTCGCCAGCACCTGCGGGTGGTTGATGACTTCCGAGCGCGTCAGCACCGGCGCGCACGGCACCTCCTCGGCCTCCAGCCGCGCAAGCCACTCCCCGGTCGTGCGCGTCTCGAGCACGTCCTGGATCATCTGCAGGCGGTCGTTGATGTTCTGGTCGCGCAGCGCCGGCGTCTTGAAGCGCGGATCGTCGAGCCACGCGGGCCGCTCCAGCGCGCGGGTCAGCGCCGACCATTCCTTGTTGCTCATCACCGCGACCGTCATGTAGCCGTCGCGGGTCTGGTAGATCAGGTCGATGAAGCTCGCCGCGGCGCGGGTCGACACGGTCTGGCCGACCCAGGTCTGCGCGCCCATGTCGGACGCCCACAGGAACGCCAGCACCGCATCCAGCATGGAGAGCCGCACGTGCTGGCCCTGGCCGGTGCGGAAGCGGGCGACCAGCGCCGAGGCGATCGCCTGCGCGGCGGTCACCGCGGTCAGCTTGTCCGGCAGCACCGTCCGGATCAGGCGCGGTCGCTCGCTGTCGGAGCCCGCCTGCACGGTGGTCAGCCCCGACAGCGCCTGCACCACCGGATCGTACGCGGGCTTGTGCGCATAGGGGCCCCTCTCGCCGAAGCCGCTGATCGACACATAGACGATGGCCGGCGCCACCGCGCGGATCGCCGCTTCGTCGATGCCGAGACGCTCCACCACCCCGGGGCGGAAGTTCTGCACGAACACATCGGCCCCCGCGCACAGCCGCTTCAGCAGCGCGCGCCCGTCCTCGCTCTTGAGGTCGATGGTGACCGAGCGCTTGTTGCGGTTGAGGTTGAGGAAATTCGCCGAGAAGCCCTCGCGCCGGTTGCCGAGCGAGCGGGTGTGGTCGCCCTGCCCCGGCACCTCCACCTTGATGACGTCGGCGCCCTGGTCGCCCAGGATCATGGTGGCCCATGGGCCAGACAGCATCGAGGTCAGATCAATGATGCGAATGCCGTCGAGCGTGCCCACGCGCTTGCTCTCCCGGTTGGTCTGCCAAGCCCCGTTTGCACCATGGAAGCGCGCCTTCGGCAAGCCGCAGGCGTCCGCCCGGGGCGACGACCGCGGGACTCGAACCTGGGGGCAACCGACGGCCGGTTGTCATGGATTTGCGACGCCAAGTTCTTGGATAATTCTTACTCGGTGTGAGAATTCGCACTCCGCCAGTTGCCCGGGCGCCGCTATGTTCAAGGGGACCTGAGGCGCCCTGGAGGTTGGCAGCAACCGCTCGGGGCCCACACGGGGAGCGAATAATACCGTCTGTTGCTTGGGACTATTCCTGGTCCCCCTGCTGCAAACAATGCAAGGTGTTCGCATCGTATTGCGTACGTTCTAGCCAATCAATGTTCGGGTCGGGTGGAACATCCCTGCGTCCCCATCACGCGCGTGGTGGGGATGCTTGTTTTTGCGAGGTCTCACCCTTCACGACAAAGGCTCCCCGGCACCGGTCATTCTGCGACCCGACCAAGTGAAGGCTGCCCGGACGGCAAAGCCTAACCTTGGCGCGGCGTGGCGATTGCCTAGACGTGCCGTGCGCGACCATACTCTCGGCGGGGAAACTCACAAGAGTATGGACCGATGCAACGGCCGCTGAGGGCGACGCTCCGCGATGTAGCCATCTTCAAAGGTCTGACGGAGGATGCGCGCGGCAGGATCGAGCTGAGCTGCACCTGGAAGACATGGGAGAGAGAAGAGAGCATCCTGCGCTTCCAGGATGAGACGCGCGACGTCTACTTCCTGATCGCCGGCAAGGCGCGGGTCATGATCTACACGCCGGATGGCAGGCAGGTGACGTTCCGCGATATCGGCCCCGGCGACATGTTCGGGGAGTTCGCCGCCATCGACGATGCGCCGCGCTCCGCCAGCGTCGAAGCGCTCCAGAGCTGCGTCGTCGCCTGCATGTCGGGCTCGGAATTCAGGCGCATGCTGCGGGCCGAGCCGACCGTCATGGAGGCGGTGCTCGTGCACGCCATCGCCCAGATGCGCGGACTGACTGCCCGCATCGTCGAGTACAGCACGCTCGCGGCCAATCTTCGTATTCGCGCGGAGCTGCTGCGCCTCGCCAAGAACGGCATGGTCGAAGGCAGCGACGTGGTCATCTATCCGGTGCCGACGCATGCCGAGATTGCCAGCCGTATCACCACGCATCGCGAGGCGGTGGCGCGGGAGTTCACCAGCCTGACGAAGAAGGGCTTGATCGAGCGCCAGGGGCAGCAGCGGATCGTGGTCAAGGACATCGAGCGCCTTGCCCGCATGGTCGAGGACGCGGCGGGCGATTGATGCCATCGCGAACCTGAATGCACGAGGCTGCTCGATGCCGAGCCCGTGAACGGCACTGGGAGTGCACCATCTGCCCGGCCTCTACAGCCAAATCTTCGCCGACCGCGGCGTTGCGATCGAGACGGGCGTGCGCTATGGGCCCGAGCGGCGGCGGCTGCTCGACGTATACCGGCCGGTCGCCGATCCGCGAGCCGGGCCGCCGGCGGCTTGCTGGGCGCTGAGCCAGCTCCTGGCCGACGTCGGCACGCCGGTGCGCAAGCTCGAGCCGTCCGGCATCGGCCATGTCGGCCTCCTGCTGGCGATCTCCGAGCCGTTCCGCTGGCGCGCGCCGGTGCTGCCCGAGATCGTCGCGTTCATCAGTGCCCCGGCTGGGCAATAGCCATGGGAATCCGGCCGGAGAGGAGTTCGGGGATGTCCGCATCCAACCGCAGGCAAGAGGAAACGTTTTCTTTCTAACGCTAATCACAGGAATGAAATGCCCTTCTTATTTGCCAGTCTGGCTTCATATTAGAACGGTATTGCTGTACTTCTCGGGATTACACATATTGCCGAACGCCCCTCCCGCTTCACCCGAGAACCGCCACAGCCCATGACCCCTCCGCCGAGCCCCGCACAGCACGCCGCCCAGCGCCTGGATCAGGAGATCGGGGCCCGCCGGGCCCTTGCCGACCGCATCGACCGCGCTGCGCGCCGGATCGAAGGGCGTATTGCCTTCTCGACCAGCCTCGGTCTCGAAGACCAGGCCATCCTGCACGCGATCGTCCGCTCGGGCGCCGCCGTCGATGTCTTCACCCTCGATACCGGCCGGCATTTTCCCGAGACGCTCGACACGCTGGCGGCGAGCGAGCTGCATTTCGGCATCAAGATCCGAACGCTCACCCCGGAGGCCGGCCCGCTCGAAGCGCTGGTCGCCCGCGACGGCATCTACGGCTTCCGCCATTCACTGGAGGCGCGCAAGGCCTGCTGCCACGTGCGCAAGGTCCTGCCCCTGCAGCGCGCGCTCACGGGAGCCGCCGGCTGGATCACAGGCCTGCGCCGCGGGCAGTCCTCGGGGCGCGCCGAAGTGCCGTTCGCCGAGTGGGACGCTCAGCTTTCGCTCATGAAGCTCAACCCGCTCGCGGACTGGAGCACGGATGCGCTCGAGGCCTACGTCGCCGAGCACGAGCTGCCGATCAATCCGCTGCATGCGCGCGGCTTCCCCTCCATCGGCTGCCAGCCCTGCACCCGGGCGGTCCGCCCGGGCGAGGATATCCGCGCCGGGCGCTGGTGGTGGGAGGCCGAGGACGGCAAGGAGTGCGGGCTGCACAACCGGCCATCGGCTCGGGCCGCCGCGACACAGCACGCAGGCACGCCCTGAGACGAGGAGTGACGCCATGAACTTCCAGCAGCTGCGCATCGTGCGGGAGACGGTCAGGCGGAAGTTCAATCTGACGGAGGTGGCCAACGCGCTGTTCACGTCCCAGTCGGGGGTCAGCAAGCACATCAGGGACCTGGAGGACGAGCTGGGAGTGGAGCTGTTCGTCCGCCGCGGCAAGCGGCTGCTCGGGCTGACCGACCCCGGCAAGGAGATGGTCGAGATCGTCGAGCGCATCCTGGTCGACACGGCCAACATCAAGCGGCTCGGCGAGCAGTTCAGCAATCGCGAGCAAGGCCAGCTCGTGATCGGCACCACCCACACGCAGGCGCGCTACGTGCTGCCGCACGTGGTGGCCGCGTTCCGGACCGCCTACCCGAAGGTGCGCCTCACCCTGCATCAGGGAAGCCCGGCCGAGATCGCCGCCATGCTGAGCGACGGCGACGCCGACATCGGCATCTGCACCGAGGCGTTGCGGGATGTGCCCGCGCTGACGACGTTCCCGTTCTACAGCTGGCATCACGGCGTGGTCGTACCCAGGGGCCACGCGCTGGAGCGCGTGCGGCCGCTCACGCTGGAGGCGATCGCCGAATGGCCGGTCATCACCTACCATGAGGGGTTCACCGGCCGCGGCAGCATCGACCAGACCTTCGCCCGGGCGGGCCTGACACCCGACATCGTCATGTCGGCGATGGATACCGACGTGCTGAAGGCGTACGTCGAGCTGGGGTTGGGGGTCGGCATCATCGCGGCGGTGGCGTTCGATCCCAAGCGCGACGCGGCCTTGCGGCTAATCGACAGCGCCCATCTGTTCCCAGCCAACACGTCGCTGATCGCCGTGCGCAGGGGCAGCTACCTGCGCAACTACGCCTACCGGTTCATCGAGCTTTGCTCGCCCGCCTTGCCGGAGGGGGACGTGCGCGCGGCCGTGATGGCGGAGCAGGCAAAGCCGGACGCAGCCAGCCGGCGCGAGGCAGAGACAAGATCCATCGCGGCTTCGGGGAGGCCCCCTGGGCAGTCCTACCGCTCCAACGGGAACACCCTCAGCCGCGACGACGTCAGTCGCACCGGCTGACCGGCCTCGAGACCGAGCTCGCTCAGCCGCTCGCGGGTGAGCTCAACCTCGAAGTGCTGCGGTTCGGCGTGACCGTTCGCGCCGATCAGGCCGGTCAACTCCACACGCGCTATCGCCCCGCTGACGAGCACGCGGTTCACTTTCACCGCCAGCCCCTGGCTGCTCTCGCAGTCGGCGACGATATCGAGCTCGTGCGGGCGGGCGAAGGCGACGACCTCCTCGCCGTCGGCGATGGCCGGCTGTGCCAGCGGCACGATGTCCTTGCCGATGCGCACGCCGTGCCCGTCGATGCGGCCGGCGAACCTGTTGACGGCGCCGAGGAAGCTGTAGGCGAAGGCCGTGGCCGGATGCTCGTAGACCTCCTGCGCGGTCCCGGACTGCTCGATGCGGCCCTTGTGCATGAGCACGATGCGGTCGGCGACCTCGAGCGCCTCGTCCTGGTCGTGGGTGACGAACAGCGAGGTGATGTGCAGCCCCTCGTGCAGCCGGCGCAGCCAGCGGCGCAGCTCCTTGCGCACCTTGGCGTCGAGCGCCCCGAACGGCTCGTCGAGCAGCAGCACGCGCGGCTCCACCGCGAGCGCCCTGGCCAACGCCACGCGCTGCCGCTGCCCGCCGGAAAGCTGGGAGGGATAGCGATGCGCGAGCCAGCCGAGCTGGACGAGATCGAGCAGCTCCCGCACGTTCATGGCGATCTCGGCCTCCGACCGGCGCACGGCGCGCGGCTTGACGCGCAAGCCGAACGCGACGTTGTCGGCCACCGTCATGTGGCGAAAGAGCGCGTAGTGCTGGAAGACGAAGCCGACCTGGCGCTCGCGCACATCGCGGTGCGAGGCGTCGTGGCCATCGAACAGCACGCGCCCCTCGTCCGGTCGCTCGAGCCCGGCGATGATTCGCAGCAGCGTGGTCTTGCCGCAGCCGGAGGGACCCAGCAGCGCGATCAGCTCGCCCGAGGGGAAATCGAGCGACACGCCGTCGAGCGCAACGAAGCGGCCGAAGGTCTTGCGGATGCCCTGGACCTCGATGGTCATGGCCCTTCGCCTCTCCTATCGATCTCAGCAGACCTCCACTCCACGTAGGTCTTCACGACCAGAGTTACCAGGGCCAGCAGCGCGAGCAGCGAGGCAACGGCGAAGGCGGCAGCGAACTGATACTCGTTGTAAAGTATCTCGACATGCAACGGCATGGTGTTGGTCTGGCCGCGGATGTGGCCGGAAACCACCGACACGGCGCCGAATTCACCCATGGCGCGCGCGTTGCACAAGATCACGCCATAGAGCAGCGCCCACTTGATGTTGGGCAACGTGACCTTCCTGAACATCTGCCAGGCGGAGGCGCCGAGCACGAGGGCTGCCTCCTCCTCGTCGCGGCCCTGCGTCTGCATCAGCGGGATCAGCTCGCGGGCAACGAACGGGAACGTGACGAACACGGTGGCCAGCACGATGCCCGGCACCGCGAAGATCACCTTGATGTCGTGAGCCGAGAGCCAGGGCCCGAACCAGCCCTGGGCGCCGAACACGAGGACGTAGATGAGGCCCGCGATCACCGGAGAAACAGAGAACGGCAGATCGATGAAGGTGATCAGCAACTGCTTGCCGCGAAAATCGAACTTGGTGATGGCCCAGGCCGCGGCGACCCCGAACACCAGGTTGAGCGGCACGGCGATGGCAGCCGTCAGCAGGGTGAGCCGCACCGCGGACATCGCGTCGGGCTCGACCAGCGCGGCGAGGTAGGCGCTCCAGCCCTTGCGCAGCGCCTCGACGAACACCGCGATCAGCGGCAGCAGCAGGAACAGCGCAAAGAAGCCGAGCGAGACCGCGAGGATGACGGCCTTGACCCAGGGCGGATCGCGCGTCGCCGCATTCTGCTCGAAGCGCGCCGCGCCGCTGCGCTGATCTGCGCGTGCTGTCGCGATTGCCATCAGCGCACCTTCGCGGACCGCCGGTCGGTCCACCCCTGCAGGCCGTTGATGATCAGCAGCAGCACGAAGGATGCCGCCAGCATGACCGAGGCGACGGCGGTGGCCCCCACGTAGTCGTACTGCTCGAGCTTGGTGATGATGATGAGCGGGGTGATCTCCGACACCATCGGCAGGTTGCCGGCGATGAAGATCACCGAGCCGTACTCCCCGACCGCGCGCGCGAACGCCAGGGCAAACCCCGTGAGCAGCGCCGGAAACAAGGTCGGCATGACGACCCGCCACACCGTCTGCCAGCGCCTGGCCCCGAGGCTTGCCGCCGCCTCCTCGATCTCGGTGTCGAGGTCCTCCAGCACCGGCTGCACCGTGCGCACCACGAACGGCAGGCCGATGAAGATCAGCGCCACCAGCACGCCGAGCGGTGTGAATGCGACCTTGATGCCGAGCGGCTCCAGATACTGCCCGAGCCAGCCGTTCTTGGCGTAGAGCGCCGTCAGGGCAATGCCGGCGACTGCCGTCGGCAGCGCGAACGGCAAGTCGACCAGCGCATCGACGATGCGCTTGCCCGGGAAACGGTAGCGCACCAGCGACCAAGCCAGCAGGAAGCCGAATATCGTGTTGATGGCGGCAGCCAGCAGCGACGCGCCGAAGCTCAGCCGGTACGAAGCCAGCACACGCGGCGACGTCACCGCCTGCCAGAAGGCCGGAAGCGACAGGGTGGCGGTCTTGAGGACGACGGCGGCCAGAGGCACGAGCACGATCAGCGACAGGTACGCCAGGGTGAACCCCAACGACAGCCCGAACGCGGGCAGGACCCTGTAGGCGCGCACATGAGCCATCGATGCCTCACCACATTCCGGCCGCGTTCGAACTCACCCCGAGCGGTTACTGCCCGTAGATCTGGTCGAACACGCCCCCATCGGCGAAGTGCGTCTTCTGGGCCTCGTCCCAGCCGCCGAACACCTCGTCGATCGTGATGAGCTTCACGTCGACGAACTGCCTGGCGTACTTGGCTGCCGCCGCTGCATCGCGCGGGCGGTAGAAGTGCTTGCCGGCGATGTCCTGACCTTCCGGCGAGTAGAGATATTGGAGATACGCCGTGGCGACCTCGCGGGTCTTGCGCTTGTCGACGACCTTGTCGACCACCGCGACCGGCGGCTCGGCGAGAATGGAAATGCTGGGCGTTACGATCTCGAGCTTGCCCGGCCCCAGCTCCTTGATTGCAAGGTAGGCCTCGTTCTCCCAGGAGATGAACACGTCGCCGATGCCGCGCTCGACAAACGTGGTGGTCGAGCCACGCGCACCGGAGTCGAGCACCTTCACGTTCCTGTAGATCTTGCTCACCAGGCCCTTGGCGGTGGCGTCGCTGCCGCCGGTCTGGCGCAACGCGTAGCCCCAGGCCGCGAGGTAGTTCCAGCGCGCACCGCCCGAGGTCTTCGGATTGGGTGTGATGACCTCGACGCCGGGCCTGGCCAGATCGCTCCAGTCCTTGATCTGCTTGGGGTTGCCCTTGCGCACCAGGAAGACGATGGTCGAAGTGTAGGGCGAGGCATTGTTCGGCAGGCGCTTTTGCCAGTCGGCAGGAATCAGTCCGCCCTTCTTGTTGAGCGCGTCGACGTCGTAAGCGAGCGCCAGCGTGACGACATCGGCCTCGAGGCCGTCGATGACGCCGCGTGCCTGCTTGCCGGAGCCGCCGTGCGACTGCTTGATCGAGATCGTCACGCCGGTCTTCTCCTTCCAATGCTTGACGAAGGCGGCGTTGAACTCCTGATACAGCTCGCGCGTGGGATCGTAGGAGACGTTGAGCAGCGTCGTCTGCGCCTCAGCGCCGAGCGGCGCCACAAACAGTAGCGCCGTGCCGAGAGCCAGGGCGTGTCGGCGTGAAAATCTCAAGATCATGGTTGCCACCTCGTTGCGATGAAGCTTGCGACCTAGCCTAAGCGCGAGCCCCCTCGCTCCGAACCAAGAAGAATTCATGAGCTATGCAGTCGACGTGAAATGCGCGCAACCCGCTTCCGTTCCAGGCGACCGCGTGGCGCAAGAAAAAATGGCCGAGTCTTTGTAAAGACTCGGCCGAGTTGGAGACGCACAGCGATCGGCTGGTCGTCTGGGGGTGTGTCTTCTATAAGTGATGCCTGCGTCCAGATCGCCACCCTTCGTTCGATACGCCGCGATTGTATCGCCTTCCTCCGGAGCCCCCCATGTCCAACGCTAACCCCGTGCCGACCTTCGCCGACGGCTGGCAGCAGGCCACCCGCTATCCCGACCCTGCCATCGTCGCGCTCGACCCGCGCTTCGAAAAGTATTGGCTGAAGCTCTCCTGCATCGAGCGGCTCGCTACCGGTTGCCGCTGGGCGGAGGGGCCCGTCTACTTCGGCGACGGGCGCTACCTGCTGTGGAGCGACATCCCCAACAACCGCATCCTGAAGTGGGAGGAGGAGACCGGCGCCGTCGGCGTGTTCCGCAAGCCGTCCAACTTCGCCAACGGCCATACGCGCGACCGCCAGGGGCGGCTGGTCGGATGCGAGCACGGCGGCCGGCGCGTCGTGCGCACCGAGTACGACGGCGCCATCACCGTGCTGATCGACAGCTTCGACGGCAAGCGGCTCAATTCGCCCAACGACGTGGTGGTGAAGTCGGACGGCGCCATCTGGTTCACCGATCCGGTGTTCGGCATCCTGGCCGACTACGAGGGCTACAAGGCGACGCCCGAGATCGACGCCAACGTCTATCGGCTCGATCCTGGCACTGGGAAGGCCGCCATCGTCGCGGAGGGCGTGCTCGGCCCCAATGGGCTGTGCTTCTCGCCCGACGAGAAGATGCTCTATGTGGTCGAGAGCCGCGGCGTGCCCAACCGCAAGATCCTGGCCTACGACGTGACCGACGGCGGAAAGAAGATCGCCAACAAGCGCGTGCTGATCGATGCGGGGCCGGGCACGCCCGACGGCATGCGCTGCGATATCGACGGCAACCTGTGGTGCGGCTGGGGCATGGGCTCGCCGGAGCTCGACGGGGTCATGGTGTTCGCGCCGGACGGCAAGCCGATCGGCCGCATCGCGCTGCCCGAGCGCTGCGCCAACGTGTGCTTCGGCGGCCTCAAGCGCAACCGCCTGTTCATGGCCGCGAGCCAGTCGGTCTATGCGTTGTACGTCAACACCCAAGGGGCGGCGGGCGGGTAGCCAGATGAGCTTCACCAGGTATGACAGCCTCGCCGACCGCGTGGTGATCGTGACCGGCGGCGCCAGCGGCATCGGCGAGGTGATCGTGCGCGCGTTCGCGGACAATGGCGCGCGCGTGGCGTTTCTCGACCTGCAGGAGGATGCCGGCAAGGCACTGGCGCAAGCGCTCGAGGGGACGGCGCGGCACGCGCCGCTGTTCGTTGCCTGCGACCTTGCCGACATCGCGGCCCTGCGCGCGGCGCTGGCGCGCGTGCGGCGCGAGCTGGGCCCCGCGGCGGTGCTCGTCAACAATGCCGCCAACGACCAGCGCCAAACGTTCCTGGACGTGACGCCCGAGCAGTTCGACTGGACGATCGCCGTCAACCTGCGCCACGTCTACTTCGCCGCGCAGACCGTGGTGCCGCAGATGATCGAGCTCGGCTGCGGCTCCATCGTCAACATGTCCTCGATCGCCTGGGTGACGGGCGCCCCCGACCTGCAGGCCTATTCGGCGGCCAAGGCGGCGATCACGGGCCTGACCAGCTCGCTCGCGACCGAGCTCGGCAAGCATCGCATCCGGGTCAACGCCATCGCGCCGGGTCTGGTGCTGACCGAGAAGCAGCGCCGGCTCTGGTTCCAGGACGACAAGGTGCTGGCCGCGGTGGTCGGGCGGCAGGCATTGCCGGACATCATCGAGCCCGCCGACATCGCCCGCCTGGCCCTGTTTCTCGCCGCCGACGACAGTCGCATGATCACCAAGCAGACCTGGAGCGTGAACGGCGGAGCGCGCTGACGCGCAGCGATGCCAGAGCAAGATCGTTTCTGATCGAAGCGCTTGGCTTCGATCATGGAACGTCAATCTTGCTCTCGACTCTATGATCAGAGCAGGATTCACGCTTCGGCCGCCACGTTTCGATCGAGGCAAGGTGATGCAATCCGAAGCGATCCTGCTCTAGACGTTCCAGCTCGCCACGCACCCAGACGGCCTGCACTGTCGGCTCGTCCCGTTGTCGGCTACGGTGCGTGGCGTTGAGCAGGAGTATCGGCGTGGACGCAATGTTGCATGCGATCGAGGATCGCTATCGTCTGATCGACATCAGCCCGGGCAGGCTCGAAGATTTCCGGCTGGGGCAAGGCACGCCTGCTGACCCTGGTCTCCTGGTCGAAGAGTCTGGCTGGTCGCTCTATTGCCTGGACTTTGCCCAGCGGAATGCGGTTTTCGTGCAGCTCTCGCCTGAAGCCGATCTCGCTGACGCCGCCTTTTCGGGCGCGAAGCAATTCCAAGAGGCGCGCCGGGTTGGCCTCCTCCCATTCGCGGCACTGGAGGGAATCTCCCGCCGCGTCGCGCCGCCGCAGAGCCTCATCTTCATCTTCAGCATGGGGCGCTGCGGGACGACGCTGGCGAACCGGATGCTGAACGAGGTCGAGGGCGTATGGTCGCTATCGGAGCCCGATGTGCATTTCGACATCGCCATGAAACGCGCAGAGCTCGACCACAACGAGGCGCTCATGCTCGTGCGTGCGGCGACCAGACTGCTGTTCCGCCCCCCGGCACGCCGCCGCAGCCATACCATGGCGATCAAGCTCCGCGGCCAGACGCTGTTCCAGGCCAAAACGTTCCATGCAGCGTTTCCGGATGCGAAGAACGTCTTCATGTATCGGGATGGAGCCAGTTGGGCCAACTCGAACTACCAGCTCGGCCAGAGGCTCGGCATTGCCAAAGAGTACGACGTCGAGACCCGCAAATTCGTCTGGTTCATGGTGTCAGCAGCCACGAACCCCGCCTATCTGGGCCCCTTTTTCGACATGGCGGGACCATCGGTATGCGCAGATCAGCTCTTTGCGCCGGCGTGGGCTCTGTATATCGATGAGTACCAAAGACTCGTTGCCGACGGCATGCCATTCCTCGCCATCCGCTATGACGAGCTGAGCAGGGACCGTGAGACAACAGCACTACGACTCCTCGAGCATTGCGGGCTGCCGGCTGGTGAGCTCGGGGCGGTCCTAGAGGTTTTCGAAGAAGATTCTCAGGCGGGATCGTCGATCGCGCGCAGCCGCGCGGCGATTTCATTCACGCCTGAGGACTACGACCGGTTCCGCGCCACGCTCGCTCTGCATCCGCGGGTCAAGTCGCCGGATGTATTGCTGCCGGATAGCTATCGCGGGGCGTAGCGGTGAGGTTGGGTCGGGCGTCAGCCATGGCCCAACACCGTCGTCATGCCTGGGCTTGCCTGCCCCAGCGAAGGCCGGGGTCCCCGGCATCCAGCGATCAACACGGCTCCGATCGGTTGGAGTGCGTCGCGCGCTGGAACCCGGGAAAAAATCCCGGGATGACAGGTTGCGCTATTCCAGCTTGCCCAAGATCGAGACGTCCTTGCCGTCGTGATAGGCGGGGTCCTTCCAGCCGTCCTCGTCGTAGTCGGCCATGCATTTGTCGACCAGCGCTTCCATCTCCTTCAGCGATCCCGAGGCCTGCGCCTGCTGCAGCCCGAACAGGCGGATCAGCTCGTGGCTGCCCGCATAGTTCATCTCGTAAAGCTCGTGGCGGGCGCCAAACTCGGTGCCGATCGCGTCCCACAGCAGCTTCATGATCTTGATGCGCTCCTTGTAGTCGATGCCGCCGGAGCCGCGCACGTAGCGCTGCAGGTACTTGTCGATATCGGGGTTCTTGAAGTCGCGGGCGCTGCTCGGCAGATAGATGAGGCCCGAGGCGATCACCTTCTCGACGATCGAGCGCACGGCCGGATAGGCCTCGGTGGCGAAGATGCGATAGGCCACGGACGCGCGGATGTTGGGCAGCACCGCGCCTCCCACCCACGGATCGGGGTTGTGCGCCATCGCGTCGGTGAGCGCCCAGAACAGGTTGCGCCAGCCGATCACCTCGCCGATCTGCGCCTGCACGCCGCGGAAGGACTCGACGCCGGTGGCGCGCGCCGCCTTGTGCAGCAGGCCGGCGATGAAATCGAGCTTGACCGCAAACCGCGTGCAGCCCTGGAAGGTGAGGCCGTTGGCGAAGCCCGAGCGCGGGTAGAACTGCTTGAGGCGCTCGATGTCGCGGTGGATGAACACGTTCTCCCAGGGGATGAAGGCGTTGTCGAACACGAAGATGGCGTCGTTCTCGTCGAACCGGCTGGTGAGCGGGTAGTCCCAGGGCGATCCCGTCGCCGAGGCACCCAGCTCGTAGGAGGGCCGGCAGATGAGCTTGACGCCGGGCGTGTTCATGGGCGCCATGAACATCACCACCATGCTCGGGTCGTTGATGTCCTGGCCCATGTTCTGGCCGAGGAAGTTGTAGTGCGTGAGCGCGGAGTTGGTGGCGACCACCTTGGCGCCGGAGACATAGATGCCGGCGTCCGTCTCCTTCTGGATGGCGATGTAGACGTCCTTCACCTGCTCGGCCGGCTTGGCCCGGTCGATCGGCGGGTTGACGAGGGCGTGGTTGACGTAGAGCACCGCCTCCTGGGCGCGCGCGTGCCAGGCCCGCGCGTTGCCGGCGAACTGGCCGTAGAAGTCCGCGTTGGCGCCGAGCGTGTTGAGGAACGCCGCCTTGTAGTCCGGACTGCGGCCCATCCAGCCGTAGGAGATGCGGGCCCAGGCGGCGATGGCGTCGCGCTGGGCGATGGTGTCCTCCCGGGAGTGCGCGGCCTTGAAGAAGCGGTGCGTATAGCCGCCGGAGCCGGTGTCGGTGGCGGCCGTCAGCACCTCTTTGGAGCTGGGATCGTGCAGCGCATCGTAGAGCTTGGCGGCCGACACGGCGGCGTTGCGGAATGCCGGATGCCTGGTGACATCCTTGACGCGCTCGCCGTAAATGTAGACCTCGCGGCCGTCGCGCAGCGACTCGAGGTACTCGGCCCCGGTGAACGGACGCTTCTTGCCTTTCACCAGGAGCTCGGGAGCATCGGACATGGTGTTCTCCTCAACTGCTTGGCGATCTACGCAACTTCACAGGATAGGTCAGGAAATGATCATCGAGAACCAGGCATCGGTCACGCCGGCTGTCGCGGAGGCATTCGCCCGCGCGGTGGACCCGCGCGTGCGCGAGATCCTGCTGGCTCTGGTGCGGCACCTGCATGGCTTCGTGCGCGAGGTCCGCCTCACCGAGCGGGAGTTCCAGGAGGCGACCCGGATCATCGCCGCGCTGGGGCAAAAGACGACGCCCTGGCACAACGAGGTGGTGCTGATGGCCGGCTCGCTCGGCGTCTCCACGCTCGTATGCCTGCTCAACAACGGCAACGACGGACAGACCGAGACGCAGGCCAATCTGCTGGGGCCGTTCTGGCGCGATGATCAGCCGCCGTGCGCGAACGGGGCGAGCCTGGTGCGCTCGGCGACGCCGGGGCCGGCGCTGGTGGTGCATGCCCGCATCGAGGACGGCGAGCGGCGGCCGGTGGCAGGCGCCGAGGTCGACATCTGGCACTCCTCGCCGGAAGGGCTGTACGAGAACCAGGACGCGTCGCAGGCCGAGATGAACCTGCGCGGGCGTTTCCTGACGGACGCCGAGGGGCGGTTCGATTTCCGAAGCGTGAAGCCGGCCGGCTATCCGATCCCGATCGATGGGCCGGTCGGCGACCTGGTCCGCGCCACGGGGCGGCACCACTACCGTCCGGCGCATCTCCACTTCATGGTGTGCAAGCCGGGCTTCAAGACGCTGATCTCGCAGATCTACGTGCCTGATGACCCGCACATCGACTCCGACGTGCAGTTCGGCGTCACCCGCGCGCTGATCGGCGACTACGTGCGCCACGACGCGCCCGACAAAGAGCTAGGTTTGGCGGCCCCCTGGTATTCGCTGGATCAGCGGTTCGTGCTGGAGCGCGGCGAGATGCGCCGACCCAGAGCGCCGATTCAGGGCAAGGCGCCGGGCTAGCGCGTGCGCTCAAGCACCGCCACCGATTCGACATGGGCCGAGAACAGGAACTGGTCGATCGGGGCCACGTTCTCGAGCCGATAGCCGCCATCGACCAGGATGCGCGCGTCGCGGGCCAAGGTGCCCGGATTGCAGGACACATAGACCACGCGCGGCACCTGGGAACGGGCGAGTGCTTCGGCCTGCGCCCTGGCGCCGGCGCGCGGCGGGTCGAGCACCACGGCGTCGAACGCCTCGAGCTCCTTGGCCGACAGCGGCTCGCGGAAGAGATCGCGCATCTTGGTCTCGATGGGCTTGAGCCCGCTCGCCCGCCGCGCGCCATCCGCCAGCGCGGCGAGCGCCTTGGCGTCGCCGTCGACGGCCAGCACGCGCGTCTGCGGGGCCAGCGCGAAGGTGAAGGTGCCGACCCCGGCGAACAGGTCAGCGGCGCGGCGCGCCTTGCCGACGCCGGCGCGGACGTGATCGACCATGGCCGCTTCGGCTTGCGCGACCGCCTGTACAAACGCTCCAGGAGGCGGCACGACAGAGACCCCACCCATCGACAACCCCGGCTTGGCCAGCTCGACGATGGTCTCGCCGTCGAGCGAGATGCGCGCGATGCGATGACGCGCAGCCAGCGTAGCCAACAACGCCGCTGTGCGTGCCTCGAGCCGGCCGGCACCCCCGTCTGCGGCCACATCTAGACCGATGGGCGTCGCCAGCACGGTGAGGCGCGCCTCGCGCCGCCCGAGCGCCGCGGCGATGGCGCGCAAACCGGGCAACGCGGCGATGATGGCCGGCACAAGCACCGGACACTCCTCGAGCGAAAACAGGTCGTGGCTGCGGCGGCGGTGATAGCCAAGCGTGATCTGGCCCCGCTCCTGCGTGGCCGTGAGCACGGCGCGCCGGCGCGAGCCCGGCGGGACGCGCAAGAGGGGTGCAATCTCGGGCGCGAGCCCGTGCTGCTGGAAGGCCTCGACGACGACGCCGCGCTTCCAGCCGGCGTAGAGGTCATCGCCCATGTGCTGGGCAACGCAGCCGCCGCACACGCCGAAATGGCGGCAGGGCGGGGCGCGCCGCTCCGGGCTCGGCGCGGAGACGAGCTCCGTCCGTCCGTCGTCGCCGGCGCGCACGCGCTCGCCCGGCAGCGCGAACGGCACGTAGCGCGGGCCGCCCGCGATTTCGGCGACGCCGTCGCCTTGAGCGCCGAGGGCTGCGATCTCGATTACGTCCGCCTCAGTCGTCACGCATGGCCCCCAGCAGAAACTCGACGTTGCCCGAGCCGCCGGTGATCGGCGAGGGGATCACATCCAGCACGCGCCAGCCCGGCTGTGCCGCCAGCCACCCGCGCACCAGCTCGACGGCACGCTGGCGGTCGGCCACATCCCGCACGATGCCGCGCTTGCCGACGGCGGCGCGCCCCGCCTCGAACTGCGGCTTGATCAGCGCCACCAGCCAGGCGCCCGGGCACGTGAGCGTCAGCGGCGCGGGCAGCACCTTGGTGAGCGAGATGAAGCTCACGTCGGCTGTGACGGCGCCGACCGGCTCGGGTATCTGCGCGCGGTCGAGCCGGCGCGCATCGCAGCGTTCCAGCGCAACGACCCTGGCATCGGCAGCAAGGCTGGCGTGCAGCTGGCCATGGCCCACGTCGACCGCATAGACGCGCTGCGCGCCCCGCGCCAGCAGCACCTCGGTGAAGCCGCCGGTCGAGGCGCCGACATCCAGCGCCACCATGCCCGCGACCGGGAAGCGGAAATGGTCGAGGGCGGCCTGCAGCTTGATGGCGCCGCGCGAGACAAACCGCGCGGCGTCGCCGTCGCGCACCACGATCGCAGCGCCGGCCGGCACGGGCGCTGCCGGGCGCATCTCGGGCAGGCCGGCCAGATCGACCAGCCCGCGCCGGATGAGGTCCTGGGCACGCGCACGCGACGGCGCAAGTCCCTGCTCGACCATGCAAATGTCGAGTCGGGGCACGCGCCTGCAGCTGTGCTCAGAAGGCATCGGTCACGGTTAGTTGATCACGGTTCGCAGGCATCGCAGCCATCCGCCGAGACGTTTCGCGCGTAAGCACCCCACTCCTGGGCTGCCGCTCCTGCGCACCCGCAAGACCGGCAGACCGTGTATGATCCGGCCAACGAACACCAAGGCCTGCCCGAAACCGTTTACGGAGGACGCCATGAACCGCAGGGATACTCTGAAATTCTTGGCTGGCGCTACAGCGTTTGCCAGCAGCGCGAGCCTGATCGGCCGCAGCGCGGCATTCGCCCAGGCGCCGGCGGGTCCCTTCAAGCTCCCGCCGCTCGGCTATGCCTACGAGGCGCTCGAGCCGCACATCGACACCGCGACCATGAACTTCCATCACAAGAACCACCACAATGCCTTCATCGGCAACCTGAACGGCCTAGTCGACAAGTATCCCGACCTCGCCACCAAGGCGCCCGAGGAGATCATCTCCAATTTGGCGACCGTACCGGAAGCCGTTCGCGGTCCGGTGCGCAACAACCTCGGCGGCCACTGGAACCACACCTACTTCTGGGAGCTGATGACGCCAGGGGGCGCCAAGGCACCGGCCGGCGACCTCAAGAGCGCCATCGACGGCGCGTTCGGCGACTTCGACAAGATGAAGGCGGCGGTCAAGCAGGCGGCGCTCACACGCTTCGGCTCGGGCTGGGCGTGGCTGGCCGTCAAGGACAAGAAGCTCGCGGTCTTCAATACGCCCTACCAGGACACCCCGCACATGGACAATGCGGCCAAACCAGTGGTCGGCGTCGACGTGTGGGAGCACGCCTACTACCTCAAGCACCAGTACAAGCGCGGCGACTACGTCGACGCGTGGTGGAACGTCGTCAACTGGGACAAAGCGGCCGCCAACTTCAAGAAGGCGACGGCGTAACTCGATCTCATACCGGAATTCGCGGCAGCGAATATCCGGGACCCAGGTGCCGATACGTTGCGAGAAAAAAGGAAGCCCTGGCGCGGGAGCGTCAGGGCTTTTTCCCTGCTGCCTGATGGGGGATACGAGGGCAGGCAGGAAAGTTTAGTCTAGGGACCCTATTGAGATAGGCTTGGCGGGATCGGCCGGCAATCGCGATTCATCCGGCGTCGGCGCAAGGGCCCAAGATATCTGTGGAGAATTTGTGGATAAGTGCCACGGCACCCCACAGCCGCCTGTTCGGCTGCGGCCAGCTCAGGCCCGGCCGGCCTCTTTCACCAGCGCGTCGCGCCCGAGCGTGGAGAGCACCGTGGCGACGATGCCGGCCGCGTTGAGGCCCGCGACGTCGTACATCTTCTCGGGCTTGTCGTGATCGATGAAGACGTCGGGCAGCACCATCTGGCGGATCTTCAGGCCGCGGTCGAGCAGCCCATTCTGGGCCAGATACTGCAGCACGAACGAACCGAAGCCGCCGACCGCACCTTCCTCGACCGTCACCAGCACCTCGTGGTTCTGCGCCAGACGGCGCACCAGATCGCCGTCGAGGGGCTTGGCAAAACGCGCGTCGGCGACGGTCGCCGGCAGGCCCAGGGCCGCCAGCTGGTCGGCCGCCTTGAGGCATTCGCCGAGTCGCGTGCCGAGCGACAGCAGCGCCACCGCCGAGCCCTCGCGCACGATGCGGCCCTTGCCGATCTCCAGCGGCACCCCGGCCACCGGCAGCTCCACGCCGGTTCCTTCCCCGCGCGGGTAGCGCACGGCGGAGGGGCGGTCGTCGATGGCGGCGGCGGTCGCCACCATGTGTGTGAGCTCGGCCTCGTCGGCGGCCGCCATCAGCACGAAGCCCGGCAGGCAGCCGAGATAGGCGATGTCGAAGGCACCGGCATGGGTCGGCCCATCGGCGCCCACGAGGCCCGCGCGATCGAGCGCGAAGCGGACCGGCAGGCGCTGGATTGCCACGTCGTGCACGACCTGGTCGTAGGCGCGCTGCAGGAAGGTGGAGTAGATCGCCGCGAACGGCTTGAAGCCCTCCGCCGCGAGCCCGGCGGCGAAGGTCACGCCGTGCTGCTCGGCGATGCCGACATCGAAGGTGCGCTCGGGAAATTCTTGGCCGAACAGGTCGAGACCGGTCCCACCCGGCATCGCCGCGGTGACGGCCACGATCTTGTCGTCCTTGCGCGCCTGCTCGATCAGGCTTTGCGCAAACACCTTGGTGTAGGACGGCGCGTTGGGCTTGGCGCTGACCTGCGCTCCGGTGACGACATTGAAGCGGTTGACGCCGTGATACTTGTCGTCGGAGGCCTCGGCGGGCGGATAGCCCTTGCCCTTCTTGGTGACGACGTGCACGAGGATCGGCCCCTGCCTGGCGTCGCGCACGTTGCGCAGCACGGGCAGCAGCACGCTAAGGTCGTGGCCGTCGATCGGGCCGAGGTAATAAAATCCGAGCTCCTCGAACAGGGTGCCGCCGGTCCAGTACGTGCGCGTGTACTCCTCGGCCAGCGCCGCGCGCCGCTCCCAATACTTGGGCAGCTTCTTGGCGAGTTGCTTGATGACTTCGCGCAGGTGCAGATAGGTACCGCTGGAGGAGATGCGCGCCAGATAGGTCGAGAGCGCGCCGACCGGCGGGGCGATCGACATGTCGTTGTCGTTGAGGATGACGATCAGGCGCTCGTTGCGGGCACCCGCGTTGTTCATGGCCTCGTAGGCCATGCCGGCGCTCATGGCGCCGTCGCCGATCACGCACACCACGTTGTGCGTGCTGCCGGCGAGGTCGCGCGCCACCGCCATGCCGAGGCCGGCGGAGATGGAGGTGGAAGAATGCGCGGCCCCGAACACATCGTATTCGCTTTCCGCGCGCTTGGTGAAGCCGGACAGGCCGCCGCCCTGGCGCAGGGTGCGAATGCGATCGCGCCGGCCGGTGAGAATCTTGTGCGGATAGGCCTGGTGGCCGACATCCCAGATCAGCCGGTCGCGCGGGGTGTCGAACACCCAGTGCAGCGCCACGGTCAGCTCCACCACGCCGAGCCCCGCGCCCAGATGGCCGCCGGTCACGGATACGGCATCGATGGTCTCGCGCCGCAGCTCGTCGACCAGCTGGCGCAGGTCCTTCTCGGGGAGGCGGCGCAGGTCGGCGGGCGTTTTGACCTGATCGAGGAGCGGCGTCTTGGAGTTAGAATCCGGAATGCTCATGTCATCGCTTTCAGCCGCGGCCATGGCTGGAACGAGCCGCGGCACCGGGCTCCGCATTTGCGCGAAAGCCCATCACCTTTGAATATAGTGCACGGGAGCGGGTCAACCGAAAGACTTAGCGTCGCGGGCCCTGGTTTCTCCCTCTCCCATCATGCCGGAGGCATGTCTTCGATATGACGGAAGAGCGGGGAGAGAGGATTCCTACTCTTGGGCCTTGAAGGGCTGGGTGCCGGTGGGCTCGCCGGCCTGGTTGAAGGTCAGCTTCTCGACCTTGGCTTCGGCCTGCTTCAGCAGGCGGTCGCAGTGGTCCTTCAGGGCCTCGCCGCGCTCGTAGATGTTGATGCTCTCTTCCAGCTCCACATCCCCGCGCTCCAGCCGGCCGACGATGGTTTCCAGCTCTTTCAGCGCCTTCTCGAAGCTCATGTCCTTGATGTCGAGGTGTTTCGTGGCGGGCTTTGCCATCACTCCATCCACCATCTCTCATAGATCCTGTTTGCGGGGCCACAGACGGATCAGCTGCCGGCGTCCATCAGCGCCCTGACGTGCACGCCGGCCGACCTGGCCAGCGCCGCGAGGTTGTAACCGCCTTCCAGCATGGAGACCAGCCGACCCTGTGCATGCCTGTCGGCGATCTCCGCTACCTTGCTGGTGGCCCACGCAAAATCGGGTTCGGTGAGGCGCAGGTTGGCGAGCGGATCGTCCTGGTGGGCATCGAAGCCGGCGGAGATCAGCACGATATCCGGGCCGAAACTGCGCAAGGCGGGCAGGATGCGTGATTCGAACGCCTCCTTGAAGCGGTCGCCGCCGTCGCCGGGCCTGAGCGGCGCGTTCCAGACGTTGCCGACGCCGGTCTCGTTGAGCGCGCCGGTGCCGGGATAGAGCGGCATCTGGTGGGTGGAGCCGAAGTAGAGGTTCTTGTCCGACCAGAAGATGTCCTGCGTGCCGTTGCCGTGGTGCACGTCGAAATCGATCACGGCGATGCGCTCGCAGCCGTGCTTCCTGCGGGCGTACAGGCCGGCGATGGCGACGTTGTTGAAGATGCAGAAGCCCATGGCGCGCTCCTTCTCGGCGTGATGGCCGCAGGGACGCACCTGGCAGAACGCGTTCTTGATGCCGGACGCCTCGGGCGCCATCACGGCATCGACGGCGGCGAGGCCGGCTCCGACCGCCCTCAGCGCCGGCTCCCACGACGTGGGCGAGAGCACCGTATCGGGATCGAGCCGCGCGGGCTCCTGGCCCGGGGCCGGGCGCACGCTCTTGACCCAGTCGATGTAGGCCTGCGGATGGGCAAGGGCGATCTGCTCCTCCACGTCGGCGCGCAGCGGCGCCTCCTCGCGCTTCAAGCCCTTGAACACCTCATGGGACAGCGCCTTGTCGACCGCGCGCATGCGATCGGGCCGCTCGGGATGGCCCAGCCCGGTGTCGTGCTCGACAAAGCAGGGGTGGGTGAGGAGGAGGGTGGTCATCGCAGTTTCCGTGCAGACGGGTATCAGACCCGGGGTTGACCACCTTAACCCCGCACAAGAGGCGGCGCGACGGCGTTTTCGCTGCACGTCTCACCGGTGCCGGCGATGGCCCGTGGCGGCGCGCCTCACGCCTTGCCAAGCTCGCGCAGGACTTTGAGGAAGCCGACCATCTCGCCCCGCGCCATGGCCTGCTCGGCTTCGAGCACCAGTTCGAGCCTCTTTGCCAAGGTGCGCAAGGCGATCTCGTCGGCCTCGGCCCGCGTCTTTGCGGCAGCTGCCCTCGTCGCATCGGCCTCGGCCAGCAGCTTCGTAGCCCGCGCTGCGATCTCCTCGTTCTCGAAGCCTGCTCTGCCGAGTTTGGCCCTGATGTGGTCGATCGACTCTTTGAAGACTGCCTGCGCCTCGTCCCGCAGGGTGCGCTGGTTCTCGTGATCGGCCATGGTGTCGAGCAGACGCTCGATCATGCCTTGCAGACGCCTGGTGATGGCGCCGCCTCCGGCAGCGACCACGGCCCTGGAATCCGTCGCGCTGAGCGCCTTGCCGCTGAGCTCCCCGCGACGCGCGCGGACGAAGACATCGACCACGAACTGCATCGCAGCCTTCGCCTTGTCCGAGCTCAGCAGGCTCGCCGCCATGACCACCCCATGCTCGGTGAAGACCCACGGCGGTGTGCGGCGCCCGCCCCAGGCGCCACTCGAGATCACAGACTGTGATTTCAAGTGGTCGAGCTCTTGCTGGGTAAGCTGGAAAGCCCAGGCGTCGGGAAACCGGTCCTGGTTGCGCTTGAAGGCTTGATTGAAAACGCGCGTCTCGACCCCGAATACAGCGGCGAGATCGGCGTCGATGACCACCCGCTCGCCCCTGAGACGAACAACGTGTAGCCCGTCCTCCCCCGCGCCGACAGGGACCACCTGTCCCTTGGATGTTTGACGGGTCTCACCCATCCCTTCACTCCGCCGCAATGATAGAAGAAATACTGACAGGTCCAATACGAGCGGCACGCTTGATATCACACTTTGTGATCCAAGATCACTTCACCTCAGCCCTGGACGAGGCAGGGCGCGATGGCCTTTTCGTTCCACTCGATGCCCGTGCCGGGGGTATCGCGCGGGGTGGTGAAGCCCTCTACGGGAACGAGCGGGTCGACCAGCAGGTCCTGCGCCCAGTCCATGTACTCCAGCCAGTGCCGGGTCGGCGTGGCGGCGAGCACGTGCGCGGAATAGTCGGGCGACAGGTGCGAGGAGAACGGCATCGCGCGGGCCTCGGCGACGCGGGCAAGCCGCATCCAACCGGTGACGCCGCCGATGCGCAGCAGGTCCGGCATGACGTAGTCGCAGGCGCCCATCTCGATCGCCGCCTTGCCGACGCGCCAGCTCCACCAGTTCTCGCCGATCTGGATCGGCGTCGTGAGCTTGGTCGCCAGCCGGGCCTGGGTGTCGTAGTCGTCGTAGATCACCGGCTCCTCGATCCAGGCGAGGCCGAGGCCGTCGATCGCCCGGCAGGTTTCGAGCGCCGTGGCCGAGGGCAGGCCCTGGTTGAAGTCGCACGAGATGAGGACGTCCGGGCCGATGGCGCTGCGCACCGCCTTGTAGGCCGTGACCTCGTCGGCCGCCCGCTCGCGCCCCATGCGCAGCTTCACGTGCGCAAAGCCGCCGTGCTCGGCCACCAGCTCCTTGGCCTCGCGCGCGGCCTCCTGCGGCTCCATGATGCCGAGGCCGCAGCTGTTGTAGGTGGGGAGCGGCTCCGCCTTGCCGCCCAGCAGCGCATAGAGCGGCACACCGGCCGCGCGCGCGACGGCGTCGTGCAGCGCCATGTCGAGCATGGAGACCGCCATCTGCGCCGCACCCTCGTGGCCGAGGTGGGTTAGGCGCTTCTGGCAGGCGTCGTGCACCTGCGGCAGGTCGCCATAGCCGATCTTGCGGCCCTGCACGGAGAGTGCCAGCTCGTCCAGCAGGATCGGGATCACTTTCAGACCGAGCGGGATGAAGGTGAAGCACAGGGCGCGACCCGCGCCGCCGCCCTTCAGCTCCAGGTCGATCAGCAGGAACGGCACGCGGGTGAACTTGCCGACGCGCGTGTTGAGCGTGCGCCGCATGGGTACGATGGCCCGGCGGATATGGATGCCTGTGACTTCGATGGTGGCTGCCATGGCGGCCTCAGCGCATCCGGGTGGCGAGCGTCACACCGGGCGGGGGCGGGATCGAGTCCGGCACGAAGAAGTCGGGCGCCAGGTCCACGCTTTTGTCGACGCGGTATGTCTCGAAGTCGCGCACGCCGTGCTCGTAGAGCAGCGTGTCGTCGATGCAGAAGCGCCCCGTGAAGGTCTTGGCGTCCTGGGTGAAGATGAGGTGGGCGGCGTCACCCATGATCTGCGGCGTGCGGCTGCGCTTGGTCAGCGCGTCGCCGCCGAGCAAATTCTGCACCGCCGCCGTGGCGATGGTCGTGCGCGGCCACAGCGTATTCACTGCGATGCCGTCGCCCTTCAGCTCGCCCGACAGTCCCAGCGCGATGATGCTCATGTTGAACTTGGCCATCGTGTAGGCGACGTGCGGGGCGAACCACTTGACGTTCATGTCGAGCGGCGGCGACAGCATGAGGATGTGCGGGTTCGTCGCCTTCTCGAGGTGCGGGATGCAGGTTTTGGAGACGAGGAAGGTGCCGCGCGCGTTGATGCCGTGCATCAGGTCATAGCGCTTCATGTCGGTCGCGGTGCTGGGCGTGAGCGAGATGGCACTCGCGTTGTTGACGCAGATGTCGAGGCCGCCGAAGGTCTCCACCGTTTTGGCCACGGCTGCCTGCACCTGCTCCTCGTAGCGGATGTCGCACATGATCGGCAGCGCCTTGCCGCCGGCCGCCTCGATCTCCTTGGCCGCCGTGTAGATGGTGCCTTCGAGCTTGGGATGCGGCTCGGCCGTCTTGGCGGCGATGGCGATGTTGGCGCCGTCGCGCGCGGCCCTGAGCGCGATGGCGAGGCCGATGCCCCGGCTCGCGCCCGTGATGAACAGCGTCTTGCCCTCGAGCGTCGCCATGTCTTGTTTCCTCACCGTTCGTTGTCATCCCGGGGCTTGTCCCCGGGATCCAGTCATCCCCAAGGTCGGAGCGCGCCGCACCATGGATACCGGGCACAAGGCCCGGTATGACAAAGACTAGCCCGTGCTCGCCGCCGTTCGCCGCCCGGTGAGCCAGCGCCACCAGCGCACGGGCGCCGTTGCCGCGCCCCATAGCTGCCGAACCACAGCATAGGGCGCGCTGACCGGCGCCGTAAGCGGCAGAAACAGAGCCAGGAAAACCACCGCCCGCACGATGCGCGCCGCCCAGTAGCCGCCCCTGCCCGCATAGTCGCCCGCCGCCTCCGGCGGCCACAGGCGCCGCCACCAGGCGCGCGACACGGGGATGCCGAACAGGCCGAGCACGATCAGCGCCAGGTAGCCCAGCTGGAAGTCGGCCGGGATGCCCGGGATGATGCGCTGGTCCAGCTCTTGCTGCCGTTCCGCGCTGCGCACGTCGGCCTGCACGCCCGCCGCGACCACGCGGCCGGTGAGGTCGGAGACGAGGCCGGAGAACAGATCGCCGACGCCGCCGGTCGGCACGGGCCCGGCAAACTCGCTCGCCGGCCTGACCAGGAGGCTGGTGCGCCGCCCCTCGGCCTTGGCCGACACCAGCAGCCGCGCATTGGGGCCGCCTAGCGTATTGTAGAAGTCGGCGACGCGCGCGTGCTGCAGCGCCTGCTCCAGGCCCTTCACCTCGACCTTCTGCCACAGCCAGTTGCGCCCGCCCGGCTGGCGCGGCGTGGTGGCGGCATGCAGCACGACCAGATTGACGTCGGCCTGCTCGGCCGCCTTGAACAGGTCGGGTAGGAGGAGGCTCTTCTCGGGCCCGCTCGAGGGCTGGACGTAGAGCAGGCGGCCGTCGACGCGGCCGGTGACGAGCACAGTCTGCCCGCGCACCGAGCCGAGCGCGGCCGGCAGGCTGGCTGGATCGATGGTGTCGACCAGCGCGCGCTTGCTGGTGGGATCGATGCGCGGGTAGGACGCGAGCGTCGGCGGGCCGCCGGGCTCGAGCGCCAGCATGCGCACGTTGGCTTTGTTGAGCGGGCGGGCGAGCTGCCAGATCGCCTCCTCGAACGCCTTGCGGTCCGACATCTCGACGACGAGCTTGGGGCGCACCTCGGCGAACAGGCGCTCGGCCGCGCCCTCGCCGCGCCGCGCGACGCGATAGCTCTCGGTGCCGACCACGACGTAGAGCTCGGTGCCCTTCGGCAGGTCCTTGAGGCCCGAGCGGTAGAGGAAGATGGTGTCCTCGGTGACGTAGAGGGTGAGCTTCACGTCGGCCTTGGCGTCAGGCAGCAGCACCGAGGTGGCGCGCTTCAATTCATCCGGCGTGCCGGCCGTGAAGGTCTCGCCGGCCTTGTTGACGAAGCGCCAATGCCCTTCCTGGGTCGCCTGGCCCCCCAGCACCGCGCCGTCGGCCTTGGCGGGCAGCGCCTTGACGTGGGCCGCCACGCCCTCGATGGCGCCGGCGCCGTGCCTGGCGGCACGCGACCCCGCCTGCTCGCCGGCGCCGACGACCTTGCTCAGCCAGTTGGCCTGGGCCGCCGTCGGCACGAGCAGCAGGGCGACGAGGAGCACCAGCGAGGCGGCGGGGCAGCCGGCGGTCCGGCGGGATCGGAACAGGTTGGCCATGACTGGATCGTACCCCGCCATTTTGGCGAAGATCAGCCACAATTTGCTGGCCCAAGCCGATTCTTGCGCCGCCGAGTCGAGGTACGTGAAGATCGGTCAACTGCCGCTGCGCCCTGGGCGCTGACGGCGGGCAAGCCTACGCAATGCGCCAGCAGGAGACATGGCGCGGTGCGTCAGTCGCCGTCAACCGGGTGCATGAGGAGTCTCACCGATTGCCGAGCGTAGCGGCTGCGACGACAATAGATTTCCCCGAGGCGATTTTGGCTGCCAACAACAGCACGAGTGTCGTAATCTCTTCGGTGGATGAAAGCACTAGAGTCGGCCGCGTTCGAAGGAGGTGACCAATGACACCGTGGGAGATCAAGGCCAAGGAATTTGTCAACTGCAACTGCGCTTATGGATGTCCGTGTCAGTTCAATGCGCTGCCTACGCACGGCAACTGCGAGGCTGCCGTGGCCATTGTGATTGAACAGGGCCACTTCGGCGATGTGAAGCTCGATGGCCTGTGTATCGGCGGGGTTTATCAGTGGCCGGGGCCGATCCACGAGGGCCGCGGCAAGGCTCAACCATTCGTCGACGAACGGGCCGACGCCAAGCAGCGCGAGGCGCTGATCAAGATCATGACTGGCCAGGATACGGATCCGATGGCGACCATGTTCGCGGTCTACTTCTCGACGCTCGAGAAGGTCTTTGATCCGATCTTTGCCAAGATAGAGTTCGAGGTGGACGTCGAGAAGCGCAAAAGCCGATACGTCGTGCCCGGCCTGGTCGAAAGCCGCGGCGAGCCCATCAAGAACCCGGTGACCGGAGCGGAGACCAGGGCGCGTATCGATCTGCCGGCCGGCTTCGAATTCGAGATCGCCGAGGTCGGAAGCGGCACCACCAAGACGCAGGGCACCATCATCCTCGATCTGAAGTCCAGCTACGGTCAGTTCGCCCACCTGCACCTCAACAACCACGGGGTGGTGCGGCACCGGTCAGTGTGAGATGCCGGCCGATACTTCGTCGCTGACCGAGAGCTTGCTGAAGCGCGACCGCTGGATCGTGCTCGGCGGCCTGATCGCGATTGCACTTTTGTCGTGGGCGTACCTTCTGACCGGCGCCGGCATGGGTATGTCGGTGCGGGACATGACGGTCGTCTCGTTGTTTCCTCATCGCATGGCCGAGATGCCGATGGCCGGCATGTCCATGGCCATGCAGCCCGGCGCGTGGTCGCCAGGCTACATCATCATCGTCCTGCTCATGTGGTGGGCGATGATGATTGCGATGATGACGCCGAGCGCGGCGCCGATGATTCTGCTCTATGCGCGCGCCACCCGACATGCCCAAACCGCAGGTCAGCTGCAGCAAGGCGTGGTGCCGACGGCGGCATTCGCCGGCGGCTACCTGATGGTGTGGCTGGGCTTTTCGCTGCTTGCAGCCTCGCTGCAATGGGCGCTCGAGAGATCGGGGCTCGTATCTGCCATGATGATGTCCTCGACGAGTGCGGGCGTGTCGGCTGCCATCCTGGTCCTTGCCGGCCTCTACCAGCTGTCCCCCTTGAAGCATGTTTGCCTGAGGCACTGTCGTGCTCCGGCGGAGTTTCTTTCGCGCCATTGGCGGCCGGGTGCGTCGGGCGCCCTGCGCATGGGGCTGGAACACGGAGCATTCTGCGTCGGCTGCTGCTGGCTACTCATGGCCTTGCTGCTCGTGGGCGGGATCATGAATGTGCTTTGGATCGCTGCGCTAGCGATCTTGGTGCTGTTGGAGAAGGTCGCACCACATGGCGCGTGGCTTTCGCGGGCTACAGGTGTCTTGCTGCTGGCGTGGGGAACAGCGACGCTGGTCGTCTAGTGTGGTGTCTCGCAAGAGCAGGATCGCTTCAGATTGAATCACCGTGCCGAAGGGCGACGTGGAGCGTGCTCAGCCGCGGCGGCGGGCCTTGGCGAAGACCACCAGCAATCGATTATCCCAAGCCAATTCTTGCGCCCCCGGCCGACATGCAGGTCGAGGCCCAGGTTGACGCGGCCAGCCCTGGCGTAGACTCTCCTCGCAAAACGATAATATGGGAGGACGCGCCGCATGACGATCCGGGATGGCACGTCGATCGACCGGGAGGTTCCGGTCTTGCTTGCTGGCGGTGGCCTGATCGGCCTGTCGACGGCGATGTTCCTGGCTCAGCACGGAATACCGTCACTGGCTGTGGAGCGCCAGCGCGGCGGCTCGCCGCTGCCGCGGGCCGCATTCTTCCACATGCGCACGCTCGAGATGTTCCGCAACGCAGGCATCGAGCAGCAAGTGCGTGAGCAGTCGTTCAGGGAATTCGAGCCTGAGGGCGCCCTCGTCATCATGGACACCCTTTCGGGCCGCAAGCTCGCCGACATCATTCCCAGTCTCAACGAGGGTGTGGATGCGCTGAGCCCCTGCCGGCGGCTGTTCGTCTCGCAGCCCGGCCTCGAGCCGATCTTGCGCCGACGTGCGGAAGCCGCCGGCGCCAAGGTGCTCGAAGGGCACGAGGCGGTGGGCGTCGATCAGGACGCCGACGGCGTCACGCTCACCGTGCAGGACACCGACAACGGCAAGAAGCGCCGCCTCAGGGGCAAATACCTGGTCGGCGCCGACGGCGCCCACAGCAAAGTGCGCGAGCTGCTGGACATCCCCTTCGATGGCCGCGGCGTTTTTTCCAACAGCATCACCATCTATTTCCGCGCCGACCTCACCCGCCAGCTGCTGGGCAAGCCTCTGAGCGTCATCTACATCAACAATCCCATGCTCGGCGGCTTCTTCCGGATGGAGAAGAATTGCACGACGGGCTTCCTGGTGGTGAATACGGTCGGCGATCCCAAGGTCGATGCGCGCGCTGCGGCCGACGCGGCAGCCGACATCAGCGAGAGGCGTCTGATTGAGCTTGTTCGCGCGGGCGCCGGCATACCCGATCTGCCGGTGAAAATCGATGGCATCGCGCGCTGGCGTGCCACCTCCGACGTGGCGCGGCGGTTCCAGGATGGGCGCATCTTCCTCGCCGGTGATGCGGCCCACCTGATGCCGCCCAACGGGGGCTTCGGCGGCAACACCGGCATTCACGACGCCCACAATCTGGCGTGGAAGCTGGCGCTGGTGCTCAAGGGCGTGGCCGGCCCGAAGCTGCTGGACACCTATGAGGTCGAGCGCAAGCCCGTCTCCAAGTTCACAGTCGAGCAGGCCTACACGCGCTACGTCACGCGCACGGCGACCTATCTCGGCGCCGACGACTTTCAGGCGCCGGCGCATGATTTCAACATCGAGCTCGGCTACCTCTACCGCTCGCCTGCAATCGCGGCCGAGAACGGCGAGGACACAGGCCACGAAAAGGGCCACGACGACCCGCGCCTCACGTTCGGCCGTCCCGGCTCCCGCGCCCCGCACGTGTGGCTGAACCGCGGTGGCAACAAGGTTTCAACCATCGATCTGTTTGGCCGTTCGTTCGTCCTGCTCGCGACCTTCGAGGGTGCGCCCTGGTGTGCGGCCGCCCGCGCGGCGGCCAGCCGGTTCAAAGGGCTCGACCTGGAGACCTTTTGCGTAGGAACGGCTGCTCTGCGCGACCCCGACCTGCGCTTTGCCGAGGCCTACGGTCTGTCGGGCGCCGGGGCAGTGCTGGTCCGCCCGGACGGCTTCGTGGCGTGGCGGGCGAAGTCTCTCGCCATTGACGCCGAGGGGGTACTGGCGCGCACGTTCGACGCGCTCTTGATGGGTCCCAGCGCAAGCCTCCGTTCGCCCCACGACATGCATTGAGCCTTCCCGCCAGGTGCACGACGGGCATGGTCTGAATGCCACTTGCGCCGCCGAGTTGGCGAGCGTGCTCACCCGCCGCGGCGGGCCTTGGCGAAGTCGGGCTTGCGCTTCTCCAGGAAGGCCGTGAACGCCTCTCTCGCTTCCGGCGAGCGCATCAAGGTCCTGTATTCGGCCAATTCCTTGACGATCGTGCCGCTGATCACGGCGGGGTCGCCCTTGAGCAGTCGCCGTGCCGCGAGCAGGGCAGCCCGCGGCTTGGCCGCCAGGCGCCTGGCCGCGCCGACCGCCTTGGCCTCGATCTCTCCCGGGGCAACGATGGCGTTGATCAGGCCGGCCCCCAGCGCCCGCTCCGCGCTCCAGGGCTCGCCCAGCACGAGCAGCTCGAAGGCGCGCAGATAGCCGAGCCGCGCGGGGCCGAGCACGCTGGAGCCCGCCTCCTGGATCAGCCCGAGATCGACGAACGGCGTGCGGAAGCTGGCGGCGGGCGTCGCATAAACCACGTCGCAGTGCAGCAGCAGGGTGACGCCGATGCCGACGGCGAGGCCGTCCACGGCCGCGATCATCGGCTTGGTCACCTTGGGCAGGCGCTGGATGAACATCTGCGACGGCGCCGCGTCCTGCGAGCCGTCGCGCGCGCGGCGCATGAAATCGTTGATGTCGTTGCCGGCGGTGAAGACGCCGCCCGAGCCGATGAAGACGTGCGCGGCGATGTCGTCGTTGCTCTCGGAGGTGTCGAGCGCCGCCGACATGGCGTCGTACATCGGGCCGGTGAGCGCGTTCTTCTTCTCTGCGCGCAGCAGCCGCATCACCTGCACGCCGTCCTGCACCTTGATCTCGATGTCCTGGGTCATCGCGTTTCCTCGTGTCGTATTGCAAATGGCTCCAACGGAGTTCCCCTCCCCCTTGCGTCCAAGCGGAGCTTGGCTTCGCCAAGACGAGGGGCTAGGGGTGGGGGTGTTTTCGCCAGCGCAGCCTTTGTGACTTCACCCCACCCGGCTCGCCACGCTGGAATGCGTGCCGAGCCACCCTCCCCGTCAAGGGGAGGGTGTGTCACGCCGACAGCGCCTCCAGCGCGAGCGTCGCGTCGGCGCCGGTCACGATCGTCTCCTTCAAGCCGGCTGCGGCCGTCGCCTGGGTCTCGGCGAAGAAGCGGGCGATGGCGATAGCTTGCGCGCCGGTGCCGCCGTTGCGGGCCGCCGCCAGCGCGCCCTTGGCCAGATAGACGCCGCCGGCGGCGAGGCCGAATAGCCGCAGATACGGCGCCGCGCCGGCCAGCGCCGCCTCTGGGTTGGCGCGCAGCGCGCCGCCCATCCAGCGCGTCGCCTCGGCCAGTGCCGCCACCGCCTCGCCGAGCCGCTCGCCCATGCGCCCGAACTCGGGGCGGTTGGAGGCGCGCACCGCGTCGGCGGCCGCCTTCAACTCCATGATGTAGCCCTCGACCACCTTGCCGCCTTCCAAGGGCAGCTTGCGCGTGACGAGGTCGATGGCCTGGATGCCGTTGGTGCCCTCGTAGATCGGCAGGATGCGCGCATCGCGATAGTGCTGCGCCGCCCCGGTCTCCTCTATGAAGCCCATGCCGCCGTGCACCTGCACGCCGATCGAGGCCACCTCGCAGCCGATGTCGGTGGAGAAGGCCTTGGCGACCGGGGTGAGCAAGGCCACCCGCTGCGCCGCCGCAGCCCGCTCGCCCGCGTCCTTGGCCCGCCGCGCCACGTCGGTCTCGCGCGCCGTGACGAGGCAGATGGCGCGCGCGGCCTGGGTGAGGGACTTCATGGTCAGCAGGCTGCGGCGGATGTCGGCATGCTCGATGATCGGCGCCATGCCCTCGCCGTTGCCTTTGGGCGAGCGGCCCTGGCGGCGCTCCTTGGCGTACTGGACGGCCCGCTGGGTGGCGCGCTCCGCCACTGCCACGCCCTGGGTGCCGACTGCCAGGCGGGCTGCGTTCATCATGATGAACATGACGTTGAGGCCGCGGTTCTCCTCGCCGACCAGATAGCCGACGGCGCCGTCGCTCTCGCCGAACTTCATCACGCAGGTGGGGCTGGCGTGGATGCCGAGCTTGTGCTCGACGCCGGCGACGACGACGTCGTTGCGTGCGCCGATCGCGCCGTCCTTGCCGACGAGGTACTTGGGCACCAGGAACAGCGAGATGCCACGCGTGCCGGGCGGCGCATCCGGCAGCCGCGCCAGCACCAGATGAATGATGTTCCTCGTCATCTCGTGGTCGCCGTAGGTGATGAAGATCTTGGTGCCGAAGACGCGATAGCTGCCGTCGGCCTGCTTCACCGCGCGGGTCTTCAACACGCCCAGGTCCGAGCCCGCATGCGGCTCGGTCAGGTTCATGGTGCCGGTCCATTCGCCCGACACCATCTTCGGCAGATAGAGGCGTTTGAGCTCCTCGCTGCCCTGGGCCTCCAGCGCGTCGACCGCGCCATGGGTCAGCAGCGGGCACAGCCCGAAAGCCAGGTTCGCCGAGTTCCAGATCTCGCCGGCCACGGTGGCGATCACCTGCGGCAGGTGCTGCCCGCCCCAGGCCTCGGGCGCGGCCAGCGCGGCCCAGCCGCCGTCCACGAACTGCTGGTAGGCCTCCGCCCAGCCGGGCGGCGTGACGACCTTGCCGTCGACCAGCCTGGAGCCCGCGCGGTCGCCCGGCGCGCTCAGGGGATCGAGCACCTCGGCGCCGAACTTGCCGGCCTCCTCGATCACGGCGCGCACGGTTTCCTCGTCCACGCCGCCGAGCATGCCGCGCGCGATCAGGCCGTCGAGATCGGCCGCGGTCTTGAGCGCGTGCATGATGTCGTCTACTGGAGCCTGGTAGGTCATGGAGATGTCAGCCTTGCCCTGCGTGCGTTCCACCCTTGACGTTAACGGCAGATTAGGCCGAAACAGCGCCGCTCGGAAGGGTGTGCCCCATCTTGTGCCCCGTCTTGTGCGCAGACTCCGATCGATCTCGAGGTTGCAATGATCACCGGCAAGACGCTGATCGCCTGGGGCTACGCGCCCGGACCGTGGTTCGCCGCGGCCATTGCCGTGGCCGAGGCCGCCC
>Ga0247727_10001363_pt1 | contig 58557 bp, 62 predicted proteins | sample WisWelCaveWW1625_FD_202498 | JGI IMG/M metagenome (GOLD analysis project Ga0247727, IMG submission 202498) | Biofilm microbial communities from Wishing Well Cave, Virginia, United States - WW16-25 | ecosystem: Environmental > Aquatic > Deep subsurface > Groundwater > Cave microbial mat | place... | reverse complement strand
GGTGATCGAGCACCCGATGCTTCGTGTGTCCGCCTGTCCAGTACCGCAGCGCCCTGCGGACATGCTGCCACGGACTACGCTTCCGCCCCGCCCTCAAGGGCGGGGTTACCTAATGCGCGAATGTCGATTTCGTTAATTTCAAAAGACGAAGTTCCACAGAGTGAGTGATTTGAAGAGAATGGTTATGCTATATCCTAGGATCATTCCGACGAATAGTTGTTTAGATGGTAGCATTTTTCGTGTCTGGTTAAAGCGATCAAAAAAACCGGCTACTAAATCCTCCATCGTTCTTACTGGAGGTAGTAGCCGGTTTTTTTGAGGAACTTCTGCCACCATATAGTTTTGTTTGGTGGGTTGTTATTTGGTTGGTAGAAGTCTGGCAAACAACACGACGCCCACGATAACCAACACCGGTAGATATGGTGCGAGCTGCGTTGTGTAGAGGACGCCGACGATGCCGCCAATCACCATTCCAGTCAAGATCTCATCTTTATGTTTCATTGCTCTCACCCCCTTCGTCCGCATCAACACCTCTGGAGCGAATCTTCCTTCTCTTCCGCTCTCTACGAAAGATGCCTTCGCGTTAAGGAGGAAAAGGAAATTATCTTTATCCACTTCCATAAGTTAGTATAGCACTCACTTCTTATGAGTCAAGTCTTTAGCATATAAGTATATTTATATCAGATACTTAAGCTACTTTCCTAAGAGGTATTCCTGAATTGGTTTAACATCGATGTTTTTCTTAATCATTGCTTCAAGTCCGTTCACACTTGCTTGAGCTCCAGCGATGGTAGTGACCAGTGGGACATTACGTAACACTGCTTCACTCCGGATGTGTGTCTCATCTTTTTTAGTGAGTCTTCCCCCAGGCGTATTGATAAGGAGTTGGATTTGCCCGTTTTTGATTAGATCGATGACATGGGGGCGTCCTTCATGTAGTTTGTTCACGATTGTCACGGGGATATCGTTCTGCATCAAGGTTCTGGCAGTACCTCGTGTGGCCACTAGTTGGAAGCCGAGATCGATGAGCTTCTTGGCGATAAAGATAGTATCTCGCTTGTCCTCATTGCGAACACTGATAAACACAGTACCTGTCAGTGAGAGATTTTGACCAGCTGCTAGTTGAGACTTGGCGAACGCGAGGCCAAAACTGGAATCGATACCCATGACTTCTCCAGTGGACCGCATTTCAGGACCCAAGATAGCATCGACGCCAGGAAATCGATTGAACGGAAAAACGGACTCTTTTACCGCTACATGCTTGATGGGGGGAATTTCAGTCAGTCCTATGTCGTGGAGCTGTTTGCCTAGCATTACCTTTGTGGCTAGTTTTGCTAGCGGTACGCCGGTCGCTTTGCTTACAAACGGTACTGTTCGGCTAGCTCTTGGGTTGACCTCAAGAACGTAGACTTGGTCGCGTTTAACGGCAAACTGTACGTTCATCAAGCCGCAAACTCCTAGGCGTTGGGCGATTTGTGTCGTTGCCTGGCGGATTGACTCGACGGTTGATGGATCTAGGGTGATCGAAGGTAAGACCATGGCGCTGTCGCCGGAGTGAATGCCTGCGTGTTCGATGTGTTCCATAATGCCAGCAACGATTGTTGTGTGACCATCTGAGATGGCATCGACATCAACCTCGATTGCATCCTCGAGGAACTTGTCAATGAGAACGGGGTGTTCCCCTGACACCGAGATAGCTACGCCAATGAAATGCGCCAGCTCGGCATCATCGTAGACGATACTCATTGCCCGTCCGCCTAGTACGTAGGATGGTCTCACAAGTACGGGGTAACCAAGTTTGGAGCACACACGCTTTGCTTCATCATGACTTCTGGCAATGCCGCTGTCTGGTTGGCGTAGGCCAAGTTGGACGATGAGTCGATTGAATCGTTTGCGATCTTCGGCTCGATCAATGTTATCAGGAGAGGTACCGAGAATGCGTACACCGGATTTTGAGAGCGGTACTGCCAAGCGCAGCGGTGTCTGACCGCCAAATTGGAGAATGACGCCGATCGGTCGTTCCTTCTCCACGACGTTGAGTACATCTTCCAGGGTAATTGGCTCGAAATATAGTCGGTCTGAGACATCGTAATCGGTGCTTACCGTCTCTGGATTGGAGTTCAACATGATGCTGCAAATCCCCTCTTCCCTCAGCGCAAATGAGGCATGTACGCAACAGTAATCGAACTCAATACCCTGGCCGATTCGATTGGGTCCCCCGCCAAGGATGAGTACCCTGGGTTTGGCATCTGTTCGCACCTCATCCTCGAGTTCGTATGTGGAGTAATAGTAAGGGGTATATGCTTCGAATTCTGCAGCACAGGTGTCAACAAGTTTGTAGGCAGCTTGGATGCTCTGTGCCAGGCGATCTCGACGTACATCAAGTTCTTGGTGGTTAAGGAGTTGCGCCAGCTGACGGTCAGAGAATCCGTTCTGCTTGGCTTCCCTGAGTAAATCCGTTGGCAGTGGACGCGGTGATTCCAAGATTCGCCGCTCGATCTCGACCACCTCGGTGAGATTTCTAATGAACCAAGGATCAATCTTGGTGAGTTCTGCAATCTCGGATTCAGGCAGTTTCTGTTGAAGAGCTTCGTAGAGCCACTCGAGCCGATCGGCAGATGGCGTGCGCAGTCGTTTGCGAAGTTCTTCGGGATCTAGTGGGTCGTGCGGTACAGATTGACGACCAAAACCGGTACGGCCGGTCTCCAGTGATCGAATGGCTTTCTGGAGCGCTTCCTTGAAGGTGCGTCCGATGGCCATTGCTTCTCCAACAGATTTCATCTGTGTTGTGAGTGTTCGATCAGCATCAGGGAATTTCTCAAAATCCCACCGAGGAATCTTGACGACGCAGTAGTCGATGGTTGGCTCAAAGGAGGACGGCGTCTGACGGGTGATATCGTTTGGGATTTCGTCCAAGCTGTATCCGACAGCCAGCTTGGCAGCGATCTTGGCGATGGGGAATCCGGTTGCCTTAGAGGCTAACGCCGAGCTGCGAGATACTCTGGGGTTCATCTCGATTACAACCATGCGCCCGGTCTTGGGATCAACGGCAAATTGAATATTCGATCCCCCAGTCTCTACCCCGATCTCTCGCATAATTGCGATGGCAGCGTCACGCATCTGCTGGTAACATTTATCGGTCAACGTCTGGGCCGGGGCTATCGTGATGCTGTCGCCGGTGTGGACACCCATGGGATCAATGTTCTCGATGGAGCAGATGACCACAACGTTATCGCGCACATCGCGCATTAGTTCCAGTTCGAATTCCTTCCAACCGATGAGAGACTCTTCGATCAAGATCTCGTGGCTTGGGCTGTAGTCCATCCCCCTGGTCGCCAGCTCTTCAAACTCCTCAACATTGTATGCGATGCCCCCGCCGGTCCCGGCCAGCGTGAAGCTGGGTCGAATGATGAGCGGATAGCGGGCCAGTTGTTTGGCGATTGCTTTCGCTTCCTCGATTGACCGGGCAACGCCCGACCGAGGCGTCTCAAGGCCGATGCGTTGCATGGCTTCTTTAAATTGCTCTCGCGCTTCTGCTTTCTTGATAACTGTGGCGTTGGCACCGATCATTTCTACATCGTACCGTTGTAAGACGCCTTGATCCGACAGGGCAACCGCGACATTGAGAGCTGTCTGCCCACCAAGCGTTGGTAGCAAGGCGTCTGGGCGTTCTTTGGCGATGATCTTCTCCACGATGGACGGTATGATCGGTTCGATATAGGTCCGATCGGCAAGTTCCGGATCAGTCATAATAGTGGCTGGGTTGGAATTGACCAGCACCACCTTGAACCCTTCTTCCTTGAGCGCTTTACAGGCTTGGGTTCCGGAATAGTCAAACTCGCACCCCTGGCCGATGACGATAGGTCCTGAACCGATCACCAGGATTGAGTGTAGATCAGTGCGTTTGGGCATGGCCGGTCATCATCGTAGCGAATTCATCGAAGAGATATGAAGCATCGTGGGGTCCCGGTGAGGCCTCTGGGTGATACTGAACGGCTAGCACCGGTAGGCGCTTATGCCGAAATCCTTCCACGGTACGGTCGTACAGGCTTACATGAGTCAACTCGATATCATTGTTGTGCTGTAGTGATGAGAGATCTACTGAGAACCCGTGGTTATGGGCGGTGATAGCGACGTGGTGGTTTCGGGTATCGAGCACGGGATGGTTGGCTCCACGGTGTCCGAACTTTAGTTTGTAGGTGCGACCACCCAGCGCCAGGCCCAGCAGCTGCTGTCCTAGACAAATGCCGAATATCGGGTAATCTTCCAGTAGGTGTTTGGCGGTTTCGATAGCATAAGGCACACCTTCCGGATCGCCGGGTCCGTTTGATAGCACGATGCCGTCCGGTTCATAGGAGCGGATCTGGTCAGCTGTCGTGGTAGCTGGTACGATCGTGACATGGCAGCCGCTGCGATACAGTTCTCTCACAATGTTCATTTTGACGCCGCAATCCAATATGACCACGTGCCGCTGCAACTCGGCTCGAGGCGTCGTTGTGTCGCCGCTCTCCTCTACGGGCCAGATGTACGGGATTTGACAGGTGACTTCACGCACCAAATCTTGCCCGACAATTGATGGAATGCGACAAGCCATCTCGATGAGACGATCGACGTTCCGTTCCTGCGAGGAGATCAGTCCGCGCAGCGTTCCAACTGATCGTAAGTGCTTGGTCAAGGCTCGTGTATCTATGCCAGTAATTCCTACGATGTGATGTCGTGTGAGGTAGTGATCCAGGTGTTCTTGCGAGCGCCAGTTGCTGGAGAGGCTGCTGAGTTCTCGAATAACAAAGCCTTGCACCCACGGTTGCCTCGATTCTGTATCGGCATCGTTGACTCCGTAGTTACCGATCAACGGATACGTCATGGCTACGATCTGGCCTTTGTACGAGGGATCGGTCAGGATTTCCTGGTAGCCGGTCATGCTGGTATTGAAGACAACTTCTCCCGTGGCGGTACCGATGGCGCCGAGCGCGCGGCCGCGGAAAACAGTAGCGTCCTCTAGTACAAGAAATGCCTCAGACTTCGATGTTGGTGTATTCACGACGATGTGCACAGCCTTTCGTGAGCAGCTACGGGACACTTAGTATAATGGAAGCAGTCGGAGGCTGCAAGGTGGTTGTCCTCTTCGCAGCGTTCATGCTACAATTCCACTTCAAGATGCCCCGCTATAGTTCCCTGCGTCCAGCCAAGTCCGGCGTGCCGTTAGGTGGTATTGGAGCTGGCAAGATCGAAATTCTTCCCAATGGGACGCTCGATCTGCTAACGATCCAGAATAACTGGTCTTCCCCTCTGACGGGTGTGTCTCCTCCCGATTTTCCGGAAGGGTTCTTGGGGTTTCACTTCGCTCTCGTCTTTGGTCCTGGTGTACAGGACACTATCCTGCTGCAAACGGTATCGATACGTGGCTACGCAGCTGTGCGGCGCATCCAGTACGACGGCGCGTATCCGCGCGCTGAGTTAATCTATGAAGATGCTCGGCTGCCTATCAGGGTGTCTCAGGAAGCATTCTCCCCACTTGTGCTAGGCGATCCCGATCAGTCGGCGTGGCCTACCGCTTGCTTTCTGTTCCATCTGACGAATCCTCATGCGAAGCCGATTCGCGTCAGCTTGGTGGCGATGGCGCGCAATATCGTCGGGTACGATGCTATTGGTCGATACAATGTGGTGCGGCAGCGGAAACATGTTACCAGCGTGTGTATGCGATCACACCATCAGTTGCCATATGATACGAAGCGCGGGGAGTTGGTCTTGTCGGTTCATCGGCGAGCTCAGGAGGTCAGCTATCTGGGCGAGTGGAATTTGCAGACTGAAGATTTCCGGTTGGATCGATCATCTCTGGCGTTGGATCCGTTACGATATTTTCGCGAGGGCGCTGAGCGCTTACCGAATACCAACACGCGTGAGCCGATCGCAGGTGGTGGCGTGGAACTGGGAGGGGCGCTGGCAGCATCGGTCAGGATTCCCGGTCATGCCGCTGCCACTGTGCCTGTCAGTTTGACGTGGCACTTTCCCGTGCATCATGTGGGTCATCGGTACGAGCGGCGGTTTCGATCAGCGCATCAGGTAACGCTTGCCGTGCATCGTGCAATGCCTTTCCTACGTCGTCGCACGATACATTGGCAGCAGCTTGTGCGACAAATGGATGTGCCGCCATGGCTGCATGATGCGTTGATCAACAATTTATATCCCATGACCACATCGAGCATGTGGTCTCGCGACGGCCTCTTCGCGTTGCTGGAATCGCCGCGCGACTGTCCCCTTGTCGGCACATTGGACGTGGCATTCTACGGATCGATTCCAGTGACGCTGTTCTTTCCATCGTTAGACCGGGTTTGGCTCGAGCTGTTTGCCGCAGTCCAACGGTCCAATGGCTATATTCCTCACGATTTCGGTCGCGAGTGCTTCGACGCACCATCAAATGGGACGACCAATTTTTACTGGAAGGATTTGGCGCCAAAGTTTGCGCTGATGGTATATCGGCACTATCAATGGACCGGCGACGCTCGGTTCCTACGGCGCCTCTTTCCTGCCGTGATCAAGGCAATGGATTTTTGTCGGTCTTCTGATCGAGACGGTGACGGTCTCCCAGAGAATGAGGGAGCGGACCAGACGTTCGATATGTGGCGTTTTCGTGGCGTCAATGTCTATACCGCGGGCGTTGTGTTGGCGGGACTCCTCGCGTATCGGCGCATGGCCGCGTTACTTGGACGGCGTCGTGATGCGGAGCAGATTGATCAATGGTTTCAACGGGCGACATCGGCTTTTGTGGGGCGGTTATGGAACGGTCGTTACTTCGTCGCATGCGCCGGTGACCAGGGGCAGTATGATGCGTGTATGACCGCGCAGCTGGTTGGACAATGGGCGGCGCATCTTCTACATCTCGGCTACATCGCCGATTCAGCCAAGGTGCGAACAGCCGTGCGCACGATCTTGGCGCGCAATGCGACGGCATCTCGGTTCGGTGCCCCCAACGCGTTGTTGCCAAATGGTCGCGTTGATCCATCGTCACGACATGCTCAAACGATATGGCCAGGGCAGTGCTATGCGTTGAGTGCACTGGCGATCTATGAGGGGTTTGCAACGGAAGGGCTGGCGCTTGCCCGTCGTACGTGGGATACGTTTGCACGTTACCATCGGAATCCGTGGAACCAGCCGGACGTGCTCTTTCCTGACGATGGACGTTATGGATTTGGCGATGGCTATATGCGGAGCATGGCGATATGGTCGATCCCACTGGCGCTGGCTGTACGCCGTCCGCAGGTAGCTAGCGTTCTGCGTCGACTATGTGCGCTGGCGAGAACGTCTTTTGAAGAAAAGCCAAGGTAGGTTTGGGGGGCGACGTCGTTGCGCCGATCGTGAGGAGAGGCGTTGGATCAATTGGCGTACCATCTAACCTGACTTCGAAGTGCAGATGTGGCACGATGCCTCTGTAGTGTCCTGCGTTCCCAGTCTTCCCGATTGCTCCAATCTGCTGCCCTTGCCAGAGCCATTGGCCGTTTTGAATATCGACGCGTGAGAGATGAGCGTAGAGAGTTTCCGAACCATCCAGATGCTGGATCATGACGAAATGACCATAGCCGTTCTTCTTGTAGTCAACGGTGGCCCACCCGCTTCTGGCTGCTCTGACTGGGTCGCCGAGCTTGGCCATGAGATCGATACCGGCGTGACGTCGTTTGCCCCGTCTCTTCGCGCCAAATTCACCGCGACCGTATGCATCGCTCCGTATGCGCAATGGCGTTGTGGTAGACGGCGCGATCCCCACTGGTATTTCAAGGCGTGGCTCCCAGAGATGGTACAGCGTAAGACATGCGTGTCGCCACCCAGGCAGCATGAGCACGAGTAGAATAAGCAGAGGCAGGAAGAGATACCCGTTGGCTACTCGTGATGTTGCACGATCCACTGGATCACCTCGCGATATACCTCGGCACGATCTACTTCGTTAAACAGCTCGTGATACCAGCCATCATAGAGTTTCCAGCTTTTGTCGCGCGCCGTCAGGGCAGCATACCATTGGTGCGCGGCTTTCGACGAGACGACTCGATCATCGCCGGCTTGCAAGACCAGGGTCGGAACGGTGAGCGTTTGAGCATCATGTGTCGCTTGGCTGATCGCATGTGATATCTCCTCGTAGAATCGCATGCTGATGCGATCATGTACGAGGGGGTCATCGGCGTAGCGCGCCACAAGCTCAGCATCGTGCGAGACTGTGGCCGGGTCGACTCCGGATCGCATGGTGAAGCGCGGTAGAATCTTCGCCAGGAAGCGACCGATCAGCAGCTTCGGACGCGGAATGGGTAGTGCAATACCAAACAGCGGCGATGACAAGACGAGTCCTTGAATGCGGTGTTGATATCGGCTCACGTATCGTGCGGCGATCAGGCCCCCGCCGCTATGGCCGATGAGAAAGAGTCGTGGCTGCTGGTTAAACATCAGTGCCAGGTCGATCATCTGGTCCAGATCATCAATGAATTCATCAAATCGGTCGATATGACCGCGCTTCCCTTCTGAGCGACCATGTCCTCGATGATCGGCGGCGTACACGGCCAATTGCTGCGCACACAATGCATGCGCAAGTGGTTCGTAGCGTCCCGAGTGCTCGCCAAACCCATGGACGATGACGACACTCCCCTGCTCTTCCCTCGGTCGATCAGCGGGTAGCCAGGAGCGATAGAAGAGCTTGAGGCCGTCGGAGGCGTAGAGGTAGTTCTCAGCGGTGATCGGCTGGTCGGTCATAGAGCTCATCGATCAGACGCCAGTATTTCTCAAGCACGATCTTGCGGCGCAGCTTGAGTGTCGGCGTCATTTCTTCCTGTTCTCTGGTAAATTCATGATCCAGTAGCGCACAGCGTTTGATCTGTTCATATGTTGGGAGCCCTTGGCAAAGAGATTGTACCCGGGCGCTCATCAATTGTTGAGTCTGGGGGTGACGAATCAGCTGTGCTGTTGACTTGGCGTCGACTCCGAGCGATGTGGCTTCCTCAGCCAAACGCTGGAAATTCGGCACGATCAGAGCGACGAGATAGGGACGCCGATCACCGTAGACGAAGATTTGATTGATCAACGGGTCGCTCTTGAGCAGATTCTCAATCTTTTGCGGGGCGATGTTTTTTCCGCCGGCCGTGATGATGAGATCTTTCTTCCGGTCGGTAATAGTGAGGAAACCATCAGCATCGAGGTGGCCGATATCGCCCGTGGAGAACCATCCGTCACGTAGTACTTCACCGGTCGCCTCCGCATTCTGCCAATAGCCGGGCATAATATGCGGTCCTTTGGTTTCGATCTCGCCATCATCCATGATACGTACTTCAACGTTCGAGAGTGGGCAGCCGACCGTCCCCAGCTTTCTTGCAGTTAGTGTGTTTACTGAGATCACCGGCGAGGTCTCCGTCAGGCCGTAGCCTTCCAGGATGATCACGCCCATGGCTTCAAAGAAGCCAGCGATATCGATCGATAGCGGGGCGCCGCCTGAGACGAAAAAGCGGAGACGGCCTCCCAATTGTTGCTTGAGTTTGGTGCCTAGCATACATCGTGCGATGGCGGTCTTGAGGCGTAGCCATCTCGATGATCGCTGCCGGTGGATGAGTACTTGAGCCGCATCGTGGCCGGTCTGGATGAGTCGACGAGCCAGCAGTCGTCTAAGGCGCGGGCCTTCCTGTTGGGCTGACAGGATTTTGGCATACATCTTTTCATATAACCTTGGGACGGCGCACATGACGGTGGGGCGAACCTCGCGGATGTTTTGTGCGACCTGCTCTAGGCTTTCAGCGTAGGCGATCGTTGCCCCTTGTCGCAGCATCAGGTAGTGACCGGCCATGCGCTCGAAGACGTGGCTCAAGGGAAGGGCAGACAGGGCGACGTCGCCCGCTTGAATCGGGATGGCGTCAGCTGCTGCAGCACAATTGGACAGGAAATTGTTGTGAGTGAGAACGACACCTTTGGGTGTGCCGGTGGTTCCTGAGGTGTAGATGATGGTGACTGGGTCCGATGACTGGAGCTGGTGCAAGCGTTCCTCCAGCAGATGATGCTGGCGATCGATCTGTTGCCGTCCTTCCTGGAGCCATGTGTGATATGAGATGACTTCGGAGTGGTTGGGGGGTGGCGCGTCGAACATGACGATCAGCCGCAGCTGCGGCAGCGAGAGTCGTATCTGATTGATCTTCTGCATCTGGGCAACGGATGAGAGGAACAGCACAACAGCGCCAGAGTTCTGAAGGATGAATTGGATTTCCTGAGTCGTATTCGTCGCATAGATGGGAACGCTGATGGCGCCGCATGACAGCGCCGAGAAGTCAGCGACAGCCCATTCGGGGCGGTTCTCGGACAGGATGGCGATGCGATCGCCTGGCTGTATGCCGGAAGCCATCAGCGCCGATGCGGCAGATCGTATCCATGCAGCCCCTGCTGTCCAGCTGATTGATTGGTAGCGCCCCTCGATCTTGTGCAGCCAGAGCGGATGCCAGCTGAACTGTTCCGCGTTGGCATAGAACATGTGCGGGAGGGTCCGATAAGCCGTGGTGGACTCTACCATTGCTGCTGCAGTGCACCTTCTTCGAGCCAGAGCATTTGGTTGTTCAGGACTTCTTGCGCTAGATGATAGGCATCGCGGTCGTTGTGGCTAACGGTCTCGGTGAGTAGTTGGTCGATCTGTCGGCGGGCCATGTGGCAGAAATGATCGGCCAGTGCGAGCGCCGAGCGGTCTGCGGGAGTTTGCGTGAGTCGATGACTGGCATGGGCGCAGGTGGCGGCGATCGCGAATAGGTACATGCCGATTTCCACGAACCGTCCGAGCAGCCGCTGCTTTCGCTCGAGCTTGATCTGATATTTGAGCGTGGCATGAAACAGGCCTCTTGCCAGACGATGACTGCGTTGTTCGGCGAACCGCATATGTTCTGCCAGTGGCGTCGGAAACTGTCGATATCGCGGCCAGTCGCTCCACGTGAACCATTGTTTGGGATACCAGCTGGTGTAGTAGGCGGCGGCGCTTAGCAAGGCACCCAAACGGTCTCCGAGCTGCGCTTTGGGATTGATGGCATTTCCAGCGATCCGCATATGCGGATCGAGCGCTTCTCGCGCGATGAATAGCCGGATGATTTCGCTGGTGCCTTCGATGATGAGATTGATCCGGTTGTCTCGGGCGATGCGCTCTGCCGGTACGGCCGGCTCCCCTCGCCCCCTGAGCGAGTCGGCGGTTTCGTAGCCGCGTCCCCCGCGGATTTGTACGGTCTGATCGGAGATCCACCACGTTGATTCCGAGCAGAACATCTTCGCCATCGCCGCTTCTAGGCGACCATCAGTACGGTGCTGATCGGTCCACAACGAAGCGATCTGCACAACGGCTTCCATGGAAAATGTCAGCGCCGCGATGTCAGCGATCTTTGCAGCGATGGCTTCATGCTTACCGATTGCCGAACCCCACTGATGACGCTTGCTGGCCCATTGGCGACAAATAGACAAGCACTGCTTGGCGCCACCGACGCATGCAGCAGGCAATGTCATCCGCCCGGTGTTCAGTGTGGTGAGCGCCAGTTTGAGCCCGAGACCGGGTCCCCACAGAATGTTCTCTTTGGGAACGCGTACGTCGCGAAAGCGGAGGAGGCCGTTTTGAATGCCGTTCAGCCCCATGAATCGACACCGATGCACCACTTCGATGCCGGGCATCGATCGTTCGACCAGGAACGCGGTGATTTGCTGGCGTCGTTTTCCTTCGATGACCGTTGACGGCAAGCGCGCCATGACGACGATCAGATCAGCTACTGGACCGTTCGTGCACCAGAGTTTTTCCCCATTGATCAGATACGACTGGTCATCCGGTGCTGGTGTTGCCGTCGTCATCATCTTGGCTGGATCTGATCCGACATCCGGCTCCGTGAGGGCAAAGGCCGAGATGGCTCCCGCAGCCAGACGAGGCAGGTATTTTTGCTTCTGCTCCTCGGTGCCGAAGAGTATTAGCGGTTGGGGGGCGCCAATGCTCTGGTGAGCGCTGAGCCAGACGGCTGTGGAGGCGCAATAGCTGGCGACGAGCATGATCACGCGGTTATAGTTAGTTTGGGATAATCCGAGGCCTCCGTAGGCCTTGGGGATCTTCATGCCAAAGCATCCGAGCTCCGTGAGTCCTTTGATGACATCTTGAGGTAGTTCGCCGGTACGGTCGATAGCGTCAGGGTCAACGGAGCTACGCAGGAATGCTTCGACTCGTTGGAGGTATTCGTCGCCGGTGGCGCGGTCGGTAGGATCTTGCACGGGGTACGGTAGGAGAAGATTGGTGCGGAGGCTTCCCATGAAGAGATCACCGACAAACGACGGCTTCTGCCATTCAGTTTGACGGGCAGCCTCAGCGACCTCGAGCGATTCTCTGCGCCCCGCATCGATCCGGCTTGTATCGAGTACGCTCATGCGGTCACTGCGGTCGGGAGCATGACGATGCTGCCGGATGGTGTGTTCATCGGTCCTTGAAAGATGGCTGACGTTTCTGGAGGAAGGCCGTTAATCCTTCTCGCATGTCCTCGGTTTCGCAGATATTGCCAAACAGCTCCGCCTCTTTTGCAAGGCCATCGGGTAGCGATGTGGTCGTACTGAGTTGCAGCGCTTCGAGCGCCAACCGGACAGCCACCTGCCCCTTGCCAGCGATCTTCTTGGCAAGATCCTTGGCGTATTTGAGCACTTCCTCCGGCGGTACGATCTTGTTGACTAGTCCGATCTGCAGAGCTTCCTGAGCGGAGATGACGTCGCCAGTTAGCGTGAGCTCGATCGCTTTGGAGAGTCCGACTAGGCGCGGTAGGCGTTGTGTGCCGCCGAATCCAGGGATGATGCCGAGGTTGATCTCCGGCTGACCGAACCGTGCTCGCTCAGACGCGATGCGGATATGGCAGGCCATGGCCATCTCGTTACCGCCGCCGAGACAGAGGGCGTTGATTGCTGCTATGGTTGGTTTGGCGAGTCGCTCAAGCTTCGTGATCACCGCCTGTCCCTCCAGGGCGAGACGGCGCCCCTCGTGAGCGTTGGGAATGCGGGCGATTTCTCCTACATCGGCGCCAGCGATGAATGCGAAGTTTCCGGCTCCGGTGAGAACAACGACTTTTGCGTTTGGATTTTCGCGGGCTTGGTCGAGTACTGTGCTCAGCTCGAGAATGGTCGATGCGCTGAGTGTGTTGACCGGCGGGTGATCGATGGTGATGACCAGCACGCCGTCTTCCAGAGATGTTTTGACCAATGCGTCAGCCATGTCGGCTCCTTTGCTACGTGTAGATGAAGAACCCTTTGCCACTTTTGACGCCCAACCGTCCAGCCGCCACCATGCGTTTGAGGATCGGCGCTGGCCAGAATCGTTCGCCAAGTTGCTTCGCCAGCCCCTCCAGGGTGACAAGCGCGTGGTCGATGCCGATCTGGTCGGCGTAATGGAGGATGCCGAGTTTGTCTTGTGGAAAGCCGAGGCCGGCCAGCACTCCAGTGTCGATATCGGAAGCGGAAGCCACACGTTCCTGAAGGCAGAGTGCTGCTTCATTGATCATGGGTGCCAGCAGACGGAGCGGTGAAAATGGTGTTGTTGGTTGGGGGGCGCGAGACCGTAGCGAGCGCACGATGTCTTCCAGGTCGGCATCCGGTTGTCCAGCGTGCTCACCGTATCGATAGAAACCGGCGCTTCGCTTCGCACCCAGTCGTCCTCGCTCGTAAACGGATTGCCAGATGGTGGCCGGTCGCATGCGAGGGCCGTATCCGTCCAACAGCACGTTCGCCGCGTGGTGGCAGACGTCCAGTCCAAGTTGATCGACCAGTGTGAACGGTCCCATCGGAAAGCCGAATTCGATCATCGCTTGGTCGATTTGGGAAAGTCCCGCGGCGCCTTCTTGCAGGCAGTAAGCGGCTTCGTTCAGATAAGGCAGGAGCAGGCGGTTCACGAGGAAGCCGGGGCATTCGCTCACGCGGATCGGCAGCTTCCTGAGCGACTCGGCAAAGCTGATCGTGTCGTTCACGGTATCATCAGTCGTTTCCAATCCTGGAATGACTTCGATCAACTTCATCACATGGGCGGGATAAAAGAAGTGGAAGCCGATCACTTGGCCGGGGCGTTTCGTTGCTCCTCCCAGCGCTGAGATCGACAAGGCCGATGTGTTGGAAGCAAGGATGGTGTGGCGTGCGCACGCGGTATCGAGCTCTCGAAAGACGTGCTGTTTGAGCGCCAGATCTTCCGGCACCGCTTCGATCGCGAGGTCGACGTCCGATAGGCCGTTGTAGTCGGTGGCGCTGCTGATCAGCATCATCTTAGCTTCCAGATCTTCCGGCGCCATCTTCCCTTTCTCAACGCGGCGTTGGTAGATCTGTCGGGCTTTTGCGATGCCCTGCTGTACGAGCGATTCGTTGACATCTTTGAGGACGACCGGGATGCCGGCAAAGGAGATCGCCTGGGCGATCTCCGCTCCCATGGTGCCAGCGCCGACGACTCCGACTTTGTAGATGAACATCGCTTATTTCCGTTCGAGGATCATCGCGCCGCCCTGTCCTCCGCCCACACACAGCGTTGCCAAGCCGGTCGAGAGATTCCTGCGGCGCATCTCGTGGAGCAGCGTCACAATGATACGAGCGCCGCTGGCACCGACGGGATGACCGATCGCGATCGCTCCACCGTTGACATTCATGATCTCGCGGTTCAGTTTCAGCACCTGTTCGCACGCCAATACTTGAGCGGCAAACGCTTCGTTCAGTTCGATGAGTTGTACGTCGTTGATCGTCATGCCGGCGCGTTGCAGCGCTAGCGGTGTTGCCGCGGTGGGGCCGAGGCCCATCACGCGCGGTTCAACACCGGCAAAGGCGTAGGTGCGGATGTAGCCGAGGGGTGTGTAACCCATGGCTTTGGCGCGCTCGCCGGACATGAGCAGGACGGCAGCGGCGCCATCGCTGATTGGGCAGGAGTTGCCGACTGTGACACTGCCGTCCGTTTTGAAGATCGGTGGGTAACCGGCCAGCAGCTGCTCGTTCAACGCTGGATTTGGTCCTTCATCTTGATTGATGACGTCTGGCGGCAGCGGTTTGCCATACAGCGATTTGGGAACAGAGATGGCGATCAGTTCATCTTTGAACTTGCCCTCGCGCGTGGCGCGGAACGCTCGCTGGTGGCTGAGGACGGCGAAGCGATCTTGCTCTTGCCGGTTGATGCCGAGCTTGGTCACCAGCGCTTCAGCCGTTTCCCCCATCAACATATGACAGACAGGGTCCGTCAGTCCCTCCCACAATGAATCAACCAGCGAAGAGTGCCGCAGATGTTTGCCGAAGCGGAGATCGCGATTCACATAGGGGGCGCGGCTCATGGATTCTGTGCCGCCAGCGATCTGGATGTCACGGTCGCCGCTCAGGATATTTTGCGTGGCGCTGACCAGCGCTTGCATTCCCGAGGCGCAGTTGCGGGCTACGGTGTATGCTGGCGTCTCGATAGGAATGCCGGCTTGCAGCGCCAGGACTCGTGCGATATTGGGTGCGTCGGAGCTTTGCCCCACACATCCGAAGATGACCTCTTCGATTGCCGACGGGGCGATGCGCGTGCGTTCCAGCAGTGCGCGCACCACCTGTTCGCCCAACTGTTGAGCGGTCAGCGGCTTCAGGGTGCCGCCCAGCGCTCCCTGCGGTGTACGAACCGCATCGATAATAGCGATATCTCGCATGGTTAACGGGTCAATGCTGCTGTCGGTTAGCCGGAAGCCACCAGCTGTTTGATCTGCGGTATCATGCGCTCCGCTTCTCGCTCCCCATGCTCGATGAAACGCTTGGCGTGATAGAACTCCACCCAGCCTGCGCTGGGAGCTGTCGGCCGGATCAGTAGGTCGGCTTGCCGGCAGGATGATTCAGCGATCTCATATTCCATCGCCTGCATCGCTTGCATGATGACATCAAAGACGTTTGTGGTCAAGGCATCTCTCATCCGCTGTCGCAGTTGAAAGTTGCAGAATGCCCACGCGCTGCGCCGACGAGCCAGTTCACGTCGTCGATGAATCGCTTCCAGCCGCTGCTCTTCCCGCTGCGCAATCTCTTCGGGGCTGGCGAGCACGCTCACCGCGATGATCTTGGTGGCGCCGGCCTTCCGGAGCGGCGCGACGGGTACCGGATCGACCACTCCCCCATCGAGATATAATGTGTTTCCAATGCGGGCTGGTTCGAAAATACCGGCGATGGAGATACTGGCGCGCACGGCATCGGCCAGCAATCCGCTGGTGAATACGGTTTCGCGACGGCTCTTGAGGTTGGTGGCGACGATGAAGAGCGGTATGTGTGTATCATCGAAGGTGCGATCGCCCAGTAGATGATTGAGCATCCGCATCACTTTGCGTCCTCGGATGAAACCCGCCCATGGAAACGAAAGATCGACGAGACGGCCGAGCATCATCCGCATGCCGGTGAACTCCAACGCCATTTGCTCCAGCTCGCTGGCGCTCTTGCCGGTGACCCAGCAGGCGACGAGGAATGCGCCGATGCTGGATCCAGCGACCAGATCAATCGGCGTGGCTTCCCGTTCGAGGACTTTCAATACGCCAATGTGCGCGAGACCGAGAGCAGCGCCGCTTCCCAATGCCAGGCCGATCTGAACGCCACCGAGTCGCCTGGCCAGTTGTCGCACCGTCCTCATGTAACTGCTGCGCGTGCCGGTGGTCAGCGCTTGTAGATTGCCTTCTTGCAGGGCAGATCTCAGGGAAGGGTCGATCGTGGGCAGGCGGGCCGCGATGCGGGAGGGGGTTGTTCCGGCGGCCTCTTGCGTGCGGCTCGCCGTCTCGTTCAGCACGAGATGGAGGCGTTCATCGATGTCTTCGTATCGGCTCCGGAGCGTGTCGATCAGATCTGCGGTTTTCAGGCGGCTCTCTTCCGAGCTACCAACTAGCAGGTAGACGATATCGGATTGCGTGAGTGTTTTAAGTGCTATACGTCCCGTGGCGGCGGAGAGATCGATCAAGATAAACCGGTACCGTTCCGCCAGCATGCTGAGCAACGGAGCCATGATACGCTCGACCGCGTCGGAGGTATCGGTGTATCCAACGTTCAGGAGATCGAACCCGGCCGGATGGTTGATGATGTCGCGGTGAAATTGCTGTTCGATAGCGAACTGGATATTGTCGTAACGCATCAGCGGAATCCGGCGCTCTGTTCGAAGGCGCGACGCGATCTCTTCGCCGCGACGACTCATGTCGAGCAGGATCGCATGTCCTGGGATCTCGTGCGCTAAGCTAGCGATCAGCGTGATAGCGAACGTCGTCTGCCCCAATCCTGCCGTCGTGCTATAGATGGTCACGATTTGCGCTTGGTGGGGCACTTGGTTGAGCAGACGGTTACCTACTCGAAGGCGGCGGCTTAATACCTGGCTGATGCGAAGCGCCAGTGTTGGAATACGTTCCATGAGCTCTAGGAAATCGGTGCGCGGGATGATCATCAGCACAGCGTCATTCATGATCCGTGCGCTGGCGGAATGATGCTCGTTGGTCAGTAGCGCAACCTCGCCGAAGTAATCGCCTCGATAGAGATACGCGAGTATGGATGAGTGGTGCATATCTTGTCGAAAGATCGCCAGTCGTCCGGAGAGGATAATGTAGAATGCTTCGGCTTCTTCGCGTTGACGGAAGACAAATTCCCCGCGCTCGTATTCGACGAGACGACCGCGGCTGGCAATGAGACTAATGTCTCGTTCCGGCAGTCCTTCGCAGAACGACATGCTGCGGAGGACAGTCAGTTTGCCAGCAAACGGTGAGTCAGAGATATCCATGTATTATACGCTGAGTCATTCTGTGATCATCATACGATGCCGAATCGCTCCTTGAGCAGGCGACCCACCTCTTGATGCAGGCGATGAACCGTGCCCGTGTTGATGATCGTCGCATCGGCCATGGCAAGGCAATCAGCAATACGCTGTCCTTCCGGGTCGGCGCTGTTTTGAGCTGCTTCCTCAGCTAGGAATGCTTCTAGTTCTTTCGTATCGCCTGGGCGTCCGCGTTGGCGTGTGCGATCCAGCCGTAGCGATGCGGGGGCAGTGACGCCGATCAACAGTAGATCTCCTGCCTGACGTAGTACGGCCACTTCCTCGGGGTGGCGGATACTGTCGACCACGGACCGGTCGACAAGTTGTGGTTGTATTCGCGTGGCTAGCACACCCGCGCCGAACGTCCGCCGGAGGCAGGCGCCAGTTTCCGTCATGCGCGTGCGGTTCGTCGGCATGCCGTGTTGCTTCAGCTCTTGGCGGATAACATCGGATAGTGAGAAATAGCGGAATCCTTTGCTGATCAAATGCTTGGTGACTTCCCCTTTTCCAGCGGCATTGGGTCCTGTAACGGCTACGATCATCATGGGGTTTTGCGGCGCAGAGATTTGACAAAGTGGTTGAATCGTCGCCGCTCTTCCTCGTCAAGCTTGGCGAGAGAGATGCCGGATTCAAACATGCGGCGACCACCGGCGTCACGGCGTGTGAGCGCTTTTGTCCAGGCGACGCAGCCATTGAGGTGTAGTGGAGGTTCGCCATCAGTGATCGTCACGTGTATGTTCAGCCACGTGCCTGGCAGTAGCTTCTCAGTAACGACGACCGCCACGCCAGTGTCGCTGACGTTCCACACTTTGGATAGTTCTTCTCGATCAGGATAGTCTTGCAGGGTGTAGCTGGCGGGCAGGACGATCGGCATGCGTATGTTCTGTCGGCGCTCGTGACCTTTCCAGATGCGTCCGATGGTTCCCGCTGGCGAGCGACGCGCTTGTTGGCGATGCTCCTCGAAGGAGATCACGATCAGCACGGCGATGAATAATATCAGGAGCGTGATGGCGACGAAGAGCATGACGATATGTTGGTTGTCATTGAGCTATCCTGGTGGCCATCCAAGGCGTCGTCCTCCTAGGAGATGAATATGCAAATGAGCGACCGCTTGGCCTGCATCGCTGCCGCAGTTAACGACCAAACGGTAGCCGCGGGACTCGACGTGTTCCTGCTCGGCAACTTGCTTGGCAGCCACGATGAGTTGCGTTAGTACGTCTGCATCGGATGGTTTGATATCGTGGATACGTGCAATATGGTGTTTGGGGATGATCAGAATGTGCGTTGGGGCTTGAGGATGAATATCTCGAAACGCCAGCACAGAGTTTGTTTCCAGCAGTGTGTCGCTGGGTAACTCTTTGGTTGCAATGCGGCAAAACAGACACGAGGATATAATCATACAGTCTTGCTAGTCCAAGGAGTATACATTAGTTGGGTTCATGGTGCAAGCTGGCTGGGGTTTATAGCACATAGCCCAGTTCCCGCAGTGTGTTGGGATCCTCGCGCCAGTCTTTGCGTACCTTCACCCAGAGTTGCAGAAAGATCTGTCGTTCCAGCCATGCTTCGATAGGTGGACGGGCAGCACTTCCGATAGCTTTCAGGCGCTGGCCGCCTTGGCCGATGAGGATGCCTTTCTGGCTGGATCGTTCTACCAGAATCGTTGCGTGGATGCGGATGGTACGATGGGACGGTTCATCTTGGATGGCGTCAATGATGACAGCCACGGAGTGTGGAATTTCCTGATGGGTTTGCAACAGCACTTGCTCTCGGATCGTTTCGGCGATGAAGAAGCGGATCTGTTGGTCAGAGAGTTGATCTGAGGGAAAGAGCGGAGGACCGATAGGAAGGGGCCGGATGAGTGCCGCTAGTAATGCTTCGATGTTGTCGCCTTGCATGGCAGAGATCGGAATGATCTCGACAGAGGGGGCAATGGCTGTACAGGCAGCGATTAGTGGCAGCAGCGAAGGCTTGGGAACGCGATCGATCTTGTTCAGTGCAATCAGCATAGGCTTGCGTGCTTTCAGTGTCTCGCTGGCGATCGCGCGGTCTGGTTCAGCAAGACCGGCCGTTGCGTCAAGCATCAGGAGCACGATGTCAACGCTGTGAAGCTCTGTGTGTACGATTTGCATCATCTGTTTTCCCAAGAGATGTGCCGGTGTGTGAAAGCCTGGCGTATCGACCAGAATGAGTTGCGCATCGTGACGGGTGAGGACACCTGTGACGCGATGTCTGGTGGTCTGGGGTTTTGGCGACACGATGGAGAGGTGCTCTCCGATGAATCGATTCAACAGGGTGGATTTGCCGACGTTGGGCCGACCAATGATTGCGACGTAACCTGTACGGTATTGATCAAGAGATGTCATCACAGCGATGCTTAATCGTGCAACGCGTGGGGTGCGGGGCTTTCATCAACAAAGATGTATATTGCATATCGTGGAAAGGAGTGGCGGGGCGGATGATAGACGAAGGAGAGCTATAGATCGCGAACCTCACGAACCTCCTTGTCGATCATATGGGCGACATCTTCAATCTCATGAATAGCGCTGTCGATCGCTTTCCGGAAGTGGGAGGCACGTGGGTGCTTCTCTTCAATTTCCACCAGCCGGGCCGCCATTTCCTTTAAGCGTAAGTACATCCGCTTGAGTTCCTGGGCATCCTGGAAATTCTTGACCTTCCCGCGGACGAACGCGTTGATTAGCCGCTTGGCGTCTGGTGTCATGCGAACAAACTGGACGCCCATGCCTGGATAATACGCTGGATGGTGTTGTGGATGTGCGATCCAGACAACTCGTCCACCGATACGGACTGGCGGTGTGTTTTGGGAGAAGATGACGCTAAGAACAATTCGGCTACCGACTGGTAGCACATGTTGGGATTTGAGATAGAGGCCGTTTTGATTTAAGTTTCGGGTTCGCAGAAGATAACCCTCGGCAGACTCGGGTCGACTGTTTGCTGCTTCCGACCATCCAACAGACACGTTCATAGCAAGACGACGTGCTTTCCGCTTGATGACGGTGCGTGTCATAGCGACTCCAAAGCCCGCTGTGTTTCAGTTAGTTGTTGTTCGACGTATTGCTTGATGGCGCGCTGATCAGCGATCTGAATGTTGGAAAAATAGATCGCCGTCTCGTAGCGCGGCTCACTGGAGTTGCTGGTGCGGATCGATTCCGATCGCACAATCACACCTTCACATCGGATCTGTTTGGTTGCCGGTTTGCCACGACGTTGCGTGGGCAGCAGCACAATGATGGCGAGTCGCGTCATAGCTGGCAGACGTTGAGTCAGCACGCAGTTGGCTCCAGCCGCGCTGATATTCTGGGTCTCGGCGATCAGGTCACAGGCATCAGATGAGAGCTTAAGCGAGAGCCCGCGTGTAATACGAGGAAAACGACGACGCTCGGAAAAGGCGGTCATGTGAGTGAATCGGGTAGCACAGAGGCGCCTTTCAAGAAGAGACGGGCGCTGCCGACGCCTTGGCGCGCCCTGTCAGCCAGCAGCGCTTCCGACAATAGTACCGACCGTTCCGATAGTAAAGCTGTACTCTCTTCATGGGTTTTCCGCAACCTGAACAGTTGCGGGAGGCGTCGCTCCCCTCGGCGGGCGCGCCACCTGCTGATGCTTTCTTTGCCATGGGATATCTCCTCTGTTATCAGTTAAGATGCGCCGGGTTGTTGCTCATCGGCTTTGGCCGAGCGCTTGGACAATATGTTGCAAGTGAGCAGACGGTGCATCGCGGTTTCGGTTTACAAACTTGTTTCCCGAGCTCCACCAAGAGTGCATGAAACTCATTCAATAAGACTGGATCAGCAGGAAGCGCTGCTACCATACGGTTGCGTAGCCGTGTGTTCCCTAGCTTGTCGCCTACATCAATCCATCCAAGGCGTTCGGCAATGCGCAACGTGTATGTATCCAGTACGATTGTTGCGCGTTGCGCAGCGTATAGCATGATACCGTCAGCTGTTTCTTGACCGATCCCGTTGATCTCTAGTAATGCTGCCCGCAAGGTCTCCGGGTGTTCCAATCGCATGCCTTGCAGCTGGTCGCCGTATCGCTTCGCAAGGTACGCTACGACGACCTGCAGACGACGCGCTTTCTGCCGGAAATATCCGGTTGACCTCAGTATTGCTTCAAGGTCGGATAGGGGGAGTTCAGCTATCCCCTGCGTTGTGAGTGCGCCACGCTGTTTCAGTTGGGCGATGGCACGCTCACAGCTCATCCATGTCGAGTGTTGAACCAAGATTGCGCCAATGACCATCTCGACTGCTGTAGCAGCCAGCCACCAGTGTTGTGGGCCAAATGTCGCGTACAGCCGTTGATAGGTGCGTAGTACAGAGAGACTAGTCAACGTAACGGTAGCCACGTTCAAACGTTTCGCCGAAGTCATAGGCCTGACGGAAATCTTCGAGACGATCTTGCTCGGTCTTCCCCAGCAGGCCGGCATCTACCAATCGGAAGACGATATGTCCGAAATCCTCCGTTGTCTGTACACCCCAGTGTTCGAACACGCTGCGTGTGAGAGGACCGAATTGTTTTAAGCCTTCGTCACGAATTCCATCGAGCAGCTCCCGTCCGGTAATGTGACGCGGTGCTGGCAGCTGCTGTACCGTTGCATTGAGCGTTGCCAGAACGAAGCGGTACGCATCCAGACGATAGCGCCGATCACGCTCGACGATTTGCTCTAACAGGTGCTGGAGGTGTTGTGGGGCACTCATCGCGCTAGGGTGTTGATTCAAGCAAATGACGGATGTCCTGGCGAATCCGATTGTTGAACGCTGCTCCAATACGATGTAAATCTCCGTACCCAAGCTTTTGAGTCCAGACAACTTTAGCCGGTGTATGAATTGGTTCGCTGGATGGATCGGGTTGCAACGTCAGCAGCAGTTTGGCATCTTTGGGAAGAAAGCGCGGCGTGGTGAAACAGATACCATCTGCCGCAATATCTTGCGCCACCCCTCCCCCCAGGCGTGTTTCGGCGCTCACACGGAACTCGATCGGGAAACTTGCCTTGAGCCGTGTGGATCTGCGTCGTTCAGCCATGGGGTGTACGTTTGCGTTCATTGGTGGATGAAATTATACTATTCTGCTCAACTGACTGTCAAGCAACGGCTTCCGTCGGTTATCGTGTGTGTGGCGGTGGCGGAGTGAATGCTAGGAGGAGTTCGGGCGCTGCACCTTGTCGGATTCGTCAGCCAGCTGCTGTAGAGCCGCTGCTGCACAGGTTTGTTCGGCAGCTCGCTTGCTGTTTCCCCAGCCATGCCCGTACATGATGCTGCCGATCGTTACCTGCACCTCAAAGCGTTTCTCGTGTTCTGGACCAGTTTCCTGAATGACGTGGTAACGAGGAGACAGCCGGAGCTTTCGCAGCGCTGTTTCCTGGAGCAATGATTTATAATCTTGCTCACCGAGCCCGGCTTCGAGATGATGAATTTCCGCTCGAAGATTTCTGAAGAGGAATTTCTGCACGGCACGCAATCCTCCATCCAAGTATATGGCTCCAATGAGCGCCTCGGTCGCTCCGGCTATGGTGGATAGCGGGGGCTCGTTGCTTCGTCGAGACCCCTCATGTCGCAGGATGAGCTGATCGAGTTCTACGGCTCTTGCGTATTCAGCAAGAGCCGTGCGCGATACCAAGCGAGAGCGAAGCTTGGTCAAATCCCCTTCTTGCAACGTGGGGTACCGCTGGTACAGGTATTCGGCAATGGCTAGTCCCAATACAGCGTCACCCAGAAACTCCAGCCGCTCATTGTCCGGAGGATGATTTTCGCGTTGCTGAGTGACATGTGATGTATGCGTGAGGGCTTCTTGTAGCAAGAGGATGTGACGGAAGCGGTAGCCGAGACGCCGTTGAAATAGCGCGAGCTCTCGGGAGCGATCACGACCGAGGGGGTTTGGTTTGAGCAAGTTCACATACAACCTCGTGAAGCATGTGAGCTGGAATGTTGGAGTGGATCACGACGTGACCAATGCGCGTTGGCAGCACAAATCGGTTTCCAGAGGAGGTGAATTTCTTGTCGTGCTGCATTGCAGCGAGGATGCGCGATGGCGGCACCTTCGGACAAGTGATCGGTAGTTTGAGTTGTTGCAACAGTTGAGTAAGGCGTTGCACTGTAGATGAAGAGCAGATGTTGAGGTGTTGCGACAGGCGCGCGGCACCGACCATGCCGATGGCCACGGCCTGCCCGTGGTCATAACATCGTGAATACGCCGCCGCCGCTTCGATAGCATGACCGATCGTATGTCCCAGGTTTAATATCATCCGAATGTTCCGTCGATCGTACTCATCTTGCTCTACAAGGCGCGCTTTTGCCATTTGACAACGTATCACGACCCACACGAGGTCCTCTTGTGCGCCGGATAACAATTGATCCGCATGTTGCTCTACATACCGGAATAATGTGGGATCTCCTAGGACGCCGTACTTCACTACCTCGGCCAGGCCTGAGCGGATCTGTCTTGTCGGGAGCGTGCCTAGGCAGTCAATATCGCTGATGACGCCAATCGGTTGATAAAATGCGCCAACCAGATTTTTTCCGGCTGGCAAGTCGATCGCTGTCTTGCCGCCGATGGCGGAATCGACCTGGGCTAGGAGCGTTGTGGGTATTTGAAGATACGGGATGCCACGTTTGAACGTGGCGGCTGTGAAACCGACGAGATCTCCGACTACGCCACCGCCCAATGCAATCAAGATTGTTTGGTGGCTGGCACGGTAATGAACCAGGTGTTTCAGGAGACGCTGGTATTGGGTGATTGATTTGCTGGATTCAGTATCTGGAATCACGATGATTTTGCATGGGTAGCCGTGACGCTCGAGTAATTGGCGGAGTCGCTCACCGTGCAAGCGACGGACGATCGAGGTTGTCACAACGCACAGCGTATCAACGGGGTGTCTACGTTGCTGCAGCAGCGTCAGGGTGTATCGGATTGCTCCACGCCCAACAACGATTGGGTAGCTACGGGAGGCTAGACGCACGCGCAGCGACTTCATGGTCCGACGAGTTTCCTCATGAGCCAGATGACGGCTGGCCATATCCAAGCATTCATTACACCCAGATACAGCAGGAGTAGCACTAGTAGAAATCCATAGGGTTCTGCCCGAGCGTATATCGTGGCTATGGGTGTCGGTAGTAATCCAAATAGCACGCGGGATCCATCGAGCGGTGGAATAGGAATGGTGTTGAAGCATGCCAGTACTAGGTTGATCAGTATGCCACCGGTGATGATGGTAGCTGGTAGAGATTCTGGAGCAAGATGGAGTCCTTTGACTACGAGACTGAGCGCGACAGCGCACATCATGTTTGCCAGAGGGCCTGCGGCGCCGACCCAGATCAAATCGCGGCGGGGATGGCGTAGCGCAAGCGCGTTGACGGGCACGGGCTTGGCCCATCCAAACAGCATTGGGGAATGCAGCCATATCAGGGTCATTGGCAACAGCACAGTACCAACCAGGTCCACGTGGGCCAAAGGGTTTAGCGTGAGTCGCTTTGCCAGTTTGGCGGTTGGATCGCCGAGCCGATCCGCTGTCCAACCGTGTGCATATTCGTGTACTGTGATGGCCATGAGGAATAAGACCGATGACCAAAAGAGAGAAATCACTGGAGTTTGGGCGATGGCTCAATCCGGTCAACGCGAACGAGCGGTATACGTTGACTATTAGAGGACATCGTATCTCCCCAGAGAAGCACTGGACGGTGCAGGAATCGGTTGAGGTCGTATCGTTCGCTGACTAGAAATGCGACGACGCGACGGTCTCGGATGAGCTTATGGCGAGCAGGGCGCGCCACCAGCCGCCCGAGATCTTCGATGGCGCCAGTCAGGTGGGTTGTAGCAGACGGCGTTGCAAGGTCTGGTAATGCTGGCGTTATGTTTTGATTCGGTTGAATTTCCTGTACGAGAGAAGGCACCGATGGTTTATCAGCGTTTACTTCGGCAGCGGTTGTCGTGACCGGGGTAGAGGATGTTGTAGTGATGCGCTCCTTCGCCGTGGATGCTACTGTTGGTAGCGATGATGTTGATTCTGTAGTTGACGATGTTGGAGGCGCAACAGCTGTGGTTGTCGGCGTCACAACCGGCCCGATGATCTTCACGAACTGACTATGCACCCATCCACTGGCAACTGCTGGAGGCGCAATCGCTAACCAGTCACCGTCACGATTTCGTGTCGTCACCTGCTCTCCCTCGTACGCCTGCCCTACGATGCTTGATGACGTAGCTGGTCGGGCGCGCAGGTTAACGCGATCTCCGGTTACCGTACCTCGACTTTGATCAGGGCGTAATTCGACAAATGCGGCGTTGATGTAGCATGTGGCTGTTTGCGGCAAGATAATGCGATACCACTCACCCTGTTGCTCGAGAATAGTTATTGCATCGCCTCGGTGACCCTGGGAGAGGACTTCGTAATTACGGTTGTTGCCACCGCGGACGTTGACGTCATCAGCGGTTATCTCTCCTGTTGCAGGCACGGTTGACTCGCTCGCTATCACCGCAGATGTCCAGCCAGCGATGAAAAGCAGAGCGAGAATCAACTTAACGTGGTGGCCGTGCAACAAACGGATCACTTCCCCTTGGAGGCTGTCTCTTTGGCGCCCGCTGCAGGCTTGCCGCTACCCGCCGGTACTGCAGCGGCTCCTGGTGCGGCTGCCTTTTCTTCAGCCGCTGCGGCTTTCTCCTTGCGGACTTTGATCTTCAGCGTTTTCACCTTCGGCAATCCGAAGATCGAACTGCCTTCGTTCCATCGCTTCTTTTCCATCAGCGTTTTGACGCGCTCGTAGCGCTTGAGCACGCTGCGGTGGGCAGCGCCAACGCTCGAGGTGTTCAAACTAGGATGTTGACTCATGGGATAGCTCCTTTATGAAACAGTCTCTGTATCGTTTTCTAAACAGTGGTAGTTGATTTGATGCTTCAGTTCGAGAAGGATAGGCACCAACGAGCACTACTGTGAACTGCCCTTTGGTTGCTGTTGTAACTACCGAGTATCCTGCTCGTTTGAGCTTTGTTGCTTCCGCTGAGGCGTCGCCATGCTTTCGATAAGACGCGACCTGTATAGCATAACGATTCGCCGTGACGGTCACGGCTGCTGCTTTGGTTGGTCGTTTTTGAGCAACGACTGTCTTTGCTGCAGTGCCTGCGGGCTGAGAGGTGATAGCTTGTTGAGCAGCATAATCTGCTGATTTAGCCGTGGATGTGTTTTTTGGTTCGCTGGGTTGCTGCGACAACGCAGGTGCCGGATGTGTTACCTGCCGGATGATGCGCTGTCCCCTGTCGAATCCAAAAGCGAAAGATGCCAGTATTCCCATCGCAACAGCGACCGCAATCAACGTGAGATGTTCATACCCGAGACGCATGGTGATAGTCGTATTAGGTGCCAAGAGCGAACGCGACCTTTTCTCCAGCTCAGGGTTCCAGCTTTCGAACAACTCCGGCTGATGATCAAAGGAGGAATATTGAGCGTCCATGTTGGGCGGATTGTAGCATGGTGGCAGATGGAAGATCAAGTGGAACTTGATGATGCGTCGCCAATCAAGCGGCGAACGATCGTTAACAACGTGTGGCGTTCAAACGGTTTCGGGAGATACGCGTTGATGCCTAAGCGCAAAGCGGCGCCAACGGTATCGGCTCGCCCTGTGCCGGTCAGAAGCAGCACGGGGGTTCCGGCTAACGCCGTTTCTTCCTTTAGCTCTTTGCAGAAGGTCAATCCGTGTTTCTTGGGCAACATGAAATCTAAGATGATCAGATGTGGGTGTAGCGCGCGCGCTTTCTGCAAACCTTCTTGGCCATCGTGCGCTGTGATAACGTAGTAGCCCTCGTCTTCTAAATATGATGTCAGGATCTCAACAATATCTGGCTCATCTTCAACGATGAGTACTTGCTTGTGTGTTGCCTGCGTTGCTGGTTGATGAGGTATGTTGGCCATAAGCGTACTTGATGTGGAATTATAACATTATGTGAAGGGGATGAGAAAATAGAAACCGCTGTAACCGACGAGCCATGGAGATTTTGGCGGAAAGTATGCAGCATCGCTGACGGATCGTGAATCTTGGCGTTCTCGGATATTTGAGAAAGTGATCTTCTGTTGTATGGAGATGCGGGGCAAGCGAGGTGTCGAACCATCGGAGAGCGCCGTCAATGAGCATTCCCGCCCGTCAAGAGGTCTACTGTTTTGTTGTATAGGCGTTTGTGGTTCTGTCTTGTACAGAGAGATCTGCACTGCGTGGTATGAGATAAGCATTGGGAGAAAGCATCTCCAGTGCTTGGCTGGCTCTGAGGTTGGTTCCTTTATTGCTGACGAGGAGGACGCGAATGGCTCCATCAGTATCTTCAAAATAGAGATAGTGGATCTGGTTGGTTTCGACCACACTCACAAGGCGTCCGTACGATTTTGGAATTGTGATGGCTGCCCCCTTAAACGTCACGGGAGCTTCTTCCAACTCAGCCCCAACAGCGGTTGTTGTTGCCAGCAACACGCCTAGGCAAGATATCCAAAGCTTCCAGGCGCCTAGCTTGATGGGCCGAGACGCTTGCAGACGTAGATATGGGTGGTAATCGAGTCTCATTCGTTCCCTGTTTGATTCGAGCGCTTGCTCAGACGATCGATACATGTTTGCAGTCGTTGATGATCTTCGTCGCCCAACGCTACGAATTCGATACCGGTATCAAATCGCGTGCCGTTTGGATGGAGCGGGTCAACCTTCTTCACCACCCAGATCACACGTCCTTGACAATGCACGTGTGATTGTTGGTCTTCCAGGTCAATATCGAGGTCAACGGGTGTGAAGCGGTCAAGCTCCTTGGTGATGGTGACCGCAATGCCACCGATGCCGATGTTATCTGTGCGCACGATCACTGACTCGGGCACTCCGCTCATCCAGATGGTGAGTCGGCAAGGGTATTCGGCTCGGGGAAATCGTCGGCGATCAATACCATCCCACATTGTTTACCTCCTTTGTGTAATCTGCAGTTTCACTACACACATTGATTGTTTTCATTGAGTTCCCAGGTTGTGCAGTAGACGAGAGAAATCCGGATATGTTTTCAGCCGCTGAAGCGTGAGCAAGACAATTCGGAACATGGCTACAGTGAGCCATACGGTCAACAGAATGACGGTGATCGAGATCATCCACTTGGCCGGACGCGTCAGGTGCGGTGATGACCAGACCATCGGAAGTGCTAGCGGTCCAATCAAGCTAATCCAAAGAACCAGCCATACCGGTTTGGCGTACCAGCGTGATGACGATGTCACGGTGCATTCTCCGTCTGACGCTCCCAGCGTTCGATCGCGCTGATCATGTCAGCTTTGATCAGCGGGTTGGATTCTCGCTGAAGGCGCTGTTGCAAAGCGGATGCTGCCTCTGGCGCATTCAGCTTGGAGAGCGATTTGACAGCTGTATGGCGCACAACCGCGCGACGGCTATCCAAGGCTTCCATCAGCACAGGTACTGCTGATGTGTCGCTCAGCTCCTCTATGGCCAGCGCGGCGGTATCGCGCGTCTGGCTGTCTCGGTCTCTCAGCGCTCGTATCAGTGCCTCAACTGCCGAAGGATCTCCAAGGCGCCGCAGCGCTATCACGGCGCGGCGACGGACGATCAAGTTGCGATCCCGAAGAGCGCGAGTCAAGGCTGGCACGGCACGGCGGTCTCCGAGGCGTCCTAAGGCCTCGGCCGCACTCCGTCGGACGCCGGCGTCGCGATCGCGCAGCGATCGACCGATCGGTTCAACAGCTCGCGGATCACCGATAGCGCCGAGCGCTTCGACGACGACAGCACGCACGGAACGATCCTTGTCGTTTAATGATAGGAGCAGAAATGGTGCGGTCTCGCGAGGAGCCATCACTCGGAGTTCTCCGGCAGCTTGAGCCCGTACCCGCGCATCGCTGTCTTGTAGCATGACTGCGATACGCTTTGCAGCTTCGGCCCCAGCGGTCAGGCGATACGTCCGGATGGCTACTGCTCGGACAATCGGATCGTCATCGACCAGTCTTTGTTCGATGGCTCCGAGCATGGAGGTGTCTTGATGGGCTGCCAGCTCCATCAGGGCGCGTCGTTTCTGGATGGGCTCAGACGCGTTGAGGTCGGCGCTAAGGCGCGCGCGTCGTGCGGTATCTGACTCTTCCAACCGATGGGCCGTCGGACTATCGCTGTATGGGGCAAGCGTGTACCGAAAGCGGTGCCGATCCTCCAGTTCTTGCGGGAGGAGATGCTCGCTGATAAGGTCCACGGGGAGACGTTCATAGAATGGCGCGCGGATCAGCTCATGCGCCGTCAGCTCTTCGTAGTCGTTCTTGACCAGGCGAAAGCGGTACGCACCATACCAGTGGATCGGGATCTCCACCGGTGTTTGGCCTGTCGCTGTGGTATCATGATTCACAAACACATCGGCCCCTGACGGTTCCGATTCAATGATGATTGTGCGCTTCACGCACGCTGAAAGATTCACAGCGAGCGCCAGGATGGCGCACCACCTACCCAGTAGCACGCCAAGGTGTCTTTGATCCCTAAAGCTGGTGTTGAGCGGCACGTTTTCCTAACGTTCCCAAGTGCTCAGGGCGAATCTGTCGCCACTGCTGTTTCCGTTGTAGGCGTTTCGTTCGCCTTGACCGGTTCATCATACCATCGCACCAGGTAGTCGCCCGCAAAGATCAGCCGCTTGCTCTTGGAGAGATATTTGTAATCCACCGGTACATCCGGATAGCGACCGACGTACACCCACTCCTCCTGCAGCAAACCGGTCTCTTCCACGCCGAGCGGGATGGTTTCATCCGGCTCTCCCCAGTCAGCGATGATTTCCTGTTTGGTCTGTCCTCGTTGAAACGGATCCTGGGTACCCCATGGATGCGAGAAGGCGTGCTGCATGTTGGGTGAACGCATGTCGGCGCATCCTCCGATGACTCCCGCAGCTAAGACCACGACCATCACACCCCAATCACCAGCGATCTGTCGCATCATCCCCGTAACCTCAACGCGTTGACCACGGCCGTCAGTTTGGCTGCGACGACCGTGGGATGTGGCACACTCTGAATCGCCCGGTCCGGATCCTTGAGTCCGTGACCGGTCAGCACGCAGACGATCCGCTGCCTGCGTTGTTTCCGTCGCTTCCGGAAATATCCCAGCTTGGCGAGTTTCATCACGCCGGCTACCGATGCAGCCGATGCCGGTTCTGCAAAGATACCTTCGCGGGCGGAGAGCCATCGATATGCAGTCAAGATCTCCCGGTCGGTAACGCTCTCGATCAGTCCGCGTGATGCATCGCGCGCTGCTTCGGCCTTTGCCCAGCTGGCCGGATTGCCGATGCGAATCGCAGTGGCAATCGTCTGAGGACGTGGTACCGGACGGCCCCGCACGATCGGCGCCGCGCCCGCCGCCTGAAACCCCAGCATGACCGGTAGCCGATGGCTGAGACGGTGACGGTGATATTCCTGATATCCGAGCCAGTAGGCTGTAATGTTGCCGGCATTTCCGACGGGGATCGCATGAAAGTCTGGGGCATCGCCGAGTTGGTCGCAGACTTCAAACGCTCCCGTTTTCTGACCCTCGATGCGGAACGGATTGATCGAGTTGACTAGGCGGATTGGGTAGCGTGCGGCGATCGCTTTGACCAGCTCGAGCGCATCATCGAAGTTGCCTTTGACGGCAAGGACGGTGGCGCCGTGGAAGAGCGCTTGCGCCAGCTTGCCTAGGGCGATCGCACCCTCTGGGATCAGCACGATGCAGCGCAATCCGGCTCGGGCTGCGTAAGCGGCGGCCGATGCCGATGTGTTGCCGGTCGAGGCGCACACGATGGCTTTCGCGCCATCTCCCACAATCTTCGATACCGCCATCGTCATGCCGCGATCTTTGAAGGAGCCGCTGGGATTGGCACCCTCGTATTTCAGGAAGACCTCGTAGCCGTGACCGACGATTTCGCTGATCGTTGGCGCCGGGATGAGCGGTGTGTTACCTTCGTGCAACGTGATGATCGGCGTGGTGGTGGACACCGGCAACAATCGGCGATACCGATGAATGATGCCCTGCCATGCCATCATGGGATCAAAGCTCCTCCATGCGAATCGCCACGCTCGGTTGCCGCGCAATCGGTAGCCGGTCGATCTGTCTCAGCGCCAGTCGGAGATCGCGCTCCAGCGCGTCGTGGGTCATCAGCACGATCGGCACGCTCCGCGCTCGCTGGCGCTCCTGCTGGATCACGCTGGCGATGCTGATGTGATGACGACCGAGGATGCGCGCGATCTGCGCTAGCACACCGGGGTGGTCAGTCACCGTGCATCGAATATAGTACCGCGAGCAAATGTCGAGCATCGGTTTGAGGCGGCGCGCGCCGCGGCTTCGCTCTTCTTCCAGGGGTGGCATGGTGTGGCCACCGATAATTTGTTGAGCGAGCTGTACCGTATCGGCCAGCACAGCGCTGGCGGTCGGCATCTGCCCGGCACCGCGCCCGTAGAACAGTTGATCGCCCGTCATATCGCCGCGTACCAGGATGGCATTGTAGACGCCGTTGACGGCGGCCAGCGGATGCCAGCTCGGCAGAAGTGTGGGGTGCACGCGTACCTCCAAGCGGTTCTGCGCGCGCTTGGCGATCGCCAGTAGCTTCACACAATACCCAAGCTGTCTGGCGTATCGGATATCGTGGCCGGACAGCTGGGTGATACCCTCCACATGGATGGCGTTGAGCGGAACCCGTCGTCCAAACGCCAGCAATACCAGGATCGCCAGTTTGTGTGCGGTATCGATCCCCTCGAGATCTAACCGGGGATTCTTCTCGGCGTAGCCGTGGCGTTGGGCATCACCCAGCGCATCGCGCAGGTCGTAACCCATCTGATCCATGGTGGAGAGAATATAGTTGGTGGTGCCGTTGATGATGCCGTAGATCGATTCGATCCGGTTGGCAATCAATCCTTCGCGCAGCGCTTTGACGATCGGAATACCGCCGCCAACGCTCCCCTCGAAAAACACGAGCCGTCGATGTTGACGCGCTGCTCGGAAGATCGCCTCCCCTTCTTCTGCTAGCAGGGCTTTATTGGCGGTGACGACATGCTTGCCACGTCGGATCGCTTCCAGCAGATACTCTTTGGCTGGATGAATGCCGCCGATCAGCTCTATGACAATATCGATCTCCGGGTCGGTCAGCACGTGTTTGACATCGGTGGTCAGCATGCTCCGATCGATCCGAAGTCCCTTGTGCGGCTCGTTGGCGTGGTGATCGCAGATGCGGCGCAGTTGCATGCTGACACCGCTGCGCCGAAGCAGATACCCGCCGCGCTCCAGAAAGCCACGGACGACGCCCGTGCCGACCGTGCCCATGCCGATCAATCCAATCTGTACCGTACGTCCTACCATAGCAAGCTCGCTGTCGTGTTGTGACGTGCAAGGTGCGGATGACGGAATCGACGTTCATCACCGGTGGTTCGCACGTCTGGCCGATCCTCTAGTTCTGCTGTACGAAACATCGGGGCGGCAGGATTCGAACCTGCGACCCCCAGACCCCCAGTCTGGTGCGCTAGCCAAGCTGCGCCACGCCCCGTACGTTCGATGCTCAATCCGGTGTTTGTCATGACTCGCTGCGACGCTCCCGCATGAGCAGAGATTGTACCGCTGCCTGCGGCGATTTGTCTTCGTATAACACGGCATAGACTTCCCGGGTGATCGGCATATCGATCCCTTGTTGCTGCGCCAGGTCTCGAGCGGATCGGGCGGTTTCAACGCCTTCCACCACCATCTCCGTCTTGGCTAACAGATCGCGCAATCGTTCGCCGCGTCCCAGGGCTTCGCCAAGCGAGCGGTTTCGACTCTGTTGGCTGACGCATGTCGTCAGAAGATCGCCAAACCCGCTCAAACCCCAGAAGGTGTCTGGCTGTGCACCGCACGCCACGCCAAGGCGCGTGATCTCCGCCATGCCGCGTGTCAGTAGGGCGGCTTTCGTGTTGCTGCCGAATCCCAATCCGTCGGCAATGCCCGCTGCGATCGCCACAACGTTTTTGAGCGAGCCGCCCAGCTCGACGCCAACGACGTCACGTTGTGTGTAGAGGCGAAAGTGTGGTGCCGAGAGCGCATCCTGCGCCTCCTCGGCCCATCGGATCTCCAACGATGCCACGACACATGCTGTCGGTAGATGCTCTGCCACCTCGCGAGCAATCGTTGGGCCCGATAACACCGCCAGACGAACGGTTCCGAGCGTCTGCTTCACCACTTCGGACATGCGCAGCAGCGTCCCCCGCTCGATGCCTTTGGCGGCACTCACCAGCAGGCGGTCGCCGAGGGGTAGCGTCCGCAATCGTTCGACCGTCTGGCGCAGATACTGCGACGGCACGGCGACGACAATGATCCCGGCTTCGGCGATCGCTTCCGCAAGATCCGCGGTAATCTGAATGGCGCGCGGCACTGGGATGCCCGGCAGAAACTTTTTGTTCTCGCCTTGAGCTCGTATCGCCTGCGCATGTTCCGGAAACGCCGACCATAAGCGCACGCGTCGTCCTTGCTCTGCGCAGAGGACGGCCAATGTGGTGCCCCATCCGCCATCTCCAAGGATTGCGATCGCGCGCGCGTCACTCACCAGAGTCTGGGCTCCTCACGGCGGAACAAGCGTCGCAGATTGCTCAAGTGCTTGCCGATGATCAGCACCGATGCGACGGCGCTCATCATGACCAGGAGCGGCGGCTCCGCAGCCAATAGCATGATCGGTGGGATCGTCAGCGCAGCGATGATCGACGCCACCGAGACGATGCGCGTTACCGCAACCGTGACCACCCATGTGGCGATGGCAATGGCACAGGAGATCGGCGACACACCCAGCAAGACGCCGGCGCTTGTTGCGACGCCTTTGCCGCCGCGCCCGCGCAGGAAACAACTCCAGATGTGGCCGGCAATGACGCTGAGGCCAGCTGCAGCCAGCGTTTGTTCAGTTGCCGCAGCATCCCCTGTCCCCAGCCAGCCCATACGACTGCATGTCTGCGGCCACCACGCGACCGCTAGCCATCCTTTGGCGACATCGATCGCGAGCACCGCGATGCCAGCGACTTTACCAACCACGCGTGCCACGTTTGTGGCTCCGGCGTTCCCGCTGCCATGCTGCCGGATATCGACCCCTTTGCCGGCGCGCGTCACAAGATATGCCGTGGGGAATGATCCGAGCAGGTACGCGCCAACCATCACGATCCCCAGCGCCATCGATTCATGCTCCCGCGTGGTTGTTTAAGAGTCGCGTGCCGATCCGGAGATAGCCGATGCCCGACAAGAGCGTCAGCGCAGCCGTGGTGAACCAGAGCCACTGGATCGCCAGCATCTGCAACAACACGCTCAGTATCGTGAGCATTTGGAGAAACGTGGTGATCTTCCCAAGCCAGCTCGGTTGAATCTCCAGTCGCCCCTCATTGATCACGTAGATGACGCTGATGCCGAGAATGATCAGAATGTCGCGGCTGATCACGATCAACGAGAGCCATGCCGGTAGCCGCAGATCGGTCGGCAACGTATCCAATGCTGCCAATGTGCCGAACGCCGATACTAGCAGTAATTTATCTGCGATCGGATCGAGGAACGTGCCCAGGCGGGTTCGCTGTCTGTAGATGCGGGCGATGTAGCCATCTGCCGCATCGGTAAAGACCGACAGACCGAACACGATCGCCGCCACAAAGCGGAGATGGCTGGTCGCTGGCGTGCAGTACAGCAGCGAAGCGATAAAGAACGGGATCAGCACGATGCGGAGGATGGAAATCTTGTTCGCCAGATTCAACGCGCGCGACTCCGTATGGGGGATGGACAACGGGCGCACTAGGGTGATGAGACGGGCTCCAACTCCGTTCCATCTTTGGGACAGTACTGCACGACATCTGGATAATCGGTCCCGCAGGCAGAGCACGAAATCGTCAGCGCCCGAGCTTCTGCGCGCGGCGCCGGTGCCTCGATCGCGGCTTGTGCCGTATATATATGGTTTGGGTTTGAACGTTGAGGCGTCACAGTATAAGCCTGCTGTCCTGTTGTGGTGCAACCACCTAAAGCACTACAGCAGATAACACCAGCACAAGCGATGAGCCACGTCCGCGTCATTCTCGCTCCTTTGCCTACGTTTGGCCGCATCTTGCCGTTGAGCTTCCTTCCGATCGTAACTCCATCTGGATACGGTGCGAAATTATAGCATTGCCGGTGACGGATCGCAACTCCTACCGAATCAATCCGATACGGCTGGCCGGCCAGAAGACGACCTTGGCTTTTCCGACAATGTTGCGCCGCGGCACAAACCCCCAGTATCGGCTATCCTGCGAGCTACCGCTGTTATCGCCCAGCATGAAGTATTGTCCTTCAGGCACCAGCAGCGGACTCCCTTCCTGGCCGTAGTCTCCGCGGTTGTAGTAGTAGAGCTTCTCGAAGATACCCGGCGCCGAGAGAACCTGACCGTTCACGCGGAGTCGACCCTGCGCGATCTCTACTGTGTCGCCAGGCAGCGCAACGCATCGCTTGATGTAGTCTTTCTTCGGTATGAGGGGAAAGCGGAACACGACCACGTCTCCGCGTTGCGGATCGGTGAAGCGGTAGATGAATTTGTTGACGAGGATGCGATCGCCCTCCCTGAGCGTAGGGCGCATGGAACCGGTTGGGATCTTGAACGGTTGCACAATGAAAATTCGGATGGCTGTCGCCAGCACCACGGCGATCACGATCGATTCGACATACTCTCGGACCACCGTCTTCCAGGATGGTGTCGATGGCTCCGATTTGGATGGCGCTTCTGCCAGATCCGATGCTCGATTCACGGAACGTCTCCTCCTCATGATGAGAGTTTCAACACTGCCAGGAATGCCTCTTGTGGAATCTCCACCCGCCCCACCTGTTTCATCCGCCGCTTGCCCATGCGCTGTCGCTCCCACAGTTTTCGCTTGCGGGTGATGTCGCCGCCGTAGCATTTCGCCGTGACGTTTTTGCCCATGGCTCGCACCGTCGCGCGCGAGATGACCTGGCCGCCGATCGCCGCCTGAATCGCTACCTCGAAGAGCTGGCGGGGAATCAGCTCCTCCAGCTTCTCTACCAACTGCTTGCCACGAGGATACGCTTTGTCTCGCGGGACGATTGAAGAGAGGGCGTCGCAGATCTGGCCGTTGATCAGAATGTCGAGCTTCACCAGTTTGGAGGTGCGGTAAGCATCCAGTTCGTAGTCGAGCGATCCGTACCCTCGCGTCATCGATTTGATCCGATCGTAGAAATCGACGATGATCTCTGCCAGCGGCAGACTGAACACCAGCCGCGCCCGCGTTTCCGTCAGGTACTCCGTGCCGTGATACACGCCGCCGCGTTGCGTCACCAGCTCCAGGATCGGGCCGATGTTGTCCGTCGGCGTGATGATGTGGGCTTTCACCCACGGCTCTTGGATCTCGCTGATCTCCGACGCGGGTGGCATGTTGGTGGGATTGTCCACTTCCAGGATCGTGCCTTTGGTGGTGCCGACGCGGTAGACAACGCTGGGTGTTGTAATGATGAGGTTGAGATCGTACTCCCGCTCCAGCCGCTCCTGGACGATCTCCATGTGCAGCAGGCCGAGGAATCCGCAGCGGAAGCCGACGCCGAGCGCTCCTGAACTCTCCGGCTCTGCGTGGAACGCGCTATCGCTCAGCGACAACTTCTCGATCGCATCGCGCAGCGCTGGGAAATCAGCCGGATTGATGGGATAGATGCCGCTGAACACCATGGGACGCAGCTTCCGGAAGCTGGGCAGTGACTGCTGCGCTGGCATCGCTTCATCGGTGATCGTATCGCCGTTGAGGACTTCCTTGGGATCGCGGATGTGGCAGGTAATATAGCCGACCTCTCCACACTCCAGTCGCTCCGCAGGCGACAGCTTCGGTGTGCAGTAGCCGACTTCCTGCACTTGGTAGACGCGATCGGTTCCCATGAATTTGACCTTCATCTGTGGGCGGAGGATGCCGTTCACAACGCGGACGTAGACGATGACGCCTTTGTACGCGTCAAAGGCGGAATCAAAAATCAGCGTTTGCAGCGGATTCTGACTGCCGCCTTGCGGCGGTGGGATATCTCGAATGATCCGACGGAGGATCTCCTCGATGCCGGTCCCCTCTTTCGCGCTGGCGAGGATGGCCTCGTTGGCATCGAGCCCCAGAATTTCGTGGATCTGCGTGCGCGTTGCTTCAGGATCGGCGGTGGCGAGATCAATCTTGTTGATGACCGGGATGATTGTCAGTCCCCGTTCGATGGCCAGATAGAGATTGGCCACAGTTTGCGCTTCGACTCCCTGCGTGGCGTCAACGACCAGCAGCGCTCCTTCGCTGGCAGCAATCGATTTGGAGACTTCGGCGGCGAAGTCGACGTGACCCGGTGTATCGATCAGGTTCAAGATGTACTCTTCACCTTCTTGAGTATAGCGGATGCGAACGGAGGAGGCTTTGATCGTGATGCCACGTTCGCGCTCCAAATCCATATCATCGAGCATCTGTTCGCGAAACTCCCGCTTGCTGACGGTGTTGGTCGTTTGCAGCAGGCGATCGGCAAGCGTCGACTTACCGTGGTCGATATGGGCGATGATGCAGAAGTTGCGGATATGCTGTTGGGCCATGGTTATGTGACGAGCCGTTGTCCGGCGCGCAGCAACGATTGGACATGCGTCTTGGATGCGCCTTCCGCGTAGATCCGCAGGATCGGTTCGGTGCCTGACGGTCGAAAGAGAATCCAGCTGCCGTCGCGCGCGATCAGTTTGACGCCATCGAACGTTTTGACGTCAGCGACCGGCTCGCTCAGTAGCCGTTTCGGCGGCTCCCGTCGCAGCCGGTCCAGCGCCGCATCGCGCGTCGCCGATTCGATATGGAGGTCAACGCGGCTGCTAGCCAACCGGCCGAACCGCCGCTCGATGCCCCGCCAGATCTGTGCGAGACTTTCTCCCCGCTGAGCCAGCAGTTCGATCAACAGCAGTGCCAGCAGGATGCCGTCGCGATCCGGCAGATAGCGGGTGATGCCGATACCACCGGATTCCTCGCCCCCGATCAAAATATCTTGTGTCAGCATCAGCTGGCAGATATGCTTGAAGCCGACGGGCGTCTCGTGCAACGGCAGCTTGTAGGCGGACGCCATCCGGTCGATCAGCGTTGTATTGGAGATCGTGCGGACGACGCCTCCCCGCCAGCCGCGATCCTCCACCAGATGCAGCAGTAAGAGCGCCAGAATCTGTCCGGGATTGATGAAGTCGCCGTTGGGCCGGAGCGCACCGATCCGGTCAGCATCGCCGTCGTTGATGACGCCGAGGTCGAATCGGCCGCGACGGATCGCTTGGGTCGATGGGGCGAGGTTGGATGGGATCGGTTCCGGATTCACGCCGCCGAAGAGCGGGTCGTAGGTGTCGCGTACCGCAGTGAGCCAGCAGCGCCCACCCTTGAGTAGTTTCGGCAGATAGCCGCTGCCGACGCCATGCATCGTATCGGAGAGGATGTGCAGCCTGGCGCGACGGATGGCCCGCAGATCGACGAACGTTGGCAGGAACGTCAGGTAGTCGCGTGTCAAATCCACTCGGCGGATCAGCCGCCGACGCAGCGCCTCATCCAGTGGGACGCGCTGCACCGGCTGCTTGTCGAGCCGCTCCTCGATCTGTCGCGCAACAGCTGGGTCGATCGAGCCGGCGAAATGCGCTTTGACCTTAAAGCCGTTGTACGCTGAAGGGTTGTGACTGGCGGTGATCATCACGCCGCCCTGTAACCGTCCGTGCTTGATTGCAAAGCTCACCAGCGGCGTTGGCACCGGCCGATCGCTCAGCAGCACCTGACATCGGTTACCGGCAAGCACCTCCGCCGTGGTTTGGGCGAAGCGGTCTGAGAGAAATCGGCTGTCGTAGCCGACGACGAGCGTCGGCGTCCGGCGTCCTCCCTGAGCTTGAAACTCTTCCGCCGTGGCCTGCGCAACGCGGCGGACATTGTCGAAGGTGTATTCTTCACCAATGATCGCCCGCCACCCATCCGTTCCAAATCGAATGCTACTCATTGTGCTGTACGCCTCGTTTTTGATCGAAGATGATCGCTGTGTCGTAGCGAGCGAATCGCGGCTCCTCGATCTGTTGCGCCAAAGATGAATGATCCGGCTACCAACACATCGACTCCGGCCTCAACGGCCATCGCTGCCGTCTGCTCGTTGATGCCGCCATCAATCTCGATCGCTCCACCGAAGATCCGGCGCAGCGCCCGCACTTTGGCCAACGCCTTTGGCATAAACGCCTGGCCGCCGAATCCCGGATTGACGCTCATGATCAGCACCATATCGACCAGCGGCAGCACGGTGTTGATCGTTGACAGCGGTGTTGCCGGTTTCAGCGAGACGCCAGTGGAGAGACCCAATTTCTTGATCGTCCGCAAGGTATTCGCCAGCGAGCGGCCGCACGCCTCGACGTGCACCGTGAGATGATCGCTGCCGGCTTCCTTGAACGCCCGCAGGTATCGATGCGGCGCTTCGATCATCAGATGCACATCCAGCGGCAGGCGGCTCACCCGACGCAAGGATTTCACCACGACAGGGCCGATGGTCAGGTTCGGCACAAAGTGCCCGTCCATGACGTCCACGTGTAACAGATCAGCCCCGCCGCGCTCGACCGATCGGACATCGTCAGCTAGCCGCGCGAAATCAGCCGATAGCAGGCTCGGTGCCACGCGGATCACGACGCATCTTCCCGATGGATCAACGCAGCCAGTTGCTCGCGGTGGCGGCGGTCGACGTTGCCGACAACGGAGACGTTGATCCGCTGACGCCGGAACAGCCGCCGGGCTACCCGGCGCAGATCGTCCCGCGTGACTTGTCGCGCATCGGCCGCCACCTGATCGAATGTCATCAACCGACTGCGCGCGATCGATGTCTCCCCGATCCAGAACATATGCTCGATCGTTTCTTCCAGCGCCAGCTGGGTCTGTCCCAGGTAGAACTCGCGAGCTTGCTCGAACTCTCTAGCCGTGACGAGCTCTTGCGTGCAGCGCATCAACTGTTTGATGACGACCGAGACCGTACGCACGAGTTTGTCCGGATCGACACCGGCGTTGACGATCATGGCGCCCGTGTCGTGAAAGACCTTGATATGGGTGCCGATATCGTAGGCCAGTCCCCGTTCCTCACGCACTTCCTGGAAGAGACGCGAAGACATGTTGGCACCCAACACGACATGCAAGAGATTGACGGAGTGGCGATCCGGGTGTTGACGGCGCAGCGCGTGGAGACCGAGACACAAGTGTGCTTGCTCCACCTTGCGAGCCGCCACCTCCATCTGCGGGCGTCGCTGCGCGACGGTCGCTCGTCGAAACCGGCTAGGTGTACCGGCGGTGATCCGGCCGAAAATCCGCGTCGCCAAGCGGAGCACGACGTCGTGCTCGATCGCTCCGGCCGCCGCCAGCACCATGTTGCGCGGCACGTAGTAGCGTCGACGATATGCCGTCATGTTGGCGTGGTTGATGCGAGCGACCGTCTGTTCCGATCCGGCCAGGCTCAATCCAAGCGGTTGGTTGGGCCACAGCAGTTGGTCCAGCAACTCATACACGTATTGGCCGGGCTGGTCGCGGTACATCCGGATCTCTTCGATGATCACGGTTCGCTCACGGTCGATATCATGTTGAGTCAAGCGAGGCGACAGCGCCATATCAGCCAGTACCTCGACGCCCCGCTCCAGATAGGCGCTGGGCACCTTCACGAAGAAGCAGGTGAACTCCTCGCCGGTGAAGGCGTTGATGCTGCCGCCGATGCCTTCGATCGACTCTTTGATCTGACGGGCGCTGCGATGCGTTGTGCCTTTGAACACCATGTGCTCCAAGAAATGCGAGAGGCCGGAGCGGTGCGTGGGTTCGTGTCGTCCACCGACCGCCAGCCACAACCCGAGCGCGATCGATGAGCGCTGCGGCATGGCATGGGTGACGATCTGCAAACCGTTGGACAGGATTGCCTGCTGATACGGAGATGTTGTCATGTTGCGGTGCTGTTGTCCGATAGACATGTTCCTGCTCCTCGCTGTCGTTCGAGATACCCTTGTAAAATCAGCTGTGCCGCCATTTGATCGGAACGCTGCCTGCGGTCTGTGCGTCTGACCATCATAGCACCCATTGCTCGTTCGCTCTGACGGGATGTCAGCCGCTCGTCCCATAGCTCTGCCGAGACGCCGCGCGGCAGCGAGCTGCGCAACCGCTGGGCAAACTCGCGCACCGCAGTCGTCTGCCGGCTGTCGGTGCCATCCATATTTAACGGCAGACCGATCACGACACCGGTCACATCATGCTCGCGGACGATGGCTGTCACCGTTCTGAACGGCTCGCTGGCTTTCATCGCGTCGATCGACGGCAATGGTTGCGCCGTCCAGCCGAACTCATCGCTGATGGCGACGCCGATCCGCTTGCTGCCCACGTCCAACGCCAGGATTCTCACAGATACTGCCGCAGCCGGCGATGGCCGGCGATACGTTGCACCAGCGATCGCAGTCCATCGATGCGCGACTTGGGACAGATGAATGTCGCATCGGCCGTTTGCACGATCAGGAGATCCGAGACGCCGAGCGTGGCGATGAGCCGGTCATCCGTTCCGATGATCGTGCTGCCTCGCGTGTGCATGCCGATATGCTGACCGATCGTCCGGTTGCGCACTGCGTCGGCCGGATGGCACTGCTCCAGTTGCAGCCACGTCCCCACGTCACGCCAGTCAAATGGTGCTTTGATGACCCACAGTCCACGTTCCCGCTGGAGCACTCCTGTATCGATCGATACCGATGGCAAACGCCGATAGAGTTGATCGAACGCGCCGTTCCAGGCTGCCGGGCCTCGAAGCGACGCCAGCCGTTGTAGGCCGCGACCAAGCTCCGGCAGATGTGTGCGGATACGCTGGAGAATTGTCTCTGCTTTCCAGACGAAGATTCCGCTGTTCCACAGCCACATGCTGTTCTTTGTGTAGCGGCTGGCTTGTGTGACGCTTGGCTTTTCGACGAACCGCTCCACCTCGAAAATCTCGTCCCTCGTCCCTCGTCCCCTGATTTTGATGTATCCGTATCCTGTTGCCGGTTCCGACGGTTGCACGCCGATGAGCATCAGCCGGTCACGCTCCTCTGCTTCAGTGAACGCCTGCTCGATCGTACGACGGAACGCGTTGCCTTCCTCGATCAGATGGTCGGCCGGCATCACGCAGCAAACAGCAGCCGGATCGTGCTGCTGGATGTAGAGACTGGCGACACCAATGCAGGCAGCGGTGTTCCGTCGCGCTGGCTCCGCCAGCAGCCGGTGCGCAGCGATCGGGACCAGACGCTGCACTGCTTCCGCATGTTGACGACCGCAGACGATCACGATGTGTGAGCTCGGAGCGACTCGTGCGGCACGCTCCCACGTGAGCTCCAGCAATGTTCGCCCCTTCCAGAGCGGCAGAAGTGGTTTCGCCGTCCCAGCTCTCGACAAAGGCCATAGACGGTCACCGTGGCCACCGGCCATGATCACAGCCCATCGGTGGCCTGTTCGATCAAAACGGTTCATCTGCGGCGTTTTGCGCTTCGCTTCCTTGTGCGTCCGCCATAGATCGTTGGCGGACTCCGCTGTCGCGCGAAGCAAGGCCGTCGGAGCCGCAGCGGAGTGCCGCGGTCCGGGAAGGTCGCGGCCACGCCTTGCATCTGGAACCGTTTTGATCGAACTACGTTTGGTCGTCATGTCTTCTGATGCTGTGGGTTGCTGCGGCCAGCAAGCTGACCAGCCGTCGCACGGTGGGCACGATCTCCGATCGACGGCTTCGTTCCATGCGCTCGACAATTGCGCTGCCTACGATCACGCCATCGGCCGCCGCTGCGATCCGCCGTGCCTGCTCCGGCGTCGAAACGCCAAACCCCACGCAGAGCGGCCAGCGCACGTGCGCCCGCACCCGATGCAGATTCTGCACCAGTTCCTGCGGCAACTGCTTGCGCGCGCCCGTGATGCCGGTCACGGAGACGTAGTAGATGAAGCCGGTCGCGGTGCGATCGACCAGGCGTACCCGTTCCGGCGTGCTGGTCGGCGCGAGGAGAAAGACGGTGGCTACTCCGTGGCGTCGGGCCGCTCCGATTAGTTCGCGACCCTCTTCCGGTGGCAGATCCGGCACGATGACACCACTGACGCCGGCTGCAGCCGCGCGCTGGCAGAATGTTTCCGCGCCCATTTGGCAAATCGGGTTGTAGTATGTCAGCAGCACGATTGGAACAGGGCAGTGCCGATGGACGCGATCAACGAGCCGCAAGACATCGGCGAGCGAGACGCCGTTGGCCAACGCACGCGCCGACGCCCGCTGAATCGTCGGCCCGTCAGCCAGCGGATCTGAGAACGGGACGCCGAGCTCGATCACATCGGCTCCCGCCACGACCAGCGCCGGTATGAGTGCTTCGGTGATGGCGATCGAAGGATCGCCCGTCATGATAAACGGAATGAACGCTCGACGATGCGCCTGTCGCAACGCGGCGAACCGATCAGCGAGTCTGGCCGAGCCGGTGAGCGATTTCGGTGACATCTTTATCTCCACGACCTGATAGACACAGGATCACGATTGAACGACGACTCAAGGATGGCGCCAGGTGCGCCAGATACGCCACCGCATGTGACGGCTCCAGTGCCGGTAGAATCCCCTCTGTCTGTGTCAAGAGTTGGAATCCCTTCAGCGCCTCCCGATCGGTGACGGCCACATAGCGGGCTTTGCCGGTGACCTTATAGTAGGCGTGCTCCGGTCCCACGCCCGGGTAGTCGAGTCCCGCAGCGATCGAATGCGCCGTCTGCACCTGCCCGTCACGCGTTTGCAGCAGGAAACTGTTGCTGCCGTGTAACACGCCGATCGATCCTTTGGCCAGTGAGGCAGAGTGCGCTCCACGCTGCAGCCCCTCTCCTGCGGCTTCCACGCCGATCAGTTTCGTGCGCGTGTCGACAAACGGATGGAACATCCCCATCGCGTTGCTGCCGCCTCCCACGCATGCGACGATGCAGTCCGGCAGGCGGCGCTCGGCTGCTAGAATCTGCCGGCGCGTCTCTCGCCCGATGACCGACTGAAAGTTGCGCACCATGGTCGGATAAGGATGTGGCCCCACCACGGAGCCGAGTACGTAGTGTGTGGTGCGGACATTTGTGACCCAGTCTCGTAACGCTTCGTTGCACGCATCCTTCAAGGTGCGGCTTCCGCTGGTCACCGGGACGACGCGCGCGCCCAGCAGCCGCATCCGCGTGACGTTCAGCGCTTGCCGGCGGATATCTTCTTCCCCCATGTAGACATCGCAGGTGCATCCGAACAGCGCTGCTGCCGTCGCCGTCGCCACCCCGTGTTGCCCGGCACCCGTCTCGGCGATGATGCGCCGCTTGCCCATGCGACATGCGAGCAATATCTGTCCCAGCGTGTTGTTGATTTTGTGCGATCCGGTATGGCAGAGATCTTCCCGCTTCAGATAGATTTTGGCTCCGCCGAGCCGTTGGCTGAGACGTTTGGCGCGGTAGAGCGGGGTTGGCCGACCAACGTACCGCTGCAGGTAGCCGTCAAGCTCCCGGCGGAACGCGACATCGCGCTGAACTGTCCGATACGCCCGTTCCAGCTCACTCAGTGCTGCCATGAGCGTTTCCGGCACGTATTGGCCGCCGAATGCTCCGAAGCGTCCTTTCATGAGACGAGACTGCCAAGTTGCAACGGCGGATCTACGGTCAGCACGCTGAGGCGCTCGGCATCGTGAGCCGCCAGCAGCATGCCGTTGCTGGCGACGCCACGGATCGTTGCTGGCTCCAGGTTGGCGGCGACGATCACCAGCTTCCCCACCAACTGATCCGGTGTGTAGAACTTCCGGATGCCGGCGACAACGGTACGCCGCTCGGCGCCCAAATCCACGTCTACAACGTACAGGCGATCGGCGTTCGGATGCTCCGTGACTGATAGAATCCGCCCAACTCTTAATTCCACCGATTTGAACTGCTCAATGGTGATCATCGTCTCTCCCTCGTATCAAACCGGTGTCACCGTCACTGTGGTACCGTAACGTGCACCGATGCTCGCCGCGGCGCTCGTCGCGTTGGCGGCAATTTCTAGATGACCGGCGCTGCCAATCAATCCAAGAAGTGATCCGGCCGGTACGTCGGCGTATGTTTGCCCCACCCGCATCCGGTATCGCCCGATGCGGCATTGCACACGCTGGCGCCATCCCCGGCCGAACGCGCGCTCCACGTCGTCCTCGAGCAACGTCGTCACGACGTTGCCGAAATGGTCGATGTGCACGACGGTTCCGACCAGGCGACGGCTGCTGTGCGTGACACCACGATCAAGCCGTAGGAACGCTGAGCACTTAGGGCCCAGCTGTGTGGCTGATCCGCCGGCGGCCAGATGCGCAGCCGCCGGCGCGAAGACATCACGCCCATGAAATGTCGCGCTGACCGACCGTTGCATCCATGATCGGTTCGTCATCTCGTGCGCGACCGGCTTCCCCAGTCGATCCGCAGCCCATGACAGAATGCCGTTATCCGGACCGATCAGCCAATGACCACCAGTTTGAATACCGATCGCGCGGCGGGCCGTGCCGACGCCCGGATCGACCACGGCGATATGAATGCTGCCGCGCGGGAACGCCGTACAGCTGCTCGCCAGGACGTAGGCGGCTGACCGGATGTTGTGGCGATCGATACCATGGCTGATATCGATGATGCGCGCGTGCGGCGCCACGGTCAGGATCGCCCCTTTCATCGCGGCGACGTACCCGTCACGTTCGCCAAAATCCGTCAGCAACGTAATGATCGGTTGTGGTACACGCTTTCCATTCACAGGACGATGCGCCGCTTGCGCATCAGCCTCTGGTCAGGAACGCTTCGGTCAACATGATGCCTGCCGCGCCGATCGCCGGCGCCTCTTCGCCGAGCCGCGCTGGTACCAAGCTGATCTGAGCGCCAACTTCCTCGATCGCATGCCGCTTGATGGCGTCGCCCACTCGATCCAGCAACGCCGATCCCAACCGATCAAACCCACCGCCCAACACGATCGCTTCCGGCGCCAGCATGTTGACGAACGGCACCAGCGCATCGCCCAGCAGCGTTGACAACCATTGCACCTCCGCTTCGGGGAATTGCGTGCCTGCCAGCAGCCGTTCAACGCGCTGGATATCGTCGCCGCGAAAGAGCGTCAGGTTTCCAGCAAGCTGTCCGGTGCCGCGATACACGCGCCCGTTGACCACCAGACACGCTCCACGCGTGCCATGCAGATACAGCACATTCTTGAACGCCCGATCGGTGCTGAGCCACTGTTCTGCCAGCGAGCCGAGCACCAGATCGCGCTCCACGGACACCGGTTTCTGCGTCATCCTGTTGATCAGATCGTGGAACGCCAGTCGACGTCCGGCGGTCATGACGTGCGGTAGGCCGATACCGATACCGCGCACCGCGGCGCTATCCACATGCGCCTGCTTGATCAACTCGTCGATGATCGGTCGGACCGCTTCCAGATCCTTCTCGGTCGTCACGGTCACGCCCGGTTGCTGGGTGCGTGCCACAATTTGCGCCTTGAGATTCAGCAGCACGCCGAACGCCCGCTCCGGATGGATCGACAGCCCGATAGCGCAGCAAGCGGAGGCGTTCAGCTCCACCAACGCCGGCCGTCGACCGCCCGTGGAGACATCTAGCCCTTTCTCCAGCACGATGCCACGATTAACCAGATCGCTGACGTACTTCGATACGGTGACGAGATTCTGCTCGGTCACCTTGGAGATTTGCACGCGTGAAATGGTGCCGCCTTTGCGAATCGCCTCGATGATCGCCAGCGTTTTGCGATCACGCTCCGACAGAATTTGATCGGCAAACAGTGTCAGGTTCATGGTCCTAGGCCTCCCTTCTCTTTCGTTGATCCCGAGATTCGTGTGATCCTTCACCGTCCAGTGCGTGCGTCGCACGATCGACAAACGATTGCATCAGCTCCGCATGCTTGCGCCCGAGCGACCGTTCCACGCCGCTGGAGACGTCGACGCCGTAGGGTCGAACGCGTTGTACCGCCTCTGCGACGTTGGCGGGAGTCAGCCCGCCGGCCAGAATAATGGTTGCGCCACTGCGTCGAGCGGCCGCAGCCAGCTGCCAATCACCCACGATGCCGCTGCCGCCCCATCGCCCTGGTGCGCATGTGTCGCACAGTAGTGCCGCCGCATCTCCGAACGCGCGCAGACGCCGAAGCCCCTCGGGAGCGTTGAGCCGTACCGCCTTGATGACCGGCACCCAGCGCGCAACCTGCCGGATCATCGCCGGGGGCTCTTCTCCGTGCAGCTGCACCGCGCAGAGAGGGCAGCATCGCAACGTCCGCTCGATCGTCGCCAGCGTGGGATTCACAAACACGCCGATAGTGACCACCAGTGGTCCGGCCACATCGATGATCTGTCGCGCCTGCTCAACGGTGACGCGGCGCGGGCTTGGTGCAAACACCAGACCGATGGCGTCAGCACCTGCTTGGACCGCCGCGCGCGCGTCGTTCGGCGATGTGATGCCGCAGATCTTCACGCGCACCATGGGCTACGACCTCGACCGACCCAACAGCTCGTTGATCTTGTCGGTGATGTCGGAGCTTTTCAACAACGCTTCGCCGATCAACACGGCGCGCACCCCGGCAACGCCCAGCCGAATGATTTCCTCACGCGCGCTGATGCCGCTTTCCGCGACGACCGGGATATCTTGAGGCACCCGGGGCGCCAGCCGAAGCGCCGTCGATCGATCCACCGTGAAATCCTGCAGGTCACGGTTGTTGATCCCGATCAGCGGCGCGCCGCTGCGGATCGCTCGTTCCAGCGACGCCTCCGTATGAATCTCCACGAGCGGCTCGAGGCCGACGCGTGCGCAGCGGTCGATGAGCGCGGTCAGCAGTGTCTCCGGCACGATATCAGCGATCAGGAGCAGTGCGTCAGCTCCGGCTAATGCCGCATCATCTACCTGGCACGGGTCGAGCACGAAATCTTTAGCCAGCACCGGCAGCGCCACGGCATCGCGCACCTGCTGAATCCACTCAATGCGGCCATCGAAGAACGGCTCATCGATCACGATCGAGATGGCTGATGCGCCGGCGGCCGCGTACTCTCGCGCCAGTTGCACCGGCTCAAACGGCTCCCGCAGCACCGGGATCGTCGGCGTCCGACGCTTCAGCTCGGCGATCAGATGCGGACCGCCCGGCTGCCGGATCGCGTCCCGCAGCGAGCGGCGTTGGTCCGTCCGACGGACGATCGGTTGCGCTGCGGCGCACGCCGCCCGCCTAGCAATTGTTGCCCGCTTTTGATCGAGAATTGGTTCCAGTCGGCTCATTGCTGCAAAAAGTTTTTTAATAGCGTTTTGCCGGACGTCGTCAAGATCGACTCCGGATGAAATTGCACGCCCCAGATCGGCATCGTTTTATGTCGCAATCCCATGACCTCCTGCTGGTCAGTTTGCGCCGTGACCTCCAGGCAATCCGGCATCCCCTCTTGGCGGACGATCAGCGAGTGATATCGTGTCGCCTCGAACGGATTCGGCAGCCCCGCGAAGATCGTGCGGTTATTGTGATGGATCAGCGATGTCTTACCATGCATCAACCGGGGAGCTCGCGTGACGGCGGCGCCGAAGACGTGACCGATGCATTGATGTCCGAGGCACACGCCGAGGATTGGCACGCTTCCACCAAATCGTCGGATCAGCTCGTTGGATACGCCGGCATCCTCGGGGCTTCCCGGCCCCGGTGAAATCACGATGCGTCGTGGCTTCAGCGCGGCCACCTCTTCCGGCGTAACGGCATCGTTCCGCTTGACCGTCAACGCTTCGCCAAGCTCGCCGAGGTACTGAACGAGATTGTAGGTAAATGAGTCGTAGTTATCAATCATCAGGATCATGGGCGCGCGGCTCCACCGGCTACGGCGATCGCCTGGAAGAGGGCTGCCGCCTTGTTGCATGTCTCCTGGTACTCACGCGACGGTTTGGAGTCGGCCACGATCCCGGCGCCGGCCTGGATATATCCGACCCCGTTCTTGACCAGCATGGTCCGGATGGTGATGCAGCTGTCGAAATTGCCGGAGAAGCTAAAGTAGCCGATCAGTCCTGCGTACGGCCCGCGCTGCGATGGTTCCAGTTCGTCGATGATCTCCATCGCCCGGATCTTCGGCGCGCCGGTGACCGTACCGGCCGGAAACGCCGCCCGCACGGCGTCGAAGCTCGACGCGTTCCGCCGCAACCTACCGGTGCAGCTAGAAACGAGATGCATGACGTGCGAGTAGCGTTCGACGACCATGAATTCCGGCACGGTGACGCTACCGTATTCGCAGACGCGACCCAGGTCGTTTCTCCCCAGATCCACCAACATCAAATGTTCTGCCCGCTCTTTCGGATCGGTACGCAGCTCGGTCTCCAAACGACCGTCTTCCTCAGGCGTGGCGCCGCGCCGTCGTGTGCCAGCGATCGGCCGCACTTCAGCCGAGCCATCTTCACAGCGGAGAAACACCTCCGGCGATGCACCCACTAACGTTTCGCCGCCCAGCTTCAGGTAATACATATACGGCGATGGATTGAGCGAGCGGAGCGCGCGATATACGGCAAATGGATCGCTGGTCAGCGATGTCTCCCAACGTTGTGAGATGACGGCCTGAATGATATCGCCGGCGCGAATGTACCGCTGTGCGGAGCGGACAGCCGACTCAAATCGAGGGCGAGTCATGTTGGCGTGAACGTCGCATCTCGTTGTCGGCCGCCAGCTGGCTGTACGTCCTGGCGAAAGCGGTCGACGCAAACGCTCGGCAATCCGATGAATGCGGCGCGCCGCGTCCCGGTAGGCAGCTTCGACCTGTTGCCGTCGGACGATCTCCTCTCCCAAAAACGCATTGACAACGATCGTCATCGAGTGCTGAACATGGTCGAAGATCACCACGGTGTCAGAGAGCAGCAGCTTGGCATCCGGCACGGACAGACTGCCGTACGGGCGGTTTGGAAGGCGCTCGAAGAAGCGAACGACATCATATCCGATATAGCCGACCAGACCACCGCTGAAGCGCGGCAGTCCCGGTAGGGATACGTATCGATAACGTCCCAGCAGCTGTTGGATGTCTTGTAGTGGATCGCGCTCGATCCGTCGGCGTTCGGTGGTGCGCCGCCCGCCGAGCCACTGGTGATGCAGCACATCCGTTCCGCGGCATTCCCACACGGCCGATGGCTCTGTTCCAAGAAACGAGTAACGCGCAATGCGCTCGCTGCCCTGTACCGATTCTAGCAGATAGCCGTAGTCACCCTGCGCGACTTTCAGATACGCGGAAACAGGCGTATCGAGATCGGCTGGTAACTGGGCGGTGACAGGAATCAGATTGCCCTTGTGAGCCATTGCAGTGAATTCGCTCAGCGTTGGGCGCAGAAGAAGCGTCATCACGTCGAAGCTTTCCGCAGGGCCACCGTCATTGATGGCGCAAGCACTTGCTCGAAGAAGCAAGAACGGTTGCCGGTGTGGCAGGCCACGCCCATCTGGTGCGCTTTGATCAAGATCGCATCGGCATCGCAATCCAGTCGAATCTCATGCACCGCCTGCACATGTCCGGACGTCTCGCCCTTCAGCCAGAGCTTCCGTCGCGATCGGCTCCAGAAATACGTCTTGCCCGTTTCCAGCGTTTTTGCCAGAGACTCGGCGTTCATGTAAGCCAGCATCAGGACTTCGTGGTTCTCGACATCCTGGATGATCGCCGGTACCAATCCCTTGTCATCAAACTTGACGCGCTGCACGATGTCCGCAGTGTTCACCGATGCCTCCTATCGCCTGATCGGTACTCCGTGATCCGACAAATATGTCTTGGCTTGTCCGATTGAGTATTCACCGTAGTGGAAGATCGATGCCGCCAACACGGCATCCGCCTTGCCGACCGTCAACGCTTCCACAAGGTGATCAAGTTGTCCGGCGCCGCCGGAGGCGATCACCGGCAGCTGTACGGCTTCGGATACCGCCCTCGTCAGCGGGAGGTCGTATCCTTGCCGCGTGCCGTCCCGATCCATGCTCGTCAGCAGAATTTCTCCGGCGCCCAGCTGCTCTGCCTCAGCCGCCCATGCGATGGCATTACGTCCGGTCGCTCGTCTGCCGCCGTGCGTGAAGACTTCCCAGTGATCGCCGGATTGTTTGGCATCGATCGCCACCACGATGCACTGGCTGCCAAACCGTTCGGCGGCCTCACGGACGAGCTCCGGACGCGCGATGGCCGATGTGTTGATCGATACTTTATCGGCGCCGGCCTTCAGCAAACGCCGGACGTCTTCGACCATCGTGATCCCGCCACCAACGGTCAGCGGTATGAAGACCTGATCGGCTGTTCTTCGCACGACATCGAGGATAATCCCCCGCTCCTCAGCGCTGGCGGTGATATCGAGGAACACGATCTCATCAGCTCCGGCAACATCATAGGCCGCTGCCGCTTCAACGGGATCCCCGGCATCCTGTAGGTTGACAAAGTTCACTCCCTTGACTACGCGACCCGCCTTGACGTCCAGGCAAGGGATGATTCGCTTCGCTAACATTCGTCCATCGTCCACTGCCCATCGCCCATAGCACTCTCTCAATCCCCGTTCTTGCTCTTCTGCGAATCGCCGACCATGGACGATGGACACTCTTGATAGATCTAGCCCATCATCAAAGCAAATGGTGCGCCTAGCAGGACTCGCCACCCTTCGCGCACTCCGTGCGCTACGGGTTGGGCATCCGCCCCTCCCGAGGAAATCGCCGCTCCCCCTAGGTCGCGGCTCCCCAGATCGAGTCGGGGCTCCGTCGAGTCCTGCTTGGCGTCTCAGCCCTTGACAAAGATATATGGTGCGCCTAGCAGGACTCGAACCTGCGCACCCGGCTCCGGAGGCCGGTGCTCTATCCAACTGAGCTATAGGCGCAAAACTTATATTGCGAATTTCGGAATGGATATCTCCAACGTTGCTGCGTTCTGACTTCAAAAACGGCAACCCGAAATCCAGACTTGCAATCTCCGAGATATCCCTTCAATTATGCGCCAGCGGCGGCGGCTATGGCATCTTTGAGCGTGAAGCGGCCTTCGTACAGCGCACGCCCGATGATCAAACCCAGCAGTCCCTTGGACTCCAGCACCTTCAGCTGTCGGATATCCTCCAACGAACTGATACCACCCGACGCGATGACCGACATCTCCACGATACCGATGACATGCTCCAGCAGCGCGACTGATGGGCCTCGCATCGTACCGTCAACGGCGACATTGGTGTAGACGACCGTCTTGACGCCGGCGCCGCGCAACCGCTCCGCCAAGCCTTCCATTCGAATGGCGCTCGTCTCCGTCCACCCTTTGATCATTGGCGTCTCGCCGATCGCATCGATGCTGACAATCACGCGATCGCTGTGCGTTGCGACCACCTGGCGCAGGAACGTCTCATCGTTGATCGCTTGCGTTCCCACGACGACCGATGAGGCGCCGTGATCCAGCGCCGCTTCGATATCCTCCGCCGTACGGAGGCCGCCGCCAAGCTCAATCTCGCATCCGGTGGCCTCCCGAATCTGGCGAATCAGCGGTAGCTGCCCTGGCCGCCCCGTTTTCGCACCGTTCAGATCGACAATGTGAATCCGCGTCGCGCCTTCCTCAGCCCAGCGTTTCGCCATGCCGACCGGGTCATCGGAATAAACCTTCACTTTGTCGAAGTCTCCCTGCCAGAGCCGCACGACTTGATTCTGATAGAGATCGATCGCCGGAATGATTAGCATGTCAACTCCACGAAGTTTTTCAACAGCTGAAGCCCTGTTCGCTGACTCTTCTCCGGATGGAACTGCGTTGCGTACACCGATTCCTGCCAGATCATTGATGCAAACTCGATACCATAGCTGGTGCGTGCCGCCACGATCGATGGATCAAGCGGTTCAGGATAATAGGAGTGCACGAAGTACATGAACGCCCCATCCGGTATTCCGCGAAGCAGGGGACAGTCGTCCCCTGCCCTCTGCCCCTCATTACCCGTTGTTGTAATCTGATTCCAGCCCATATGTGGTATTTTAAGCCGTCCGGCGCCATTGTTGATTGGAAAATGTTTTACAGTACCTCGGATCACTCCCAGCCCGTTGCAGAGGCCGCCCTCCTCGCCTTGCTGAAACAGGATCTGCATGCCGAGGCAAATCCCTAAGACCGGTGTGCCGTCGGTCAACCGTGCGCGCAACGGTTCGATCAGTCCGCGCTGCACGAGTCCTTCCATCCCGGCTTTGAAAGCTCCAACGCCCGGTAGAATTAACTGTTGAGCCGATGCGATCGCAGATGGCCGATCGCTGATGAGCGCGTTGCCACCGACCGACTCCACCGCCTTGGCCACGCTGCGCAAGTTGCCCATGCCATAATCGACAATCACGATTGACCCTGCCATCTTCATTGCGGACACCGATTATAGCAACCCTTTGATAGATGGAGCACTTTTCCGTCGGCGATCGATCTGTGTCGCCTGGTCCATGGCGCGCCCCAGCGCTTTGAAAATCGCCTCAGCCTCATGGTGCAGATCCTGACCTGGGTACAGTACGCTGACGTGTAGGTTCATCCCGAGCGATCGCGAAAAGCTGCTCAGAAAATCCTTGAGATCGCGGTACGAGTAGTCGCTATCCTCATGCGGCTGCCCGGTGACTGGCATCACCTCGCTACGTCGGAGACCCGAAAAGAAATAGCGGTTGCCGATGTCGAGGTCCACACGCACTTCCGTCTCTTCCATGGGCACGAACGCGCACCCGTACCGCTGGATGCCGCGTTTGTCACCGAGCGCTTGCTGAAACGCTTCGCCGAGCGCGATCGCCGAGTCTTCGTTCGTGTGATGTTTGCCAGCCTGCGCATCGCTTTTGCAGCGGAGTGTGAGGTCGAAACATCCGTGGAACGCAAACTGCGTCAGCGCGTGATCAAGAAATTCGATGCCGGTCTTGATCTGCGTCTTACCCGTGCCATCAAGCTTCAGCAATCCCTGAATCTGCGTTCCTGTTGTCTTGCGTTTGATGTGTACGACTCGCCGTGTCGCCATGGGACACCTCGTGTTGTCACAGCACTACTTGTCGATGAACCGCACCCGGACGGATTCGACGTGGTGCGTCATGCTTTCGATCGTGCCGATCCGCTCGATCATCTCGCGCGACGCCTCTAGCGCCTTGCGGCTGTAGCCGATCACGTGAATCCGTTTGATGAAATCCTCCACGCTCAATCCGGAGAAGAACCGCGCTGTGCCGCCGGTCGGCAGGACGTGGCTCGGCCCAGCTACGTAGTCTCCGACTGCCGTCGGCGTGTAGGGACCGAGGAAGACTGTGCCGGCGTGCCGGATCTTCCGCAAGAGCGCTTGCGGCCGCTTCACCATGATCTGGACGTGCTCCGGCGCGATCCGGTTGACGATGTCCACTGCTTCGTTCAGATTCTTCGTATGAATGATGAAGCCCGGCGCGGTCTGCTGACGGAGCTGCCGCACTAGCATCTTTGAGGGGGTCACGACCACCGCCATCCCCATAAAATGTTCCGCCTGTGCCCGCAGATCCTCCAGCAAGAACGGCACGTTGCAATGCTGGTTGGCAATGATCACCACTTCGCTGGGGCCAGCTACCATGTCGATATCGACGTGCCCAAACACTTGGCGTTTCGCTTCGGCCACGTACAGATTGCCGGGGCCGACGATCTTATCGACCTGCGGTATCGTCCTGGTGCCGAACGCCATGGCGGCGATCGCCTGCGCCCCACCAATCTTGAACACGCCGTTGACCTTGAGCAGACCGGCCACCGCGAGAATGTGCGGATCCACGCTGCCATCGGGACGCGGGGGCGTTGCCACGTAGATTTCGCTGACGCCCGCCAGCCGTGCCGGTACGATCGTCATGTACACGGTCGAGACCAATGGCGCCGTGCCCGATGGAATATAGACGCCGACGCGGTCCAGCGGCCGGTAGAGCTCGCCAAGCACCACGCCGTTTTGATCTGATGTGCGCCACGACTTCTTCAGGTGGCGTTTGTAGAAATGCCCAATGTTTTCCGAGATGATCTTCAGCCATCCGGCGAACTTCGGGTCGAGATTCTGATATGCGCCGTTGATCTCCGTTTCGGTGACGCGCAGCTGCTTCGGCGTCAGCCGCACCTTGTCGAACTGGCGCGTGAAACGGATGACACCCTCGTCTCCGTGCGTGCGGACACCCTCGACGATTTTTCGCACCCGCTCCACGATGCGGCTGCGCCCGTTTTGTCGGTTGATCAATCGTTGGAATTCCTGACTGGCGAACCGTACCTGCTTCATCGCTTGACCTGTGCTGGCTGTCCGGCGATCCGTTGTTCGATCCACGTTGAGACGGTAGCCAATGCATGATCCAGCTGCTCGACGTCCGATCCGCCGCCCTGGGCGAAATCGGGACGGCCGCCACCCTTGCCGCCGACCAGCGAGGCGAGGTATTGAATCAGATCGGATGCTTTGACACCGGCTTGTATCGCCGCTCCCCCGCTAGAGGCTACGAAGAATACCGTCCCAGCTCCAGAGCCGAGCACGACCACATCGGCTTGCGTTTTGCGCCGCAGCTCATCGGCGGCTTTCCGCAGGATCTCGATTCCGCCACCATCGACACGCTGTACCAGCACCTGCAGCGGGCCGATGCGCTTGATCGGGGTCGCTCCGCTGCTGGAGGCGGAGCCAGCGATGAGCTGCAGGCGCAGCTGGCTCAGCTCCTTCTCGAGACGCCGCGCACGTCCGACAAGTTCTTCGACGGTTTGCGCCAATCGTTCCGTTGGCGCATTCAACTGTCGCGCGATCTGCTGCAGCGTCTGTTCCTGTGCGGCCGATCGTTGGCACGCCGCGTCCGCGGCCACCGCTTCGATCCGCCGCGTGCCGGCCGCCACCGACCCCTCGCTCACGATACGGAACGATCCGAGTTGACCGGTCTGCTCCGCATGGGTGCCGCCACACAGCTCCTTGCTGACGGCACCGATCGAGACGACGCGCACCCGGTCGCCGTATTTCTCACCGAAGAATGCCAGCGCTCCCGCTTGCCTGGCTTGCTCGATCGAGGCCTCTTGCGTTTCAACCCGATCGTTCTGCCAGATCCATTCGTTCACGAGCGTTTCTGCTTGTTGCAGCTGTTTGTCGTCAACATCGGCGCTGTGCAGGAAATCAAGGCGCAATCGGTCTATCGCTACCAGTGATCCGGCTTGCTGGACATGATTGCCAACTACCCGGCGCAACGCGCTGTGCAGCAAGTGCGTCGCCGTATGATGACGCGCCAGCCGCATGCGGCGACTCCTGTCAACAGCCAGTGTCACGCGATCTCCAACACTAATCGCGCCATCTTGCACGGTGGTCTGATGCACAATCGTCTGTCCGATACGCTGCGTATCGGTGATCTCGAACCGCCCACGATCCGATGAGCCGGCGCCACGATCGCCCTGCTGCCCACCGCTCTCACCATAGCACGGCGTCCGATCGGCGATCATCCAGACCTCCTGCCCGCGTTCGGCGCGATCAACCAAACGCCCGTCCAACAGGATCGCCGCCACGCGAGCGGTAGATTCCCACTCACCATGGTAGAACCGCAGGTCGGTCGTTAGACGCAGCTGCTCGATGGTTGAGGCAAACGTTTCGACGAACACGTCGCCTTGCATCTTGCTGCCACTGCGAGAGCGCTGCCGTTGCTGCTCCATTAACTGGTCGAAACCTTCGCGCTCAACGGTAAACCCGCGCTCCTGAGCTTCGTCGATCGTCAGCTCCAGCGGAAAGCCGAACGTATCATAGAGCTTGAATGCCATATCACCAGACAATGTACGTTGTCCGCTCTGCCGCTCCGCCTCCTGAAGGTATTCCTTCAGTCGAGCGATTCCAGCGATGAGCGTTTCGGCAAACCGTTCTTCCTCCAGGCGTACGATCTCCTGAATCGGCTTGAGCTGCTTCACCGGCTCCGGATAACCGCCTTGCATGGTTTGCACGACAACGGGCACTAATTGATGAACAAACGGTTGCTCGTAGCCAGCGCTATATGCGTAACGCATGCAGCGTCGGATCAGCATGCGCAGCACGTAGCCGCACTCTTCGTTCGACGGCGCGATTCCCTCCGCTGTAAGCAACGTGATGGCTCGTGCGTGGTCAGCGATCGCTTGCAGTAGTTCTTGTGGTTTCAGTTGAGCTGCTCGCCTACCGATATCGGAAGTTGATACATTGTTGGTTTTTGTAGAAGAGATGATTTCCCCAACCGCCTTAACAATCGGCGCCAGGATATCGATCTCGAAGTTGCTCGTTTTCCCTTGGATGACCCGCGCCAGCCGTTCCAGTCCCATACCGGTGTCGATGTTCTTCCTCGGCAGCGGCTTGAGCGTTCCGTCCGGTTGGCGGTCGTACTGCGTGAAGACGAGGTTCCAGACCTCAACGGAATTGTTCTGACTCGGTTCTTCCTGCACGTTGTACTGGTAGTAGATTTCTGAACATGGGCCACAGGGACCGTTTGGGCCGTTGGCGCGCGCGTTCGCCGGCCAGAAGTTGTCAGCGTCACCGAGAAGCTTGATGCGCTCTTTGGGCACGCCCAGCGCCAGCCAGAGGTCGCGCGCCTCGCTATCTTCTTGGTGAACCGATACCCAGAGCTTCTCGTGCGGTAGCACCAGGCAGAGCTCCGGTGTTCGACTCCGTTCGCTCCCACTGAACGTCCGGTAGCCTGTGAGGAACTCCCACGCCCACGCGATCGCCTCCGGCTTGAAATAATCGCCGAACGAGAAGTTTCCCAGCATCTCAAAGAACGAATGGTGGCTCGGCGTCCGACCGACATTATCGAGGTCACCGGTGCGCAGACATTTCTGACACGATGCTGCGCCCCGGTACTTCGTATCGAGCGCCTTCCGTCCCAGAAAATACGGTTTGAACTGGTTCATGCCGGCCGAGG
>Ga0247727_10001362_pt1 | contig 58576 bp, 51 predicted proteins | sample WisWelCaveWW1625_FD_202498 | JGI IMG/M metagenome (GOLD analysis project Ga0247727, IMG submission 202498) | Biofilm microbial communities from Wishing Well Cave, Virginia, United States - WW16-25 | ecosystem: Environmental > Aquatic > Deep subsurface > Groundwater > Cave microbial mat | place... | reverse complement strand
TCGAACTCCGTCGCCGTCTTCGGGAAATCACGCCACAGATCGTCCGGCATCGCTTGCTTCATGGCCCAACTCCTTGTTGAGCCACGGATACCTCACGATTGCGCCGGAACTATGGGGATAGGCATGTGGCAGAAGCATGTGAGCGACTGCACCAAATCGCAGCGGGGGCACTCGCTGCCGACAGCGCCGACATTCGGAAAACCTACGAGCAAGACGTTTGGGCAGTATCACTGCTAATGCTCCGAAAATCGAACAAGCTATTTCAGAAGCGTACGCAGAGAGCGCAACGCAAAGCCAGGAAGATGGGAATTTCACTTGCTGCGCTGCTTAAGCAGGGCGGCCTTTAGAATACGCAAAACGGCGTCTTCATGGTCCTCAAATCGGAGGTCAAACGCCAACAGTTCTTCCAATCCCGCTTTGACCATATCTGGCGTAATCACGATTTCAACCGCCGGCCTGTCGTTCTTAACATCGGTCATAATGGTCTGCCCTGTCAAGTACATACTTCCGATTGACGCGAGAAAGGCAGAACGTCGGGTTTTATTCGACCATCGCTAACCTCGCCTTGACCAGCTCGGCCACGGTTTTCGCCGCCACTGAGACCAAGACCATTCTCAGCGCCGTGGCGACGGGTCTCACCGGCACACGAGAGGCTTACGACAAGGAAATCCTGATCGAAAAAACGATCACCATTCTCCAACAGCAGATGCGAACGCGGCGAAAGGAGGTCAAAGTACTGATACTCGAGCGTCTCGCCCGTGATGCCGGGACATACCCGCTGGAGCTGGCGCTCACCGATCTGGAAAGTTACTATAGAGCCGGCACGCTAACGGGGGCGCTGATCGACGTCTCAGAGGCAACCGGCGTTCGGCTGGCCGACGCCAAGGAGATCGAGAGGCAGGTCGTTGTCTCGCGCTTCTCTCCTGTTACGGATCCCGGACAGAGAATACGCGCGCATGCAAGACGCAAACCCACGGAGGTAACAGACTATCTGGCGCGAAACCACGGCGGTATGCCGCTGGCGGTCTTCGTGCGAAATGCCCCTCTCTCCGACCAATTGCGAATGATCAAAGCCCTCGAAATTCCTTGATTGCATAGGAGCTACACATGGCCATTCACCGGATGACGGATATTCCAGCCTCCGAGGTGCAAGACGTCATCGACGACTTCGAGCTGGAAGGCTTCACGGTCACGAAGATCGACCAGGGCAACGGCCTGTTCACCGTCGAGGCCCGCAAGGAGACGCGGGCGAATGCGGCAACGCCAGCGGGTGGCGGGGCGGCGGCGCCGACGGCCGGGGGCGGTTTGAGCGACGATGAGACGACGCCGGCCGCTGCGCCCGCGCTGACGACCACACCTGCTGGCGCGGCGAAGCCGCCGAACGATCTGCTGCGGCGACTGGTGATGGTCTACAAGGGAGAGAACATCCGGCACCCGCAGTTGCGCGCCGTCTCGCTGGCGCAGTGGCTGCTCGAAAGCGGGCGGGCGACCTCGAAGCTCGCCAAGCTCCACCTCAACCTTGGAGGCTTGAAGTGGCGGCCGGAGATGGCCCCGTTCGCCACCAAGGTCTCGTTTGAGGCGCACGATGGCGTCGACAACTACTGCAAGTTCGCGACGGTGGAGAACTTCATCAACGGGTATTGGGCGTTCCTCAACCGCTCGCCCTACACGGGCTGGGAGCAGAATGCCGGCAGCGGCGAGTCCTTCATCCGCTTCATCGGCCCGATCTACACACCCACGCCCGGCTATGCCGACCAGGTGCTGAGGCTGGTGCCGGAGGCTACCGCACTCCTGGCGGAGGCCGGTCCCGACTTGATCCCAACATCCACCACGGGCGCGTCCAATCTGGGCACCATCATCATCGACCCCGGCCACGGTGGAACGCAGAACGTGGCTGGGAGCAGCGCCAACAATGCGATCGCCAAGAGCGGGGTGAAAGAGAAGAAGCTGACGCTCGAGTATGCGCTGCTGCTGCAATCGGCACTCGTCAGCCAAGCCAGCAAGGCCAACGAGCAGATCAAGGTCGTCCTGACCCGGATGGAGGACGTGAACGTCACCGGCTCCAATCGCGCCGTAGCGGCGTTCGAGCACAAGGCAGAGCTGTTTCTGAGCATCCACTTCAATGGCAGCAGCACCGCGGCTACCCGCGGTACCGAGACATTCTTTCGGGCGCCCGAAAACGGCAATCTCAATCTCGAGGACGACAAGGCGTTTGCGACGGACGTGCAGGACGCCGTGTTCGGCGCCATCCAATCGCTCGATGACAAGGCCAAGGATCGCGGCATCAAGCCGGACACGCAGACGCAGCTCGGCGCCCTCGGCGTGCTCAACGACGTACGTCTCGGCAACGACCGGCGCCCCGGCGACATGTGCCGCGCGGCGCTGGTCGAGATCGAATTCATCTCCAACCCGGCCGCCGACAAACTGCTGGTGTCCGGGCCCGATGCCGTCGCCAACCGCACCAAGATCATGGCTGCGCTGGCCAAGGCGCTGCGCGCGCACATGAAGGCCATGGCCTGACGACCAGGTCGGCAAGGCTGAGTCCAACAGCGCCTAGTCTAGTCCGGCGCTACCACCCGGACGTGCAGCTCGCGCAGCTGCTTGGGGGCGACCTCGCTCGGCGCGCCCATCAGCAGGTCGTTGGCCTGCTGGTTCATGGGGAACAGCGCCACCTCGCGCAGGTTCTTGGCGCCCACCAGCAGCATCACCATGCGGTCGATGCCGGCCGCCATGCCGCCGTGCGGCGGCGCGCCGTACTGGAAGGCGCGATACATGCCGCCGAAGCGCTGCTCGACCACCTCGGGGCCCAGCCCGGCGATGCCGAACGCCTTCACCATGGTATCGGGCTGATGATTGCGGATGCCGCCCGAGGCCAGCTCGAAGCCGTTGCAGACGATGTCGTACTGATAGGCCTTGATGCCGAGCAGGGCTTCCTTGTCCTTGGCGGCCTCCAGCACGGCCAGGCCCCCCTGCGGCATCGAGAACGGGTTGTGCGAGAAGTCGATCTTCTTCTCGTCCTCGTTCCACTCGTACATCGGGAAGTCGACGATCCAGGCCAGCGCGAACTGATCCTCCTTGATCAGCTTCAGCTCGGTGCCGATGCGCGTGCGCGCCTCGCCGGCGAACCTGTAGAACTTCTCCGGGTTACCCGCGGCGAAGAACACGGCGTCGTTAACCTTCAGACCAAGTTGTTTCCGAAGCTTCTCGGTTGCCTCCGCGCCAAGGTTCTTTGCGACAGGCCCACTTCCTTCGACGGGAACTTCTGACCCCGAGTAAACCTGCACGTGTCCGGGAGGATTGGTGTCAAAGCCCTTTTCTTTCCAGAATATGTAGGCGAGCCCCGGCTGACCCTCGCTGATGGCCCAGGCATTCATGCGATCGCAGAATGCCCTGCTCCCGCCTCCGGGCGTTGGGACCGCCCAGATGCGGGCCTTGGCATCTTTCGCGATAATGCCAGCGAAAATCTTGAACCCCGAGCCGCGGAAGTGCTCGGTCACGTCGGCCATCTCGATCGGGTTGCGCAGGTCGGGCTTGTCGGTGCCGTATTTGCGGATCGCCTCGTCGTAGGGGATGCGCGGCCAGACCTTGGTCACCTTCTTGCCGCTTGAGAACTCTTCGAACACCCCGGTCATCACCGGCTCCATGGCCGCGAACACGTCGGCCTGCTCGACGAAGCTCATCTCGACGTCGAGCTGGTAGAACTCGCCGGGCAGGCGGTCGGCGCGCGGGTCCTCGTCGCGGAAGCAGGGCGCGATCTGGAAGTAGCGGTCGAAACCCGAGATCATCAGCAGCTGCTTGTACTGCTGCGGCGCCTGCGGCAGCGCGTAGAACTTGCCGGCGTGGACGCGCGAGGGCACCAGGAAGTCGCGGGCGCCCTCCGGGGACGAAGCCGTCAGGATCGGCGTCGCGAACTCGTTGAAACCGGCCTCCGTCATGCGTCGGCGGATGGAGGCGATGACCGCGAGCCGCTTCATGATGTTGGCGTGCAGCGTCTCGCGCCGCAGGTCCAGGAAGCGATAGGTCAGGCGCAGATCTTCGGGGTAGTCGGGCTCACCGAACACCGGAACGGGGAGCTCCTTGGCCGCCGACAGCACCTCGATCTCGGCGGCGAACACCTCGACCTCGCCGGTCGGCAACTCCGGGTTGACGGTGCCCTCCGGCCGCTCGCGCACCCGGCCGTCCACCCGGATCACCCACTCGGACCGCACCTTCTCCGCGGCCTTGAACGCCGGGCTCTCAGGGTCGGCGACCACCTGCGTCAGGCCGTAATGGTCGCGCAGGTCGATGAACAGCAGGCCGCCGTGATCGCGCACGCGGTGGACCCAGCCTGACAGGCGCGCGGGCAGGCCGACATCGCCTTTGCGCAGGGCCCCGCAGGTGTGGGAACGGTAGCGGTGCAGCGACCCTCGGGCGGGCGCGCCGCCGGTCGCGGCCGCCGTTCCGGCCAGTGGTTTCGTGTCGGGCATGGCCCTGCCGCCTCGTGAACCAATTGTTCAGCTCGAATCGCGGAAAAGCACATGCACCCTGTTGAAAGTCAAGGTCGTGCGCGCCACCGCCCGCTGGGGCAGCGACCCTGCCCATCGGACGCAATCTTTCCGCAAGACAAACCAAGTGTGGCGAATGGGTTACGTGTCCGAGCGGACGATCGCATATAACTGTCCCGCCAACTTTTCCAGCCAGCTGCCAGTCGGAGTTTGAAGGTGTTTGTAGCGTTCCCCCGATCGACGCGTTACGGCACGACCGCGCTGAGCATCCTGGCCGTGGGCCTGCTGGCGCTAGTGGGCCCTGCCGGGGATGCGGACGCGCGCAACGGCCGGCCGAAGCGCGCCGCCGAGAGAGTGCCGCCGACCCCGGAAAAAGAGCAGGCCAAGCAGCAGGGCCCGATCCTGGCCGTCATCTCCCTCGGCAGGCAACGCATCTCGGTCTATGGCAGCGGCGGGCTGATCGCCACCAGCGCAGTCTCGACGGGGCGCAGCGGCTACCCCACGCCAACCGGCGTGTTCAGCATCATCCAAAAGAACCGGCACCATCGCTCCAACATCTACAGCGGTGCGCCGATGCCCTACATGCAGCGCATCACCTGGTCCGGGGTGGCGCTGCACGCGGGCGTCGTGCCGGGCTATCCCGCCTCGCACGGCTGCATCCGCCTGCCCCCTAGGTTTGCCAGCGAGCTCTGGGGCATGACCAAGCTCGGCGTACGCGTCGTGGTGATGCCCGAGGAGGCACCGGCCGTCGAGGTGGCGCACGCCGCCCTCCCGGCTCCGGCCCTGACGCCGGGGCCGGTGGCCGATGTCGGCACCAACGTGCCTGTCAAGGCGGAGTTGGTGGCGATGACGGTCAGCCAGCGGCCGAGTGAGGCCGAGGCGGATGCCTTGCCCAAGCTCCTCAATCCACTCGATCGAGCCAGGGCAGCCAAGATTCACACTGTGGCCGATGCCGCCGCCAAGGCCAAGGCGGCCAAGGCGGCCGTCGGGCTCTCCGCCGAGAAGTCGGCGGACGCCAACAGCGCCATCGTCGCGTTGCGCGACGCGGAGCGGGCCGCTTCCGCCGCGCGCGCCAGGCTCGAGGCGGCCGTCAAGTCCGCCGAAAGCGCGAACGGCACGGAGGCCACCGAGCGCACCAAGGCCGCGGTTGCCGCTGCCGAGGCCAAGGCCGACGAGACCGCGCGTGCTGTGGCGGAAGCGGCAACGCTGGAGGCCATTCGGACGCCGGAGGCGTTCGCGGCGGCCCGGGCCGCCTGGGATGCCGAGACGGCAAGCAACGCCGCCGCCGCGGCCGCGAAGGCGGCTGAGCGCGGCACCGAGCCGATCTCGGTCTTCATCAGCAAGAAGGCGGGCCGGGTCTTCATCCGCCAGGCCTGGGCGCCGATCTACGAGGCGCCGGTGACCTTCAAGGAGCCCCAGGTCCCGCTCGGCACGCACCTCTATCTCGCCACGGAGCCCCTGGAGGACGGCAAGGCCATGCGCTGGCTGTCGGTGTCGATGGGCGCCTCAGCGGCCGCCGTCGACGCCAATACGCGTCCCCAGCGCGGCGGCAGGGCCGCCGCCGAGCCCCCCGCCCGCCCGCCCGGCCCGCGTGAGACGGCCGCCAGCGCGCTCGAACGCATCGAGATGGCCGAGGAGACGCGGCAGTTCATCGCCGACCGGCTGTGGACCGGCGCCTCGCTCATCATCTCCGACCAGGGCATCAGCAACGAGACCGGCAAGTACACCGATTTCATCGTGCTGACACGCTGAGCGGCCGGGCGCGCCCCCCGTTTCGCAGGCTGTGAGCGGGAAAACGCCAGCAAAGCCACGCCTTTCCCGCGACAAGCGGCCCGGCATGGGCTATAAGGCCGCGTCCATGCGCCTGATCGCCACCACCCAAGACCTCGCCCAAGCCTGCAACCGCCTCGGCCAGCGCGATTTCGTCGCCGTCGATACGGAATTCATTCGCGAGCAGACATTCTGGCCGAAACTGTGCCTGATCCAGCTCGCTGGGCCTGACGATGAGTTGCTGGTCGATCCGCTCCACCCCGGCATCGACCTCGAGCCCTTCTACCGGCTGATGGCGAATGAGCGCGTGGTCAAGGTGTTCCACGCGGCGCGCCAGGACGTCGAGATCGTTTGGAAGCAGGCGGGCCTCATCCCGCTCCCGATCTTCGACACGCAGGTCGCGGCGATGGTGTGCGGCTTTGGAGATTCCGTGAGCTACGTCAACCTGGTCAAGCAGGTCACGGGCCGCGACCTCGACAAGAGCTCGCGCTTCACCGACTGGGCGCGCCGGCCGCTGTCGCAAAAGCAGCTCGTCTACGCGCTCGGCGACGTCACGCACCTGCGCGACATCTATTGCAAGCTCAAGGCCGAGCTCGAGAGCGAGCAGCGCGAGAGTTGGCTCGACGAGGAAATGGCGGAGCTGACCGATCCGCGCACCTACGAGGCCCACCCCGAGGAGGCGTGGCGCCGGCTGAAGCTGCGCGTCAAGAACCGCAAGGGTCTCGCGGTGCTGATCGAGCTCGCCGCCTGGCGCGAGCAGGCGGCGCAGGCGCAGGACGTGCCGCGCAGCCGCGTACTGCGCGACGAGGCGCTCTACGACATCGCCAACCATGCCCCCACCGAGACGACAGACCTCGCCCAGCTGCGCACCTTGAGCGACGGCTTTGCCCGCTCGGCCCGCGCCAAGGAGATCATCGCCGCCGTCAGGCGCGGCCTCGACCGCGATCCGCACGGCGTGCCGCATCTGCGCTCGGGCTTCGCCTTGCCGGCCGAGAAGGTGGCCCTGGTCGACTTGCTGAAGGTGCTCTTGAAGGCCTGCGCGGCCCGAGGCCGAGTGGCACCGCGCCTGATCGCCGACGGCGACGACCTGGAGCGGATCGCTGCCGACGAGGCGCCCGACGTGCCGGCGTTGCGGGGCTGGCGCTACGATCTGTTCGGTGCCCAGGCAGAGCGGCTGAAGCGGGGCGAGCTCGCGCTCAAAGTCGAGGACGGAGAAATCGTGGGCCTCGATCTCGTTCCGGCGGCCAGAGCGGCGGCCAAGGCCCACGCCGAAGGGTGATCCCCTCAGCGGGCGTCGTGCCTCAGAGCGGCCGCACGAGGGTCTTGGAGGCGTCGGCCACCGCCGGCTCGAAGCTGATCGAGTCGGCACCTACGGAGCCAACGACGGCGACAAGCAGCGCCACCATCAGCACACCCGCGACCAGTATCATTCGCATCGTTCGATCCATGACATGCTCCTCGCGCGCATCCCGGCGCGGCAGCGGAGAGGTTACTGTTTGCTGGCGATCCCAGCGTAATGGCTAGAGCCAGGTGCCCGAAATCGCCGCGTCTGCCTGGATATGGGGTGCCGCGCTCACTGAGAAAGGCGACGTCACGCGGCCGTGACGAAGATTGAAGTCGGGCGTTCTCGGAAGAAGAAGGGTCAAGACCGCCCCGGGTTGTAGCGGTGTGTCTGCCGCCACTCGGACATGAAGTAGGCGAGCTTGTCGTCGATGGAGTCGGGCAGCACGATGCGCACGGTCACCAGCTGGTCCCCGGTGTGGCGCGCGTTGGCGTTGTGCACGCCCTTGCCCTTGAGCCGCAAGACGCGGCCCGAGCTCGTTCCCTTCGGAATCGTGATTTGCACACGGCCCGAGACGGTCGGCACCTCGATCTTGGCGCCGAGCACGGCTTCATCGATGGTGATCGGCACCTCGGTGGCAATATCGTCGCCGGAACGCTTGAAGTGGGGGTGCGGCCGCACCCTGATCTCGACGTGCGCATCGCCGGCCGGGAGACCGCGCGGCCCGGGCGCGCCTCGGCCCTTCAGGCGCAGCACCTCCCGGTCGGCCACCCCTACCGGTACGGTGAGATCGAGCATGCCGCCGTCGGGCATGGTGACGCGCTTCTTGGCGCCGTTGACGGCCTCGAGGAAGTCGATCTCGAGCGTGTAGCGTACATCGCCGCTGCGCGAGCCGAACGGGCTGCCCGCATCGCCCCAGCGCCCGCGCGAACCGCCGAACAGGTCGGCGAACACGTCGCCGAAGCCGAAGTCGTCGCCCGGGGGCGCACCGGCCGCACGCCCGCCGAAGGGGCCACCGCCGGCGTGGGCACGCTGGTAGCCGCGGCGCGGCTCGCCGCCGGCATCGATCTCACCGCGGTCGTATTGCTTGCGCTTCTCGGCATCGCCGACGATGTCATAGGCCGCCGATACCTGCTTGAAGCGCTCCTCGGAGGCAACGCGGTTGACAGGATTGAGGTCGGGATGCAGCTCCTTGGCGAGCTTGCGATAGGCCCGGCGAATGTCCTCTTCCGAGGCGTCGCGCGCCACACCCAGTACCTTGTAGGGGTCCTCGGCCATTTCCAATGCCCATCCCAGCCCTGCCGCCATAGCATACTAAGACAAGATCGTGGCGCGCGTACGCCAATTGTGACGCAGGCCAATGCTAGGCCCGGACGCGGATTTCGGGCTCCCGCTCGATCAATTCCGCCAGCACCGCGAAACGGCGGCGCAGGCGCTCCCCGTCGAGGTTGGCATAGGCTTTCGGCACGGTCAGCACGAGCTTGTTGCGCTCATAGGACAGCGGCGCCTCGTCGATGATGCCGGGCCGGCCGATCGACAGCATGTGGGCCGCCCGGATCGCCGCGCCGATCATGCGTGCTCGCCGATAGAGCTTCTTGGATACGATCGCCTTCAGTTGTTCGGACGGACTGTCGGTGTCCTCGTCCTCGTTGTCGCCGCCGGCGCCGACGTGGCGGAAGTAGGTGGCAAGGGCCAGGAACACCCGTCCCGGGTGATCGATGCCGCCGAGCGCCGCATAGGCGATCAGGATCAGGCTCTGCTCGCCGCGGTAGTCTGGATGCGCCCGCCAGCTGATGTCGGAGAGCAGGCAGGCCGCATGCCGCAGCCGGCGCTCGTCTTCGGTCTCCTTGGGCCCCGGCGGCTCGAACAGGGCATCGGTCCAGGCGCACAGCTCGACCGCGTGCTCGGCCGACCGCGAGCGCAGCTGCGCGTATTCGGTGCAGAAGGAGAGCAGCGGGTCCTTGCGGCGCTCGGCCTCCGCCAGCAGGCTGTAGAGCAGACCTTCGCGGATGCCGAAGACGGAGAAGTGCACCTCGCTCGGCGACAGCTTCTTGAGCAGCCGCTCGAGCACCAGGGCGCCGAACGGCAGCACTTCGCGGCGCTGCCGGGCGATGCCTTCGATGCCGTGCATGGAGGCGAGCTTCTTGGGCTTGCGCACGTCCTCGCAGAAGTCGATCGCCTCATCGGTGGGCATGCTGTAGCCGTGCATGACGCGCAGCGGGTAGTCGGTCTGCTCCATGTGCAGCCTGGCGATGGCGCGCCAGGTGCCGCCGACGGCGTAGAAGGCGCGATTGCGCCCCTTCTCGAGCCAGGTGACGCGGGCAATCTCCTCGTCGGCGATGTCGATGGCGTTGTCGATCCTGCCGCCGCAGGCATCGATCAGGCGCAACCCCCCGAGCGGCAGCGTGACCGACTGGCGCAAGGCCTCCCCCGCCACGTCGATGATTTCCAGGCTGCCGCCGCCGAGGTCGCCGGCAAAGCCGTCGGGCGAGCGGAACCCCATCATGATGCCGCTGGCGGCAAGCTCCGCCTCGCGCTGGCCGGACAGCACCTGGATGCGCGTGCCGAGCGCCTTCTCGCCGCGGGCGATGAAATCCGGCCCGTCGACCGCATCGCGGCAGGCGGCGGTGGCGATGGCCCACAGGTTCTTGACGTCGAGGATGCGCGTGATCGCCTTGAAGCGTGCTAGGGCCGCCAGCGCCCGCTGCACCGCGTCCTCGCCGAGGTGGCCAGTCGAGCCCACCTGCCGGCCAAGACCGCACAGGACCTTCTCGTTGAAGATCGGCGTGGGGCTGCGCACCGCCCCCTCGTAGATGACGAGACGGACGGAGTTGGAGCCGATGTCGACGACACCCATCGGCTCGAGTTCTCTTCTGCGTCCGAAGTCGGCGGTCTCCCGCGTCACGCCAATACTGCCTTTCGTGGGCTAGCCTAGTCCTTCTGCGCCAGGCTGAAGCGCCGCGGGAAGCTGTCCTTCAACGATTGCCCCCGCCCGGACAGGCTCGGGTTGGTCATGAAGTACTCGTGCGCGTTGAACGGCTCCTCGCTCTTGGTCGGGCGGATGCGCATCGAGGAGCCATCCGCGAGAATGCGCCAGCTCTGCTGGTTGTCCTTCAGGTTGGCGACCATGATCTGGTCCAGGATCTGCTCGTGCACCGTCGGGTTCATGATCGGCACCATCACCTCGACGCGGCGGTCGAGATTGCGGGGCATCATGTCGGCGGAGCTGATATAGACGAGGGCCTTGGGGGCCGGCAACCCATGCCCGCCGCCGAAGCAATAAACGCGGCCGTGCTCCAGAAAGCGGCCGACAATGCTCTTGGCCCGAATATGGTCGGACAGCCCCGGCACGCCCGGCCGCAGGCAGCAGATGCCCCGCACGACGAGATCGATCTCCACCCCAGCCTGGCTCGCCTCGTAGAGCGCGTCGATGATATGGGTATCGACGAGGGAGTTGAGCTTCATCCAGATGGCGCCCTTGCGGCCGGCCTTGGCGTGCGCGATCTCGTCGCGGATATGCGAGAGGATGCGGGTGCGGATGCCGTGCGGGCTGGCGGCCATCACTTCGATCTCGGCCGGCTCGGCATAGCCGGTGACGAAATTGAAGATGCGGGTGACGTCGCGCCCGACCACCGGATCGGCCGTGAAGAACGACAGGTCGCTGTACACACGCGCCGTCACCGGATGGTAGTTGCCGGTGCCGACGTTGCAGTAGGTGGCGAGCTCGCTGCCCTCGCGGCGCACGATCAGCCCGAGCTTGGCGTGGGTCTTGAGCTCGATGAAGCCGTAGACCACGTGCACGCCGGCACTTTCCAGATCGCGCGCCCAGCGGATGTTGGCGGCCTCATCGAAGCGTGCCTTGAGCTCGACCACGGCCGTCACGGACTTGCCGAGGTCGGCGGCGTCCTTGAGCGCGCGCACGATCGGGCTATCGTTGGAGGTGCGGTAGAGCGTCCACTTGATGGCCAGCACGTTGGGGTCGGCGACCGCCTGGCGCAGCATCTGCACCACCACGTCGAAGGACTCGTAGGGGTGGTGGACGACGATGTCCTTCTTGCGGATGGCGGCAAAGCAATCGCCGTTGAACTCGCGGATGCGCTCGGGGAAGCGGATGTCTAGCGGCTTGAAGGCGAGGTCTGGCCGCTCCGTGACGATCAGGTGGGACGTGTCGGCGAGCCCCAGCATGCCTTCCTTGATGAACACGGCCTCGTCGCGGATATCGAGCTCCTGCACCACGAAACGCTGCAGGCGGTTGGGCATCAAGCCGTCGATCTCGAGCCGGATGACGTTGCCGCGGCGGCGCCGCTTCAGCGCCGTCTCGTAGGAGGCAACGAGGTCCTCCGCCTCCTCCTGGACCTCGATGTCACTGTCGCGCAGGACGCGGAAGGCACCTTGGCTGCGGGCCAGGAAACCCGGGAACAGCCGCGACAGAAACATGCCGATCATCGATTCGATGCGGACGAAACGGATCGGCAGTATGCCCTCGCCCGGCGCGTCCTGCTCGGCCGGCAGGCGGATGAAGCGCACGAGCTGGCTCGGGATCGGAATGAGCGCGTGCATGGTCGTGCCGTCGCGCTCGCGCCTGAGCTCCACGCCCACCGTGAGGCCGCCGTTCTGGATGAAGGGGAACGGATGCGCCGGGTCGACCGCGATGGGCGTGAGGATGGGCAGGTATTGGGCGATGAACTGGCGCTCGAGCCATTCGCGCTCGGCGGGCTTGAGCTCCTTGGGCTCGACGATGTGGATGCCGGCGGCGGCAATCTCGGTTCGGAGCACGCCCCAGCAGGCCTGCTGGTCGCTGACGAGCCCGGCCGCGAAGCGGTTGATCTCGGTGAGCTGCTGGGCGGGCGTGAGGCCGTCCTGGCTCAGCAGACCGACGCCGGCGGCGACCTGGCCATGGAGGCCCGCCACCCGCACCATGTAGAACTCGTCGAGGTTGGAGGCCGAGATCGACAGGAAACGCAGGCGCTCGAGCAGGGGATGGCGCTCGTTCTGCGCCTCTTCCATGACGCGGCGGTTGAATTGCAGCCAGGAGAGCTCACGGTTGTAGAAGCGCGCCGATCCATGCGAGGCGGGCGGGGCCGCCGTCTCGCCGCCCGACTGCTTTTCTTTGAGCCTCGGCTTGGGGGAGCTCATGCAAGGACCTTGTGGCGACGGACTGGTGGCAATAATGCCACACACATGGCACGGGACATCAAAACTATGCAACAGCAAGATGAAGGTTTGGTGGCGGCTGCGGCTATCCCTGGTCCTGCTGCCGCCCCAGGACCTCGGCGGCTAGCGCCCGCGTCACCTTGCGGTGGGCGGCGAGCGCCGCCCGGTCGATCTCGGCGACGACGGCGGCGGCCGCCTCCATGGACTGCTCCACGTGCAGGGCGATGTAGCTGATCAGGTGCGGCTCGACGGCGAGTTGCCGGTCGGCGAAATGCTTGACCAACACACCCTTGAGCAGGGCCTCGTCTGGCAGGGAGATGGTGACCAGCGGCAGCGCCCGCAGGCGCGAGCGCAGGTCCGGCAGGCCGACGCTGAGCTCGCCTGGCGGCTGCCGCGACGTCAGCAGCATCGACAGCTTGTGTTCGCGCACGAGGTTGAGGAGGTGAAACAAGGCCCGCTCGTCGCCGATGCCGGCATGCAGGTCCTCTACCAGCAGGGCGCCTGTCGCAAGCGCGATATCGGCCTCGCTGAGCGCCTTGGCCTCGAGCCGCGCGGCGCCCGACTTCAGGCGCCAGACGTTGGCGAGGTGCGTCTTGCCCGCGCGCGGCGGCGCCACCACCACCACCGAGGCATGCGGCCAGTCGGGCCAAAGGTCGACGATGTCGGCGGCCGCGCGGTTGGAGCCGCTGATGAGGAAATCCTCCGCCCCGAGCGCTGGCCGCTGCGCGAGGTCGAAGGTGAGCTGCCCGGACGGCAAGGTCATCGCCTGTCCTCGGGCGACGGGGGCGCATGAATCTCGGCAACCGCGTGGTTGCCCTTGTAGACGGAGCTGTCCAGGTAGACCTGCAAGGCAAAGCGCACCAGCACGCCAGCGGCGGCTGCCAGCGGAACGGCTACCAGCGTGCCGACCAGGCCGAACAGATAGCTGAACACGAACAGCGCGAAGATCAGCCATACGGGGTGCAGGCCTATCTTCTGGCCCACCAGCCGCGGCGACAGGAAGGCCGTGTCGACCGCGATCCCGCTCACCAGCACGGCTATCACCTTCAGGAGCGGCGTCAGATCGGGCCAGAACTGCACGACGGCGAGCGTGGTGGCGCACACGAGCCCCAGCAGCCACCCCACCACCGGAATGAATGCGAGGATGCCGGTGCTGAGTCCGACCAGCAGGCCGTAGTCGATGCCGGCCCAGCTCAGGCCGGCGGCGTAGTAGATGCCGAGCACGATGCAGATGGCGCCTTGGCCGCGGATAAAGGCCGCCACCGCATCGTTGATCTCGCCGGCGAGGCGGCGGATGGTCGGCGCGTGATCGCGGGGCAGCGCCTGGTCGACCCGCGCCAGCAGTGGATGCCAGTCGAGCAGCAGGTAGAACACCACCACCGGCGTGATCAGCAACAGGGACACGAAATTGACCAGCGCCAGTCCGCGGCTCCAGATCGAGGCCATGATGGCGCCGGCGGTGGCGGTCCAATTCTGCGACAGCTCGGAGATGGCGCGGTCGAGGGCGACCTGCACCGACGGATAGCTGGGGCCCAGCCACTCGCGGCCGTTGCGCTCGATGAACGCCTTCAGCCGCTCGGTCTCGGCGGGAAGGGCCGCCACCAGCTGGCGCACCTGCTCGACCAGCACCGGCACCAGCAGGACGAGCGACATCGCCACCAGCACGGCCGCCATGCCGACAATGAGCGCTGCCGCCATGGCGCGGGGCATACCGGCCGCCTGCAGCCGGTCCGCCAGCGGATTGAGGAAGTAAGCGCCGACGACGGCCGCCACAAACGGCAGCAGAATTTCCTTGAGAAGGGCGATGGCCACCACGACGAGCAGCAGCGCTGCCAGCCAGAACCAGAGTTGCTTGTCTGCACGCATGTGGCCGTTGCCCCCATATGCGGTCGTGCGGCCCCCACTGCCGCCGCTCGTCAGCCCAGCGGCGTACCGCCGGCTTCATAGCCCGTCATATGCATAAACCAAGCCCGGAGATAGGCGGCCAGCGAAAGCAGCGTCAGTGTTCCCGTAATCCACACCAGCACGATGCGCGTCACCTCGAGTCCCAGCCCGAAGGCGCCGTCGGCCAGCACGGTGGCGGCAAGCAGGATCTGCAGCAGGGTATTGGCCTTGCTGATCGCCAGCGGCTTGACGCGCACCGGATGGTCGAGGAGCCAGGAAAGCAAGACGGCGGCAACGATCAGGACGTCGCGGCTGACGACGGCCAGCACGAGCCACAGCGGCAGCTCGTTGCGCACCACCAGCGCAATGTAGATGCTGACGATCAGGAGCTTGTCGGCGAGGGGATCGAGGTAGGCGCCGAGCTCGCTGCGCCACTCGAAGCGCTTGGCGAGATAGCCGTCGACGGCATCGCTGATGCCGGCGCAAAGGAATACGAAGAAGGCGAGCTTGTTCTCGCCGCCGATGAGCAGCCAAAAGATCACCGGAACGGAAATGATGCGGCCGAGCGTGATGAAGTTCGGGATATTGATGATCAAAACGTAAGACCGGTCCGTGGCTTGTTGGGCGAGGCGCGCTGGCAACGCCGGCGCGGTTTTTCCGTGAAGAGAGCCTAGCCGCTGCCGTCCGGGCCAGTCGAGGGCTATCGCAGGCCCAGCACCCAGTTTCCTCCGACGTTGCGCAGGCTGAGGCCCTGTCGGCCCAATGCATCGGCCAGCCGCTCCGCGCCCTCCAGATAGCGCAAGGTGATGCGCGCGCCGCGTGCCGAAAGACCCGCCACCTCCAGCTCCTCAACTCCCGGCGTGGCGCCGAGCCGGCGGCTGATGTCCTGCCACTCGCTCATGCCGCGAAACTGAACGGCGATGAGCAGGTCCGTCTCGCCCGCGGCGGCAGCGCCGCCCCGCGCCTTGATCGCCTTCCAGCGTCCCTCGAGGATGCCGAGCGAGACCACCGCGGCCAGCTCGCTGGTATAGGCAGGGTCGGCGGCATCGATGCGGTAGGAGCGTTGCAGGGTGAAGGCGCCGACGGCATCGCGCCCGGTCAGCGTCACGTTGAGCCGCTTCGTCGCCAGGTCGCGCTCGGCGATGGCGAGCAGGACGAGCTCGCTGCCGTAGGCGGCAACGAGGCCGCGAATGGCGGCCCCGTCCCCGCTTGCCAGGGCGTTGACCGTGTCGGCCCGAACCTCCTTCTTGAGTACCTGCAGCTTCACCGGCGTCAGCGCGTGCACGAGGTCGAGGCCCTTCCATACGTTGCTCCAGGCCGCATCGTCCTGCGGCGGGCCAGCCGAACCGGCGCGCCAGAGCGGGATCAGGGTCACCGCGGATGCCTGCTCGTCCGTGAAGGGGATGCCTTCGCGCCGCAGCATGTCGCGCACGGCCTTGGCCTGGAACGCGAAGTCGAGATTGGCGATGTAGTCGGTGGCCGAGTTGCGCTCGGAGCGCACCTTGTAGCCCTCGATGATGTCGCCGGCCTTGATGACGGGCAGCTGCCTGATGCGCGCGTAGGCCGTGACCGGGACGATCCGCTTCAGCAGCGAGCGCAGCGCCGCCTGCTGGCCGTCGCTCAGCGCCTTCTCCTTGGCGGCGACGGCATTATCGGCGCGCGCCTCGACTGGATAGTTGCCGACGGTGAAGACGTCATCGGCGGCGGACGCGCCGCCCGCCAGGCCGAGCACAAGCAGCGCGGCTGCGGCCGGCAGCCCTGCCGCCCGGCGCCGGCGGCGACCTGCGGCCTTCGAGAACCTTGCCGTATCCGTCATCCCGCATCCTGTCTGCGGCATCCGCAGCCGCGCAACGCCAAACCCTACCGATTCCGGCGCGGGTCTGCTATGCCCGCATACTCCTGATCGCATTTGGCGAAAGTTGGGAGCGGGCAGCGCAATACCTGATGCCGGGACGCCGACACAACCGCCCGCCTGTCACCTACCGCGAAGCGGGCGTCGACATCGACGCCGGCAACGCGCTGGTGCAGGCCATCAAGCCGCTCGCCAAGGCGACACGCCGCCCGGGCGCCGATGCCGACCTCGGCGGCTTCGGCGCGCTGTTCGATCTGAAGGCCGCGGGCTTCAAGGACCCGATCCTGGTTGCAGCCAACGACGGCGTCGGCACCAAGCTCAAGATCGCCATCGACACCGGGCAGCACACCACCATCGGCATCGACCTGGTCGCCATGTGCGTCAACGACCTGCTGGCCCAGGGCGCCGAGCCGCTGTTCTTCCTCGACTACTTTGCCTGCGGCAAGCTCGACGTGGGCGTCGCCCGCAGCGTCGTTGCCGGCATCGCCGACGGCTGCCGCCAAGCCAACTGCGCGCTGATCGGCGGCGAGACCGCCGAGATGCCGGGCATGTATGCCGAGAAGGACTACGACCTGGCGGGGTTTGCCGTCGGCGCCGTGGAGCGAGGGGACATGCTTCCCCGCCCCGATATCGCGCTCGGCGACGTTCTTGTCGGCCTCCCCGCCTCGGGCGTGCATTCGAACGGCTACTCGCTGGTGCGCCGGCTGGTGGCAGCGGAGAAGCTCGCCTGGGACGCGCCGGCGCCGTTCGCGGCTGGAATCTCGCTGGCCGAGGCGCTGCTGGCGCCGACCCGCATCTACGTGAAGGCGGTGCTGCAGGCGGTGCGCGCAACCGGCGCGGTCAAGGCCATCGCTCACATCACCGGGGGCGGGCTGTCGGAGAACTTGCCGCGCGTGCTGCCGGCGGCCATGGCTGCCCACATCGATCTCGGCGCCTGGAAGGCCCCGCCCGTGTTCGGCTGGCTCGCCCGAGCCGGCAATCTCGACGACACCGAGATGCTGCGCACCTTCAACTGCGGCATCGGCCTGGTGCTGGTCGTTGCGCAAGGCAAGACCGACGACGTGCTGGCAGCGCTGACGGGCGCCGGCGAAGCGCCCATCAGGATCGGCGAGATCGAGCCCGGCCGCGGCGTCAAATCGCAAGCCAAGGGCAAAGGCGAGGCGGAAGCCGTGCGCTACTCGGCGAGGCTGGAGGCTAGCTCCTGATCGGATCAGGGCCCCGATTTTCTCCGTGGAGATGCCTGCGGGCGACGCACAATCGATCAGGCCGTGCTAGGTTTTGCCCATGACAAAGGCCGAGCAACTCACCGCCATCGCCGAGCATCTTTCCGAGGACCAGATGGAGGCCTTGCTGTTCTTTGCGCGGTCCATAGCGAAAGAGCCCTTCTACGACTCTGCGCCACCGGAAGCCCTGGCGTCCCTCGAGCGTGGGCTAAGCCAGATCGAGCGCGGGGAAACGCTAACCTTGGATGAGCTTTCCGAGCGGCTCGCAGCTGCTGGGCGCTCATCGGGTACATGAAGGTCGTCCTCTCGCTCGAAGCCGCTGAGCGTCTCGAAGCGCAGATCGCCTATTTGCGGGACGTCGGAGCAACCGACGCCGCGGAGCGCCTGCGCGTGCAGGTCATGAACTTCCTGTCGAACCACCTCGCCAATTTTCCCCGCGCCGGCCGTCGCCTGACAGACGGGGACTTGTGGGAGACTTGGATTCCGAGGACACGATTGGTGCTCTGGTACCGAATCGAGCAGGAGCGGATTGTTATCGCCACCGTGTGGCACACATCGCAGGATCGCCAGGCCGAAGCACCATGAAAAAGCGCGCGGGCATTCTCATCTCCGGCCGCGGCTCCAACATGATGGCGCTGATCGAGGCGGCGCGGGCGTGCGACTTTCCGGCCGAGGTGGCGCTCGTGATCTCCAATCGGCCGGGGGCGACGGGGCTGGAGCTGGCGCGCGGCGCCGGGATCAAGGCGCTGGCCATCGACCACAAGACGTTTGCTTCGCGCGAGGCCTTCGACGCCGCCGTCGACGCCGCGCTCGTGGCCGAAGGCGTGGGCCTCGTCTGCCAGGCCGGCTTCTTGCGCATCCAGAGCGAGGCGTTCGCCAGCCGCTGGCTCGGGCGCCAGCTCAACATCCATCCCTCACTCCTGCCCGCCTTCAAGGGCCTCCATCCGCACAAGCAGGCGCTCGACGCCGGGGTGCGCATTTCCGGCTGCACGGTGCACTTCACCACGCCCGAGCTCGATTCGGGTCCGATTGTCGCGCAGGCGGCGGTGGCCGTCCTGGAGGGCGACACGCCGGACACGCTGGCAGCCCGGATCCTGCGCGCCGAGCACCGGCTCTACCCTCTCGCCCTGCGCCTGGTAGCATCCGGTGGAGCCCGGCTCGAAGGCGGCCGCGTCGTGCTGGATGGGCCGGTTAACCAGGCAGACTGCCTGTTCTCGCCCACCCCGTGAGGGCCTTGGTAAGCCTCGCCACACTAATAGTGTCCCGAACCCGAAGTTCGCACACGACGGGGAACTTCTGAACCGCCACACTAGGCGAAAAATCGCCGCGGCAAGGCATCCAGAGTGGACAGGCTTCGAAGCCTGGTGGTACCAGTCGCGTCAACCTCTGGGCGAGATATCCAAATTGCGCCAGTAGGGTTGATCCGGGGTGGAAACGGAAAGAAGGGCTGCGCGGGGTGGTGAAGATCGCTTCGCGCCGTTTCATGCTTTGACGACGAAGCGAATGGCAGCGGAGCCCGTCGAGATGACCGCACCTGTTTCCCACGTCGATCAGCTCGGCGAGGAATCGTCTGTCTGGTTCCAGCTGACCCCGCTGCAGAAGGGGCCGAACAATCCGCTCACCATCCTGATGCAGATGGCGGAGCGCTATGGCGGCGTCATCCCCGTCAACATGGGCAACCAGCGCGTGGTGCTGCTCACCGATCCCGAGCACTTCAAGCGCGTGCTGGTCACCAAGGCCGACGACTATCTCAAGTATTTCGACGGCCTGAAGCCGATCTTCGGCAAGTCGATGATCACCCACGACGGCGTGCTGTGGCAGAAGATCCGCATGCCGCAGCAGCCGGCGTTCCACCCGGACATGTTCGCCGAGTACATCCCCTATTTCCTGTCCGCCATCCGCACCAAGATGGCCATCTGGGCGAAGCTGGCGCAGACGGGCGAGACCGTCGAGATGGTGGAGCAGACCTGGACGCTGGCCGCGGACATGATCTGCAAGGCGCTGTTCGACCGCGACATGCCCTTCAACCCGCACTTCGTCTTCAAGTGCGTGAAGACCTACACCGACGTGATGAACCACAAGTCGATCCGCGACAAGAAGCGGCTGGGCGAAGAGTTCGAGATCACCGAAGAGACCGCCGCCAAGGCCATGGAGACGTGGGCCGGGGTCCCGCCAGAGGTGTTCGCCGCCGATCCGCGCGAGATGCGCGAGCGCACCCTGCTCAAGATGATCGAGGCAGCGGTGGCCGATCCGACCATCCCCGAGTTCGACCAGCAGCAGGCGGTCGACGAGCTCAAGCAGTACCTGTGGGCCGGCACGGAGACGACGGCGCTCACGCTCGCCTGGGCGCTGTACGAGACCGCCAAGCAGCCCGAGGCCGCCGAGCGCATCCGCCGCGAGGGCGAGACGGTCTACGGCGACCGCGAGCCGACGGCAGCCGACTACTCGGCGCTGGCCTACACACGCGCCGTCGTCCAAGAGACCATGCGGCTCTATCCGCCGATCTGGATGCTGATCCGCGTTGCCGCCAAGGCCGACGTGATCGACGGCAAGGAGATCCACCCCGGCGACAAGGTGGCGCTGTTCGCCTACGGCGCGCACCGCAGCGCCAAATACTGGGACGACCCCGAGTCGTTCATGCCGGAGCGCTGGATCGGCGACGCCGCCAGGAAGCGCAAGCCCTACACCTATCTGCCCTTCGGCGGGGGAAAACGCTCCTGCATCGGCGGCGCCATGAGCCAGGTCGAGAACACGCTGGCCTTGTCGATCCTGCTGCGCCGCTTCCGGCCGGAGTATGTCGGACCCGAGCCTCCAGGCATCAACGCCACCGTGACGCTGACCCCCAAGGGCGGCCTGCCGTTCAAGATCCGGGAGCTGTCGTAGCTTCGGGCTGGAGGTGCGTCTAGTTCGATGGCGGCTTGCGCGCGGTCTCTAGGCCGGGCGCATGCTGGGGATTCCCATCCCCGCGCAGCAGCGCCACGGTGATGAAGGCGGCGGCGGCAATCGTCAGGATCACGGCGAGCGCAATCTCCCGCACCCAGCGCCGGGCACCTTGGTGTGGGGTTCGCCCGCCCACAGCCGGGCGGTGCTCCATTCGCCAATCAAGCGCATGGCCTCGGTCGATCGCCAGGGCACCAAAAGCCGCGCGACAGATCGGCACAGCGCGCGGCAAAACGGCAGCGCGCCCCTGCCGCACTGCGAGACGTGCGGCGTCTCTATAGCCCGCGCATGACGCAGCCAAACAGGAGCACGAGATAGGCGCCCCACATGGCGTAGAACTGCGTCGTGTCGCCCGTCAGATAGGGAACGGTGGCGCCGAAGAAGCGCGAGAACAGCACTGCCAGCGACAGAACAATGGAGAGCGTGAAGACGAGGATGCCGGGAGCCTTCAATGCCATGACCGTTTCCCTCTTGGCTTGCGCAACACCCAGCAGCCTGTCGGCCAGCCGGGCCCACGCGGGCCGAATCGCACCCGCGCGAATCAGCCTCGCTTATAGCAACGCATGGCCGCAGTGACATCGCGCCGGCAAAAGCAGGTGTGGGTAACTGCTTGGGAGGACTGCGCGATCAGCGCTCGCCGGCGTACCTGAAGCCGGTACCGGCCACGACCACCTCGATTGCTCCGTCCGTGATCTGCGGGTGCGAGATGCGCAACGCCAGCACGCCGTCGTAGCCTTGCGCCTGCGCCCGCTCAGCCAGCGCCTCGAGCGCCCGGCCGATGGTCTCGTCGAGCAGGGCCTCGTAGCGGCTCATGCGCCCGCCGAGGGTGTTGACGATCGCCTCGCGCATGTCGCGCAGGATGTTGGCGCCGCTGACGGCGCAGGCATACACGAGGTCGCCCCGCTCGATCGGCCGCTCACCGACGCTATCGCTGGTGAGCAGCCGCATCAGCCGCGGCCCCGGCCACGGGGCGCCGGGCCGTGGTGCAAGACCACCCTCGGACGCGGCGCGAACAGCAAGCGGCGCAGCAGCAGGAGCAGGATCAGCGACATCACGCCAGCCACCGCGATTGTCATGGTGTAGCGCTCCCACAACAGCCACGGGCTGATGCGGCCGTCGATCGCGAGCTGGGCATGCTCGATGAGCTTGCCCGGATCGGGCATGGAGCTGGCCTGCAGCATCATGCCGACGGCAGCAGACTGGTCGGAGCTGGCCAGGATCGCGTCGCGCACCCGCGGCTTGGCGAGCTCGGCCATGCGCGAGGGTGTCTGCGCGACAGCGCGCAGGATGCGCTGGGCCGGGGCCTTGTCGAGGCCGGTGAGATAGCGCGACAGGCTGTCGAGCTGGGGCTCGTCGAGCGCGCGCGCCAGCGACCTGAGCTCGGCCGTCTCGAGCTCGAACAAGGCATCGCGCGCCGCCGGCTGCAGCGTGGCGAGGCGCACGATGGCGACGCGGTCCTGCAGGCCGAGCAGCCGCTGCAGGGTGGCTTGCGTGAACGCCTCGGGCTTGGCGCGGCGATGGATCTCGAACTCCACCACCTTGGACAGGCTCGGACCGGCCACCGCCGCCCACTGCAAGGCGATCTCGAGCGACCTCGCCTCGCGGGCGATGTCGAGCGCCGCCTGGGGAAGAGCCGTGACCGAGCTGTGCAGGGTGCCGTCACCCAGCCGCTTCGTTATGCCGGCCTCGCCCTCGCTCGCCAGCACCAGGGCGACGACCTCGTCGAGGCGCGGCATGTCGGCGGGCTTCACCGCCTCCAGGAAACGCTTGAACGGCTCCAGCCGCTCGGCCAGCTCGAGCACCTTGGCGTGCGCGCGCCGGAATTCGAGCCAGATCTCGACCACGCGCTCGGCCGTCTTCTCGGCGATGTCCTTGATGCTGTCGTTGATCTGCTCGGAGATCGACTTGGCGAGCTCCAGGCGCACCTTGTCCTTGGTCTCCTTCGATTTCATCTCGGCGGAGACGATCGGCAGCACGCCGTGGCGGAAATCCCAGATGTCCTTGGCGACGAGCACGAGGCCGACGCCGCCGGCTACCACCGACACCAGCCGGCTCAACACTGCGCCGGCGATGCGCTGGCCGATGCGGGCGGCCATGTTGGCGAGCTGGCGCCGCACCACCAGCACGACCGTGCCGGCGATGCCGCCGGTGCCTTCGGCCAGCACCTGGCCGGTCGAGACGATGGCGCCGCCCTTGCCGGGATCGACGGTGTATTCCTTGCCGGCGCCATCGGCCACAACCTGGGCGATCATGGTGCCGTAGCGCCGTCCGAGGAACGCTTGCATGCACTGCATGGCTGGGCCGGCGCTGTCGATCGTGGCAAGCTCGATGCGCTTGCCGATCTCCTTGCCAATGCCCGTCGCCAGGCCCTCGATCGCCTTCTTGATCGGCTCGGACCGGTAAACCCGCTCGGCGGCGGTGGTGGCGAGTTCCTGAGCTTTGTCGCGGGACGCCAGCGACGACCATAGCTGGAGCCAGCCGGTCTCCTCGCGCACCTCGTTGATCGCCTGATCGACCTGCTTGTCGATGGCGTCGTCAATGTTGGCCCGGCGCCATTCGTCAGCCACCAGCCCCTTGTAGTCGAGCCCGGCGATTCCCGCCTCCAGCCCCCTGCGGGTGATCGCCTCGATGGCGACGCGAAAGCCGTTCTCGTCGCGGGCCTGGCAGGCCTCGTAGTCGGCACGCGTCATGGCCGAGGCGGCCTGGGCCGTCGGGACCTGCGCCAGGATGAGCGCGGCAGCGGTGATGCATGAGATGGCCGGTCGAAGGCGGTTGAGGGCTCTTGTCACGAGTGTGCTCGACATGGACCTTCGAGATACCCCCGGCGAGGGCGGCAGAAGGATATAAGGGACTGCCAAGCGAAATGCTCAAGCAGGACGAAAGCACACAAAAGCGCAGGAAGTGGGGCGGGACGGCCACGAATTGGTCTAAGCGCCCGCGACCGGGCGGGTGACCGGCGGTTCCAGTTGCATAGCCCTGCCCCACCGTGCAATGGACCGCACTGGTCGGCGCATTTGCCTTTGGGGGAAAGAAATGAACACCGTTCTTTTCGCCATCATCGCTTACGTGCTCGTCCAATTCGCGATCGGGACGTGGGTCTCCCGGCGCATGACGAGCGAGTCCGACTATATCCTTGCCGGCCGGCGTCTCGGCACCGCCCTCATCACCTTTTCCGTGTTCGCCACCTACTTCGGCGCCGAGGCGATCGTGGCGTCAGGCGGTGCCGTCTTCGAGAAGGGCCTCGCCGGGGCAATGATCGACCCGTTCGGCTATGGCTGCGCCATCGTGATTGTGGGCCTCTTCCTGGCCAGGTCGTTGTGGAGTCGGGGCCTTACCACCTTCGCGGACCTCTTCCGCCAGCGCTACTCGCCTGGCGTGGAGCAGCTGGTCGTGGTCATGCTGCTGCCGGGGTCGATCATCTGGGCCGCTGCGCAGGTGCGCGCCTTCGGACAGGTGATGAGCGCCAACTCGGGTCTTAGCCTGGCGGCGGCGATCACGCTGGCGGCGTTCCTCGTTGCCGCCTATTCGGTCGTCGGGGGTCTGCTGGCGGATGCCGTCACCGACCTGATCCAGGGTGTGGCCGTCGTCGTCGGCCTAGTCATTCTCGCCGTCGTCGTCGCCGGCCAGGTGGGCGGTGTGTCGGCAGGGCTGGCCCAGGTCGCACCGGAGCGACTGAAGGTGCTCGATGACGAGGAAGGCTGGCTCGGTGCATTGGAGCATCTGGCGATCCCCATCTGCGGGACGATCGTAGCGGTCGAGCTGATCTCGCGCTTTCTCGGCGCCCGCTCGGCCGACGTCGCAGCCAGGGGCACCATGATCGGCGGCGCCGTTTACCTTTGCGTCGGCCTCATTCCCGTCTTCCTCGGGCTGATGGGACCGCAACTGCTGAAGGACGTGCCGGACGCCGAGCAGATCGTACCGCGGCTGGCGGAAACCTTCCTGCCCGGCGTGCTCTACGTGGCGTTCATCGGTGCCATCATCTCCGCCATCCTTTCCACCGTGCACTCGGCGCTGCATGCCCCTGCCGCGCAGGTCTCGCACAACATCGTGCTGCGCTTGGTTCCCGGCTTGTCGGAAGGCGGCAAGCTATGGTCGGTACGCCTGACAGTCATGGCGTTGAGTGTCGTCGCCTATGTCATTTCAGTCAGCTCGCAGCGCATTCACGATCTGGTCGAGACCGCGTCGGCTTTCGGCAGCGCCGGCGTCTTCGTTGCCGCGCTGTTCGCACTATTCACCCGCTTCGGCGGGCCGATGAGTGCCTACGTGTCGATTGCAGCCGGGATGCTGGTGTGGGCGACGGGGAAATATCTCCTGGGGCTGACGACACCCTATCTGCTCGGTTTGCTCGCCGCCACGATCGGCTACGTCGGCGTCGCCATGCTCGAGCCGAGGCGCGAGTGAACAATTGTCACCGAGCATTGCGGCACGTGCGGCCATCTGTCCCGCGCCTGCGTCTCAGGTGCCGTGCGTTTCGCGCATGAGGGGCCGTTTCTCGGCAGAATTGCCGAACCGGCACCACCATCGCGTGCGCCCGGCGTCCTATCGGTACAACCGATAGATGCGCGGTTAACGTAAACGTGAATGAAACTGATTGGCATCGCCACCATTGGAAGATAAAGAGGCCACCGGTCTCCAGGACGGGGACCAGGTGCTGCAGTTTCCTCAACGGGTTCCCAGTACGTGTCGCGTGCGCGTGTGAAGTGTCGCGTCTTCGTTGACTTTGACGGAACGATCGCGCCCGTCGATACGACCGATCTTCTTCTGGAGCGCTTCGCGGAGCCCGCCTGGCGGGACATCGAGGACGACTGGAAGGCCGGCCGCATCGGTTCGCGCGAGTGCCTGGTGCGCCAGATCGATCTGGTGCGCGCCAGCCAGGCGCAGATGGACGCGTTCGTCGCCGGCATCGGCATCGACCGCAACTTTCCGCGTTTCGCCGCCCTCTGCCGCAAGCTCGGCCATGACATGATCGTCGTGTCAGACGGCCTCGACCGCACCGTCGGCTCGGTGCTCGCCCGCCACAAGCTCGCGCTGCCCTACTACGCCAATCACCTCGAGTGGCGCGGCGACGACCGCTGGCGCCTCACGTTCCCCCACGCCCGCAGCGACTGCCGGGCCCTCTCCGGCAACTGCAAGTGCCAGTTCACCGAGAACCGGCCGCGCGAGCTGCGCATCGTCGTCGGCGACGGCCGCTCGGACTTCTGCGTGGCCGGCCGAGCCGACCTGGTGCTGGCCAAGCAATCGCTGCTCGACCATTGCCTCGAGGCCGACCTTCCACACTTCGCGTTTGCCGATTTTGCAGAGGCAACCGAGCTGCTGGCCGGCTGGCTCGAGCAGCGCGTCGTCACCGCGCCCGAGCGGCCGGTGCAGAGGGCAGAAGAGTAAGCGGCAACAAGAAGAGCGACAGCAGATGCACAAGCCAGTGAGATGGCCGCTCGGCCATGCGGAAAACCTCGTCGAGCGGGACGGGGAGCTGACGCAAGCGGAGCTGCTCGAGCTCGAGGCCCGGTATTGTTCGCACGGCGACACCGTGCACTACACCAATCCCCCCAAGATCTTCGACAGCTGCGAGGGCTCCTTCCTCTACGACGCAGAGGGCCGCGAGTTCCTCGACCTGCAGATGTGGTACTCGGCCGTCAATTTCGGCTACCGCAACGAGCGCCTCAACGAGGCCGTCCGGCGCCAGCTCGACCGCCTGCCGCAGGTGGCGAGCCAGTACCTGCACCGCGAGAAGATCGAGCTTGCCGCCCTGTTGGCCAAGGACGCCGAGCGCAAGTTCGGCACCAAGGGCCGCATCCATTTCAACGTCGGCGGCAGCCAGGCGGTCGAGGACAGCCTCAAGCTCGTGCGCAACTTCAAGAAGGGCAAGAGCCTGATGTTCGCGTTCGAGGGCGGCTATCACGGCCGCACGCTCGGCGCCTCGGCCATTACCTCCTCCTATCGCTACCGCCGGCGCTACGGCCATTTCGGCGATCGGGCGCAGTTCGTGCCGTTCCCCTACCACTTCCGCGGCCCCAAGGGCATGTCGAAGGAGGAGTACGGCCACCACTGCGTCAAGCAGTTCGAGCGCCTGTTCGAGAGCGAGTACAACGGCGTGTGGGACCCCAAGGTCGGCGAGGCGGAATATGCCGCCTTCTACGTCGAGCCGATCCAGGGCACCGGCGGCTACGTCATCCCGCCCAAGAACTTCTTCGTCGATCTCAAGCGCGTGCTGGACAAGTTCGGCATCCTGCTCGTCGTCGACGAGATCCAAATGGGCTTCTACCGCACGGGCAAGCTGTGGTCGATCGAGCACTTCGGGGTCAAGCCGGACGTGATCGTGTTCGGCAAGGCCATCACCAACGGCCTCAATCCGCTGGCCGGCATCTGGGCGAAGGAAGAGTTGATCAATCCCGAGGTGTTCCCGCCGGGCTCCACGCACTCGACCTTCAACGCCAACCCGATGGGCACCGCCGTCGCCCTCGAGGCCATGAAGATGATGGGCGAGACCGATTACGAGGCGATGGTGGCCGAGAAGGGCGCCTACCTGCTCGCCGGCCTCGAAGACCTCAAGCGCCGCTACAAGATCGTCGGTGATGTCGACGGCCTCGGCATGGCGCTGCGCATGGAGATCTGCGAGCCGCACGACAGCTTCACGCCGTCGAAGGCGATCGTCGACCGCATGGTCGACATCGGCCTTGCTGGCGACATCGAGGTCGACGGCCGCAAGTACGGCCTCGTGCTCGATATCGGCGGCTATTACAAGAACGTGGTCACGCTGGCACCCAGCCTGCACATGACCAAGCACGAGATGGACTTGAGCTTGAAGTTGCTCGATCGCGTCCTGCATCGGGTCAGCACGTCGTGAGGCCACCGCGCCCGAATAGCCTACCGCAACGCCTCCGCTTGGAACCGCGAGGCCAGTCCCGGACTCCTCATGTCGGCTCGCCTCCAGCAATAGGCCGGACCCGTCCCAATGCGGCGCTCGCCGCCCGGAGCGGTGTGCCGCCACCAACATGAAGCGCCGTCAACGGTGTGCAACGGCAACAGGTGTGTACGCATAATGACTGAGACAGCGATTAACGACCAGATCCCGGACCGCAGCCAGTTCATCCCCGGCGGTCGCACAGGCGTGCTGCTGATCCACGGGCTCGGGGGGACGCCGATCGAGCTGCGCTTCATCGCGCAGGGCCTGGCTCGCGCCGGCCACACGGTCTACTGCTGCCAGCTCGCCGGCCACTGCGGAACACCCGAGGAGCTGCGCCGCTCGACCTGGCAGGAGTGGTGCGCCAGCGTCGCCGCCGCCCACGACCGGCTCAAGCAGCACTGCGACATCATCTTCGCCGGCGGTCTGTCCATGGGCGGCATCCTGGCCCTGCACCTGGCCCAGAGCCGACCCGAGGCCGTGCACGGCCTCTTGCTGCTTGCTCCCACGCTGAAGCTCGATGGCTGGTCGATGCCCTGGTACTCGCGTGTCCTGCACTATGTGCGCCCGACGCCGATCCGCCTCGAGTTCGACCTAGCGGAGCGCGAGCCCTACGGCCTCAAGGACGAGCGCGTGCGCTCCCTGGTGGTCTCCAGCATGCAGAGCGGCGACAGCGGCGAGGCTGGCATCTTCAGCACGCCGATGCGCTCGTTCGCCAACTTCAACGCCCTCGTGTCGGCGGTGAAGCGCGACCTGGGCAAGGTGCGCCAGCCCGCCCTCATCGTGCACCCGCGCCAGGACGACATGGCGAGCCTCAAGAACGCCCACTACCTCGAGACGCATCTGGGCGGACTGGTGGAGACACTGGTCCTCGACGACAGCTATCACATGGTCACGCTCGACCAGCAGCGCCATCTCGTGGCCGAGCGCACGCAGGGCTTCGTCAGCTGGGTGATGAACGGCATCGCAGCCAAGCTCGAGGTCGCGCGCCTATCGAAGGGCGTCAGGGGGGATTAGCGCCCGGCGGGACGATCGAATGGTGCGGCCTTCAGGATGCGCGCGCGCTGCAGCGCTGCTGGTTTGGGGGGGCCCTCTTCCAGGTGAAGGTCTCCCCCAGCCATTTGATGCCGAGGTAGCCGGTGACGAGCAGCGTGTCGGCGCTCTTGAGCTTGATCTCGGCGCTGAAGCGCTCTTCGTCCTCGGGGTTGAAGATCCAGCCGGCCTCCCATTGGCCATTGCCCGCACGCCGCAGGTCGCCCAGGATCTGGGCGCCGCAGATGGCCTGGCCGCTCTTGGATTTGTGGTTGGGGTTCTCCAGCCAGACGACGCGGCCGCACATCTTGTCGGCACAGGGGGCGATCTCGACGGCGCCCTTGCCGGTATGGTCGATCCAGACGCCGGTCACGTCGGCGGCGGCGCCGGCCTGGGCTCCAAGCCCCGACGCCAGCACGGCCCATCCCAGCATGGCCGCGCGGCTGCGAACGCTGATGCTCGAGGGAGGCATGACGATGCGTGGTCCTCGCCACATGGTTGCACGGATCGTCCGAGATGCAACCCATATGCGGGGAAAATGCGGCAAGCCCCCAATGCGTCGCCTCCAAACGCCTGCGGCCATGTGACCTTTACTCTTTCAGCCCGCAGTCGCCAGGAGCCCGCCCGCTTCCTATATAAGGGGCTCAATTCCAGTTGGCCGGACGTGCACGTCTCAAGGAGCACCGATCGCCGCTCCCCGATATGCCGGATCACGGAGGGGGTTGCCCCCGGCAGCGACCGCAAGCCCCTCTGGCGTACGCGCCAGATGCAACCAAGCAGGTGTTCAGCGTCTCGATGACCTTCACTCTGGCGTTTCGCAACCTGTTTCACGACCGCGTCCGGCTCGCCGTGACGCTGATCGGCATCCTGTTCTCGATCGTGCTGGTGGCCGTGCAGCTCGGCCTCTACCTCGGCGCCCGCTCCATGATCATCTCCATGATCGACCGGGCCGACGGCGACCTGTGGATCATGGCCTACGGCACCAAGAACTTCGAAGAGGCGCAGCCCATCACGATGCGCGAGAAGTATGCCGCCTTGTCGACGCCGGGCGTCGCCAGGGCCATACCGCTCGTTGCCTCCTTCACCGACTGGCGCAAGCCCACTGGCGGCTCGACGCTGGCGGTGGTGATCGGCGCCGACAGCGAGGACGGCGGCCTGGCTCCCTGGAACGTGGTCGAGGGCGACGTCTCCGGGCTCGGCGCGCGCGATGCGGTGATCGTCGACAAGACCTATCTGGCCGAGCTGGGCCTCACGGGCGTCGGCGATACGGCCCAGGTCGGTGCCTCGCGCGTGCGCATCACCGGCCTCACCGACGGCATCCGCTCGTTCACCGTCACGCCCTACGTCTTCACCACGCTCAACCGCGCCCGTACCCTGCTCGACATGCCGGCCGACCGCATCACCTACGTGCTCGTCAAGCTCGAGCCCGGCGCCGATGCCGAGACCGTGCGCGATCAGATCCGTGCCAAGGTTCCCGACAGCGAAGTGCTGACCCGGGCCGAGTTCCGCGACCGCAGCCTCAACCACTGGCTGTTTGCCACCGGCGCCGGCGTGGCGCTGATCGGCGGGGCCGTGCTCGGCCTCATCGTCGGCACGGTGATCGTGGCGCAGACGCTTTACTCCAGCACCAAGGACCACCTCAACGAGTTCGCCACGCTGCGCGCGCTCGGCTCCTCCTCCGGCTACATCCACAAGGTGATCCTGGCGCAGGCGGGCCTGAGCGCCGTGCTCGGCTATGCCCTCGGTATGACGATTGCGCTCCTCATCGTCCACCTGAGCGAGCAGACGGCGTTGCCGATCATGATGACGGTGCCGCTCGCGGCGATGCTGCTGGCGCTGACGGTGGCCATGTGCGCTGTCTCGGCGCTATCTGCGATCAGCAAGGTGATGCGGATCGATCCGGCGATGGTGTTCAACCGATGACGGCCGACGCAACCGACACCGCGGCCGACGCCGCCGCGCCCCCGGCCGCCCCGCTGGCCCCGGCGCCCTGCAGCGGCGTGCTCGAGGCGCGCGACGTCGTCAAGGACCTGGGCCAGGGCCCCGGCCGGGTGCGGGCCCTCAAGGGCGTGAGCCTCACCCTCAATGCCGGCGAGCTCACCTTGCTGATGGGGCCTTCGGGCAGCGGCAAGACCACGCTGCTCTCCATCCTCGGCTGCATCCTCACCCCCACCGAGGGCACGCTGTCGATCGCCCAGCAGCCGACGGCGGGGCTGCTGCCGGAGGAGCTAGCCAAGCTGCGGCGCCGCTACGTCGGCTTCATCTTCCAGTCCTACAACCTGTTCCCCACCTTGACCGCGGAGGAGAACGTGCGCGTTGCGCTGGATGTGCGCGGCGAGCGCGGCTCGGAGGCGACGGTGCGGGCGCAGCGGGCGCTGCAGCAGGTCGGCCTGCGCCACAAGCTCAAGTCCTATCCCGCCAACCTGAGCGGTGGAGAGCAGCAGCGCGTGGCGGTGGCCCGCGCCCTCGTCGGCGCACCGGCGGTGATGCTGGCAGATGAGCCGACCGCAGCACTCGACAGCGAGAACGGCCTCGCCGTCATGCAGCTCCTGTCGGAGATCGCCAGGGACAAGAGCCGCGCCGTGCTGGCCGTCACGCACGACCCGCGCACGGTCCCGTTCGCCAACCGGGTGTTGCGCATCGAAGACGGACTGATTGTCGGCGAGGAACGCCGCGCCGAGGGTGTGGAAACGATCCACGAGCTGGCGCGCACCAGAAAACGGAAGGCCAATGCTTAAAGATTCCAACCTGAGCATGCTGATCGTTGCGGCGATCGTGGCCCTGGCCGTCGGCTACTACGTGCCGCAGACCTTCAGCGCCAAGACGGCGGACGGCGCCAAGATCAACGGCTCGGCAGCCAAATCGAAAACGGGCACCAAGAGTGCGTGGGCGGCCTCCGCGCCCGGCCGCGTGGAGCCCGCCGGCGGCGAGGTGCGCATCGGTGCGCAGATGCCGGGGCGCATCGCCGAGGTGCTGGTCGCGTCCAACGACAAGGTCGGCGGCGGCGACCTGCTGGTCCGCCTCGACGATGAGGAGCTGCTCGCCCGCGTTCACTCGCTGGGGGCGGAGGTGGCGGTGCGCAAGCGCGACCGCGACAACAACGACGCGGTCGGCAGGCCGGCCCAGGATCGTAGGGTGGCCGAAGACGGCGTGGCGAACGCGGAGCGCCAGCTGGCGCAAAGCCGCGAGGAGCTCGATCGCCAGCTCAGGGCGCGCCGCGCCGGCTCTGCGACCGATGGCGATGTCGACCGGGCGCGCGACACCATGGTGAAGGCCAGAGAGCGGCTCGATCAGGCCCGCGCCAGCCTGCGCAAGGCACTGTCGGCCGACAGCCTGCGGTCGCCGACCCGACCCGAGGCGGCGCTGGCGGCGGCCCGCACGGAGCTCAGCGTCGCCGAGGCGGCCCTCGAGCGTACCCGCATCCGGGCAGCGTCAGCGGGCTCGGTCCTGGTGGTCAACGCCAAGGTTGGCGAGAGCGCGGCCCCCTCGCCCGAGGCGCCGCTCATCATCATCGGCAATCTCGCCTCGCTGCGCGTGAGGGCCGAGTTCGAGGAGCGCGACGTCGGCAAGGTGCGGGTGGGACAGATCGCGGTGGTGCGCTCGGACGGGTTCCCGGGCAAGGATTTCGAGGGCAAGGTGGCCACGGTCACGCAGGCGCTGGGGCCGAGCCGGCTCGGCCAGCGCGGGCCCCGCAAGCCGACCGACGTCGATGTGCTCGAGGTGCTGATCGACCTGCCCGGTCAGGTTCCGCTGCTGCCCGGCATGCGCGTCGACGTGTTCCTCAAGTCCGAGACCGCCGGACTGCCGCCCTCTGCGGCGCGCCAGCCGCCAAGCGGGCCTAAGACGAACTGAGGAACCACGCTCGGGTCGCCTACTTGCGGCCGAAGGCGCCGATGATGGGTCCCATGGGCATGAGAACATTCTTGTGCAGTACCAAGGGCGCGTAGAGTCCCGAGATCCTGCCGTCGAGATAGAGCGCGTTGGCACACCGCAGGTGGTCGCGAAACAGGCGCGCGAAATCGCCGAAGCTCACCGCCTTCTTCGAGATGGCGAACACGACCCGGTGCTCGTCAATGACGCCGACGCCGTTGCGGATGTTGCGCGACGCACCCTGCTCGGCGAATTTGGGATGCAGGCGCCCGTCGATGACCAGCATCGGGCCGGATTGGGTGGCAAGGTCCGGGCGCAGACGCTGTTGCAGGTACTGCCCGGTCTCCGCGATCCCGGCCCGGTTGCTGCGGACGAAGAACACGCCGTTGGGCTTGAGGAAGAAATTGCCGCTGTCGCTCGCCGTATTGGCCGCCACCAGTTGGCGGCCGTTCTCCACGTAAAGCCCGAGCGGAGCGCGCTCCGGGCTGTACATCCCCGCATTCATGGCGAACATCATGCGGCCTTCGCGGCCCCTGGTCCTGAAGGCGACGTTCCACAGCGTGCCGTAGCGCTTGCCGTTCGCCTGCTTCCAGAACAGCTTCAGCCTCTGCTGTCGCAGGTCGACCTCGCACACCACGTAGGTGTTGGCCCGATAGACGAGGTCGCGGCATCCAGGCGCGTCGGCTGCCGCCGCAAGACCCGCGTTCGCCGACACGATCAAGGCGCCGCCCAGAAACGCACCCATCGAGAGCCAGTGTCTGCCCATTGCTCCCCCAAGCCATCGCTGCACCCGGTGCCGGCCGGCGACATCGCCAGCACTCGCACGCGTCGCCCATCGAACTATTCCGCCTTGATGCCGCCCGCGGCGATGATCGGCGCCCAGCGCTCGTGCTCGGCCTTGAGCACCGCCTCGAAGGCGGCCCGCGCGCCGGCGATCGGCACCATGTACTGGGTCTTGAGCTTGGCGATGACGCCGGGCTCGGCCAGCACGGCGGCCACCTCCTTGTAGAGCCTGGCGAGAACCGCCTCGGGCGTGCCGGCCGGCGCGATCAGCCCGACCCAGGCATCGGCCTCGACCCCGGCGATGCCCGCCTCGCGCAAGGTCGGCAGCGCGGGCAGCAGCGGGGAGCGCTGCGGCGATGTCACGGCCAGCATCTTGAGCTTGCCCTCCGCCCCGAGCGGCGCCACGGACCCGGCCGGCAGCGCCGCCATCTGCACGTCGCCGCGCAGCAACGCCGTCACCGCCGCCGGCGATCCGGGAAACGGCAGATGCACGATCCGGACGCCGGCCTTCAGCGCCAGCGAAGCCATGGCGAGGTGCGAGAGGGAGCCGCGCCCGATGGAGCCGTAGGTGAACTTGTCGGGCTCGCGCTTCAACATGGCGAGGAGGTCGGCGACGCTGTTTGCCGGGACGTCCGGGCTCACGACGAGCACGCTCGGCTGGGACGCCAAAATGGCGACGGGCGCGATGTCCTTGGCAGTGTCGTAGGGCATCTTGGCGAACAGCAGGTGGTTGATCACCAGCGGCCCGACGATGCTCACGCCCAGCGTATAGCCGTCGGGCGCCGCCTTGGCCACGGCCGCCGTGCCGGTGTTGCCGCTGGCGCCAGGCCTGTTCTCCACCACCACGGATTGCCCGAGCTTCTGCTGCAGGCCCTCGGAGACGATCCGCGCCAGGCTGTCGGGTGTCGATCCGGCCGTGAACGGCACGATGATGGTCACCTGCCGCGCCGGCCAGTCCTGGGCATGCAAGGGGCTGCACCACATGAGCGCTAGCAGGCCGGCAAGGAATTGACGCATTCTCGTTCTCCCCGTGTCGTTCTGCGACGTTGGGCGCAATAGCGTAGCGTATTGCACCGCTTTCCCATGCAATCGGCGCAATGCGGCTATCGCCTTGTTGCGCCCTACGGTCTCACGCACCTAGCCTCTCGATCATCGCCATCGCCGCGGCCGGCGCGCGCACCTTGCCCTCATGGATGAAGTAGACGAACACGTCGCGCGGGGCGGCTTTCGCCTTCTTGGCCGGATCGACCAGGTCGAGGTCGGCCGGTATGCCGCCCTTGGCCCAGGCCGCCGCGCGCTTGCCCCAGGCGTCGATCTGCTTGGGCGGATAGGCGGTGGGAATACTGTCCTCGCCCTTCTGCAGCCGCAGGTAGACGAAGTCGCCTACGCAATCGGCGATGCCCGGGTAGGTCTCGTGCTCGGCGTACACCACGGGGATTTCAAACTCGCGCACGAGCGCAATGAACTCAGGGGTGCAGAACGAATTGTGCCGCACCTCCACCACGTGGCGCAGCTTGCGGCCGTCGAGCTTGGCCGGCAGCAGCTCGAGGAACCTGCCGAAGTCGGCAGCATCGAACCTCTTGGTCGGCGCGAACTGCCACAGGAAGGGCCCGAGCTTGTCGCCCATCTCCAGCGGTCCGGAATCGAGGAACCGCTTGACGGAGTCGCCCGCCTCCGCCAGCACGCGCCGGTTCACCGCATAGCGCGGCCCCTTCACGGCGAACACGAAGCCGTCGGGCACCTCGGCTGCCCACTTGGCGAAGGTGGCGGGCGTCTGCGTGCGATAGAACGTGCCGTTGATCTCGATGGTGGTGAGCTGGCGGCTGGCATATTCGAGCTCGCGCGCATGCGGCAACCCCTTGGGGTAGAACACCCCGCGCCAGGGCTCGAACGTCCAACCGCCAATGCCGACCCTGATCTTGCCTTGCTTGGCCATGACGGACCTACGGCTCCTTGCGCAGCTTGTGAGGCGGATGCCGGGCGTCCCCCCGGCGGTTGGCCCGACGCACGTACATGATCTGAGCTTCCGGGTGCGCAATCTTGACCTTGAGGGCGGCGACGAGGGCATCCTCGGCCTCGACCGCCATGTGGTCCGTTTTTTCCTTTGTCTTTATGCCTACGGTGAAGCGCATTGTCCCTCATCCTGCTGCCGGCAGCGGCACGCCCGTGGCCGCAAATGCCATCTTCTGCCGCTCCCCAACCTCGTCGAGCACGAAGCCGCGGATCGTGTCGTTGAACATGTCGTACCAGTTGAGCCTGGCGCCCAGGTGCAGGAACACGCCGCCGAGGCCGATCGCCGCGCGGTCCATGAACACGAACTCGCGCGGCACCCGCACCGGCCCCTTCTCCTTCAACGCCTTGTGCACGCTGAAGGCCTCCTTGCGGCCGTACGCGCCGGGCGTCGTGCCTTCGGCGATCTCGCGGTCGCGGTCGTCGAGCAGCGGCCCATAGATGAAGCGCGCCCAGATGTTGAGGGTGTCGATCAGCTCGTCCGACAACCCGGTGAAGCCCCAGGTCTCGTAGGCGTGCACGACGAGGTCGCGCTTGCCCCTGAGGAGCCCGGTATAGAGGTCGATCACGCCCTGCACGAACGGGGTTGGGAAGGTGCGGATGCAGCCGTAGTCGAGCAGGTTGATGCCGGCCGGCTCGCCCAGTGTATCGCCCGCTGACGTCGTGGCGGCGTTGCCCGATGCCGTCTCGAAGATGGTGTAGTTGCCGAGATGCGGATCGCCGTGGATGACGCCGTAGTGCGAGAACGGGAACCACCACGCCTTGAACATGGCTCGCGCGATGGCGTTGCGATGCTCGAGCGGGGCCGCCTTGTAATCCATCAGCCGCCGGCCCTCGAGCCAGTTCATGGCGAGCAGCCGCTTCGTCGACAGCTCGGGCAGCACCTGCGGCACGCGGATGCTCGCCTCCTCCTGGAAGATGAGCCCGTAGAGCGCCGTGTGGCGAGCCTCGAGGTCATAGTCGAGCTCCTCGCGCAGCCGCGCCGACACCTCTTTGAGGATCTCGCCCGTCTCCACCGCCGGGTTCATGCGCGCGTGCAGGGCGAACACGACCTTGAGCTGGTTGAGGTCTGCCTCCACCGCCGACTGCATGTCGGGATACTGCAGCTTGGCGGCGAGCAGCGACCCATCGTGCCCGACGGCGCGGTGCACCTGGCCGAGCGAGGCCGACGCCGCCGGCTGCAGCTCGAAGCTCTTGAAGCGGGCCGCCCAGTCGGGTCCAAGCTCCGCCACCATGCGCCGGCGCACGAACGCTGGCCCCATCGGCGGGGCCTGCGACTGCAGCTGCGACAGTTCATGCGCGTACTCGGGCGGCAGCGCCTCGGGGATGGTGGCCATCAGCTGCGCCACCTTCATGATCGGGCCCTTGAGGCCGCCGAGCGCCGCCGCCAGCGCCGCCGCATTCTTGGCGTCATCGGCGCCGAGGCCGAACAGGCGCTGGCCGGCCACGCGCGCCGCCACCGCACCGACGTTGGTGCCGACCCGGACGTAGCGCGCTGCCCGCGCCGCGAGCCGGTTCTCCTCCTCGTCTCTCTTGTCGTTCAACGAAGAGCCCTCCTGGCTCGAATATCGGGTTGCCGGCCGCCTGCGTCCAGTGGCCATAATGCGCTGGCCGGCAAAGCAGGCTAGTTTCGCCCGCTAGTGACCTGATCGCGAAATTCGTCGCATTGTGCGGCAAACTCGGAACGAATTTCGCGATCTGAATCACACTAGCAAAGCTCAGGCATCTCACGGGCGGGAAATGCAGAAAGAGCCGGCACGGACCGCGGCGCAGGTGGCGCGGAGCGCCTTTGTGCGCGCGCCCGCCACCCACGCCGTGCTGGCGCTGGGGATCACGCAGATCATCGCCTGGGGCACGACGCTTTATGCCCTGGGCGTGCTCGGCAAGCCGATCGCGGCCGATACGGGCTGGAGCCAGGGCCTGGTGTTCGGCGGCCTCACCGTCGCCCTGCTGGTGTCGAGCGCCGTCTCCACCACGGTTGGCCGCCTGATCGACCGTCGCGGCGGCCGAATGATCATGAGCGCCGGCTCAATCCTGGTCGCGGCCGGCCTCGCGGCGCTGTCGCAGGTGACGCACCCGTACGCCTATTTCACCGCATGGGCCTTGCTCGGGCTCGCCATGCGCATGTCGCTCTACGATGCGGCGTTCGCCTCGCTGGTGCAGGTCACGCCCGCGCGCGGCCGGCGCGCCATCTCGTACCTGACGCTGTTTGGCGGCTTTGCCTCGAGCGTGTTCTGGCCCATCGGCCACGCGCTCAACGCCGCCTACGGTTGGCGCACGACGCTCCTGGTGTTCGCCGCCATCAACCTCGCCGTCTGTCTGCCGCTGCACTGGCTGGGCCTGGCGCGGCGCCAGGCCGAGGCGGAGCCCGCCCCGGCTGCCGCTCCCGACGCCGCGGCGGCGCCGGCCAACCCGCCGCTCCAGGGTGCGGCCCGCACCATCGGCATGGTGCTGTTTGGGCTGATCGGGGCGGCGAGCGCGGTCGTGTTCGGGGCCATGGCGGTGCACCTCGTCCCCGTCCTCGAGGCGACGGGGCTCGCCCTCGGCACCGCCGTATTCCTCGCCTCGCTCAAGGGCTTCGCCCAGGTGGCGGGGCGGGTGTGGGAGATCGTGCTCGGCCGCAACATCAGGCCCTTGAACCTCGGCCGCATCTCCATCGCCATCCTGCCGCTGTCGTTCCTGGTGCTGATGCTGGGCGGGGCGAGCTTCTCGACCGCGCTCGCCTTCACCATGCTGTTCGGCGTCTCCAACGGCCTCGTCACCATCGTGCGCGGCGCCGTGCCGCTGGCGCTGTTTGGGGCCAAGGGCTACGGCGAGGTGCTGGGCATCCTGGCGACGCCCTACCTGCTGCTGGCCGCCGTCTCGCCCGCCGCCTTCGCGCTCGTCGTCGAGCGCTGGGGCTACGGCGTGGGCGAGGCGATCCTGTTTGCCGCCGGCCTCGTCTCGTTCCTCGCCATGGAGGTGATGGCGCTGTGGTATCGCCGGCAGAAGCGGTGATCGGCGAGTCAACACGATGCGGAGCCGATCGATGGCAGCCCTGCCTTCCCAAGTCGACCTGATCGTGCTGGGCGCCGGCGCCGGCGGCATGACGGCCGCGCTGAGCGCTGCCGTCCTGGGGCTCGACGTGCTGCTGGTCGAGAAGACGGAGTGGGTCGGCGGCACCACTGCGCGCTCGGCCGGCTCGGTGTGGGTGCCCAACTCCCACCACAGCCCCGCCGGCAAGGACAGCCCCGAGCAGGCGCTCCGCTACCTGCAGGGCACTGTCGGCAATCGCCTGCGCGCGGATATGGCCGCGGCCTTCCTTGCCACTGCGCCGGCGATGGTGCGCGTCCTCGAAGACAACACGCACGTGCGCTTCCGCGCCTACGCGCACCACCCCGACTATTCGCCCGGCATTGCCGGCTCGACCCTGTCGGGGCGCGTGCTGGAGCCTGTACCGTTCGATGCCCGCGTGCTGGGTGCTGACTTCGCCAGGCTGCGCCCGCCCTTGCCGGAGTTCACGCTGCTCGGCGGCCTGATGGTGGACCGCACCGACATCGGCCATCTGCTCGGGGCGACGCGGTCGCTCGCCTCGCTCAAGCATTCGGTGGGGCTGTTCGTGCGCTATGGTGCCGACCGCCTGCGGCACCAGCGCGGCACCCGGCTCGTCATGGGCAATGCGCTGGCCGGCCGCCTCTTCTACTCGCTCCAGCAACGCCGGGTCCCCATCCTCACCTCCACGCAAGCCCTGGAGCCGACCGAGGAGGGCGGACGCATCGCCGGCGTCGAGCTGCGGTCCGACGGCGGCGCCGCGACGGTGCGGAGCAGCCGCGGCGTCGTGCTGGCGACCGGCGGCCTGTCGCGCCATCTCGATCTGCGACGCCGCCTCCTGCCCGAAGCCCTGAGCCCGCACACGCCGGTCGCCGAGGGCGCCACGGGCGACGGGGCGAGCTTCGGCATGCGGGCCGGCGGACATCTCGGCAGCAACCACGCCAACAACGCCTTCTGGGCACCGGTCTCGACGCGCACGCGGCCGGACGGCAGCACGGCCGCTTTCCCGCATCTCGTCCTCGATCGCGGCAAGCCCGGCCTGATCGCTGTGAACGCCAAAGGCGCCCGCTTCGTCAGCGAGGCCACCAACTATCACGCTTTCGTGGAATCCATGTACGCGGCGGGCGCCGCCCCCTGCTTCCTGATCTGCGACGATCCCTTCATCGCCAAGTACGGCCTCGGCATGGTGCGCCCGCGCCGGCTCAACCTGCGGCGCGCCGTGGCCGATGGCTACCTCATCCGCGCCGACAGCCTCGCCGAGCTCGCCCGCGCGCTCGCCATCGATGCCGACGCGCTGGCGCGAACGGTCGCCCGGCACAATGGATTTGCGGCGACCGGTGTCGATCTCGACTTCGCCAAGGGCAGCGACGCCTATCAGCGCAACCTCGGCGATGCCGCCCACACGCCCAACCCGTGCATCGGCCCAATCGCCACGCCGCCCTTCTATGCAGTCAGACTGCACCCCGGCGAGATCGGCGTCAGTTGCGGCCTCCTCACCAACGCCTCCGCGCAGGTGCTGCGCCGCGACGGCACGCCGATCGCGGGGCTCTACGCCTGCGGCAACGACATGGATTCGCTGATGGCCGGCACCTACCCGGGCCCCGGCATCACCATCGGCCCGGCCATGGTCTTCGGCTACATCGCCGCCCGCCACGCGGCCGCCGCCGCCGCCTGAGTGGACGAGCTTGCCTTCCCGAGGCGTTGTGGCACGCTGCCTTCCCGCCGAGGCGCAGGCAGACGACATTGGCAACGCGACGACGGCAACGATCGGGGGGCGCCGGTGATCGACATCCTGTGGATCTGGGGTGAAGCATTCCTGCGCTGGCTGCACGTCATCGCCGGCATCGCCTGGATCGGCTCGTCGTTCTATTTCATCCACCTCGACTACAGCCTGAAGCAGCGCGACGGGCTGCCGCCGCAGGCCTACGGCGAGGCCTGGCAGGTGCACGGCGGCGGCTTTTACAACATGGTGAAATACCTGGTCGCGCCGGCGCGCATGCCAGCCGAGCTCACCTGGTTCAAGTGGGAGGCCTACGCCACCTGGGGCTCGGGCTTCGTGCTGATGATCGCCATCTACTATTTCGGCGCCAGCCTCTATCTGATCGACCCCGCCATCCAGAATATCGGGCCCGCGACCGGCATCGGCATCAGTGTTGCCGGATTGGTGCTGGGCTGGGCCGTCTACGACGGACTCTGCCGCTCTCCGCTCGGCCGCAACGAGACCACGCTGGCAGCCGCCGGCTTCGTCCTTCTGGTCGCCCTCGCCTATGCCTCGACGCGCGTCTTCAGCGCGCGCGGCGCCTTCATGCAGATGGGGGCGCTGATCGGCACCATCATGGCGGCCAACGTGCTGATGGTGATCATCCCCGGCCAGCGCAAGGTGGTGGCCGACCTGATCGCCAGGCGCACGCCCGACCCCGTTCACGGCCAGCGCGGCAAGCAGCGCTCCACGCACAACAACTACCTGACGCTGCCGGTCGTGTTCGTGATGATCTCCAACCACTACCCGCTGGCCTACGCCACGCGCTGGAGCTGGGTGATCCTGGCGCTTCTCCTCGTCATGGGCGGAGTGATCCGGCACTTCTACAACATGCGCCATCAGGGCCTGCCGAGCCCGTGGTGGACCTGGGGAGTAGCCGTCGCCTGCGGGCTGCTGATCGTGTGGCTGTCGACGCTGGGGCCCGCCCAGAGCGAGCGCCCGCGGGGAAAGCGCGCCGAGGCCGCAGCGGCGACGTTCCGGGAGGTCGAGGACATCGTGATGAGCCGTTGCAGCATGTGCCACGCGCCGGAGCCCGTCTGGCTGGGCATCGTCCGCCCGCCCAAGGGCGTGTTGCTCGACACGCCAGCGCGGATTCGGGCGCAGGCTCGCGAGATCGCGGCGAGCGCGGCGTGGTCGAGCGCCATGCCGCCCTCCAATGTGACCGATATCACGCCGCAGGAGCGCCGAGTTCTGGCAGAGTGGGTCTCTTCGGGTCGGTGACCCCGGCCCGCTGCGATGGGCTGACTACACTGTCGAATGTCGGATATCGCACATCCGATATCTCAATCCCGACGCTATGCATAGCTGCTCTGCACGACGAAACGGCGCCGACGGAACAATCCCGTCCAACCCGCGTTTTTTCGCCATCGGCAAGGTGCGCGAGGCCAAATTGCGATGCATGCGTCCCATTGCCACGACCTCTTGCCGTCGCTCCCTGCTCACGCCTCTTAACTAACAGCGGCGGCTAACTCCAAATACGAATACGTTTGCATGCCCTCTGGGGGGAGGGCTGCGTGTGCGGGAGATTGATATGACGAGCGATAGCCAAGATCGATTTTCCAGGAAGCCATTGTTTGTGCAGGTGCGCGATGCGCTGCTGGAGCGCATCTCGCAGGGCGAATGGCGACCGGGGATGGCGCTCCCCAATGAGATCGAGCTTGCGCGGGCCATGGGCGTCAGCGCCGGCACGGTGCGCAAGGCCCTCGATGCGCTCGAGACCGACCACGTCGTGTCGCGCCGTCAGGGCCGCGGCACGTTCGTCAACGATCCAACATCGGCGGAGTTTGCCTTTCGTTTCCATAGACTGAGGACGGCCGCGGGCGGACTGCTCGGCGGCGACTTCAGCGATGTCGAAGTTTCGCAGGGCACCGCCGACGAGACGGAGAGGCGCCGGCTGCAGCTCGCCGCGGGCGATCGCGTGTTTCGCATCCAGCGCACGCGGCGCGTGGTGGATCGCGCCTTCATGCTCGAATTCAGCTCGCTGCCGGAAGCCGTCTTTCCGGGCCTGCTCGAGAGATCGAGCTCGCCCCATCTCGTCCGCGACGCAGCACCCCTATACGCCATCATCCTCTCGCGCGCGCAGGAGCAGGTGTCGCCGACTGCTGCCACGGGCGAGATCGCAGCCAAGCTCGGGGTGTCCGCTGGCACGCCGGTGCTGGTGCTGGACCGCGTGATCTGTTCGAGCGAAGGCGCGCCGGTGGAGTGGCGCCTCGCGTACTGCGACCTTGGCGATGGGTACTACCAGGCCGACCTGGCGTGATCGCGGCTGCAACTGCCGGCCGCCTTCCGGCCGCGGACGCGCGCTGCAGGCTATGCGACCTGGGCGAGCCCGTTGTTGAGCACGACGACGTTGCGCTCGACCGCGCGGGCGCGGAAGGACACCCGCCCGCCGTCCGGCCACATCTCGGTGCGAATGGTCTCGCCGGGGAAGACCGGCGAGGAGAAGCGCACCTGCAGGCTCTTGAGGCGCGCTGGGTCGCCGCCGCAACAAGCCTGGATGACGGCCCGGCCGGCCACGCCGTAGGTGCACAACCCGTGCAGGATCGGCGTCTTGAACCCGCCGCCGACGGCGGCCTTCGGGTCGGCGTGCAGCGGGTTGCGATCGCCCGACAGACGGTAGATCAGCGCCGAGTTGGCGTGCGTCTTGATGTCGACGTGCTTGGCCGGCGCCGCCTCGGGCAGCATGTGCGGCGCCGGCTGCGGACCGGGCTTGCCGCCGAAGCCGCCGTCGCCGCGCAGCATGGCCGCCGACGTCATGGTGGCGATCGGCGCACCACTGGCCTTGTCGAGGATGGTGCGCTCGGCATAGAGCACCGCGCCCTTCTCCTTGCCCTTGTCGAGCAGATCGACGATGCGGCCCTTGCCGACGACCGTGCCGGCGGGCGGGATCGGCCGGTGCAGGGTCAGGTACTGCTCGCCGTGCAGCACTTTGCTGTAGTCCGCGGTTGACTCCTTGCTCTCGAGCCAATTGCCCGGATAGGCCAGCACCACGGCCATGGTCGGCAGCGCCACCAGGCCCTTCTCGTAGATGAATTTGAGGTCGTCGGGCGCGTCCGGGTCGGAGCCGCATCCGAGTCCCAGCGCATAGAGCATCGTGTCCTTCTCGGTGTAGGTATGCTCGATCTCGGGGAAGTTCCAGTTGCGGATCTTGTGCGGATCGAAGGCCATGGGCGCGTCCCTGGTGAAAGGTCGATCTCACCCTGTACCGGCAGGAGCGGCCGTGCGCAACGCTTCGCTGCCCGAGGCCGATCGCAGTGGGTGCCGCGACAGGCAGCTCTCTATGCGCACCCCTCAATTGGTTTGCGTCCTCGGCCGGAGCGCCCTCAAGGGGCGCGCAGAGCCGGGGTCTCGCCGGGTGCGAATAGGCCCCCGACCGGGGAAGATCCCGGATAGCCTCCGCTGCAGCGTCGGCTTCCGGGAAAGCAAATTGAGCAGGCGGTGGCGACCATCTTGAAGCCCGCCCCGGGCGCCCAACGTAAGCTTCCAAATTTCTTGACCCTGCTCCCTTGACGGCACGCAACGCCGCGGTTATGTAAATGTTATATACATTGACATGGCGGATCAACCCGGAGGTGGATGGACGATGTACCACGTGGTGGCACGCATAGACGACATCGGCAGGCCGGCGTGGATCGCCCTGATGGTGATCGGCTTCGTCGTGTTCTGGCCGATCGGGCTGGCGATCCTGGCTTATCTCTTATGGAGTGGACGGATGGGATGTGGACGGCACTACGGCGACATGCAGCAGTGGCGCGAGCGGGCGGGCGAGCGCTGGGAGCGCCGGCGCGAGCGCTGGGAGCGACGCATGCAACACTGGAGAGGCCATCAGGGTCATGGGTTGCACCCGAGCGGCAACTACGCCTTCGACGAATATCGCGAGGAGGCCCTTCGCCGCCTGGAGGAAGAGGCAACGGAGTTCCGCGCGTTCCTCGAGCGGCTGCGCGCGGCCAAGGACCGCGCCGAGTTCGACGAGTTCATGCGGGATCGGCGCGACCGTTCGGCCGGCGGCCCGGGCGACGCCCCGCGCGGGCCGGAGTCGCAGCCGCAGGGCTGACCCGAGCGACCCGAGCACTCGAGGGTCGGCTCTTCGAGCCGGCCCTTTGCTATTGCGCCTGGGTCGGCACCCTGCGCCGGGCGAGACGCTCGGGCACCGCCGGCGCATCCGCGTCGGCCAGGCTCGACAGGTTCACCGCCTCGCCCTTGAACTCCTGCGCCCACAGCATCTGGGCTGCCTGCAGGCCCGGCCGCAGCCGCATCGGCGGCGCCGCGGCCGTGCCCTGGTCGAGCAGCTCGAGCGTTTTCGCAAGATCGGGGTGCACCATGCGAGCGAGCGCCGGGTCGTCGGCGGAAGCGGTGGCGGTCAGGAACGGCGCGATCGGAAACGGCCGGTAGGACAGCTCCTCGGGATGCTCCTCGTCGAAGGCCGGCGCCGGCACGAACGAGGTTTGCCAACCGCGCGGGCCGAGCCGGCCCAGGCGATCGGCCGGCGTCGCCGGAGCGCCGAGGTCGGCGGCAGCCAGTCGCATCCCGCCCTTGCGCACGACGTTGTCCGGGGCCGCACCTGGGCGCACGGCCGGCGCCGGCGGAGCCACGAGCCGTGGCGGCTCGGCGGCGAGCTGCGCCAGCCTGGCGCGCTCGCGGTCGGTTGGCAGCGTGCCGCTCGGCAGCAGGCGCTCGACCAGCTGCGGCGCCGACAACAGCTGCGGCAGCGACGGCGTCAGGGAGGCAACCTGCATCGGCGCCTTGGGCCTGGCGCGCTGCTCGTGGAACTCGGCGATCTGCGCCGCCAGCTCCGCGCCGCCGGCGCGGGCCTTGCGCACATCGTCCTTGGTGATCGGCTCGCCGTCGGCGGGCAGGTGCTCGCTGCGTCCGTTCGGAAACAGCAGGGCCAGCTCGGTGCGGGGCAGGCGCGGCCAGGCGCGCACGCGATCGGTGTCGAGATGCACGAAGGGCGTGGCCGAGGTCGGATAGTAGCCGACCCCGCCGCGCTCGCGAATGACAGCGGAGTAGCGCAGCTTCTTCGCCGGCACGTCGGGAAAGTGCACGTCGGCCGCCTTGCCCAGGATGTGGCGGCTCTCGCTCGCCTGCCCGCCGACCGTCCGGCGCAGCATGTTGTTGGTGTCGCGCGAGCGGTAGCCCGAGATGATATGCACCGGCTCGGCCGAGCCGAGCTCGGTGTGGATTTCCCAGATCAGGTCGACCAGGTCGGGGTCCATCTCCGTCTTTTGGTCCCTGCGCCAGTCGCGCATGATCCAGTCGATGTCTTCCATCGCCTTGGGGATGCGCTTGCCGCCCTTCATGTACTGGACGGTCAGCGTCTCTTTGGTGTGGATGTTGTAGAGGGAGATGATGCGGTCGCGCGTGCTGTCGGCCGCGATCACCGCCGGCCCTGCGAACAGGGCGAGACAGGCGGCAGCCGCGCAACCGGCAAATCGGCGAAGCGTTCGCAAAACGCGTGTCCCCTCGAGTCGGGCCGGCGGCGAACGTGCCCGTGTTCGCGCCGGCGTCCCTCAGTGCCTTCGGCGTGGCCTCCAGGCTGCCACCAACCCGTTAATAATGCCGAAGAATCTCAACAGAGCCGGATAGTGAGGCAAGATCGGGGCGGAGCGGCAGATCGCTCCAGAGGTCATGCCGGGACTTGTTCACGGCATCCAGCCGGCAGCGCGCGCCGACCACGCGGAGGGCTGGATCCCGGCGACAAGCGCCGGGATGACAGGCTTGCTAGTTGTCGAACACGCGGTTGATCCAGTCCTTCTTGGAGGCGCCGCCGGTCTTCGTATCGGCCAGCCGGCCGACCACGTCGGGACGCGGCGGCTCGCTCCGCGCGATCAGGTGCGCCTTGCCCTCCATGCCGAGCGCGATGCGCGTCTCGTGGCCGTAGATGTCGGGAAACGACTTTAGCTTGCCGTCGTCGTCCACCCAGGCCGTGAAGTAGGTCATGTGCACGGGGAACTTCTGCGTCAGGTTGACGTGGTTGTTCTGCGGCCCGCTGGTGATGGCGGACGCCACGCGCGACGCCGGCCAGCCCTTGTCCTCCGCCAGCAGGATCTCGGCCAGGCGCTGCGGCTCGCGGATGCGCATGCAGCCGTGGCTGAAGGTGCGCACGCTGGCATTGAACAAATTCTTGGTCGGCGTATCGTGCATGTAGACGTCGTGCTTGTTGGGGAAGCGGAACTTCACCACGCCCAGCACGTTGCCGCCACCCGGCGGCTGGTAGACGTGGAAGTTGCGGATGTCGGTGGTGGCCCAGTCGATCGAGGCGGGATCGACGTCGCGGCCGCCGCGCTGGATGCGCAGGTTGTGCCGCTCCAGGACGCGGGAGCTGCCGCGCGCCAGGCTCGGCAGGATCTCGTTGCGCTTGATCGAGTCAGGGACCCCCCAGAAGGGATGGAAGATGACCTGCTCGATCTCGTCGGAGAACACCGGCGTCTGCGTGTCGGCCTTGCCGACGATGGCCCGCTCGGTGTGGATCACGCGATCGCCCTTGACGATCCGGACCGTGAACTCGGGGATGTTGACCCAGACGTAGAGCTCGCCGAGCCTCTCGGGCATCCAGCGCCACTGCTCCATGTTGACCAGCAGCTTGCGCAGATTGGGCGGCTCCGTGGCACCCGTTGCCTTTTGCTTGCCGGGTGTGGCCTTGGCCGCAGCGGGCGCGGCAGCCGCGGCCTGCGGCGCCGGCTGGCCGCTCCTGAGCGCCAGATACTTCTGCCGCAGCAGCTCGAACTGCGGGTGCTTGGGATGCAGGCCGCGCAGATAAGCGGCGGGCGTGCTCGATGCCGCCGCCTCGTCGATCACGCGGGCGGGCTCCAGCAGCGACAGCTTGCGGTCGAGATTGCGGCTGAGCGAGGTGGGCTCGGCGCGGCCGCCGCGCGCGTGCCGGGCATACTTGAGGACGGCGAGGCTGATCGCCACGTCGGCCTCGATGCGCTGGTCCAGCGTCAGCTCGGGCGCGCCCGATGGCGACAGCGCCGGCAGCGTGAAGGCTGCCGCATCGAGACCCCAGTCGCCGGCCCGGCCGATCTCGGCGACGATGGCTGCCGCAGACGGCGTGAGCCCAGTGGACGTCACCCACAAGGGCTCGCTGCGGCGCGCCTCGTAGATCTTGGCGAGCGCGGCGCGATCCTCGCGGTCGGCGGCCGAAAGCTTGCCCTCTCCGGATGCCAGCTTTACGGCGAACTCGGGGGAGAGCGCAGGAAACTGAACGGCTTCCGTCGCGGCGGGAGCTGCAACCGGCGCGTTGTCCGCCTGCCGCTCCTGCGCCGACGCCGGCCCCCCGGCCAGCATCAGGATGGCGGCGGGGACCAGTAAGCGGCTGCGCGGCATGCCTTTCCTCCTCGGGTTCAGAGGCAAGCTATCTGAGCCGCGCAGTCATGGCGAGGGTCGATGCTGTCACGCGGGCACGACGGCAATATTTGCCCGGCTGCGTGGCGAAATGGCGTCGCGGCGCTCGAGGGCGCCACGACGTGGACGGAGAGCCGTCAGCTCACCCGCTCTTCCAGGCCGAACTCGCGCATCTTGCGGTAGAGCGTCGAGCGGCCGATGCCGAGGCGCTTGGCCACCTCCGTCATGTGCCCGCGGTAGCGCCCGAGCGCCAGGCGGATCATGTCGGCCTCCATGGACTCGAGCGAGCGGATCTCGCCAGCGTCGGTGATGACCGGGATGCCGAGCGCACCCTTGGTTCCGGGTGCGCCGATCTCGATAGTGTGAGGCACGGTGTCCTCGGCGCCGATCATGGCCGGCCCCGTGATCACAGGCCGCCTGTCGATCTGTGCCGGTGCCGCCGGGATGGCCGCGCGGAAGCCCTCCACGTGGGCGGCGATTTGCGGAAACTCGGCCACCGTGAGCTGCGGCCCGTCGGCCAGCACCACCGCGCGGAACAAGGCGTTCTCGAGCTGGCGCACGTTGCCGGGCCACGAGTAGGAGATCAGCAGCTCCAGCGCCTCCTTGCCTATGGCGTTGATGCGGCGGCCCTCCTCGGCGGCGAAGCGCGCCAGGAAGTGCAGTGCCAGCTCGGGCACGTCCTCCAGGCGGTCGCGCAGCGGCGGCACCCAGATCGGGAACACGTTGAGGCGGTAGTAGAGGTCCTCGCGGAACTTGCCATCCTTGACCAGCTGGATCATGTCGCGGTTGGTGGCCGAGACCAGCCGGAAATCGACCTTGACCGGCTTCTTGCCGCCGACGGGATCGATCTCGCCTTCCTGCAGCGCGCGCAGCAGCTTGACCTGGGCGTCGAGCGGCAGCTCGCCCACCTCGTCGAGGAACAGGGTGCCGCCGTCGGCCTCCTGGAACTTGCCGGCCCGCCTCTCGACCGCGCCGGTGAAGGAGCCCTTCTCGTGGCCGAACAGGATGCTCTCGACCAGGTTCTCGGGGATGGCGCCGCAGTTGACGGTGACGAAGGGCTTGCTCTTGCGCTCGCTCTCGCCCTGGATGGCGCGCGCGATCAGCTCCTTGCCGACGCCGCTCTCGCCCTCGATCAGGACCGGGATGTTGGAGGCGGCGGCACGGCGCCCGAGGGCGATCACGCGCTGCATGGCCTGGCCGCCGATGATGAGGTCGCCGAAGCCGAGCGTACCCTCCGCCTTCTTCTTGATGCGGCTGATCTCGCCCTGCAGCGCCTCGATCTTGAGCGCGCTGTTGATCGACACCTCGAGCCGCTCCGGCGAGGTCGGCTTGACGACGAAGTCGACGGCGCCGTTGCGCATCGCCATGATGGCGGATTCGATGGAGCCGTGCGCCGTCTGCACGATGATGGGCGGGGTGCCAGGCTTGGGCGCGATGCGCTTCAGCACCTCCATGCCGCCGAGCCCGGGCATGACGAGGTCGAGCAGGACGAGCGCCACGGCACCGCGATCGGGACCCTCGAGGATCTGGATCGCCTGCTCGCCGCCCTGGGCGGTCTTGGTCTCGTAGCCGAGACGCTTGATGGCTTCTTCGAGGATGCGGCGCTGGACTGGATCGTCGTCGACGATCAGGACGAGCTTGGGCATGTGGGGGGAACTCAACTCAACTTGTTACTGACGCAGGACCAGGGCCGCCACGGCGACCCAGGATCGGACAGACGGCCACGCTTGACTTACGAGCCAAGTGGAGAGTGCCCGATCTGAGTAAACGCATCGTTTCACTTCGGCCTGCCTTGGCGCTTTTTTGCAGCCCTGTGGGTCGGCGGCCATACGCGCTGCCCGCGCGCGCTGCTATGCGTCGGCTTGCACAACGGGGTGGCCGACCGCACATTCAGCCATCACCCGTGTCAGCCAAGGGGGATTGCGACATGGACCACACAAGCCCGGCCACGCGGGCCACTCCGGGCGAGAGGGGGCCGGCAACGGCCGCGGCCTCCGATCTCGGCCGCATGCCCGTGTGGGACCTGTCCGACCTCTATCCCGGCATCAAATCCGCCGCCGTGGAGGCCGACCTCGCCAAGGCCGCCGCCGACGCGCAGCGCATGCAGCAGCGCTACCAGGGCAAGCTGGCCGGGCTGGCGGGCGACGGGGCGGCGCTGGCCGAGGCGATCAAGGCCTACGAGGGCCTGAGCGACCTCATCGGTAAGCTCGGCGCCTACGCGGGCCTGCTCTACGCGGCCGACACGTCCGATCCCGAGAAGGCAAAATTCTACGGCGACATCCAGGAGAAGATCACGGCCATCACCACCGACCTGATCTTCTTCGAGCTCGAGCTCAACAAGATCGAGGCGGCCGAGCTGGCGCAAGCGCTCCAGGTGCCCGCGCTGGCGCGCTACCGCCCCTGGATCGAGGACCTGCGCAAGGAGAAGCCCTACCAGCTCGACGAGCAGCTCGAGCGCCTGTTCCACGAGAAGGCCATCACCTCGCGCGGGTCGTGGAACCGGCTCTTCAGCGAGACCATGACGGCGCTGCGCTATGCGGTCGAGGGGGAGAAGGAGCCGACCGCGCTGGAGCCGACGCTCAACCTCCTGATGCACCCCGACGAGGGGCGGCGGCGGGCGGCGGCAGAGGCGCTGGCCCGGGTGTTCAAGGACAACATCCGCCTGTTCGCGCTGATCACCAACACGCTGGCCAAGGACAAGGAGATTTCCGACCGCTGGCGCGGCTTCAAGGACGTGGCCGACAGCCGCCATCTCGCCAACCGCGTCGAGCCGGAGGTGGTGGACGCCATGGTCGACGCGGTGCGGGCAGCCTATCCGACCACGGCGCACCGCTACTACGCCATGAAGGCCAGGTGGCTCGGCAAGCCCAAGCTCGCCTACTGGGACCGCAACGCGCCGCTGCCGGAGCGGCCGGAACGTGTCATCCCCTGGACCGACGCCGAGGCGATCGTGCTATCGGCCTACGCGGGGTTCGCGCCGCAGATGGCCGGCATCGCCAAGCGTTTCTTCGACGGCGCCTGGATCGACGCGCCGGTGCGAGAAGGCAAATCGCCCGGCGCCTTCTCGCATCCGACCGTGCCGTCGGCGCATCCCTACATTTTGCTCAACTACCAGGGCAAGCCGCGCGATGTGATGACGCTGGCGCACGAACTCGGCCACGGCGTGCATCAGGTTCTGGCGGCACCGCAAGGGGCGCTGCTGGCGCAGACGCCGCTGACCTTGGCCGAGACGGCCTCCGTGTTCGGCGAGATGCTGACCTTCCGGGCGCTGCTCGACGCGGCCAAGGATGCGCGCGAGCGCAAGGCGCTGCTCGCCCAGAAGGTCGAGGACATGATCAACACGGTCGTGCGCCAGATCGCCTTCTATTGCTTCGAGCGCAAGGTGCACGAGGAGCGCAAGGCCGGCGAGCTGACGGCGGAGCGCCTCGGCCGGATCTGGCTCGAGGTGCAGGCCGCAAGCCTCGGCCCCGCCATCGCGCTCGAAGAAGGCTACGAGACCTACTGGGCCTACATCCCCCACTTCGTGCATTCGCCCTTCTACGTCTATGCCTACGCCTTCGGCGACTGCCTGGTGAACTCGCTCTACAGCCTCTACCAGGAGGCGCACCCGGGCTTCGTGGCGAAGTACTTCGAGATGCTCGAGGCGGGCGGCTCCAAACACCATTCCGAGTTGTTGGCCCCCTTCGGCCTCGATGCCACACGGCGCGAATTCTGGCACAAGGGGCTCACGGTCATCGAGGCGATGATCGACGAGCTCGAAGCCATGGACCTGGCTGGATAGGCGGGGGGCGGGCGCCGGTACAAGATTGCGTATGAACGGGGTTCAATAGCCGCCATACTTCCCAGCCCGCCCCACCTCCAGAGGCCGCCGCGCATCGCAACCCGAGCCTTGCTAAGCGAGTTGGCGGGCGGGGCTTTCAAGTCGGTCGGGCGGGGTGTATAAGCCGCGCCCATTTACTGCTGCGCAGCATCGCCGACATCCAAGACAAGAAAAATCAGCCCCATGGCACAGACAGCCGCCGCGGCCCACGGCGCCGACAGCGAGCACAGCGACAAGCAGTTCTGGGCGCTGGCGCTGGGATCGATCGGTGTCGTCTACGGCGACATTGGCACGAGCCCTCTCTACGCCCTGCGCGAGGCCGTCACCGCCGCCCAGCAACAAGGCGCCTCGGGACCCGATGCCGTGCTCGGCATCCTGTCGCTGATGGTGTGGACCCTGCTGCTGATCGTCACGCTCAAGTACGTGCTGGTGCTGCTCTACGCCGACAACAAGGGCGAGGGCGGCACCTTCGCGCTGATGGCGCTCGGCCAGTCGGTGGCCAAGCGCAGCGCCCCGCTGATCCTGGTGCTGGGCGTTGTCGGCGCTGCCTTCTTCTATGGCGATGCCGTGATCACGCCGGCCATCTCGGTGCTGTCGGCCGTCGAAGGCCTCAAGCTGGTGGCGCCCGCCATGAAGGACGCGGTGCTGCCGGTCACGGTCGTGATCCTGGTGGGGCTGTTTGCCGTGCAATCGCGCGGCACCGCCAAGGTGGCGCAGTTCTTCGGGCCGATCACGCTGGTGTGGTTCGTTGCGCTCGCCATCGGCGGCATGATCCACCTCATCGACGACCCGCGCGTGTTCCTGGCGCTCAACCCCCTCCTCGGCATCCGGTTCGTCTTCTCGCACGGCGTCGTCGGGCTCGCCGTCATGGGCCTCGTTTTCCTGGTCGCCACCGGTGCCGAGGCGCTCTACGCCGATCTCGGCCATTTCGGCCGCCGGCCGATCCAGATGGCCTGGCTCTTCATCGTGCAGCCCGCCCTGATCATCAACTATTTCGGCCAGGGGGCGCTGCTGCTCGCCCATCCCGAGGCGATCGAGAACCCCTTCTACCGGCTCTATCCCGGCTGGGCCCTGATCCCGATGGTGGTGCTCGCCACGGCCGCCACCGTCATCGCCAGCCAGGCGGTGATCACGGGCGCCTTCTCCTTCACGCGCCAGGCGATCCAGCTCGGGTTGCTGCCGCGCCTCGAGATCCGCCATACCTCCGAGAGCGTCGCCGGCCAGATCTATCTGCCGCGCGTCAACCAGATCCTGTTCGTCGGCGTGCTGGTGGTGACCTTGACGTTCCGCAGCTCGAGCGATCTGGCGGCGGCCTACGGCCTCTCCGTCACGGCCACCATGGCGATCGACAGCACCATGGCCTTCTTCGTGGTGTGGCGCTGCTGGCGCTGGCCCGTCTGGAAGGCCGCCGTGCTGATGGTGCCGCTGCTGATGATCGAGCAGGCGTTTCTCGCCGCCAACGTGATGAAGATCCCCGAGGGTGGCTGGTTTCCCCTCCTGGTCGCGGCCACGATCAGCCTCCTGGTGCTCACCTGGGTGCGCGGCTCGGCGAGCCTGGCGCGGGCCACGCGCAAGAGCGAGGCCGAGCTCGAATGGCTGGTGCGCAAGCTCGACGCCAAGCCGCCGCATCGCGTACCCGGCACCGCTGTGTTCCTGACTGGGGACCCTACGACGGCGCCCACCTCCCTGATGCACAACCTGAAGCACAATCGCGTGCTGCACGAGCGCAATATCATCCTGACGATCAAGACCGAGGACACCCCGCGCGTGCCGCGCCATGAGCGCGTCGAGATCGAGCGCGTCGCCGACACCTTCATCCGCGTGATCGCGCACTACGGCTTCATGGAGACGCCGAGCGTGCCGAAGATCTTGGAGCAGTGCCGGCGCAAGGACCTCAACATCGACATCTCGGCCACCTCCTTCTTCCTGTCCCGACGCTCGCTCAAGACCACCATGAAGTCGGAGATGCCGCGCTGGCAGGAGCGGCTGTTCATCTGGCTGGCGGGGCGTGCCGAGGACGCGACCGAGTATTTCCGCATCCCGAGCGACCGCGTGGTCGAGGTCGGCACCCAGGTGATGGTGTAGCAGGTTCGGCCCTGGCCGCTCGTCATCCCGTGCAGGCGTAGGGCGGCAAGCCCTGCGCCGACGGCACGGGACCCATGCACCACTCCGCAGCCTCTTCTGTCGGTTGTCGAGACGCGACGCATCCGCGCGGAGCGTCGAGCAATCACCAATCGCCACCGCTTCGTCTTGCCTCGCCTCACGCAGGACCAGGTACTCCGGTGGATCGGGTCCCGGCCTATTCCCGTTCGCGCTCGCGCGAACGGCGCCGGGATGACGGCGCCGCACGGTCGAGCGCCCGCACCGCCTCCAGCAGCGCCCGCACGCCGAGGTCGGCGTCGGCCACGGTGATCGCTTCGGCGGGGTTGTGGCTGATGCCGTCCTTGCAGCGCAGGAAGAGCATGCCGGACGGGCACAGCTTGGCCATGACGCCTGCGTCGTGGCCGGCGCCGGAGGGCAGCCGCAGCGGCTTCTGCCCGCAAGCGGCGATGGCCTCGCAGACCGCGTCGATCACGCCGGCGTCAAGGGCGGTCGCAGGGTTTTCCTGAAAGGTATCGATGCCGACGCCAACGCCGCGCCGCTCGGCGATCTGGCGCAGGGCGGCGATCAGTTCTGCATGGGCGCGGCGGCGGACCGCGTCGGAGGGGCTGCGCATGTCGATGGTGAACTCGACGCGGCCCGGGATCACGTTCTGCGCGCCGGGGAGAACTTTGAGGCGGCCGACGGTGGCGACCAGGTCGCGCTCGGCGGTGGCGACGCGCTCGATGGCGAGCACCATCTCGCTGGCGGCGGCGAGGCCATCGCGGCGCGAGCCCATGGGCACGGTGCCGGCGTGGCCCGCGAAACCCGAAACCGTGACGATCGAGCGCACGGACCCGTTGATGGCCGTGACGGCGCCGAGCGCCAGGCCCTTGTCCTCGAGCGCCGGGCCCTGCTCGATGTGCAGCTCGAGGTAGGCGGCAATCTCTCTTTTCTTGCGCGCGCAGTCGCGGAACGCACCCGCATCGCCGCCGGCGGCCGCCAGCGCCTCGCGCACGCTGACGCCCGCGGCATCCTTGGCCTCGAGCAGCCTGGGCCTCGCGGCGCCGACCAGCGCCGAGGAGGTGAGGATGTTGGTGGGGAAGCGCGAGCCTTCCTCCTCGCCGAAGGCCGCGACCTCGACGGCGTGGTCGAGCCGTTCGCCCGTGCGGTCGAGCTCCGCCACCACGGCGATGGCGGCCAGCACGCCCAGCGCGCCATCGTACTTGCCGGCGTCGACTACGGTGTCGAGGTGGGAGCCGATCATGATCGCCGGCCGGCCCGGACGCCTGCCCTCGTAGCGGCCGTAGACGCTCAGCAGCGGGTCGGTGCGCACGCTCATGCCGGCCTGCGCCATCCAGGCCTCGACCTGACGCACGGCGTCCACGTGGGCGGGGCTCAGATAGCGGCGCGTAAGCTCGCCCGGCACCTCCGTGAAGCGGGCCAAGGCATCGAGCCGCGCCATCAATGCCGGGCCGAACATGAGGGCAGCGCCCTTGCCGGAGCCGCGCCGGCTCTGTGGAACTGTTCCCTGCTTTCGCTTCATGCTGGGGATCGCGATGCTGTGATGAAAAGAGATTGGATTATCTTGTCATACCGGGGCTTGCTTCCGGTATCCAGCCGTCCGTGCGGGCGGGCGTGCAAGCTGCATCGGGCCGAAGTTCAGGGCTCGCGGTGGCGGGCGGCCTGTGCAACATCTAGGGGCGAAGAAGCGGGTGATCCTCGTGGCGCTGCTCCCGACCGAACTTGCCTCCCTCAATGCGACGGATCGCGACCGCTTCGTCGCCGTCCTCGGCCGCATCTTCGAGCACGCGCCCTGGGTGGCCGAGCGCGCCTGCGCGGCACGCCCGTTCGCCACGGTCGCCGATCTGCACACCGCCATGCTGGAGGTTGTCGCCGCCGCCGGGGAGGCCGACCAGCTCGCCCTCATCCGCGGGCACCCGGAGCTCGCCGGCAGGATCGCGCGCGCCGGGGCCATGACGGTCGAGTCGCGCCGCGAGCAGGGCGGCCTCGGGCTCGACCGCCTGAGTGCGACCGAGTTTGCCCGCTTCGAGCGGCTCAATGCCGCCTATCGTCAGCACTTCGGCTTCCCCTTCATCGTCTGCGTGCGCCGCCACACGCGCGATTCGATCCTCGATCAGCTCGAGCGCCGGCTCGCCAACAGCCCCGAGGCGGAGCGCGCCGCGGCGCTTGCCGAGATCGCCCACATCGCCCGGCTGCGCCTGGTCGAGGCCGTCGATGGCCCGGGCAAGCCCAAGATCGATGGCCGCCTCTCCACCCATGTGCTCGATACGGTCCTGGGCTTGCCGGCGGTGGGCGTGAAGATCGTGCTGACCGAGCGTGGGGCGAGCGCCGAAGGCGTGCTCGCCCAAACCGTCACCAACGCCGACGGCCGCACCGACGCTCCACTTCTCGGCGGGGCACCATTGCGCATCGGCTGCTACGAGATCGCCTTCCACATCGGCGCCTACTTCGCCGCCAAAGGCCCGGCTGCCGCGCGCCCGCCGTTCCTCGACGTGGTGCCGGTCCGCTTCGCCATCGCCGAGCCCGAGGGGCACTACCACGTGCCGCTGCTGGCCTCGCCCTGGAGCTATTCCACCTACCGCGGGAGCTGAGAGACGATCGCATGAGCAAGCTCGACACCATCATCCGCGGCGGCCAGGTGGCGACCGCCAGCGACGTGGTCGCCTGCGATGTCGGCATCAGCGCCGGCAAGATCGTGGCGCTCGGCGAGGACTTGGGAGCGGCCGAGGAGATCATCGACGCGCGGGCTAAGCTGGTGCTGCCCGGCGGCATCGACAGCCACGTGCATTTGGCGCAGCCGAGCGGCCCCGGCGTCGTCATGGCCGACGACTTCGAGAGCGGCACGCGCGCGGCGGCTTTCGGCGGCAACACCCTGGTCATGCCGTTCTGCATGCAGCGCAAGGGCGAGAGCCTGCGCCAGGCGGTGAAGGACTACCACGCCAAGGCCGAGGGCAAATGCCACGTCGACGTGAGCTTCCATCTCGTCATCTCCGACCCGACGCCGAACGTGCTGGGCCAGGAGCTCCCCGCCCTGGTCGGCGACGGCTACACCTCCTTCAAGGTGTTCATGACCTATCAGGACCTGGCGCTCAGCGACATCCAGCTCCTCGAAGTGTTCTCGACTGCGCGCGCGACCGGCGCGCTCGTCATGGTGCATGCCGAGAACTACGACGCCATCCGCTTCCTCACCGAGCAGCTCGAGCGCGCCGGCAATATCGCGCCGAAGTTCCACGCCACCTCGCGGCCGATCCCCGTCGAGCGCGAAGCCACCCATCGCGCCATCAGCCTGGCCCAGCTGGTCGACGTGCCGATCATGATCGTGCACGTGTCGAACGGGGAATCGATGGAGCAGATCCGCTGGGCGCAGCAGCGCGGCCTCAAGGTGTTCGGCGAAACCTGCCCGCAGTACCTGATGCTGACTGAGAAAGACCTCGACGGCCTCAACATGGAGGGCGCCAAGTACGTGTGCAGCCCGCCCCCGCGCGACGCGGCGAGCCAGCAGGCCTGCTGGCTCGGGCTCGAGACCGGCGTGTTCCAGGTCTACTCCTCCGACCATTGCCCGTTCCGCTACGACGATCCCGCCGGCAAGCTCACGCCGAGAGGCCGCACCAGCTTCCGCTGGGTGCCGAACGGCATCCCCGGCGTGGAGACGCGGCTGCCGATCCTGTTCTCGGAGGGCGTGGTGAAAGGGCGCATCACCCTCAACCAGTTCGTGGCGCTCACCGCCACCAACCACGCCAAGATGTATGGCCTCTATCCGCGCAAGGGCACGATCGCCGTCGGCGCCGACGCCGACATCGCCATCTGGGACCCCGAGCGCCGCGAGACCATCCGCCAGGAGATCCTGCACCATGGCTCCGACTACACGCCCTACGAGGGCTTGGAGGTGACGGGCTGGCCCGTCACCGTCCTGGTGCGCGGCCAGACCATCGTGCGCAACAGCGTCCTCATCGGCAATTCGCGCGCGGGCCAGCACGTCGCCCGCGAGCGCTCGCCCTACGCCGTGCCAGCTGGCGCCGACCAGGCCGCCGCAGCCGGGAAGGAGCCGTCGTGACGCCCCATCTCGACGCCGACCGCCGCCGCCAGCACAAGGTGCGCAACCAGCTGCAGTCGGCGCTGCTGGTCGGCGGGCTCGGCTTGCTCACGGCCTTCTGCGCCTGGCTGTTGTGGTCGTGGGCGGGGGTGTTCGTCAGCCTCGCCTGGATCGGCCTCATCTACGTGTTGGCGCCGCGGCTGCCGCCCGAGATGATCCTGCGCATGTACCGCGCGCGCCCGCTCGCTCCGGGCAACGGCGGCCAGATCGCCCACATCGTCGAGGTGCTGAGCCGGCGTGCCGAGCTGCCGGCGGCGCCGCCCGTCTACATCATCCCCAGCATGACCCTCAACGCCTTCGCCGCCGGCACGCCCGACAAGGCCGTGATCGGCATCACCGAGGGGCTCTTGCGCAAGCTGTCGCTGCGCGAGCTCGCCGGCGTGCTGGCGCACGAGCTCAGCCACGTGCGCAACAACGATCTCGCCGTCATGAGCCTCGCCGACGTCATGACGCGCTTCACGCAGGTGCTGTCCTACCTTGCCGTCTTCCTGGCGATCTTCAACTTGCCGGCCATGCTGCTCGGCGACTCCGATGTCTCGCTGCTCGGCTTGCTGCTGCTCTACCTTGCGCCCACCATCGGCAGCCTGCTGCAGCTCGGGCTGTCGCGCACGCGCGAGTACGACGCCGACCTGGAGGGCGCCATGCTGACCGGCGACCCGCGCGGGCTGGCCGCCGCGCTCGACAAGCTCGAGCGCTATCAGGGGCGGTTCTGGGAGGACTTGATGCTCCCCGTGCCGGGGCGCCGCATTCCGCAGCCCTCCCTGCTGCGCTCGCACCCGCCGACGGTCGATCGCGTCGCCCGCCTCTTGGCGCTGGAGCACAAGGAGCTGCTGCCGCCCATCGAGGTGGTGGAGGAGCCGATGGTGTCGATGGTCGGCTTCGGCCCCGGCACCATGCGCCCGCGCTACCGCTTCCCCGGCGTCTGGTTCTAGGCGGCAGCCGCCAGCGCATTGCGCGAGCAAGCCGAGAACGGCGCCATGTTGGTCTGCGCCAATTCCCGGAGGCCGATGCTTCAGCGAAGGACCATCCGGGATCTTCCCCGTTGTGATTGAAACCACCCGCTCGCAGAGTTTGCGCCGAAGCGGTTGCGTCCTCGCCGCGCCTTGGCGCTGCGAGGTAGATGCAGTCGAGGGGCGCGGGAGCAGTGGCTGCCGCATGCTTGAGAGTTTGAAGGCGGCTGCCACCGCCCCCGCGCAGGATTTTTGGCCTATTCGCCGCCTTTTACCTCGCTGGGGACCTGGG
>Ga0247727_10001361_pt1 | contig 58585 bp, 44 predicted proteins | sample WisWelCaveWW1625_FD_202498 | JGI IMG/M metagenome (GOLD analysis project Ga0247727, IMG submission 202498) | Biofilm microbial communities from Wishing Well Cave, Virginia, United States - WW16-25 | ecosystem: Environmental > Aquatic > Deep subsurface > Groundwater > Cave microbial mat | place... | reverse complement strand
CAACGATACCCATAAATTCGAATCGCGCTACCTGGATAATCTTATCGGGCCCTATCCACAATGTCGCGACCTCTATCATGAACGCTCGCCCATTCATTTCACGAATCGACTTGCCTGTCCAATAATTTTTTTCCAAGGCGTAGAGGACAAGGTTGTACCGCCCAATCAAGCGGAAAAATGTTGTCTGCTGTTCGCGAGAAGAAACTGCCGGTTGCATATCTTCCATTTGAAGGCGAGCAGCACGGTTTCCGAAAAGCCGAAAACATCCAACGCGCACTTGAAGCCGAGCTTTTCTTCTATTCAAAAATCTTCAGGTTTAAAATAGGTGAGAACATAACTCCAGTGAAAATTGAAAACGTTACAGAATTTTGAGCAACTCGCACATCCGGAGGATGAATGAGAACATCAAAACAAGTTCGGGTAGGTATCATTGGCGCCGGTCGCATTGGCAAGCTCCACGCAGAAAACCTGGCCTTCTCCGTACGAAACGCGACGCCGGTTGCCATCACCGATATTATCCGCGCGGCTGCTGAGGAAACCGCTGTGCGCTGTAACATTCCGGTTGCAGACGATTACCAAATCATCTTCCGAAATCCTGAAATCGACGCAATAGTCATTTGTTCATCAACCGACACGCACGCGCAGCTCGTCGAGCAAGCCGCCGCAGCCGGCAAGCACATTTTTTGCGAAAAGCCCATCGATCTCGATCTCGCAAAAATCAAGCGTGCGCTGCGGGCCGCTGAGAAAGCCGGCGTGAAATTTCAGGTGGGATTCAACCGCCGCTTCGATTCCAATTTCCGGCGCATCAAGGAATTGATTGTCTCCGGCCAAATTGGCGAGCCGCACCTTCTGCGCATCACCAGCCGGGACCCGGCGCCGCCGCCAGTGGAATACATTGCATCATCCGGTGGAATTTTTCTCGATATGACCATCCACGATTTTGACATGGCGCGTTATCTCGTGGCCAGAGAAGTAGAAGAAGTTTACGCCGTCGGCAGCGTTCTAATCGACCCGAAATTTCGTGACGCCGGTGACGTGGACACGGCTGTGACCTTGTTGAAATTCGATAACGGCGCTATCGGCGTCATCGACAACAGTCGCAAGGCCGTATATGGCTACGATCAACGAGTAGAGATATTCGGGTCAACTGGCATGGCGCACGCCCTCAACAAAGCACCCGATACGGTAGCGCTGCTGAATTCTGAAACGGTGCAAACGGCCAAGCCCCTTTACTTCTTTCTCGAAAGATACAAAGATTCCTTCATTGCGGAAATGCAGGCGTTCATCGACAGCATCATCAACGACACCGACCCGCCGGTGACAGGCAACGATGGTTTGATGCCCGTGAAAATTGGATTGGCAGCAAAAAAATCTTTGTTGGAAAACAGGCCGGTAAAATTGAGTGAGATTGGATAACAGAGTTGTCCAAAAAGGGCAGAAACTGTCACTGCGAGGAGCGAAAGCGACGAAGCAGTCCCATGATTTGAGCACAAAATCGTGAGATTGCTTCGCTTCGCTCGCAATGACAACTACCTTTTTGGACAGTCCCCTTCCACTATGCACGCCAAATTTGAAATTCGCTTCATCTGGTTGGCGCTGGCCCTTGCGGTGTTTTCTGGTTTTGCCATTGGCGCCCACGTGGCCTCAGTGATCGGACTCGACCTTCCCCTCGGCAAAGGATTTTACAGCTTTATCCAAGCGCACGGGCACGTGCAGCTTGTGGGCTGGGCAGGGCTGTTTATCATCGGAATCAGCTTGCATTTCATTCCGCGGCTCGCTGGCGTACCACTACAAAATCCGGCACGAATAGATTTGATACTGGTACTGATAAGCACCGGCTTACTCTTGCGCAGCATCGGTCAAACGACTCTCCCCTATCTAACCGGCAGCACCGCCTTCAATCCAATCAGTCTTCTGGTGGTGTTCTCCGGTTTGATTGAAATGGCTGGAATCCTGCTGTATTTAATGACTCTCGTTCAGACTATTCTTAGTGTTGGCAACACCGACGTACGGCCAGCGCTGCAATCGGTGAAACCGTTTTTTCTTATGATGGCGACCGGTTGGTTTCTGTACGCAGTTTTCAATTTCGCTCTTTTACTGCACATGACCTTCACGGAAAACGTGGTAGTGGATCAAAACTGGAACGAGTTCGCCGTCCAGATTTTTTTAAATATGGTGTTGCTGCCGGTAGCGTTTGCCTTTTCCGTGCGAATGTTTCCGCTTTACCTTCGTCTGCCGGCTATTGACTGGCCGGTGAACAAAATAGCCGTTACATATTTAGCCGGGGTTGGATTGCATCTTCTTCCAACGCTGCCGGTAGTACTCAGCTTGCCAACACAAATTCCGTTTTATGTCAGCGGCGCCGGCAAAATTCTGAAGGCGGCGGTCATACTTTGGTTCATTTTGAAATTAGATCTGCTTACGCGACGGCGAGATCCATGGATTGTGCATCGCATTTTGCATCCGGGACTGGAGCGTCGTCCAACTCGTGACGGCCTGCCCGATTATGGCGAATTTGGCCATTTTGAGTGGCTGGTGTACGCGGCGTATATTTGGCTGGTTATAGCGGTAACTTTGGAATTGCTAACCGGTGTCGCAGCGCTCCTGAGCTGGGGCGTGCCCATCAGCAGCGACGCCATTCGTCATGCCTACTTGTTGGGATTCGTCACCAATTTAATTCTGGGGATGGCCGTGCGAATGATACCTGGTTTTATCAAGAAAAAAGCCGTGGCGCATCCGAAGTTGGTTGCCGCCACGTTCTGGCTTGGCAACGCGGCGGCGCTCAGCAGAATTCTACCGCTTCTTCTACCCGCTGACTGGCTGGAGATTTATCCAGTAACGATTGTAATCAGTCTTCGTGCATTTGCCCTGTCAGGAATTTTCGGGATAGCGGCGATCATTTGCCTTGCAATTAATTTGGTTAAAACGGCTAAATAAAATGAGGTGCAAAAATGGGCGTCAGCATTCATTACTCTGGCATTTTGACTTCACCCGATGTCCTCCCATCGCTCATAGAAGAGATGAAGGCTTTGGCAAGTGAAGCGGGTTGGAAGATAACCAAAATTGCACCGGATTGGTTTCGCCTTCCTAATTCCCCTCCCCTCCGCGTACAGGGGCTGCTAGTTTCTCTGTATTCTCGGATGGAACCACTCAATCTGGTTTTCGACGAATCAGGCCGGCTAACAAATTTCCTGCATTTAGTGGCGTTTTCCGATGAGACCGCCACAAAGGAACCAACAAAAATTGTGGTTGTTGATAACGATAATCTCCAAGTGAAGGAAATAGATGAAAACTCGGACCCCCGGCAAGTGGCGCTTTGGAATGCGAGCACCAAAACGCAATTTGCCGGCCCGGCCGCACACATTGCGCTTTGCAAACTCTTACGCTATCTGCAGCCAAAATATTTTCGTCATCTCGAGGTGCGGGACGAAGGCGATTATTGGGAAACTGGCGAGGTCGAGCGGTTGATTGAACGTATGAATATCATCAATTTTGCGACGAATCAGCTTTCGGATTTTCTAGTCTCAAGAACGAAAAAAACCTCATCCGTGGCAATTGATGAACTGCTTGCTGATTTGAAGGAATTTTGCCAACAAATTCAAAAGCAACTTCCTCACAGGCGATTTCATGAATGACTCTTCGCATGGATATGCAACCCCCGTAGGGGGCTGTCCAAAAAGGTACCTGTCATTGCGATCCCGACGCTTCGGGAGAAGCAATCTCATGATTTTGTGCTCAAATCATGAGATTGCTTCGTCGCTAACGCTCCTCGCAATGACAATTTCCTTCCTTTTGGAGAGCCCCCTACAAGAAATCCAGAGCCCTGCTAAAAATCGAAAATCTTCCAAATCGAATCATGCTCTCGACCGTATTTTTTAAACCACTCGCGGTAGGACTTCTGGGGCACAATTCCGACAGGGCCATCGTAAATGCCGCCGCTAATGAGGCCGTCATAAACACGCACGGCAATCACATTCACGCCATCGCGACTTAAGTACTCTTTCGGAATGTAATACGCCCGCAATTCCAGCCACTCATCGCCCTGAATATGAATACGGCCACTGTAGCGATACATTCTGCCCGTACGGCCGATTCGTTCCCCGTTCAAATAAGCTTCGTCCAGATCGTCGATTTTTCCCAACAAGAGTATCAGTTTCTCATTTTCGAGTTGTTTGTTTAAGCGAAATATTTTGCGATACCACGCAAAGCCGTCGTAGCCCTCGAATCCTTGAGTTTCCCACTGCAACGGCACCAGCAACTGGCGCCAGTGGCTGTCATCAAAATTCGTTTCCTTCCAATCCATGTCGTCGCCAGTGTTGAAGCGCCAGAGGCCAGCCAGCGTCACTGCCGGGTGCAGAGCGTTACGTTTCTCAAACAACCCCAGCTGACCTCGCACGATCCCACCGGCAAGTTGTTCGTCATACACTCGCACCGCGATCACATTTTCTCCAGAAAATTTTAAGAAATCTCTTGGCAAAACATACTCACGACTTTGTTGATAGGCGGTGAGATAGTCGGGTGGCATCCCACCGGAGAATCCAACAAAGTGACCGTTTAGAAAAACCTGATCTGTATCATCGATGTAGCCGAGAAGCAGGTAGATAGTCTTATCGGCAAATTCGGGAGACACTGTGAATCGTTTGCGATACCAGGCGAATCCATCGTAGCCGGGGAATCCCTCGTCCTCCCAACTGGATGGAACAAAAGCCTCGTCCCAACCGCTATCATCAAAACCGGGCTCAGTCCATTTCATATTATCACCGATCTCAAATTTCCAGTTTCCTCTTAAATCCACCAATCGATTCCAATCCTGCGCTTGGGTGAGGACGGGGATCAGCAAAGCAAGAAGCAATACTTTGATTCGCATTAGCATTTCATTATCTCATCACAATAAGACATCGGCTCCAAGAATCGTTTTTTCTTTCTTTATAGAAAAACATGCAGGGAACGTGGCGAGTGTTCCCTGCAAACAAGTGATTAGTTTTCATAAGCGAGAATTTTGCTTTGCAGCTCTTCAGCAAGGATGGCGAAGAATTGATCCGCGTCTTTGTAGTCGAGCTTGGCAATCGCTGCCAGCCACTCGCTGTTGTGCAGGAAGTTACCGGCAATTTGCGCTTTGTAGCGAATACGGGGTGACGGACCGTTGACCGCCAGTCGATCTAATTCCGCTGAAAGCTCACTGCAGTCCATCTCGGGATAAAACAACTTGAATTTCACCACATAGAACACCGCCGACTCGACGACGCCGGGATTATCCGAACGCAAACTTTTCAGATAATTCTTTTTGACCAACTCCAACTTCGATTCAAATACACCGTGGGGATAGCTGAGCTTCGCCTTGTCCCGGATAGGATTTGCGGATACTTGCAATTGCGAGCTGCAATTTACCAAAAACAGTCCCACAACCATCAAAACGATTATGAAAGAATTCCGTGCCATGTTAAACCTCCAGTTTTTGGTTCATATTTTCTATCCCAATATACTGGAATGAAATATCATGGATGTCACGGACAAGTTAGAGATTGTAAAAAAATGTCACCGGGATTACGGAATCAGCTTGTAGCCAATCCCGTGAACGGTCAAGATGTGGCGCGGGTGCGCGGGGTCGTCTTCTATTTTTTGCCGCAATTTCAAAATAAAATTATCCACTGTGCGTGTGGTGGGATAATCCTCGTAACCCCAAACCTCCGCCAACAGTTGGTCGCGACTGACGACCTGATTCTGATTCCGCCACAAAAATTTCAGCACCTCAAATTCGCGATGGGTCATGGCAACCGGTTGACGTCTACGGCTCGCTTCATACGTCTTGAAATTAACTTCGAGAAATCCAATCGTTACTTTGAATTCAGAACTCGCAGGCGTATCGTATTTTCTCCTCAAAACCGCTTTGATTCGGGCCAACAGCTCACGCAAGCTGAACGGCTTAGTGATGTAATCATCCGCCCCTAACTCCAGCCCCAATATTTTGTCGATTTCCTCGCCCTTCGCAGTGAGCATCAGGATCGGCGTTTTCACGCCTTTCTCACGCGCTGCCTTGCAGACGTCGAATCCGGACATCAGCGGCAGCATCACGTCGAGGATGACGAGATCGTAAGTCTGCGTCAAAATTTTCTGCAGGCCGTTTTTTCCGTCCTCAGCAAAATCAACTTCGTAACTTTCGAATTCGAGATTGTCTTTCAGGCCCAGCCGCATCTGGGGTTCGTCTTCAACAACGAGAATACGAGCCATTTCAGTTTCTATCCTCTCTATCTTTATTATCCCGTGGAAGCGGAAAGAGCAAGCGAAAACGGCTGCCCTTTCCGAGGAGACTGCTAACCTTAATATCGCCGCCGTGGGCCTGCATGATGTGCTTGACCAAGGTTAGCCCCAGTCCGCTGCCCTTGGTGTTGTGCACCAGTCCGGAGAACACACGATAAAATTTCTCAAAAATTTTTTGATGATGCTCAGCCGCGATACCACTGCCGTGGTCCTCCACGTCGAGGCTAATCATCCTATTATGAACACCCGTGCTTACGGCCAGATATTTTTCCGCGTGAGAATACTTAATAGCGTTGTCCAACAAATTGAGCAGCGCTTCTGAGACTGCTTCCTCATCGGCGTGAATCTTCGGCAGATTTTTCGTAAGTTGCAGCAAAACATCAAAACCATGTTCGTTCAGATGAAACTCGTAATTCTCGAGCACCTTTTTGATCACAGCATTCACATCGACGCTCTGAAACTGAAATTGTTTTTTACCGGCCTCCATCCGCGAAAAATTCAATAGGTTGTTCACAAGGTGCGTCAATCGTTCAGTTTCCTGGCCGATGATGCGATAATATTCTTTCTTCTTGACCTCGGAACGGGCTCTTCCCAACTCCAGCGTTTCTGCAAACATTCGAATCAGCGACAGCGGAGTTTTAAGCTCGTGGGAAACATTTGAAACGAAATCCGATTTCAACCGCGCCAGCTCCACCTCGCGGCGAACGTTGCGATAGACCACCCAGGCGCCAACCAGCAGCAATATATCCAGTAAAACAATCAACAGCAGACTGCGATAAAAGCGGCCACGCGCGAGATTTTCGAAGGTTTCTCCCTGCGCACGGATGCCCAGAAAATGATCGGGGAACAGCCAAACCGTCCTCTTTTGTTTGATCTCGCTGGCTTGAACTAGAGCAGTAGAATAAACCGGTTGAGAGCCAGACTGCTGAAAAATAGCGAGTATAAATTCCTGTCCTGCCACCTCCTGCAACTTCGGGGCTAGCACTTGCTGGATGAAGAAGCCAGTGTCGACGACCAAGCCGACCAATTGACCTCGCTCTCGGCCATTCGAAACAAACATGAGCACCAGCTTTTCAGCCGATTCCCCGGTCGGGCGCGGAAGTGTGAACGACTCGATCTTACGGTAGCCGACGCGTTTCATACGCTGTACTCGGCGAACGACAGCCTCGCTATTCTTTAGTTCTGCCACCAACTCCCCTTGCGTTGGCTCAGTTGTAGGATTGACAAAAGTGAAACGATTCATAGCCGAATCAGAAATAAATACGGCTGAGACGCCACGATTAGCTTCAAGAAACGACAGCAGTACTCCCCTGATGTCGCTACCCGTATTCGGCTGCGACTCAATCAAGGCAACATCAAGTTTGCTGGCCCAGCTGTTGACGTTATCCCAAGCATATTGGTTGACTGAAAACAGAATCGCGTCCATTTGCCGACTGTATATTTCAGCGCTCAATTTTTCGGTAGTCGATAGTGAATTGATTTCGTAGCCTGTGTAGAATAGCGCCGGCAGGAGTATGATGACCAGTAAGATGAAAACGATCTTTTTTAACGGCATAGTCTCTTAATTCAAATTGAGAATAGCCCACACCGGTACGTGATCCGAGGCAAGGTCATGGCGCTCGGTGTACCGCAGTTTGCCATCGATCATTTCAATTCTCGACGACTTGCCGGCAATCGCTACCGTGCGATTAAAAACTCCCATCCCTATAACTTTTGCTTTTAAGTTCAGTGAAACCAGAATTTGATCGTACAAAATGGTTTTGATTTTGACGTCCTTCATGAAATCATGCGGCTGGTCGCGCCATTTGTTATTTTCGGCGCGGGAGCCTTCAATCATCAAATTGAAGGTGTCGCTTCGGGCGATGGTATCGAACAAGTAATTGTAGCCATAAGAACAATAATTTTTGTCTAAAAGGTTTTCGGTGGTGTTGAACAAAAACGTGTCGTCACGACTGTCGATTCCACCGCTGGCGTTGGCGTCGCCGAACTCGAGAATGTTCAATGAACGGTCATCGGGATTGTCGTTAAAATCGCCCATGACCACAACGTTTTGATTCTGCAATTTTGATTTGATGTGGTCCATAATTAATTTCGAGGCTGCGATTCGTTGGAAATCGGTTTCAATTCTTCCGCCATAACGTGATTTGGCGTGGTGAACCAGGAAAACAAAATCATTGCCATGGCCGGAAACATTCACCTGCAACAAATCTCGCCCGCCGGGGAAAGCGTCGTCATGAACCGTGTCCGGGAACACTGCCCGAAAGGAAGTAATTTTAAGCGGAGGGCGTACGGCCAGCCCCAATTCCTGTGTTTCGTCGGGATCATCCAACATGGCGACTTCATAATTTTCTGGGAGAATGTTTCTCAGCCCCGCCGGCGAATTAATCTCCTGAAACCCAATCACATCCGCATTCAATGCCCTCATGACCTCCTGCAAATGCTGCTTTCTTTCCGCGATAATAGTTTCGTCGAGAAAAAAAATGTTGTACGTTGCCACTCTTATTTCTTGCGCAGAGGCGCTTAAAACCGCGATCAACAAAAAACCAGCCCCCAGAAACTTTTGCATTGTCTTTCCTTTCAATTAAGCAGAGGAATCAAATTCTTTTCCACTTTGCGCAGATTTTTATCTACGGCTTTCGCACCAGTGTAAATCTTCTCCAGCAGTTCCCAAAATTTCTGACCATGATTCTTGACGCGCGTGTGCACGAGCTCATGCAACAGCACATAGTCGATCAATGCATCCGGCAGACGCATCAGGTGCAGGCTGAGATTGATGTTGTTACGGGTGGAACAACTCCCCCAGCGCGATCGGTGATTCTTGATCGCGACCCGGTTATAAGAAAATCCGTGTTGCCGCGCTAACAATTTCAGCCGCTGCGGCAAATAGATTCTGGCCTCTTCACGATACGCCAAAATCAGTGCACGCTTAATGGCCGACTGAACCCGCACATTGCGAAGAGAAAGTCGCCGTGGATAGCGCACACGCATAAACCCATCGCTAACATTAATGTGAATCGAATTGACTGCGGCGGCACGGACATCCAATTTGTGAAAACGCGTTTTGATTTCACGGCTACCATCATAAATCAACGCCCGCCGCTCCGATTCACGAACTTTTTGAAGATGCCGATTAATCCAAATTTCATGGTTGTGGACGATCTCCATCGCCTCCGAAATATCCATTCCCAGCGGCACGGCGACAACTACGCCCACAAATGGCTTGATACGAATGTTCACGTGTCGTGCGCGCCGACTGCGTTTGAATAACACCCGACCTACGCCGGGAATTTCCAACGCAATGTTCTTTGACGATTTCATTTTCGGTCTTTTAGGCGATACACCAATTTGAGTCCGGACCACACTTCATCCACTGCGCAGACTTTGATATCGACGAGCCCGTTCTTCAACGCAATCTCCCGAACCACATTCTCATTGAGATCGGTTTTCATTTTGGATGATCCTTTGGGCCAGGAAATCCACAACATGCCATCCAGCGCCAATGCTTTCTTGAAGTCGTCAAAGCGTTTTTCTAATTCACTGCGCTGGGTTGTAAAAAACTGAATGAAGTCTATTGGCGAGTTTGTCTGCTTCAATCTGCGGACTTTCTCTGGCAATGGGCCAAGTACCTCATCATAATTTGCGGGCGGGTTGACGATCAGAATTTTGTAACCCGCTTTAATTCCCAACTTATCGACTAAAGAGCGCTTGGAATAGCCCGCCAACTTTTCCTCACCTGCCATTTTTAGAGGTAAAATGTCGAGCCTGCTCGCCTGGAATCAACCGATTGTCAACAAGAAAATTCGCGAACAGCTTCGCCATCAAACGCGCGCCTTCTTCATTAACATGTCGGCCGTCGTGATAATATTTTTTATCAACAGGAAAAACGCTGGCTAAATCAAACCAATATGCCCCCTGCTGCTCGGCAATTTTTTTGATGATGCCATTCATTTCTTTGTAAGCTGCAATGTATTCGTCGGAAGCTACGCGCGGCTCGTTTGTAAAAAGAGGAGAATATGCGAAGGTCCCGAGCACCGGCTGAATGTTGCGCGCCTGCGCTATCAAAACGATGTTCTCGACATTGCGTTGGTAATAGATCGGTGGATTGGTTTCCAGCATTTTGCTGGCGCTGGCTGATTTAAAAATTCCGCTGGGATAGGTGCCGATATTTTTCTGCTTTTGAAAATTATCTCCGTAAAATGTAGCGGCGTGGCGGTCTATGGTATTGGAAATGTCGGCATGGGGCTGATTGATGCCGGTGCGCACCAGGAAGAAGCGGATAAGTGTACTGTATTCAAAAATACTTGGCATGAAGAGATTTGAGATCACGGGAACGCTGGTTCCGGAGTTGTCGCCGCGATATGCTGTCGGCGGCCACACTAGCCGGGTGTGAATATCATTGATTGCTTCATAAAAAATGATCATATCCGGCTGCAAATCCAGCACGCGCAGCTCAAAGTTGATCAAGCATTCCCAACTTGTCCACCCGGGCACACCGGCGTTTATAACATTGACATTGTCATAACCGTGCTGCAGAATCTCCCGTTCAAGCAGCTCCGGATACGAAAGTTTATAGTCACCCACTCCGGAAGTATAAGTAGTTGAGCCGCCCATACAAACGATGCGAAATTCGCCCGGCGGTTTCGGCATTACGATTTCATCGCCGCGGTATCCCAACGAATTGTGTTTATTTTGATCGTTTTGATAATCGGGCGTAAGGTAATACCCGAGGTACCGGTGAAATGACTTTCGAAAATAAGTCAGCCCATTTTTTTGGAACCGCTCTTCCAATTGCCGCAGCGAAGCGTAGCGCAAGAAGGTATCGATACTGGCAAATTTTTCGACATAGATGGTCGCGGCCACTTCCAAAATAACAAAACAGAGTATGGCAGATATCGCAGCGAGGATAAAATTAAACAGCCAGGTTTCCGCTTTCGATTTTGTAGAAACTGTCATCTTGTTCATTCCGCTTATAGGAACAATTTAAGACGTAGCGTTTGGGGTTATTTTAACTGGCAGCGTTATGAGAAATTCCGTGCCTTTGCCCAAATGACTTTCCACTTCAATGCTGCCATGGTGTCGCTGTATGATGTTGTAGGCGTTATGCAATCCCATTCCCAATCCAACACGAGACTTTTTTGCTGTGAAACCCAGCTCAAACAAAGAAGTTTTCATTTCCGGAGCGATGCCGCGGCCGGTATCTGAAATACGAATAAACACCTTGCCATTGTCGGCGCCAGTTTTGATGATAATGCGGCCTTCACTTTCAATCGCTTGCGCCGCGTTGCGCAGCAAAGTCATAAAAACCTGGTTGAGCTGATTGGGATAGCAATAAATCGGCGATAGCTTGCCATAATCTTTTTCAATCGTAATGCCGCTTTTGATTTCATGATGAATGAGAGTCAACGTGCTCTCGATACCTTCGTGAACATCGGCCATCTTGAAATCAGCTTCATCGAGGCGAGCGAAATTTTTCAGGCTGCCGACAATACTGGCGATGCGGTCAGCAGCCGCTAAGAGGGTCTTGGAATTCAGTCCGAGAATATCAACTGTTTTGCGGAATTTCCCATTATCCATGATCTCTTCTATCGAAGAGCTGGCGTCACTGAATTGCTGAATCTTTTGAATTGTTCGTAATAAAACGTCAGCGATACTTTTAATTGCGCCGATGGGGCTGTTGATTTCATGAGCAACACCGGCGGTGAGCTGACCAAGAATAGCCATCCGTTCCGACTGCACTAAGTGCGCCTGCGTTTCACGCAGCTCACGATTGGCTTTTTCGAGATCGTCTAGCGCATTCTTGAGCTCAATATTTTTCAAGCGGTGGATTTCAGCTTCCTTTTCGGTTTTCTCCACCTCAAATTGGATCTGCAGATTCTTTAGCCGGGTTTTGGCCTCGTCGTTAAAAACATCTTCTTTAGTTTGATAATACAATTTTAGATGGTTGAGAGCGCTGGGGAGATCGCCCAACAATTCAAAGGCTTCAGAAAGTGCCTGATGGATCTGATAAAGTTTTGGCCGCACATCTATTTCATCTGCGTAGTTCAACGCTTTGCGCAACACATCTAGAGATTTTTCCGGATCTCCTTTGTGATTATAGGTCCGGCCAATGTTCAGCAGACTGGTGATCTCAGCATTGCGGTTGCCAAGTTTTTGTCGAATCTGCAGACTTTGTTGATGATATGAAAGAGCCTCGTCCAATTTGTTCAGATTCTGGTAAACTGCTCCCATATCGTTTAAAGCGCGCGCCTCACCCATTGGATTAGAAAGCTCACGGAAAATTTTCAGACTCTCTTCATGATGTTGCAGGGCTTTATCATATTCACCCAGCCCCAAATAAACGCCGCCAATTCCAGAAAGCGCCCGGGCAACGCCGAGCGGCGCTTCATATTGCTTGAACAGGTCCAAACCTTTGTTGTGGTACATCAACGACTTGTCCAAATCGCCTACGTCACGATAGACTCCGCCGAGAGTGGTGAGAACCCACGGAAGTCGATATTCGTACTCTGTCCCAGTTAACTCACGCTCGGACTTGTGCAGATAATCTAAAGCCAGATCAAAATTTCCAAGATTCCAATATGTTATTCCGATAATGCTCAAGGTGCTGGAGTGCTCGATCTTATCTCCAATCATTTCGAAATGGTTCATGGCGGTGTATGCATATCTCAACGCAGAATTATAGTCGCTCAGGTTGCAGAATGCGAATCCTAAATTGCGGGCGCTGCAAGCCAGACCATAATCATAGGAAAGTCTCTCGGCTAAAGCATAGGCTTCGAGGCTCATTTCCATGGCCGGCACGGATTCTATGAACGTGATCTCCCATGCCAACTCTGCCATGACGTCGACGCGCTCGGTGGTTTGAGCATCACCGAGTTCTGACAATCGCTTTTGGAGTTCTTTGACTCTGTTGAGGATTTTTGGGTTCATTCGATCGTCTATTTACTGCGCAAAACCATCAATCTAATTTCCGTCATTTCTGCCATGGCGAAACGAATGCCCTCACGTCCGAGGCCGCTGTCTTTCACGCCGCCGTACGGCATGTGATCGACTCGCCATGACGGCACGTCCCCGATGACGACGCCGCCCACCTCTAACTTGTCCCACGCTTTATGTGCCTTGTAGATATCACGAGTGAAAACGCCTGCCTGTAAACCATAGCGGCTATTATTCACCTCGTCAAGTGCGGCGTCAAAGTCAGAGAATTTCGAAAGTACAGCCACCGGCCCGAACGCCTCGTGGGCGCAAACGGGTTGATCCCTGGGAACGTTTTCCAGCAGCGTCGCTTCCAGCAGGGCGCGGTGGCGGCGTCCGCCGCACAGCAGTTTGCCGCCGGCTGCAACTGCCGCTTCAATCCATTGCTGAATACGTACGGCTTCGCTCTCTGAAATCATGGGGCCGATGAATACATTCTCGTCTTTTGGATCTCCCATCTGCAACTTTTGGGTAGCGGCAACTAATTTATGTTTAAACTCCTCGTAGATTTTTTCGTGAACTAAAATGCGCTGCACGCTAATGCAGCTCTGCCCGGATTGATAAAACGCGCCGAAAACGATACGCTGCACCGCGTCCTCGAGATCGGCGTCCTCGTCCACGATGCAGCCGGCGTTGCCGCCCAATTCCAATACGACTTTTTTCCTGCCGGCTTTCGCCTTCAATTCCCAACCGACGGCGGGCGAACCAGTAAAACTCAGAAGTTTCAACCGTTCATCGGTGGTAAACAAATCTGCGCCGTCTCTGCGGCACGGCAGAATAGAAAAGGCGCCTTTGGGGAGATCTGTCTCCGCCAATATCTCGCCAATTATCAGCGCGCCGATGGGAGTGAGACTGGCCGGTTTCAGCACGAACGGGCAACCCACCGCCAACGCTGGCGCCACTTTGTGCGCAGCCAGATTCAAAGGAAAATTGAATGGCGAGATAAAGGAGCACGGTCCGATGGGCACGCGTTTCCACATGCCGAAGTAGCCTTTAGCGCGAGCAGAAATATCTAAGGGAAGAACTTCGCCAGTGATGCGCACCGACTCTTCCGCTGCAATTCGGAAAGTATCGATGAGACGCGCCACTTCTCCGCGGCTATCTTTGATGGGCTTGCCGGCCTCGATGCACAAGATCATGGCCAGTTCTTCAAAGCGTTCTTTGAAACGCTGCACGCAATGGTTCAGAATCTCCTGGCGGTGAAAGGCCGGCAGGCTGCGCATGTCTTCTTGAGCATTGGCGGCCTGCGCAATCGCCAGATCGATAGCCTGGGCGTCGGCCAGCGCTACACGGGTGACCACCTTGCCGGTGTATTTGTCTGTAACTTCGAGATCGACGTTGGGCATCACCGGCTGATTGGCTAAATAATATGGGTAGCGTTCCTTCAACATGACAACCTCTTCTCATTGCGTCCTTTTTGTTTCAAACCATGACTCGAAACTTTGACAATATAGAAATTGCAAATCATTTTAAAAATCAAAAAAGAATCTGGCATCACAATGCCTGCCAATACAAAGGTAGATAGTCGAATATCGCATAACGGTCATCAATATACCACCAGACACCGCCCAAAATCAAAATGGCAAGAATAAAAACCATAAACAGCGTGTTGAGCAAAGTCATATTATAAACCACTCGCACCGAGCGAAACATTCGTATCGCCGTCCAAAAAGTAAAAAGGATGACGAGCCAAATGGCGTATGCCGACCAATTGGTCTGATTGATAATGCGATAATAAATCGGCACAATTGGAAGCAGCCAGACAAAATTGGCGCTATCCCAGATCATAAGTGCATAAAACTGGCTAATCGGCAAATTTTCACTAAACACGAAAGCCAGCAGTTTTAGAAAAAGAGCTAATATGCTGTAAATCACCAGCAAGATAAGAAAAAAAGCCGGAACAAAAAAAGTCGGATTCCAAATTAAACGAATAGCAATCAGCTTTACTGAATTAGCCGCGACAAACAACTCAAGTATCGAGTTGAACATCTGGTCATAACGAAACCGGAAAACAATGCTGGAAACGACGATGCTCAACAACATGAAAATGGTGAAACTTAGAAGCATAGTCTGGAAAAAAGGTACTTTACGGCGCTCACGCAGTTCCATATAAAAGCCGTGTGGGTAGAGGAAAACCCGGCGCAAGCTGCCGCGAAAACGATTGTCACGGTTTAGGTTGAAAAGAAAAATTAAGAGTATAGACAGTCCCGCCAGCGGGTAAATGATCGGATTTTGTATGTCTAATGGCGGGGCCGTCAGCGGCCTATGCGGCTCGTGTAAAAAAAAAGTGCGCACGATTTCATAAGTGAGGCGTTTTTCCCGATCGCTGGTAACAACTCCGGATACATGCCACTCCGGGAAGTGGCGTTGTGCGAACAACAGATTGGGCCGGGCCTCCCTCCAGTCGGCGTATGAATGAATCAAGACGCCGGCGACGCGTCCGGTGGAATCCATTCTCGCCAAAACCCTTTGTATCATTTCCGCCTGGCGCCGCTGAGCCTCAACGAGCGGGGGAACAGTCCCCGGGGCTGCCGGAGTGTTGTCATCAAAAGAACTCCATGAATAGATTCCTCCCGCGGCCGAAACAAAAATTGGATATCCAACTGACAAGACTTTAGGAAGATTATTTTTGCCACCACCAGGCATGTTCAGTGTCGCCGTGACGCTTTCTTCATCCTGGTTGTAGGCATCAAAAACCAGAAAATCCACCAAAGGCGCCGACTCGGTTTTTTTTAAAATACGAAACGACAAGTACGTTGGCAGCGGAGAACGCTTTCTCACGACAGCAATCAGCTCATTCAACGCGGCCGCGGTTGTAGGAAGGTGCGTCAGCAAATCTGTGCCGAATCCCCAGGCTGCCAATGAAACATGCTGGGCGTCGCGGTTGAGCATCGACTCAAGGTATGCTCTCGTCAGCGCCATGAAATCCGGAATGGCAAAAAATTTGTCGGGAACCATCTGCAGGGGCAGCTCCTCAAAAACCAGCAAACCCAATTCATCACAAACAGCTAAAAATAGCGGATTTGGCGGCAAACCCACGACACGAACAGTGTTGGCGCCGCTCTCTTTGATGCGTTGAATATCGCTGCGAATAGCTGAGAGGTTGGCAACCGGACCCCTGCTGCCGTAGTTTTCAAACCAGTCGAAGCCTTTTATTTCGAATGGTTGTCCATTCAAACTGAAGTTTTCTCCCGACACGGTGAAATCACAAAAACCAAGCGGGAGGTTAATTTCATCTATTAGTTCAGCCTTTTTGAAAATGTAACTACTGAGTCGATACAACCGCGGAGTTTCCGGAGTCCACAATTTTGGATTGAGAATCTCTAACGTCGCGCTGGCGCGGGCTGCACTCGATTCGAAGATCAATCCAATCGGTTGCGAATGTACAATGATGTTGTTGCTGGAATCCAGCACCTCTACATGCCACTCGAGTGGAACAGCCAGAAACTCACTCCCTTTGTTGCGAATGCGCGCCTCCACCGTCATTGAACACTTGCTGTAATCGTCGGAAAACTTTTTGTTGATGTGAACGTCATCGATGCTAACTGACGGAATAGCGAGAATGAAAATATCCCGGAAAATCCCGCCGTAGTTAAACGGAAAGTGTGAACGATGCCGCAGCGGCAGGCTGCTTCTGGGCAGCAATGAACTTTCAACCGTGATGAGAATTTCATTTTCTGCCCCTGTGCGTATTTTTTCGTTGGAAATGTCGATGCCAAAGGAGGTGTGGCCGCCACTATGTCTGGCGGCGAATGAGCCATTGATAAACACTGAGCAGCGATTGTTGATTCCCAGCGCATAGAGTCGCAGGGATTTTCCCACGAGACTGGAATCGACCACGAACGTTCGCCGGAACTCCACAACTCCTTCGAAATCGTAAGCGCCTGGTACAAAAACCGAATCCCATGCTACTTCGCCTTTTTTCCGAATCTCCCAAATCCCATTCAAGTTAATGCTGCTGCGAGTGGAGGTCACGAAACCCAGCGCAGAATCGGCTGCGGAGATTTCTGCTGCTGACTGATGCACATAGTGGCTGAGCCAATCGTTGGCGGAAACAAATGTCGGAGCCAAGCCGGCGGCAACGATGATCAATAAGCTCCGAAACAACGCCACAAAAGCCGTGTGAAGGTTCATTTCTTGAATTAACCGAAGTCCAGGATTGATAGCGGTGGTTTCGTGCGGATAATTTAAAAGTATTTTGACTAAAATCAAGGCTCGGCCTTATTTTTTAGTCAAGGGTATACAAAATTGAATCAGGAATGGAATCACAGCGGCTGGAAACTGCCATTCAAATAATCTTTTTTGTAACCGACATAGCGCTCCGCAGAACGCCGGATCAACGCAATCTCTTCGGTATTGAGCGACCGTTTCACAATAGAGGGAACGCCCGCCACCAAAGACTGCTCGGGGATATTCTCCCCTTCTCTAATCAGCGCGCCCGCGGCCACGAGAGAGTTGCGGCCGATATGCGCACCATCGAGAATGCGCGCACCCATGCCAATCAAGCATTGATCTTCGATGATGCAACCGTGCAGAATGGCGGCGTGGCCCACGGTCACATTACTGCCAATGATCAAGGTAGATTTCTGGTAAGTAACGTGCAGGGTCGTGTTATCCTGAATGTTGGTGCGCTGGCCGATGCGAATAGGGTTGACATCCCCACGTACGACCACATTGAACCAGATGCTGGAGTCTTCACCAATTTCAACATCACCGATGATGGTTGCCGTGGGCGCGATAAAAACAGATAAATGAATCTTGGGCGAGACCTGGTTGTATGAATAAAGCATACCATCTCCACGAAGAGCTATCGCTGAAATCAATTAGTTCTTACTCTAAATTATTGGCGATCTCTACCGCCCGCACGATGGCATCAGCCACCAACTCCGCGGCCACCAAGCCAATCGTCGTAACGTTGCCGCGCTTTTGACCCACTGACAGGCAGAACACCAGGTCTCCGTCATACGGGGTGTGCACTGGCCGAATTGCGCGACTCAAGCCATCCTGCGCCATCTGTGCTACTTTGATAGTTTCCTCTTTGGTGAGCAGAGCATCCGTTGCAACGACGGCGAGGGTGGTGTTGGTAGCAGCCCGAAATGGCTCGACAGGAAATGGCTCGATAGCGTACGTTTTCAAATACTGTTCGCAATTAATAAAGCCGTTAGATTCGGAATCGCGCGCACCGGCGATAATCGCTCCCGAATGAGGATCGATGACATCACCGAACGCATTCACAACAACTAAGCTGCCGACGTATATCTCGCCTAATTTGATTGAATTGGTTCCGATTCCACCTTTCATACGAAATTCGTAGCCCGCGGCTTTACCGACGGTCGCCCCGCGGCCGGCGCCCACCCGGCCTTCTTTCGGCGGCTTGGAGGTGGCGTGAGCAGAGGCGTCATAACCCATCTGTTTATCCGGGCGAATTTTGGCATCGCCTTCACGCAAATCAAAAATCACCGCAGAAGGAACGATGGGGACTTTCGTAATACCGACATCGTAGCCGATGTCTCGCTCTTCGAGAAATTGTTGCACACCACCTGAAGCATCGAGGCCGAAAGCGCTGCCGCCGGTCAGTAAAATGGCGTGGATTTTTGGCACCAAACGAACAGGTTGCAACGTTTCCACCTCGCGAGTACCGGGCGCAGAGCCGCGAATATCGATGCCCGCCACCGCGCCATTTTCAGGTATAATCACCGTGCAGCCAGTTTTGCCAATGTCGTTTTGAGCATGCCCAACACGAATGCCCGGCACATCACAAATTGAACCCGTCTGATGCATTGCGGAAACTTTAAGACTCCTTTTCGGAATGTGACCGGAAAAGCGAGAATCGTTTCACGAGCGGAATTTTTCTGGAAGGGACTTCGAGGATGAGGCTGCTGTCGTTGAAGAAGAAGAGATCGCCAATCACCAAGCCGATAGAGCGGCGCAGCGGTTTCCAGTTTTCACGATAGGCGTAGGCGTCAACTTTGGTGCCTTCACGGCCTTTGGTAACCAGTCGCACGCGCTGGGGAAAGTCACGGTTGATCATAAATGGCGAGTGAGTGGTGAAAATCAGCTGGTTTTTGATCGCCAGGTCCTCGATAACCCGCATCAAATCTTTCTGACCGGCGGGATGGAGGTGGATACCTGGCTCATCCAATAAGAAGAAATACTCGTTGGCTTTCGCTTCAAATGTCTGAGCAATAAAATTGATGTAGAAAGACAAGTACCAACGAAATCCCAGGCTGCGTGACTCGGGCGTATCGTAAACGGTGGTGCCATCAGAAATGTCGATGTACAAAACTTTCCCATTAACATTGAGCTTGACTTCAATTGTCGGCTCCTGCGACCAAACGCGGCGGATTTGCTGGGTGATGAGCCGCCCTGCTTCTTCGCTGGCGCGCCGTCCGCGAGTGGAATCTTCGAATATGACTTCAAAATTATTTTGCAGTCCGCCAATTTTCAAAAGATTCCTTTCCGTGAGGTAATTCTTATCCCCGTTCATAAGAGTCTCGAGTTCAACGCGGTTTTTTATGAGTGAAATATTTTCGAAATATAGTAGCTTCGGCAACAGCTCCAACAGTCGCCGCATGTTGGCAATCTTGATCTCCTCATTGTTGATATAAACATGATAGTTCGTAAGATCCGGGCCATCGCGTTTCACAGAGAATTTCTCGGCGTCCTTGAACACTTCAGACACCATCATGAGATTTCTCTTATTATCGCGGGAAAGCTGTATAAACTCAAAGGTGATTTCTGGGCATTTGCCCTGGTAATAATAATCGGAGTACTGGCAGGTGAGATAATTGGTGAACGGAAAATCGGGTCGAAATGATTCGATAGCGCGCAGGATGTTGGTTTTGCCGCTTTCATTGGCGCCGATCATGACCGTCACTTTTTGATCAACAGGGAGGGTCAATTCAAAAATAGACCGAAACGCTTTAATGTGAACGCTGCTTATTAACATGGACTATCCCAAATAGACACCAGACATTCCTTAATTCCGAACGTGAGTTAATATAAAGACGGGGAAAAATCAAAGCAAGAAAAAAAATCAAACGTTTGTGGTGGGAGAAAATCTGTGGCGGTCAGAAAGATAAAAGCCCGAAGCAAGTTACCCTCGGGCTTCATAAACTTTAGCCTTCAATTTCCTGTTCTTTGGGTTTCTGCTTATTGCGGTTCTGCGATACTTTGGCGACCTTTTTGCGTTCGACTTCAACAAACTCTAACTCCTCGCCTTTCTTGCGAACTTGAATATTACTGCCTTCGGAAAATTTTCCTTTTAAAATTTCTTCGGCGATGGGATCTTCAACATATTTTTGGATCGTGCGCCGCAAAGGACGGGCGCCGTACACCGGATCGAAGCCGTGTTCAACCACGAACTCTTTGGCGCTCTTGGTGAGATCGACATTGATGGACATGTCCTCGACTTTCTTGAGCGTCTCGGCAATGACCACATCCACAATTTGCATCATGTGCTCTTTTGCCAGAGCGCGGAACACCACGATTTCATCGACGCGATTGATAAATTCCGGATTGAAGATGCGCTTGACCTCCTCCATGATTTTGTGGCGCATCACGTCGTAATCAATATCATCGCGTATAGCAGAGAAACCGATGCCACCGCCTTTTTTGATTTCGCGGGCGCCAATGTTGGAGGTCATAATCAAGATGGTGTTGCGAAAATCAACGCGCCGGCCGAGGCCATCGGTCAACTGGCCGTCATCCAATATCTGTAATAGAATGTTGAAGATATCGGGATGCGCCTTCTCGATTTCATCAAATAAAACTACGCAGTAAGGATGGCGGCGAACTTTTTCTGTGAGCTGGCCTCCTTCTTCGTACCCTACATATCCGGGAGGCGCGCCAGTGAGCCGGGAAACCGAAAACTTCTCCATGTACTCGGACATATCGATGCGAACCAAAGAGTTTTCATCTTCGAACAATGCGATGGCCAACTCTTTTGCCAACTGGGTTTTGCCAACACCGGTGGGTCCGAGAAAAATGAACGAGCCAATGGGACGATGCGGATCCTTCAATCCGGCGCGGGTGCGGCGGATGGCTCGGCTCAACAACTTGAGGGCGTCTTCCTGTCCAATAATGTGTTTCTTGAGCACCTCTTCCAAATTCAGGATCTTCTCCGACTCGGACTGCGCTACTTTTTTCACTGGAATGCCGGTCATCATGGCAACGACTTCCGCAATGTCATCCTCGGTTACAGTGGCGAGATATTCTTCCTCAGAATCCTTCCAGCGGCGCTTGGCAGCTTCTAATTTTCGGTTCAGCCTCTTTTCGTTGTCCCGCAGAATGGCCGCGCGCTCAAATTCCTGAGCTTTGATAACCGAGTCCTTTTCGCGCCTCACTTTTTTGATTTCATCTTCGAGTTCAGTGATTTCTTTTGGCACCACGATATTCGCAAGATGCACGCGAGCACCGGCCTCATCGAGCACATCGATGGCTTTATCGGGCAGGAAGCGATCTGTAATGTAACGCTCCGACATCTTAACCGAGGTTTTGATGGCATCATCATCGTAATAGACTTTGTGATGCTTTTCGTAACGCTCTTTCAGTCCTTCCAGAATTAACAGGGTTTCGTCGGCTGATGGCGGATCGACCATGATTTTCTGGAAGCGGCGTTCGAGCGCCCCGTCTTTTTCGATGTACTGACGGAACTCATCGAGGGTGGTGGCGCCGATACATTGCAACTCGCCACGTGAAAGCGCCGGTTTGAACATATTGGACGCGTCCAACGAGCCGGATGCGCCGCCAGCGCCAACGATGGTATGTAACTCGTCAATAAAGAGAATGACGTCTTTGGCGCGCTGTAACTCGTTCATAATGGCTTTCATGCGCTCTTCAAATTGGCCGCGGTACTTGGTGCCAGCGACTATCGCGCCCAGATCGAGCGTCACCACGCGTTTGTTGTGAAGAATCCGCGGGACTTTGCGTTCCACAATTCGCAAAGCCAATCCTTCAGCGATGGCGGTTTTGCCCACGCCGGGTTCACCGATGAGCACGGGATTGTTTTTCTTTCTGCGGCTCAAAATCTGCGCCACACGTTGGATTTCATTGTCTCTGCCGATAATAGGATCCAGTTCTCCTTTGCGTCCCAACTCGGTAAGGTCGCGGCCAAAGTGATCGAGGGCAGGGGTTTTGGATTTCTGGGGGTTAGACTCGCGGCTGGTAGGTGCGCCTCGGAGAATATTTTCTAATTCCTCTCTCACAGTGTCGTAGGTCACGTCATAACTCATCAGCACTTGGGCCGCCACGCCATCTTTTTCTTTGACTAGCGCCAACAACAGATGTTCGGTGCCGATGATATCTGATTTGTATTTTTCTGCTTCCACATACGCCATTTTCAAAATCTTTTCTGCGCGCTTGGTGAACGGAATGTTGCCAATGGTCATGGTTTCGCCGCTCGACTTCACAGAATCTTCAATGGAGCGCTTTATTTCATCGAGATCGCACCCCAAGTTCCGTAGGATTTCAACCGCGATGCCTTCTCCTTCCCGTATCAGGCCCAATAACAGATGCTCAGTTCCAATGTAGTCGTGGCCTAAACGCAAAGCCTCTTCTCTTGAAAACTGAATGACCATTTGAACCCGGCTCGAAAAGTTGTTTTTCATAAATAAAGACTCCATTACTAAAATCGTTTAGAATTCTCAATCCTAAAACAATTAAAGAATAATTTTCCTTCCAGTCAATTACTTTTATCAATTAAATACTCGCGCATGAAACTGGCGCGATACATATCGCGCTCCTGCCACTCTAAATCCCTCTTGAACACCTTCTGCAAATGGGCAGGTTGAACCAGCACCATCAATTGGTTTAATGCTAATCGAGTAACCGTATTGACGATCCCGCACTCAAGGCCGAGACGAATGGCCGAAATCAAATTCATGGCTTCTATTGAACTCATCAAGCGCGCCTTTTGCATTATTCCCAATGCACGATACACTGTATCTTCTAATTTTATTCTGTTTTTGGAAAGCAACGCACTGCGAGCAGCGCGCTCCATCTCGACTATCTTCTTGGAAATGTCCACCATGCGCTTGATGACGCCCTTTTCCGTTCGTCCTAACGTGAGCTGGTTTGAAATCTGGAAAATATTGCCAAGCGAATCGGTGCCCTCGCCATAAAACCCCCGAACGGCAATCTCCGAGGTGGGGAGATCGCTAAGCAGACTATTGATTTTCTCGGTGAGGGCAAGGGAAGGAAGGTGGACAAAAACCGAGACCCGCAAGCCCGTACCAATGTTCGTTGGACAGGCGGTCAAGTAGCCAAACTGGCTAGAAAAACTGTAGGCCAATTCGTCCCCAAGCTCGTCGTCGAGATTACTGATGACACGCCAGGCTTCGGTTATACCCAACCCGGCTGCAAGCGTTTGAATGCGGAGGTGATCTTCCTCGTTGACCATGATACTGACGGCCTCCTCCGGCGCAATCACCAGCAAAGCCGGCTTCTTGCTATTGACAAATTGGGGACTGGCGAGTCGGCGTTCAATCAAGCATTTTGATTCCCACTCCGAAAGATTGCTAATCTTCAAATACGTGGCAGCGCTTAACAACCTGGTATTGCGACAGGCAGCGTCAACTTTGCCAACTACTTCGTCCAGCAACTCTTTTTTAGCGCGATGGGGAAACGGATAACCATTAAGGTTGCGCGCCAACCGTATTCTCGAAGATATTATTACATCCGAATAGGAATCTTCGCGGGTCAGCCAGCGTCCAAAATCGGGCAAATTAAGCCTGTCTTTCATGGATCTCATCGCAAAATTTTATCGCCCTGATCTTCTTTATCGATTTCGCGCTCCGCATCACGGATTAGATCTCGCAACGTGGCAGCTTCTTCGAAGTTTTCATTTTTAATCGCTCGTTCGAGTTGAGATCTGAAATTTCGAATTTTAGTTTGATCAATAGCCTGGCGGAAAGACCGCGGACAACTGCCGATGTGCCGGTTGCTGCCATGAATCCTCCGCAGCACGACGTTCAGATCATCTGTGTAGGTTTCATAACAAGCGCCGCAGCCAAACACTCCGGACTTTTCAAACATTTGCCAGGTCGAGCCGCAGCCCGGACATTTTCTTTTGTCGTCGCCTTTATTCGGCCGGAGCAGTTCCTTGCCGAAAAATTCCGCGAGAAAATTTCCGAATATCTGCGGCAGGGTGCCCAACGGATTTCCAACCCCTTTCTGATCGGCGCAACTCTGGCACAGGTTCATCTCTATTTTTTTGCCATTAATGATGTGCGCGATCTTGATAGCCGCGCTGTTATTATGACACACCTGACACTGCATATCAAACGATTTGATTGATTTTTTCCCGTTTAATTATTCCGTCATAAAGCTCTATGACTTTATCGGCATTTTCCGCCAATTCCAGATTGTGAGTGACAATAATAAATGTTCGATTGTCCTTTCGGCTCAACTGCCACAATAAAGCGTGCAGCGCCTGACTGCTGGCCTGATCGAGATTGCCGGAGGGCTCATCGGCCAGCACCAGTTTCGGATTGTTCATCAGCGCCCGCGCTACTGCCACTCGCTGTAACTCACCGCCCGACAACTCGCCGGGGCGATGCGTCAGCCGGTGTTCCAAACCAACTTCGCTCAATAGAAATCCCGCGCGGTCGATTATTTTATTCTTCGGCAGACCAGCGATTAAACTTGGCATCATCACGTTTTCAAGGGCATTGAATTCCGGCAGCAAATGGTGAAATTGAAAAACGAACCCTACAGTCTGGTTGCGAAAATGGGATAGCTCGTTTTCATTAAATCCATCCAACTGCGTGCCGTCGATCTCAACCGTGCCGCTGGTCGGTTGATCCAGCGCGCCCAGAATATGCAGCAATGTGCTTTTCCCGACGCCGGAATGCCCAACAATAGCAACTATTTGTCCCCGATTGACTTCTAGATCAATTCCTTTGAGTACCGCAACTTTGCGCTCCCCTAATTGATAGATTTTTCGAAGATCACGAGTTACAACAATCGCACCGTTTTTTTCCATAACTATTCGTAACGGATCGCCTCGACTGGATCAAGCTGGGCCGCCCGGCGCGCCGGATAAACGGTGGCGATTAAGCACAGCAGCAGTCCCGCTGCGGCGATCATAATAAAGTCTGACTTCTTCATCAAAATGGGCAGCGCACTAATAATATAAACATCAGCCGGCAATGAAAAGAATTGATACTTCGCCTGAGCCCAACATAATGCAAATCCGATAATACAACCCAGTCCAGTGCCAATGACTCCGCCGATCAGCCCTTGAAACACAAAAATTTTCATGATTCCACCGGACGACGCGCCCATGGATTTCAAAATGCCAATTTCTTTGGTTTTCTCCAAAACAATCATGATCAAAGTACTCACGATGTTAAAAGCGGCCACCATAATAATCAGGCTGAGAATGATAAACGCCGCCCACTTCTCGATTTTCATCCATGAAAAAAGGTTTTTGTTCATATCGAACCAGGTTACCGTTGCGTAGGGATAACCCAGCAACTGGTCGATGCGGCTGGAAACACTCTCGGCCTTGTCGAGATCATCCAATTTGATTTCAAGGCCGGTCACTGTATCTTTCATATCGAAAAGTTTCTGCGCTTCTTTAATGGAAATATAGGCAAATACATCGTCAAATTCAAATATACCGGTTTCGAAATAGCCCGTGACCTCGAAGGTCTTCAAATTTGGAATTTTGGACATAATCGGAGAAATGCCCGTGGGGCTGAGAATTTGCACACGCTCACCCAGCCCGACCCCTAACTTGTCGGCTAGATAACGCCCAATCACGATGCCCGGCAAAACCCGCTGGCCATTGGAGCCTTCTACTTCGCCAACATCAAATTTTCCATACACGACATCACCTTCAATATCGGAAACCTGGGGCAGGGTTTCCGGATCGACGCCCTTTATTACTACCCCGGATTTCTTGCTTTTGGAGATAATCAGACCTTTTTCATTAACGTATGGTGAGATTCCGATAATGTTTGGGAGCTTGCTAATTCGTTCGCGCAAGGCATCGGGATTCTCTAGCCCCTCGTAGTGGTACTTCCTCAACTCGATATGGGCGCCGAACCCGATAATACGCGACCGCACCTCGCTTTCAAAACCATTCATAATAGAAAGCACGATGATCAGCGCAGCGACGCCGATCATCACCCCGGAAATTGAAATATAGTTTATCAGTGAAATGAAGCCCGTGCGGCGCTTCGAGCGGAGGTAGCGGTTGGCGATAAATATTTCGTAAGACATATTAGTGCTTACAGGTTTTCAGGCCGCATGTGCGGGAACAGAATCACATCTCGAATGGATGGCTGATCGGTGAGCAGCATCACCAAGCGATCGATTCCCACTCCGAGTCCCGTAGTGGGCGGCATGCCGTACTCGAGGGCGCGCAGGTAATCTTCATCTAACATCTGCGCTTCTTCATCGCCCAACTCCAAAAGCTTCTTTTGATCGAGAAATCGTTGGCGCTGATCGATAGGATCGTTCAACTCCGAAAACGCGTTGCCGATCTCGCCGCCGGCAATAAACGGCTCGAAGCGTTCGACGAGGCGCGGATCGTCGCGGTGGCGTTTTGCAAGCGGCGAAAGTTCCACCGGATAATCCATCACAAAAGTCGGTTGGATCAAGTTCGGCTCAACTTTTTCGCTAAAGATCTCATCGACGATTTTGCCTTCCCGCCAGAATGACTCAGCTTTAATACCCAGGTCGGCGGCGGCTTTTTTTAATTCCGAAAATTCTTTTCCATACAAATCTTTGCCGGTGTATTCTTTGATGAGATCGAAAATCTTTGCGCGTCGCCACGGCGGTGTCAGATCGATTTCCTTTCCTTGATGGGTGATTTTCGTTGAGCCAGAAATTTCTTTGACGACGAAGCTGATCATCTCTTCCACCAACTCCATCATGAAGCGGTAATCTTTATAAGCCACGTACAGCTCCATCATAGTGAACTCCGGATTGTGGAAGCGATCCATGCCCTCGTTGCGAAAATCTTTTGAAATTTCATAGACGCCGTCGAAGCCGCCGACGATGAGTCGCTTCAAGTACAATTCATCGGCGATCCGCAGATACAGATTCATGTCGAGAGCGTTGTGGTGGGTGATGAATGGCCGGGCGGAAGCTCCGCCGTAGATTGGCTGCAGAACCGGCGTCTCCACTTCGAGATAACCGCGCTCATCCAAAAATTTTCTCATTGATGAAACGATCTTCGCCCGCGTCACAAATACATTGCGCACTTCCGGGTTGACGACGAGATCAACGTAGCGCTGGCGATAGCGCAACTCAACATCAGAAAACGAATCGAAAACGACTTTCTCGTCACCCTCGACTTTCTCTTTGACGATGGGTAGCGGGCGGAGAGTCTTTGCCAACAGCTGTATGTCCGTAGCCTTGATGGTGACTTCGTTGGTGCGAGTCATAAACACTTCGCCAGTGACGCCGATGATATCACCGATATCCAACAGGCCGACCATTTCAAAACCTTTGCCCGCGATTTCATCCTGCCGGACATAAATCTGAATTTTGCCCTGCGGGTCCATCACATGGCCGAAAATCACTTTGCCGTGCCCGCGAATGGACATCAACCTTCCGGACACAGACACATTTTTGCCGATAAAATTCGCCGAATCATCCAAAATATCTTTTGAAAAACAGGAGCGCTCAAAGCTGTAAGGATACGGATTAACGCCTAATTCCTGCAGTTGCTCCAGCTTGCGCCGGCGCGTCCGCATGACTTCGTTGAGATCTTCGATTTGAAAATTTTCTGTACTCTCTGGCATGTTCTCCCACTTTCAATCACATCTTGTACACCCTCGGTACCCGCTCCGAAACCCAGCACGTCACCTCGTACGGAATCGTGTTGAGTTTCTCACAAATCTCATAGACTGTGATTTCATCCTGCCCCTGCCGACCGAGCAAAACCACCTCGTCGCCAACTTCAATCTCGCTCGCCAATCCCACGTCCACCATGATTTGATCCATTGTCACTCGTCCAACCACTGGAAATCGGTGGCCGCGAATCAAAACCTCGCCGCGATTGGAGAGCAGCCGATTGTATCCGTCGGCGTAACCAATCGAGACCGTCGCCACGGTGGTCTTCCGGCTGGTTTGGTATGTGCGATTATAACTAATAAAAGTGTCTTTTTCAACCTCTTTTATGAAAATCACGCGCGACTTGATGGACATCGCCGGCTGTAGCGAGAGGTTGCGTGCCGTTTCGGCGGCTGGATAGTATCCGTAGAGGCTAACGCCCGGACGAACCATATCAAAATAAGAATGGGGCAAGTTCAACACGCCGCCGCTGTTGGCCGCATGGGCCAGAGGGATGTGGATGTTCCTCGCGTTCAAGTCCGAAATGATGCTTTGAAATCGGTTCAACTGTAAATTTGAATAAGTTGGATCTGCCTCGTCTGAAGACGAGAGGTGTGTATAGATTCCGGCTGGATTGATGTGCTCGAAATCTTTCACGAGAACCACAAATTGCGCCGCCTCTTCGCACGGTACTCCCACCCTGGCCATACCTGTGTCCACTTTGATATGGACACGGGCCACTTTTCTCATTCGGCGCGCGATCTCCGACAGAGCCTGAGCGTTTTTTCGATCATACAGAGTGAGCTCCAAATCATGCCGCAGAGATTCTTCGATCTGCTCTTCAAAAAATCCGCCGAGCACGAGCACCGGCGTGGCGATCCCCAACTCCCGCAATTCTATCCCCTCTTCAACCCGCGCAACTCCGAAATAATCGATGCCCTGCGCCACGGCCACTTTCGCTACACCCTCAACTCCATGGCCGTATGCATTGGCTTTGACCACGGCCATCACTTTCGCCGGCGCGACGCGCTTTTTGATTTTCGCCAAATTATGGGCGATGGCCTGCAAATCGATTTCGGCGACGGTGACGCAGCTTTCAAACGGGGAGTTCGGTTTCAATGGGAGCAGCGTGTTTGTTGTCTTTTTGCATCAAGAAGGCATGGATGAAATCATCGAGCTCGCCGTCCATGACCCGCTGAATACTGCTGGTTTCATGACCGGTACGATGGTCTTTTACCAGATTATACGGTTGAAAAACATACGAGCGAATCTGGTGTCCCCAGGCGATGTCTTTCTTATTTTTCTCAAACTCGGAGAGCTTGGCTTCATCCTCTTCCTTTTTCTTCTGATAAAGCTTCGCCATCAAAATTTTCATGGCGCTGCTTTTATTTTTATGCTGTGAGCGCTCGCTCTGGCATTGCACCACGATTCCAGTCGGAACGTGTGTGATGCGCACCGCCGAGCTGGTTTTGTTGACGTGCTGCCCACCGGCGCCGCTGGCGCGATAGGTGTCGATGCGCAAATCGTTGGGGTCGATTTTGATTTCGATGTCGCTTTCGATTTCCGGATACACAAACACCGAAGCAAAGGAGGTGTGCCGCCGGGCATTGGAGTCAAATGGCGAAATGCGCACCAGGCGGTGCACGCCCGCTTCGGCTTTCAAATAGCCAAAGGCGTATTTGCCAGTGACCTCGATGGTAACGCTTTTGATGCCGGCTTCTTCGCCGTACTGCATATCCAAGATATCGCTCTGAAAGCCATTGTTTTCGATCCAGCGCAGGTACATGCGCATCAGCATCTGCGCCCAATCCTGCGATTCAGTACCGCCTGCGCCAGGGTGAATCGTCAACAGGGCGTTGTTCGGATCGTCCTCGCCATCAAGCATGTTCTCAAATTCGACATCACCAAGGTGCTTCTCGAGATGATTGAGTTCTTCAAATATTTCATTGAAGGTGCTTTGATCGTTTTCCTGCTTGGCCAATTCGAGAAGAATATCGAGGTCCGACGCTTTCGTCACCACATCGTTATAGGTTTTAACGTGCTCACGATGCCCGCTGATTTCCTTCATCACTTGCTGGGCTTTTTCATTGTCGTCCCAGAAGTTCGCTTCCGCGGATTTTTGTTCTAATTTTTGAATGAGTGTTTCGCGTGTCGCGACGTCAAAGACGCTCCTTTAAGTGGGCGATCCGCCCGCCAAGTTGTTCTAATTTTGCCTTAAGTTCTGGATACATACCGCCTCCTTTAGCCTTTCGTTAAGAATTTTTGACGCTCAATATACGATAAAAGAAGACGTTTGTCAAGGTTGGATAATGAGGCAACACGTCATTCCGGACCACGACGTTTTTTGTCGCGGTGAGGAATCTGGCGATGAATTGGGACTGCCCATGCTCAATCAAATTGTGAGAGCCATCGCTGAAATTATTACTCCGTCAGATTTCTCGCTACGCTCGAAATAACTCTTTATAGATTATTTCGTCGTGAACTCGTAAATCCCATCCCAGTTTTCTGGCGGGGGATTTTCGATGAAATCGAGGCAGCGTTTGATGTAAACGCGCGTGGGACCGTCGGTGGGAAAATAACGAATGATTCTTTTGAATTCGTTCAAGGCCTGATACCACTTTTTTTCTTTATAATAATTCAAACCCAGTGTGTAAACGTCGACGATCAAATCCTGCTCGATTTGCGCCAGCGCTGCCATACCGCGCAGCTCATAAATTCTCACCGGCTTGTTTTTGCCCTTCACTTTCACCAGATCTAATTCCCGAACGATGGCAGTTTTCTTGACATGTTTATAAGTGAATTCGCTGATAATAATGGACGTGCCGTACTGTTTGTTCGTCCCTTCGATGCGCGCGCCCAAGTTCACGTCGTCGCCGATGGCGGTGTAGTCGAAAAGCTGCGACGAGCCCAAGTTGCCAACGATGACCTTCCCGGTGTTGACGCCGATGCCGATCTGGAAATATGACTCCTTCCTCTCCGACCATTCCTTTTGCATCTTACGCAGGCGCTCGATCATCTCAATGGCTGTGATGCAGGCCATCTCCGCGTGGTTTTTATAGTGGTGGGGGGCGCCGTAAATAGCCATGATTTCGTCGCCGACGAATTTGTCCAGTGTGCCCTTATTTTTGAAAATGATGTCCACCATCGCGGTCAGATATTCATTGAGTTTTTGCACGACCTCGTGACTGGAATGCTTTTCGGTAAAAGTTGTGAAACCGCGGATATCGGAAAAGAGTACGGTTATCTCGCGACGCTCGCCGCCAAACTTGGGCATCTGTCCGGACTCCAGCATGGAGTCGATGACGCTCTGCGCCATGAAATGCTGCCAGGTCTTTTTGATGCGAACCCGCTCGCGCTGCTCCGTGAGGGTCTGGTGTACTACGTTGGTGATGTAACTCAGCAGGATCGCTGTTAACGGTGTCGTCACATCTACCCAGCTCAGATTGTTGAGAAAGGCATAAAACGCCCAGATAACGTACGACAACGCCAATCCCAACACGGCGAACATGCCGCGGAACGGTTTCAGCCATTTGGTCAGCGTCATCGCCAGGCCGGCCAAAATAAAAACCATCAGCACCACCGAACCCCAGCCCTGTCTGCGAATAAAATCGCCGCGCTGCAGAGTGCTCAACGCATTGGCATGTAACTCGACACCCGGAATCTTTCGCTTCGTGCCTTTGTAACTGAAAAACGGTGTGAATTTGTTGTCCTGCAGCTCCTCGGCCGCCGCACCGATAAAAACCACCTTGCCTTTAAACGTGCCCTCTGTTCTATGAATCAAATCGAATACATCGGTGTCGTCCTCGTCGACCAAATCAAAGCTGGAGTCATCGAGAACGTCCGAAAACGAATAAGTCGGAAAGGTTCCGGCCGGACCGCGGAAATTAATCAGCATGGTGTTGTAATCGACCTTTGGGATGTTCAGCCTGGCGAGCTCAACCGCGCTGCCATCGGTTTTGGCCCCATTGCCAAGTGCATCATTGGCGGAATTCAAACTAAAATAGGCCTGAATGCTGAGCGGATAATAGTGGCGATCGTTCTTTCTCTGAAATAACAGATACCGCCGAATGAAGCCGTCGGAGTCCTCAACGACATTTACCAATCCCCACCGCGCGCGCGCCTCCGCCAGGATTGGGATAGGCTCCACTACATAAGTATTCACGATATCGTTACTGGCAAACTCGGTAACCCATTTTCCGGAGAGAATGACGTTCTGCGCGCGAAACACCGCCGCCGCTAACACCTCGTCCTGACGAGGTTCATCAAGATTCGGTTCGGTGATTTCTATATCGAGTACGACGAGGCGAGCGCCGGCTTCGAACAAATTCAGAATCGCTTTCGCATAAAGCGCCCGAGAAAATGGCCACTTTCGTCCCAAACCTTTGAAGCTTTGATCGTCGATGGCGACAACGACGATGCTGTCCTGTTTTGTGTCCATCGCGCCGCGCAGGGCAAAACGGGTATCGTAAGTCTTCAGCTCAAAATTCTCAAACTGGGCCGTGGCGGAGAGAATGATGGCCGCAATGGCAGACGCCACGGCCAGCACGCCGCCAAAGAGCCAGCGATTGTTCCAAACCCGGACAAGATATTGCCAGTTAAATTTCATATTCAAAAGTAGGACAAGTTTTTAATTTGTCCAACAACTATCTTTCCCTTTGACAAAAACTTATTGGTCGAAGGAGATTAATATTCCACAAAAATTGAAAGGGCAGGAAACGGAATTTCACTGCCCTTTAAACTGACGTGCCTATAAAAAAGTTCTAAAATCTTTTTTCGTAATAGAGGCGGAATATGCGGTCGGTAAACGAGGGGTTGGTCGGGGTGAAAGTGCTTGAACCCGTATCAAATGTGCCGCCGTCATCATTGAATTTAATCAATTGTCCATCAATAGAAACAAACTGTCCGGGGGTGATGTCGAAGCGCGCCCCGAGCGTGAAGCCGAGCCGATTGTAATCGGTGATGCTCTGCGTGGTGTTGGTGAGGGTCGTCAACCCGGAGGCGGACGTGAAGTTCAGGCCAAAATAGGTGCGTAATTTTTGATTCAGCCACAAGTACTCCGCGTTTCCCCCAAACATGTTGAATTTGAAGTTGTTCAGCCCGCTGGCAAACTTGTTTTCATTGCGGATGAAATTGAACGTGGTAGTCAGCGGAATCTGATACTGTGTTCGAACAGAAAAAAGCTGAACGTTTGAGGATGTTTCGGTCAGGTTCACACTATCACCGCCAACTGGTGTTAAACGGAACTTATCATTGAATCCGTCATTTCGACCTGAAGAGATGTAGCTCACACTAACTGAGTGCTTTAGTTGCATGAAATTAAGATCATAATTGGCCTGCGCTGACCAATCCATCGTATTGTTGTTTTCACGAATGTCGGTGAAACCGGAAGGTATAGTTAGATCCACGGCTACGGTATCTACACCGTTATCGCGGGTGTGGTTGCGAAGACTGAAAGTCAGGTTGGGATATCGCGGATCCGGGTAAATCGAAAACCCGGCGCTGAAAGTCTGGAGATCAGTTCTTGGGTTTTGATTGTCCGCGTCGAAATTGTCTTTGTAATTTTCGAATCCAAAATTCAAGTAGATTTTATTTTGATAAACCCGCAGCCGATCGTCAACAAAAAACCCGCGAATGTTGTTGCGCAAAAAGGAATTGCCGAGGGATTGATACTCGCCGCCAATGGATTTGAAGCCAAAACGGAAATCGTTATTGAAGTAATTTAGCCGCAGATTGACGTTGTATGCCAGGGACGTCAAATCGCGCGGATCCAGCGGCGTGGTGCTGGCGTTGATGATCAGCCAGTCTTTGAAATCGGCCGGATTGAAGGGCAAATTGACATCGAATTGATCTTCGATGTCTTGTTTGTCCAATGGCCCGGTGGAAATGTCGTTGCTGAATAAGCTGAACGCGCCGGCGGCGGTCAATTCAATGCGATGATTAGCGAACGCTAGCAAAAAGTCGGAGCCCACCACGACGTTATCTTGTGGCGGCAACGAGAATTGTCCGGCTACAAATGAAGCAGAATCCGCACTCGAGAATTTATCCCGAACCTTCAACAAATTCATGCCTAATTGAAAATTGCGTCCGCTGCCCCAGCTCTGCCGCAAGCCGAACAGACTCTGGCGGAAATTTCCGAAAGTGGAGAGAACCGTTGAATCCTGTCCGGCTGAGTTTTGAAAGAACACCGGTTTAACCCGGCGGTTGGTCTCGCCATACACCACGTCAACGTTGAATACGCCCGTATGTAATCGGCCCCAGACTCCACGGACGCGTTTGCCCCACAGCATCAAGTCATTAAAACGCGGATAGGTATCGCCAACTGTGACGCCGAGAATTGGGATATCGAGATTCAGGCTGTAACGGTGGCGCGGCTGAAAATGACTATCTTCGCGGCTCGTGAGAAACACGTTCGCGTCGTATTTCACCACCCCGTAGCGCCCGTTCAACTGCCCGCCGATATTGTTGTCGCTAAACTTGCCGCCGCTAATCTTCTCTTGGCGCGTCTCTGCAAAAACTCGCGCCGAGAAATTTGACATCGTCGGGTCGCGTCTTTCCTGACCCACGACTTTGAAGGTCATAGTTGCTGGTGGCAATTCTGCACCCGAAGCATAATAGCCCTGCACCAAAACCTGGTGGATTCCCGGCTGCAAATTTTTTGCAGTGTAAGTCAGCAGATTTTCGGTGATTTCAGCCTTGAGTGTTACGTTATCGCCATCGACAAACAGGTTGATGCTGGCGGGATCAACTTCAGCGTCGGCAGAGAAAAACGACACCCCGATGATGACTTCTTCGCTAACATTGAACTCCTCGTCGCCCTCCGGACTCAAAATCAAAATCGGGCCATCGTCGCCAAGGTCTTCAGAAGCGATAAGTTGCTCAGTTTTAGGCGCCGGGGTTTCAACACTTGGCTGCTCACTGGTCGTCACGGCCGGAAGCGGTAGGCCTGCTTTCGGCGTCGTTGTTGTTGACTGGGTTACGGGGCGGCCGCCCGCAGCGATGGACACAATGAGCGGGTTGCCGTAGGGATTCCATTCCGGATAGGTGACAACATTGCGATCGGTTAGCAAGGCCAAAACAAAATAGTTCAACTCCGGTGGTGAAAACCGGTTGGCAGGCAACTCCGCATAAAAGCCGGCGCCGCCCTGGCTCATCTCAGTGTAGTCGTATGAACTCTGATTCTTTGATTTGAAGTACAGCCGCATAAAAGCGACACGCTCGGACGAGCCATCCACGCGCGCTTCTACCACCAGCATCTCGTTCTCTCGCAATGAGGCAACCGGGACGTGAATGACTTTCGCAGCGGGTGGTTCTGGTTCGGAGAAATTTGGATTGGAAAATGCCTGCCCCCCGGCGATGTTCGCGATGACAAATAGCGTAACAAAAAACTTTCTTAACATTAATTTGCCTCTCAAAATGGTTTTTTATGCGCTTGCGCGATTATGCTTTACGCGCGTTTGATATTAGTATTCGATGATCAATTTCTTCTTATTGCCTTCCTGGTTTTCGAATTCAATTTCGAGAGTGGAACCCTGGCCGTCATCGCCGTCCAATTCAAAGATCTCATTGGGATTGCCTTCGACGCGCTCAGGCGCCAGACCCTGCTGCAATTTTCCTATCTCGTTGGGGCTCAATAGCATCGTGCCAAATTGATTGAAAATTTCAATCAGGCCCTGTTGGCAGTAGATATAAAAAATGGCGTTCAAATAAAGGGCATTGAACTCTGTACCTTTGACCGTCGCCACGCCGGAGGGAGTTTCGACCCGCATAGCAGTATTTTGCTTGGTCACTTTCGCCCACAGCTCTCCAAATCCCAGTGAAATGCGTTTCGCGATGCCTTCCTTCTCGCGCTTGCCATTGATGGTCACGCTGGAGTTGGCGCGAACTTTGAGTTGGGTTTTGTCGTCGGTGAAAATCAGCGCCGCAAAGGCCTCATCGCCGGTGCGCACGACCTGTCCCGAATGAATGCGCTCTCCTCTATTTGCCACCGACCATACATTGCGTCCCTGCTGGTTGAGTTCCACTTTGCCTTTGGTTTTTAACATCAGCGCCACGTCTTTGTCGTTCTGGGCGTATGCCGCGCCAACGAAGGCCATCGCAATCATCGCGCAGAAAATTTTGTTGGATATATTAATCATGGTTGGTTCCTCAAATTGGTGATGAACATTTATTCTACGCGATAGCCTTTATACGTTGCGCTGATATTCTTCAACTGGGCAATCAAATCTGCCAGCGTCACGGCCTGGCCGTTCACGGTGATGCGGGTCGGCTGGTAGTCTACCAGTTCTCCGCCTTCGCCAAAAATTTTATCAAAATCCGATCCCAAAATATTTCGCAAAAGGAACTCCAACTGTTGCCGGCGGCCGGCGAGGTCATCGAGGCTGGCGAGGCGGAAGCAGTAGATCTCGCTTTGATCCTGAAACGGTCCGCTGGAGGTTTCCACCAGGCCATCGACGCGCCAGTAGTAGGTGCGGCCCGGACGGAGAGTCAAGCTTTCCCCTGAGGCTGGATATTGAAAAGAGGTTGCGGGAATGAATTCGATGCGCTCGGTGAATTGCCCGGGGATAATGTTTGCTGAGCCTGGATCACCGATGAGAAAAACACGCGCGAAACGCGGCTCCTGATTTAACGCGCTTTCCGGATCTTCACCCGGACGCGCTTCGGCGATCACCACTCGGAATCGCCGCATGTCGGACTCCCAGCGGAACTGCGGTAAATTGGTGAAAATTTCCGGACAGTCATCGCTGCGGCCCGTTGCCGGCGAACCGGGAAAAATTAAATCCAATTTCTTGGGGTTGGAGACGCGAATTTCTAAAATATCGTTTACAGATGGTATTTGAGCATCAAGCACGGCTACCTGTACTCTGAACGTGTAAACGTCGCTTGGAAGCTTACCCGTGGCCAGTATGTCTTTGAGCAAAGCGTCAACGACGTCCTCGGCTATTTGGTACCGCGTTAGCCGATACTGACCAGTACTTGAAAATAGGTCATTGTTGCTCAATGTGAGCCTTCCTTGCGGCAAAGGGAATTGACCCGTCTCGCCTTCTGAGAGCTGACCCGACCTTCGACTCTCAAGAGAAAGTGTCAAGGTAATCGTATGCTCCCCTTGATCATTGTTTGTGATATCAACAAAAAATATTGGTGGCCCAGAAGCCGGGCTATTAATATCAAAATCTTTTAAGAAGAATATCTCAAGTCCCGAGCTGTTTGCCGGGCGAAATGTTGCTGTGACCTGCGCAAAAATATCGCGTGACAATGCCATCAACGCGAACGCAAGCGCAAAAAGTTTAATCGCGATTTTCATTCGTTTCCTCTCAGAAAAGTGCTGGTTAAAAAAATCCGATTGGCTCAAATTAATACAACCTTAAAGTACTGAAAAATAGTTAAAATGGAGAAATTCCGGATCGATTATTTGCTAAAGATGCAGAAGTGCGTAGACCACCTGAAAAACAACCGCGAATACATAGGGGAACAATCGCCAGGCCACGATCAAGCCTAAAAAAGCAAACGCCGGCTGGCCCATGAATTGTTTGTAGCGGTACCCCAATTTGTCCGACATAAACAAAGTGACAACGCTGCTGCCGTCGAGGGGCGGAAACGGAAAGAGATTGAAGATAAACAAGATCAGATTCAGTATCAGAAACACACTCAACAACTGCGAGAGTCCAATCAAATTTTCCTGGTTGGCAACGACGATGGACATGAAACTCAACTCGCCCTCACCCGGCGTGGAAAAATAGCCGGCCTCCAATCCAAACTTCATGATAATAAACGCCACCACCGCGATGAGCAAATTGGCGGCCGGTCCGGCTGCCGCCATGAGCCCAGCTTTGCGGGGATGCCGTTCAGCCCAGTTGGGATCGTAGGGCGCACTGGCCCAGCCGATCATCCAGCCCCAGAGTGTAAAGGAAAGCAGCGGAATCACTACCGTCCCGAATGGCGAACGCTTGATGTGTGGAATGGGATTGAGCGTCACCTGGCCGCCAAGGTAGGCTGTTGGGTCGCCGCCTTTCAACGCAGCCAGCGCATGCGACGCCTCGTGCGCCGTGAAAGAAAACAAAAACGCCACATACCAGATCAGCATGTCGGCAAAATTTGGTAGTTGCATGGATGGAAAATAGATAAAACGCGATCAAAAGTCAAGATGGGAAAACTAAGAAATCCTACTTTCGCAGACGCTTGATTGCTGTGTCTATTAAAACCGCGAGGATGATCACGGCGCCGATAACAATTTGCTGAATGTAAGAAGAAACGCCGAGCAGATTCAAACCGTTACGCAGCACCCCCATGATAAACGCGCCGATGAGCGTGCCGAATATGGTTCCCTCACCGCCCATCAAACTGGCGCCGCCAATCACGGTAGCGGCGATCGCGTCTAACTCGTACATCATACCGGCGATTGGCTGCGCCGAGTTGAGGCGCGCCGTCAAAATTACCGCTGCCGCGCCGCTGAGTAATCCACAAAGGGCATAGACCACGGTTTTGTAAAATTTCACATTGACGCCGGAAAGTATCGCCGCCTCTTCGTTGTCGCCGATGGCGTAAGCATAGCGGCCTAATTTGGTGCGGCTAAGAATGACGTGCGCTACCAGATAGATCAAAATCATAATGATGACCGGCAGCGGGATGTGAAAAATCTCGCCGGTCGCGAGGCTGCGAAACGAATCGGGAAAACCGGAAACCGGCCGCCCCTCGGTATAAACCAGCGCCGCTCCGCGCGCCACGCTCATCATGCCGAGGGTGGCAATGAAGGGCGGCAGCCGGCCGTGGGTGATCAGCAAGCCATTCAGCGCTCCGCAAATTGTGCCCACTCCCAATCCGATAAAGATAGCCGCCGGCAATGGCAACTCAGTCTGAAGCGCGCCGGCCATCACCACGCCGGAAAAAGCCAGAATCGAGCCCACCGATAAATCGATGCCGGCGGTGATGATCACAAAGGTCATTCCCACCGCGATGATAGCATTGATGGAGGTCTGCAGGGCAATGTTCAGAAAATTGGAAACGGTCAAAAAATGGGGGGTCATCACCGTGAGAGTGCAACAGAGCACCACCAGCCCGAGCACGGTGCCGAATTGCCGGCCATGATGCAGCAGAAAATCTTTAGTTGGCATTGAATTGCCACTGCCCGTAGTTCAGAAAGCCCTCCAGAGTTGAGCCAATTGAATAGGTAAAAGGCTTAGCAGTTATTTTGGACCGCAGCAGGGATTAGCGTCTTCTGAACTTCCAGAGTTAAACCCCATAGTTTGATTTAATAGATGGCCATCCGGGGCGATGGCTAGACTATCGCCCGCTACTTCCGACCACGAATAAAAATGAAACGTGCGGTCATCCGTCATCGCAATAAACAACCCGTTCGGAAAAGCCTCTCCCAAAGACGCATTGGTGACCTCGTTGCCGTCGCTGTGAACGGTGGCGAGCGAAATAACCGTGATTAACTTATGTTCGTGAGGATTGGCTGGGGTTCCCTCACGAGCAAAAAAATGAAAGCGGTTGGCTTCCTGATCCGAGACGATGATGTAGCCGGCGCCATCATTCACTCGATAGATAGAAATGCCTTCTCGATCTTGCTCAAACCCCTCCGTGCCAAACAGCGCCAATTCCTGGTTGGCATCCGGCGCGTCGGGATCGGCGTGGTATTTGCGAATGCCAAATTTCTCGTCCGAGTAATAAACAAAGCCCAATTCATCGTCCACCGCCACCGCCTCGATTTCGCCTTCCCCTAAATTGTCGAGGCCGCTCCACTCGCCAAAAGCGCGAACTTTGGTGAATTTCACTTTGCCGGCGCCGTCGTCTCCGAGGCGATATTGCCATAAATACGCTCCGGATGGCCCCTCCTTCCGGCTGACAATCGCGAACACGGCGCCATCGCTTGGGCGTTTGTAAAGCCCGATTCCCATTGGCCGCCGCAACTCTTCGCCCTCAAACGCTTCGATGCCGCCGCCAGCGATGGCTTCCAATTCGGGCAGCTTGAAGACAAAAATCTTGTTGCCGTCGCGATCGGTGACGGCCGCAATGTCGATCGCTTCTCCGCCCAACATGAAACCGTATTCGACATCGACATTATTGGCGCGGGCCGCCGTTCGCACCGAATCAATTTTTCCCCCTTGCAGATCAAAAGCAAAAAGATAGCCGCCCTTGTCCGTTCCGAGAACGATGCTCTGCGAGCGATCGGTTGGATGCAGCCAAATGGCGGGATCGTCCGAATCTTGTGTTACGGGTTCGGTGATCACCGCTGGAGTAATCGCCGTGGCGGCGGCGCTTTCTGATTTCTCACTCTTGCAACTAAAAATCAAAATGGGAAACAGCAAAAATACAGAAGGAATGAAGTTGGATAATTTCATAGTGTGACCTTTCCTCGAGTAGTTTTTATTTTTGACTCACCCTGAATAATTCACAAACTCGGACCTCCCCCTGCCCCCCTCCTAAAACAGGAGGGGGAACACGTTTCACTTCAATACCTCTCCCAAAATTCGCCCCTGCAGGCTGCCGGGAAATTCAATCTGCAAAATCGCCGCCAGGGTTGGTGCAATATCGACAATTGCCACTGTTTCGTAATAGACGCCGGGATGAATGCCGACGCCGTACCATAGCATCGGCACATGGCTGTCGTAACTCCAGGTCGAGCCGTGGGTGGCGCCGGCGGGATCATCGCTATCAAGATTGTACGGTTTTAACTGAAAATAAACGTTTCCAGATCGAGAGGGAAAAAAGCTATTGAGTGCGCGCTGTCCAAGCTCGCCCGCCACCTGTCCGTTAGCAAGTTGTGTCCACGTATAAACCGCGTGAACGCGCGGATCTTGTTGAATCAAATCTTTCAGAACATTCTCGGCGGCTTCGGACGAGACTCCCTTTTGGATGAGAACTTTTGGATTCAAGTAAATGCTTGTGCCCTCGTGAGCCATAACCCAAGTCATGCCGTCATTCAAAACGCCAAAGGCATCGTTTAACGCTTTTTCGCCGGCGGCAATAATTTCGTCCGACACCACCCGCTGCACGTCGGCGTTGGGATTATGCTGGCGAACGGTTTCGGGCATATCGGCGACGCCGTGATCGCCGGTCAAAACCAGCGTGCAATTGGCCAACCCGATTCTCTGATCGATGAATTTAAATAAATCTTCGAGTGTGCGATCGGTGCGAATGGTGATGTCCATCACTTCATGGCTATTGGGACCGTAAGCGTGCCCCAAACCGTCGTTTGCGGAAAAACCGATGCAGAGAATATCGGTCACATTTCGTTGTCCGAGATTTTCAGCGATCAAAGCCGTTTTTGCGAAATCCGCCAGCAGGTCGTTTCCAAACGGCGACTTGCGGAGCGCATCGAAATAGCCAGCGTTGATCGCATTTTGTCCGCCATTAATGACATGCGGGAACGTGGTATCCATGCCGTCTTCGGCTTCTTCGCCCGGAGCGTCATCCGCGCCCTGGCGCGCGTATTCGCTATCGGGCAGCAACCGTTCCCAGGTTTTTCCAAAAAACGAATTGGCTTTTCCGGAGGCATTGTATTTTTTAACCCACTCGGGCAATTGATCAAAATAATAATTTGACGAGACAAAAGCCGAATCCGCGAGCCAGTAGGCGCCATCGGCCAGCTTCCCTCCCATCAAAATAGCGGAGCGATCTTTCAGCGACATGGAAATTATTTTCGATTGGCCGGCGTTGCTCAGTTGCAGCACATGGCCGAGGGTCATCGCAAAAAAGTTTTTAGGCGAACGCCCCGCCTTTTCGGCGCCGAGAATGCTGGCCGACTCGTCTTCCACGCAATAAACTTTTTTGCCGGTTTGAACATCAAACCAGTTGTTTGAAATAATTCCGTTGGTACTGGGATGCGCGCCGCTGGTGATGACCGAGTGCCCGGGCGCGGTGGTGGTGATGGCATGCGCCTGGTGGGCTGCCACAAAATTAGCGCCCTGTTTCAGAAACAGGTTGAATCCGCCGGGGCCGAAATGATCGCCGAATCGCGTCAAGTAATCGTAGCGAAATTGGTCGATGCTGACGATCACGATCAGCTTCGGCTTTTCAGCAGCGCCCAGGTTTAAATGCAAAGCCAGAGTCACTATCCAGATGAGAATTTTGTTCATGCTGTCGAATCCTGCCAGTGTAATTTTAAAATTTAATCAAGTTGAGATTTGATTGATATCCGCCAGTAGCACGGAACCTATATGCCGGAGTGCAATTCTTCAGCATGGGGGCTGTCCCAAAAGGGAGGAAATTGTCTTTGCGAGGAGCGATAGCGACGAAGCAATCCCATGATTTGAGCACCTGTCTGCACAGGCAGGCAAAATCGTGAGATTGCTTCGCTTCGCCGCAATGACAGGTACCTTTTGGACAGCCCCACTCCGATTTTACTGATTCCTCAAAATTCAGCGATTGAAACGAAAGCCGAGCCGTCCCCAGGTTTCATAAAATTCCCTCTGAATGGGGTAAGAATTCTGAAAAGAAAAAACAACAAGAAATTTTCGAATAATCTTGATGAGGGATGGAAGCCACCACACTCTATCTATCGATGCTTTGCCGCTACCTTGCATGAAGAGCTTGCTTTTTGTAGTGATTTTCGGAAAGAACCCTCAACCTCTCCGCACTTGACTCCGAAGTAATATCGCGCTGCGGGTTCGCAAGCATTTCGTAGCCAACCATAAATTTTTTGATGGTTGCCGAACGCAACAGTGGCGGATAAAAATGTATGTGTAGATGAAATTCTGAATGATCGTGGCCGTCCGGTGGAGACTGGTGAATGCCCGCAGAATACGGAAACGACATTTGAAAGAGGTTGTCGTATCGAGTCGTCAAACGCTTGATAGCGTCGGCGAATGAGGTCTTTTCACTTTCTGTCAGTTCGGTTGTCCGCGACACGTGGCGCTTCGGAATGACGATCGTTTCAAACGGCCACACTGCCCAATACGGCGTCATCACCACGAAGTCAATATTTTGAAAAACGATCCGCTCTTCCTCTTTGATCTCAAGCGAAACGTAATCACAAAGCAGACACGAACCATGCCCGTGACGGTACTCCTCCATCCGGAAAATCTCTTTTGCCGGCTCCGTCGGAATGGATCGCTGTGCCCAAATCTGGCCGTGGGGATGCGGATTGCTGCAGCCCATCAGCTCGCCTTTGTTTTCAAAAATCTGCACATGATTGATTTCCGGATCAGCGCCGAGTTCGGAATATTCTCTGATCCAAGCTTCAATGACGTTCTTGAGATCGTCAAGCTCCATTTCTGCCAGAGACAAATCGTGCCGCGGCGAAAAACAAACGACGCGGCAAACTCCGGATTCCGATTCGGCAACCAGCAAGCCCCGTCGTAGATGCTCTCTTTCGGAAACGTCTGGAATCAACGCGCTGAAATCGTTGGTGAACACAAAGGTGCTTTTATAATTTGGGTTGGTATCGCCGCTCGCGCGCTTGTTGCCGGGACACAGATAGCAAGAAGGATCGTATGGCTGCCGGCGCTCGGCTGCAGAGCTTTCAATTTTTCCCAGCCACGGCCTTTTCATACGATGCGGTGAAACCAGAATCCACTCGCCGGTCAGGATATTCAACCGTCTGTGTGGATGCGCGCGCAGGTCTAATCCGGACAAGGGACAAAGCCTATAGGGTTATTCAACTTTGATGGTGATTTTCTCTGCAGCCGTCAAATCCAAACTTGTCGCAGTCACCTCAACCGCACCTGCGGAGCCCGAAGTTTCGACGAGAATCGCGGCGATGCCGGCCTCTGCAGCTATCGGATTTTGTCCAATCAGCCGCGCAGAACCGCTCAGTCCGAAGGTGACAGTATTGGAGGCAGTAGGAACAAAGGTGCCGTTCTCGTCAACGACAGCGGCGTACACAAAGAAAACATCCTTCTTACCCACCGCTGGCGGTACGCCGTCCAACGCTGCCGACAATTGCAGCTTTTGCGGCGCTGACGGGGTATTCACTTTGTGCGAAGCTACTCGTCTGCCATCGATTAAACCAATCGCTTCGAGCTCGCCCATCCGAAATTTATCGACTGTGAATGTGAAAGGCGGGAACATTAAGTTGCTTGAATAAGCATCACGATCTGGATCCTGAGTGGCGACTTCTTCGCCATTGTGAGAAAGCGAAACTCGTTGGCAGTTGCTGAACACCTTAACGATGCCATCCCGACTGTTCGGGATGGTATCGTTCCTGGAATCCGTCCAATAGTTCGCGATCTGCACCATCGGACCGGACACGGTGGTTGGCAAATGCGGCAAGGCTTCCGGCGGCCGTTGGCTTCTGTAAAAATAATATACAAATTTTGGAATTCGGAAAATGTCCATGATGCCCGAGGCTTCGATGTCATCGGCATAGCCGCGGTTGTAATCGAAGATTAGCCAATTGGCGCTCCCGACCGCCGGCGTCTCTAAATTATCATTGAAAGCTTCTTGGTAATTTAGCGCCTGCTGCAGTAGCCGCTTTTCGCCATGACCGCGCAATTGGCGCGAAGTTCGTTCCTCGGGCGATAGATTCTTGAACTCGGGTTGATTGAAGCCGGCGTTCTGCGCGTAGTATTCCCAATCGCCGTATTCAGCGATGAAGATGGGTTTATTCTTATCGTACTTTTTCCAGTAGTCCGGAGCCTTGGCGTGCTGACGCGCCGGAATAAATAGGTCGTAGGCATAATCCTGCCAGCCGCAGGTGTAGCATTGATCGCCGGGATATTCTTCATGGGCGCTGCGGTGGGCCTTCTCCATGAACTCATTGGTCATGCCGGATTCATTCAACGACACTTCCCACAGAATCACGCTCGGATGATTACGATCGCGGCGGATCATGTCGCGGCAATCCTGCAAACTTCTTTGCTGGAAAAGTTCGTTGCCGAAGAATTGCCAGCCGGGGATTGCGTCCATCACCAATATGCCCAGTTCGTCGCAGGCATCCAAAAAAGCAACGTCATGCGGATAATGCGACAGGCGGACGAAATCAAAACCGGCCTGCTTGATTTTTAGCGCGTCGCGGTAGTGGGCATTGTCGGACAATGCGTAACCAATATACGGATACTCCTGATGGCGATTGGTGCCGCGTAGATAAAATTTCTCGCCATTGATCATAAAGCCATTCGCGGCGCTGAATGAAATCTTTCGAATGCCAATTCGGGTCACGACTTCATCGACGACCTTATCTCCCTCCAAAATCAATGAATGGAGTTGATACAAATGCGGCGAGTTGGGATGCCACAACTTCGGGCTTTGAACCTCGATCGTCTGAATGATATGGTTATTGGCTGAGGATTCGAGATCTATTTCCTCGCTTGAGTTTTCAGCTATTAATTTTTTCTCATCATCAAATAATCTCGAGACCACTTTGAGTTTTCTAATTCCGGCATCCTCATTGACAACATGCGTCTGCACCCAAACCTGCGCCCGGTCTTTTTTAACAATCGGATACTGAACAAACACTCCCCCGCCTGCAACTTTATTGGCAAGCACGGCATCCGAAATGTGAAGCTTGTCGGTGACGTGTATCTTCACGTCGCGATACAAGCCGCCGTACATGCAAAAGTCCAAATCTTTCAGCGGCTTGCCGGGCGGCACTTCTGGGTTATCGCGATTATCCAATCTGACGGCGATCAGATTATCTTTATTAAATAAGACGTCGTCGGTTATGTCGATGGTGAACGGCAGGTATCCGCCGTTGTGAGTGGTTTTGTGTTTGCCGTTCACCCAAACGTCTGCGATTTGCATCGCGCCTTCGAACTCGATGAATATTTTTTTGCCGCGGTGACTGACATCGACTGAAAAATTCTTTCGATACCAGCAGATGCCTTGCCACTGATCGTTCACCACCAGCGGTTCGATTCGCGGTGTGTGCGGCAACTTAACCTTCTCCCAATCCGCGTCATTGTGATCCACAGCTTTGAAATATTCAATCGTGTTTTCCGAAGGTTCGCAGCGTTTGAATTTCCAGTCGTCGTTGAAGTTGATATTTCTGGTGTTACTCATTTCCTTTGCAGAAACGAGTGCAATGCCCACGAAACACACAAAAAGACACGGCAGAAGAATTTTATTTTTCGTGTGTTTCGCGTATTTGGCGGGCATCTTTCCAAGTTCGATCATTTACATGTTCTCCAATAGAATTCATCGACGCCATTCCCGCTTTCAAACCCGCTGCTTCCGCTTTTACTAAAATTTGTCCGGGTCGCGTCGTCCGAATCAGCGCCGTCGCGATTCCGGCCTCAGCTTCAACGAGTCCCGGGCTGACCAAGAAACCGGAGCCTCTGACCTGAAACTGAAACGACACCGTGGTTTTGGCATCCGCTACGAGTGTGCCGTTTGCATCAACAATTTTGGCGTAGGCAAAGAACATGTCTTCACCATTGGCGATGGCATCGCCCTGTAAATCGAAATTTATTTCGATGGCAACCGCTTCACCGGGAGTGCGCCGCATGTGTGAAGCAGCCTCTTTATCACTAATGTAGCCGATAGCTTTCAATTCTCCCGTACTCCAAAAAATGTTGGCAAAAGTAAACGGTGGATGCAACAAATTATTGGCAACCGCTCCGGTATCAGGCGGTTGAGAAGCAACAAACTCTTCATTCAGAAAAAGATCGACGCGATCACAGTTGCTGAACACAGTTACAGTCCGCGGCGAATTCTCCGTCCAATAATTCGCGATAAAAACCATTGGGCCGGAATCGATGCCGTCGAACATGAGCTTGGGGTCACGCTGGCTTTGATAAAAATAGTAGGAAAATTTTGGGATGCGAAAATAATCAATCACCCCGGATGGATAAGTTTGAAAATCCAACCCAACCCAGAGGCCATCGCCGCACAGGAACGGCAAGCCCCGATTCAGATTCAGCGATTCCCGATGATTCATCGCCTGCACCAGCATAGCCGCCTCACCATCGCGGCGCTCGACGTCACTAGTGCTGTTGCCCTCGCCGTAATCCCAATGGCCATATTCGCTGATCACCAGCGGCGTTTTCTCAGAATAATTTCTGGCGCCGTGTTGAGTCGCTCGAATAAAGACATCGTAAATGGACGGAAACTTCCAGCCCGCAACAAAGCATTGATCGCCGGGAAATTCCGCGTGACCGATTTGCAGCGCTCGCTGCGCAAACGTAGAATCGTAGTCCGTTTCGTTCAATGATAACTCCCACAGAATCAGCGATGGATGATTGCGATCTCTGCGAATGGTGTCCCGCATATTTTGAAACGAGTGTTCGCGAAATTTCTCGCCGCCAATGAATTGAAATCCCGGAATGCAATCCATCACTAAAATTCCCAATTCGTCGCACGCATCAAGGAAAGACGGATCTTGGGCATTGTGGGACGTGCGCACATATTGAAAGCCCCCCTCTTTGAGCAGCAGCGCATCGCGGCGCTGCGCAGAATTGGGAAACGCCCACGCCACATAGGGATAATCCTGCACACGATTTGTCCCCATAAAAACCAGTCGCTCACCGTTGATGGTGAAACCGCCATCGTGAGTGAAATCGATTCGTCGGATGCCAATTCTGGTTTGATAAGAATCCACCAGCTTTTTGCCGTCATAGATTTCAGAATGAAGCGTGTAAAGATAGGGATGATTTGGATGCCAAAGGTGAAAATCGGTGAGATCCACTAGTTGGTTGAAAGTGAAGTCCTCTCCCGCCTTGATGATTGTATTGTCTTCAACCGTTGCAACCAAACGTTGATCGGCATCAATCAAATGAGTTTTGATTTTGCATTTTTTCGACTTTTGATTCTCGTTGAGAACATGAGTTTGTATTTTGATTTGCGCCAATGAATCCGTCACCAATGGATAGGTTACAAAAACACCGCCGCCCGCGGTTTTGTTGGCATACACGGCATCGGTAATATAAAGACGATCGGTGATTTGCAAATAAGCATCGCGGTACAAGCCGCCGTAGCTGATCCAATTTCCATAAACCGGTATGTCACGATTATCATGATTGTCAACTTTCACCGCGAGGACATTGTCACCACCGAACTTCACGTGCTCGGTAATATCGACTGTAAAAGGCAGGTAGGAACCGATGTGGGTTACGAGATGGGCGCTGTTGATCCAAACGTCGGCGACTTGATCCGCGGCTTCGAACTCAACGAATATTTTTCGTCCTTTATATTTTTCCGCCATGTTGAAATGCTTGCGATACCAGTTGATGCCCTGGTTATCCGGCAATCGCCACGGATGCCGCAGAGGTGTGACTTTGGGAAAATGCGGCAGATGGACGGTTTGCCAATTCGAATCCGCAAATGTCCAATTTTTGGCGACGTCGTCAGCGAAGTCGCCGCGATAGAAAAGCCAGTCAGCGTTGAAGTTTCTTTTCTCGCGATGAGAGGGCTTGGGCTGCCATTGGCCGGCGTTGGCTAAAGAGAACCATATTATCACAAAAAGAAAAGTAAATGGGAGGATGCGCTTCACGTCGGTATTGATTTTCATCAGGTGTCATTTTTCCGATTCGTTAATCATATTGCCCACGTAACACACGAAAGACGCGAAAAAAATTTCGTCTGCTTAGCGTATTTCGCGGGTCATTTCATCAACAGGGCTTTACGTATTTGAACGCCGCCACCCGCCTCGAGGCGGATGAAATATATCCCCGAAGCAATGGCGCCATCGCTTCCCTGCCCACTCCAAACGACTGAATAACTGCCGGCAGGCTGATAGCGCTGCGCCAGAGTCGCGATCAACTTGCCTTGAATGTCGTACACGCTCAAACGGACGAATGCCGCCGTCTTGAGAACATAGTCAACGCGGGTTTGGTTGTTGAACGGGTTGGGATAATTCTGAAGCAGTTGAAAAGAAAGCGGAGTGACTGGGTTCTCATCGGCGACGCTGGTCACGGTTGGCACATCGAAATACACCCAGTGCACGGTGGTGTCGCTGCGCATGTTAACCAACGACTCCGTAAAGGTCATCCTCCGATTGGCGATGCTGTTTTCGAATCCGCCTTGAGTATCGTTTTCGATGAAGAATTTGTATTCCAAATCATTCCCAGTCTGCATCGCTGCCTTCGGGATATAACAGACTCCAGACCAAAAGGACCCACCGCTGACGCTGAATTCCTCACGTTGGAGAGTGACTTTTGATAAGTCCCAATCAAGGCTGCCTCCCGAAGCCGCTGCGTCGCCCCTGACGGTCACAGGGCTATTTACATCCGGATTGAATCTTCCCGACGCAGTTACTTTGCTCATGTTCACACGGAAATAAACACCAACTGAATCCTCCTTCGATTCAAAAGGCCGCCATAGTTGCTGTTTGGAATCACCGGTGGAATTGTAATACTGAACCGTGATTACTGTATCGGTTTCTCCAGCGACCAAAACTCTTCGATTGCCCGTGAAGCCGGGGATCGGTGTAATCGGCCCCTCAAAGCCCAGCCGTTGGAAAGTGCCTTTCGTTGGACTAAAGCCGCTCCAAAACTTGAAGGAAAGCTCGTCGCCGGGAAGCATTTGAAACGTGGTTTCCCAATAATCGCCGCCGACGTTTTGGAAGATAACGTCGGAATCGGATTGCCACGTCACTTTCTTGCCATCGGGCAGAATTCCAAAAGACAGGCCGGTAACCTCGCCGCGGAGTTGCGTGAAATGATGCGGCTGAAGCGTGTCCATCAACGTGGCAGTGTTCAACCGGATGGTGACATTGATGGGATCGAGATCAGGGATTTCTTCTCGAAAAACCTCCAGCGAAGAAAGCGCGCTGCCGGAAAAATCAAACAGCGCGAGGTTTTCCCACGGCGAGCCGATTGGCTGCACAGAGATATATTCCGGCGCCCAATAAAAGAGTCCAACGCCTTTTTGGTTTGGAACACTGCGCACGATATTCATCAAATTCCGCAGAAAACCTTTCTGTCCATCGACGGATGCGGGATAGCCAGAGTGCAGTTGGCCAGGCTCACCCACGATGTTATTGTTATTGTCAAACCATTGCAGCGTCCAGGGATAGGCGGTTTCTGCGATGATGAGCTCCTTGCCGTAAAGGCTGGCTAAATCATTTAGATTCGCGCGAAGCTGATCTAAGGTGCCATGCCCGGAATAAAAGGGGTAATAGGAAAGTCCAATAATGTCAAAATCCACGCCTTGTGAAAGGAGATTTCCAAAAAACCATTGGCTGCCCGGGTTATCGCCGCCACGATCGCGATGAATCATAATTCGAACTGAATCTCCCCCATCGCAACTTTCGCGAACGCCCCGAACGCCGGCCTTGATTAGTTCTCCCAGCTTGCTCCATTGCTGCGGATTGTCGAACGAACCGCCAACACGGCCATCGTTCCACAACATGCCCTGTGTAATTTCATTTCCAATCTGCACTAAGTCGGGTAAAGTCCCTTGATCGCAGAGAGCTTTCATCACCGCTTTTGTATACTCGTAAACGCTATCTTTCAAAGCTTCAAAAGGCACACCCACCCAGGCCGCAGGTTTGGTTTGCCGGCCCGGATCGGCCCAGGTATCTGAATAATGAAAATCCAATAGAAATTTGAGATCACGATCTTTTATTCGCCTCGCCATGTACATTATTTTTTCGAGATTATTGTAATTCTCAGATGGCGAGTGCCAGATCTTCAGTCGGATACAATTGATGCCATGATCTTTGAAAATTTTTAGGGGATCTTCGGGAATTCCGTTGGCCCTGTAAACTCCCCCCAAATCTTCGATCTGTGGGATGAAGGAAACATCGGCTCCTTTCAGGAATTGCGTGGATTGAGTTTGGGCAACGGCGGCTGAATAAGTGAATAGGATTGTGAGTCCAGTCTTGAAGGTCTCGAATCTCATTATATACTCAACGTCAAGTGGAATACTTCAGAGAATAGAAGAGTGTGAAAAATCTGGTGGGCCCTGTAGGACTTGAACCTACGACCGACGGATTATGAGTCCGCTGCTCTAACCGACTGAGCTAAGGGCCCTGGTAAATTATAAATTCGGCTAAATGTAAGTCATCACATAGAAATAGGCAAGTTATTTATCATTTGTTCTGAATTCTTTTTCTTAAGCAATTCAATTTGTTCATCAAGTTTTTTCAAAATCAAATTTAATTCTTCTTTCTCGGATTGGCCCTTTTTCACTGCCTCTATAAATTGATTATTGACCTCATCTTTTTTCTTTTTGAGATTATCTATCTTAATTGCTCTTATACAATCCGATGCCTCTTCGAGCAAATTTCTACCTTCAATCTTTTCACTCAATATATTTACGATAAAAGAGGACAGTTCAATTTCATTGAAGCGATTTATCAAATCCATCACGTCAAGGTTTGCACCTGATTTAAAAAGATTCTTAAGATAGGAGACAAGTGAAATCAGTCCGGAGTCGGCGACTTCGTCTGTATCCAGGTTATTGAAAACGAAATCCGCCATTCCCCACTCGCGAATCAGGATACGCAATAAATCTTCGACGGCTGCTTCCTTCTTCGATTTCTTCGCGGTGCGGCCCAGTTCGTTAAGTCGCCGGGCTACTTCCGAAGGTCTCCCGGCCGCTGAACGCTTCTGACGAACCAAATACTGCAACTCATCCCAAAGAATCTTTTCCTCGATGGCGAGAACTTCGGAAATTTTGCGAAGAAGTAATCGCCGTTTGATGCTGTCGTGCAGCTTAGCCAGCGATTCAAGCACCTCACGGATGGACTCCGTGCGTTTTTCGGATGGTTTGTTCAAAATTTGATTCAATCGGAAATCAAAAAGATTCGTAGCTCGTTCAACCACCTCAGCAACACCGGCAGCGCCCACGCTTTTCGCGAAGCTATCGGGATCGTGCCCGGCGGGAAGTGTGGCAACCGAAACCTCTAAACCACCTGCCAGCAAAATATCCGCGCCGCGCAAAGTAGCTGCGGAGCCGGCCGTGTCGCTGTCGTACATCAACGCCACGTTCTGGGTGTAACGATGAATGAGCCGGGCGTGATCTTCCGTCAACGATGTGCCAAGCGTCGCCACGACATTTTTGACACCCGCGGTTACGAGACTCATCAAATCTGTGTAGCCCTCCACAAAGATGGCGCGATCTTGTTTACGAATTTCATCGCGAGTTTGGTAGAGGCCGTAAAGCAATTTTCCCTTTTCATAAACGGCAGTTTCCGGTGAATTGATGTACTTCGGTGAATTGTCGGCGTCGCTGAGTTTGCGGCCGCCGAACGCCACGACGCGGCCCGAGAGATTCCAGATCGGGAACATCACGCGGTCGCGAAAACGATCGTAGTAACCGCCGCCCTCTTTTTTCAAAATGAGGCCGGCGCGCTCTAACTGCTCTATGCTAACGGAATGTTGTTTGGCCTGATGAATCAAATTGTCCCAGCCGGCGGGAGCGTAACCCAATCCAAATGTCTGAATATCGGCTTCCTTAAAACCACGACTGTGAAGGTAGGCCAGCGCGGATTTTCCAGTGTTTGAGAAAAGTTGCTCCTGAAAAAACTTCACTGCAAACTCATTGATATAATAAATTGTCTCGTTTTCTTTGTGGGAGACTTCGTCGCGTTCTTCGAATTCCAGATGAATGCCGGCACGTTGCGCGAGAAACTTCACCGACTCCGGAAAGCTGATGCCTTCATGGCGCATAAGAAACGTGAACACGTTGCCGCCAGCGCCGCAGCCGAAACAGTGAAAAATCTGCTTCTCCGGATTGACGCTGAACGACGGCGTTTTTTCCGGATGAAACGGACACAGTCCGAAATAATTGCGTCCGCTCTTTTTCAGCGTTACATATCCGGAAACCATATCCACCACATCGGTGGCGTCGCGGATTTCGGAAACTTTGTATTCGGGAATGGTCATATCACCTGTTTACTTTCAAACTCCAGTTTTCCTTCGTTGAGATGAATCAGCAGGAAATCACCTTCTCGGCTGTAGCCGATGTTGAAAACGAACTTTCCGTCCTTAGTCTGATAAACGCTCTTGCGATGCAAATGCCCGCACAGATGCAACTTCGGCTGCACGACTTTGAAGGCTTGCGCGAAACAGCGTTGACCGCCGCGGCCACCGGTCGGCGTTAAATCCGCCATGCCAATAGGACAGCCGTGTGTGATCAGAATATCCACGTTTTTGTCGCGCAGCGCCGAGGCGGCTTCTGCCACTTCCTCGTCGGTGATGTACCACGGCTGTTTGTGCGATTTCGCCCAGATGCCGTTGATGCCAGCAATGGTCAAGTCAAGATAATTCACGGCGCGGCCATTTTCAAGCAGGATGTTCGTTCCATCTTTGTTTTTGAGTTGACGAAGCAACTCGAGATGATCGTTGTTCCCGAAGACCGTTAGGACGTGAGTTCGGCCGGTGATAAGTTCGAAATCGCTTGCGGACACTTCCTCCGCCGTGCCCCAATCACCGGCGCAAAGCAGAAAGTCGGGTTGTTCCAAATCGAGGATTTTGTGAACGGGGTCAACGACGTCGTGCAGATCAGAAATGGCAACAATTTTCAAGTTTCACTAATCCTGCCGACAAAATCATTCTTCATCATCATCCGCAACGGCCGGTCGTTGGTAGAGTTTGTGGCGAATAAACAGCTCGACGATGTCGCCATCCAATTTGCCGGTGCGCACTTCCTCGCGCAAAATCTCCAGCGTGCGTTCGATGGGAATAGCCTTTTTGTAAGGACGATCCGGCGAACTCAGCGCATCAAAAATATCGGCAATGCACATGATGCGCGACTGCATCGATATCTCATCCCCCTTTAGGCCCAGCGGGTATCCGCTGCCATCGAGATACTCGTGGTGTCCAGCCGCGTGGCGGGCGATATTCTGCAAATCCTTCGTAAAGGGGATTTTTTTGAGAATGTTCAAAGTGTGCTCGACGTGGGACTGAATTTCTTTGTATTCCGGCTCGGTGAGATTGCCGCGTACAACGGAGAGGTTTTCATACTCTTTATCTGTCAGATAAAAGCAGCTCTCGCCGCGCGAATTAAGGTAAGATTTTTTGGCAATGCGCGCCAGGCTATCTCGATCTTCCTCGCTAAGAAAGCCGGGAATGTTAATACGACGCAAAAACGCCAGCCCGTGATCGATGGCCGACACCTCCTTCGCTGCGGCGCACTCAAGCTTGCGTAAAGCCGATGGATCGCCAGCGCCGTTGCCAAGCAGTTCTACTTTCGCCAACAACAAATGATTCTGCAGGCCGCGCTTGATACTTTCAAAACGCTCAGCGATCACCTCCATTTGATCGTCCGTTAGTTTGGTGGTTTTTTCCAGCACGCTTTCGCGTACTCCGATCTTGCCGATGTCATGCAGCCAGCCGGCTATGCGCAATTCCTCGATCTCTTCCGGAGTGAAACAAATCTGTCCCAACCTTCCTTCCTTCTCTTCATTGATAGCGATCGCGATGCGCACGCAATATTTCGCCACGCGTCCGGAATGCCCCGCCGTGTGTGGACTACGGGCGTCGATGGCCGTGGCGGAGTAACGCACCAACGACTTGAACAAATTGCGAATCTCTTCGATTAGACTGACGTTTCGGATAGCTACCGCGGCCTGCGAGGCCAATGACAGAATGATGCTTTCATATTCGACTTCAAATGGTACCACCTCGCCGCCACCATTCATGGAGTTGATGAGCTGCAGCACGCCGATGATCTCATCGTGGTGGTCGCGCATTGGCACCACCAGCATGGACTTCGAACGATAGTTATTCTGTTGGTCAAAATGTTTGTTGATGCGATACTCTACTGTAGGCGGGACCTCGTACACGTCCGGAATATTCAGTAAGTGTCCAGTTGCCGCCACGTATCCCGCAATGCTTTCTTTGGAGAGCGGAAGATAAAAAGACGTAAAGGGGATGATACCGTCGCGCTTTTGCAGCGATGCGGTTTGCGCCACCCTAAAATGGAGCTTATCGTCTTCTTTAATATAAAGACTGCCGCCATCGGCGTGTGTGAAGCTGCGAGCCTCGGTGACAATCATTTCGAGCAGCTTGTTGAGATTGTGTTCACTTGAGAGAGCGATGCCGATGGCGTTGAGCTTGCGGATTTGTTCAGCGAGATTCATTTTTCGCGGCGTGGACACGTCGGCAGTTCCAATGATGATTTGAATTTAAATTTGTTCTTTTTGTCGCGCCTGTTCGAGATTCTCCAGTACCCGCAAGAACTCACTAATTCGTACGATTTTTACATTCGCATATTCCTTTGGCGGAAAATGACGAATATTCTTGGTTACAAGATAATCTGCCTTCCCGGTGACAGCACATTCCAAAAAGCGATTATCGGGTGAATCGGTGCAGATTTTCATTTCGATTTTTGGCTCAATCCACTCCGACTGAAATCGCAAGATACTTAGAACACGCTCTTTTTCCTGCCGTTTGGATTCGGGAATTAACCAATCAGCAACAGTTTGATACTCATCCCAAATTGATTGAGAAAGCAATAGTCGAAAATAATCATCTACTCGTGTCATCCAATCAATTAATTTGGCAGATGCGCCGCGAGCACTAAGGATCGCCGAGATAATATGATTTGTGTCAATCACAACGCGTAGAATTCTATCCACCCGTCGAATGTTGACCCTTACGGTATTTTTCTATGGCGCTGTTTATGTCATTGCTACTGACGCCACCCTTACGTCGCACCTCAGATCGAATCGACTCAACGTCATCGTGCAGTCGCTCCTTCCAACCATGCTGATCATATAATCTCAGCAGAACCTCCATTGCGGCAAGCACATCACCGCTATAATCGTCCAGTACAATCTGCCAAAAATGTTTTTCAACGGAGGTCGGCAAGTTTATCTCTATCATATTACTACCTCATGCAAGCTTTGAAAGTCCAAAATAATTAACGAATGTTGAAATCTTCCTCATCCTCGTAATCGTCATCATCCTCGTCTTCGCGTCGCAACGAGCTCATCATCGTATTGAGCATGTCGCGATAGGTTGTTCTCTTCTCCAAAAAATCTTTGCTGAGCATTGAGTTTTGATGCAGTCCGTCCAACACAAATTCCATAATCGCCCCTAAATCTGCCGGGGCTTGCTCATCCACTTTCATAAAACGGCTCGCAATAACCTTCAAGCCCTTGACCTTTTGCAGTTCCTTCAAGTAATCGTTCGTAGTCATTTCGTCGGAAATGTCAATGGCCTGGTTATGCTTGAACCAATTAACCACCTCAGCATAAACGGGCTCGCCTTTTTTCATCGAGGCTAACGGATCCGGAAAATAATTCCGGAAGATCGTTTTCACTGCTTTGCCGATCAACGCACGCGCAACGTTGATTTCTCCCTCCTGCTCCCCTTCATAAACCAGCTCGACTTTCCCGGTTATCGAAGGTAATGCGGCGTAAAGATCGCAGACCCGCGGCGCAACCAGTTTGTCATTATTTTTGATTGCTCGGCGCTCGGCGTTGCTGATCAAATTTTCCAATGCCGTTACCGTCATGCGTACACTCACACCCGACTTCTGATCCACAAATTCACTTTTGCGCGCTTCCACCGCGACTTGCTCGATCAACTCACGGAAAAAATGCGGGATGTGAATTTCTCGACCGCCGTCGCGATTTTGCCAGGCCTCTTGCGCGGCGATTTTGATGCCATCCTCAATGGTGCGCGGGTAATGCGTGACAATCTGCGAGCCGATCCGATCTTTCAGCGGCGTGATAATGTTGCCGCGATTGGTGTAGTCCTCGGGATTCGCAGAATAAACAATCACCACATCCAGCGGAATACGGACGGGAAAGCCGCGGATCTGAATGTCCTTTTCCTGCATGATGTTGAAAAGTCCAACCTGAATGCGCGGCTGCAAATCTGGCAGCTCGTTGATGGCGAAGATGCCGCGATTGCTGCGCGGCAGAATTCCGAAATGAATGACGCCTTCGTGGGCGTAATGCAACCGCTGCGCCGCCGCTTTGATGGGATCGATGTCGCCGATCAGATCGGCGATGGTGACATCCGGCGTCGCGAGCTTTTCGCCGTAGCGTTCTTCGCGATGCAGCCACTCGATTTCCACCTCATCTCCGAACTCGCTCACGCGATCGGCGCAGGCCTTGCAAACCGGATGAAATGGGTTGTCGTTAATTTCACAGCCTTTGATGATCGGGATGTATTCATCCAACAAAGATGGCAGGGCGCGCAAAATTTTGGTTTTAGCCTGTCCCCGCAATCCCAACAGAATGATGTCGTGCAAAGAAAGAACGGCATTGCACAAGGCCGGGATCACCGTGTTGTCATAACCGATGATTCCCGGAAATAGTTGTTCGCTATTTTTGAGTTTGCCGATCAGGTTACGGCGCATCTCGTGCTTGACAGGCGCCACTTGATAGCCCGATGCTTTTAATTCCCCAATTGTTTTTGCCTTATTCATTCTTCCCCTGTTTTGTTAACTCAGTTAAATCCTCGCCGCCCATTGAATGCGGGCGAGAGTGTAGGATTCAATCTCGCTTCCGATGTGATGATCACCGCAGCCGCTGTTTGCGATTGCGAATATAATCCACAAAAATGTATTCGCCCAATTTGTTCAACGACGAATAGTACGCACGTCCTTTGTTGACCTCCGTCAAATCTTTGACGAAATCTACCAGCCAGCGGTCGCGCGCCACCATGAAGGTGGTGATGGTTACTTTATTTTTACGGCACGCTCGCGCCGCGTTCAACGTCTGATTCACGATCTTGCGATCGAGTCCGAACGGATTTTTATAAAGACGTCCGTTGTCAAAAATGGCGGAGGGTTTGCCGTCGGTCACCATAAAAATCTGCTTGTTGGCGTTGCGTTTGCGTTTCAAAAGTCGCAGTCCCAACTCCAGCGCATCTTTGGTATTGGTGTGATACGGCCCCACCGCAATTCGGGGAATGTCGCTGATATCCACCTCAACGGCTTTGTCTCCAAACACGACCACGTCGAGGCTGTCTTTCGGGTAACGCGTGAGAATCATTTCAGACAGCGCCAGCGCGACTTTCTTCGCGGGCGTGATGCGATCCTCGCCATACAAAATCATGCTGTGGCTGATATCGAGCATCAGCACCGTTGCGCAGGTAGTGAGATGCTCGGTTTCATAGACCTCGAAATCCTCTTCTTTCAAATTGAAGTCATCCAATCCTTCGCGGCGGATGGCATTGCTGATGGTCGAAGTGAAATCGATGTTCGAAGGCTGGTCGCCAAATTTGAAGGGCTTGGTTTCGCTCAAGCGCTCGATGCCCTCGCCCGCAAACGGCGACTCATGCTCGCCCATGGGACTTTTTCGCAGCGACGAAAAAATTTCGTTCAGCGCATCCTGCCGAATGCGACGCGAGCCTTTGTGAGTCAGCGCGAGAATGTCGTTAAACTCCTCGATGTAGCCTTCTTTTTTTAACCACTCCAAAAATTCATCGAAGCCTACGCCTTCTTGGTCGTCGAAGAGCTGGTACTCGTTGTCGAGTTGGGTCATCCATTGCAGGGCATCGGCGACATTGCCATTGTTATGCAACAGCAACTGGCTGAAAAGTCTCATCAGCTCATCAAATGTGAGCTTGCTTTTGTCGTCGCTTTCGCGCCATTCGGAGTATCGAAAGATCATCTCTTTATAATCCTGAGCTCATTTTATCGATCAACTTTCTTAGGCGTACATAGATATCACTTTTGCTGCCTTCTTTTCGAATACCAATTCCGATCACAAAAACTATCACTTGCTTTTTTTCAATCTATAAACAATTCGATAACGTTGACCAACGGCGCGGACACTGCGGTAACCTAAAAA
>Ga0247727_10001360_pt1 | contig 58588 bp, 55 predicted proteins | sample WisWelCaveWW1625_FD_202498 | JGI IMG/M metagenome (GOLD analysis project Ga0247727, IMG submission 202498) | Biofilm microbial communities from Wishing Well Cave, Virginia, United States - WW16-25 | ecosystem: Environmental > Aquatic > Deep subsurface > Groundwater > Cave microbial mat | place... | reverse complement strand
ACATCGAACGTGGGCGCACTATACTTGGACATGACCTTCCTCCGTTGGATGGGTTGTGTGCACTTCCTATCATGACGGAGTGAAGGTCATTTTTCTTCTTTTGTCAAGGGACTTTGCAAACGCCCTATTTGGATGGGGTGTGCGTCATGTTTTTGGGTAACGGGCGATTCCAACCTGCGGAGGCAGGTTTCGCGTTCTCGTTGCCGCGATTTGCAATCGCCCGTAGACCTCACCCAAAATTGTGACGCACACCCAACGGAACGATTCAACGCGGACAAAGCACAACCTTGCGCTGGGGTCTTGTTGGCAATGCCGATTCAGTCTTTCTCGAAACGCCCGATGGCTCCGGTGGCGTGCCAACGCCCGGACAATCCGGTGTCTCGCCTCGCAACACACACACCTATACCCTCGCCGCCTTCTGCAAAGGGTTTCGTGTTCAAGCTCAAGTCACTGTCAGTGTGCAAGGTGGCGGCGGTGGCGGCGGCGGCGGTGGTGGCGGTGGCGGCGCGCAAGGCAGCATTGATAGCGTGGACGTGGGAAAAAAGGGCAAGAATTGGCAAGCGCGTATCGTTTATACCTGGAACGGCGCGGGCGGCCCCGCGCAAATCTGCGCGAGCGCGCCCGGCAGCGACAGTCGCCCTTGCACCAACGCGCGCCCCAATGCGCCGCACGCAATTCTAAATCTCAATGGCAAAGACATCGGTCGAGTGACCGCGTGTCTCGTGGATAACGGCGGGTGCGAAGTCGCCTGTGGTTCCAACTAAACCTGACGGGCAGAGCAAACCCGTGACAAGTTGCCCCTGCACTCTGCAATCTGCGATTGTGCAAGTGCGTGGCAACTTGTCAGTAAAAAATTTCATTGCCCGTCAGGGGCAGGGAGAATTTGATGACACCCCAAGACAAACTACATCTGCGCCCCCTCGCGCTCATTGCCACACTTTGCTTGACCCTGTTCGCGCTCGTGTGGGCGTTTCAAATGCCACAGCGCGCCGCGGCTCAACCCGCATTGCAAGCGACAGCGACTCCAACAGCCGCATCCAAAACAAACGCGTGCGGCATCGTCATCTCTGAAATCATCACACCCACACTCCCCATCACGCCAACCGTGATCGCTGCACCACCAACCGCGGCGATTACCCCAACCGTTGCAATCACACCCACCGTTGTCGTCACTACAACCGATCCGATTTCACCTCCCGCAAAAATTTTACGCATCGGCGAAGATATTTTTCCCGCCGTCCTCGATCCCCAACGCGTTTCGTTCGTCAACGAATTTGAAATCGTATCGCTCGCGTATGAAGGTCTCACCACTGTTGATCCCAAAGGGCAAATTCAACCGGGCGCGGCAGAAAAATTTGTATTCAGCCCCGACGGCAAAACGCTCACCTTTACACTGCGCCCCGGCTTGAAACGCGTAGATGACACGCCGATCACCGCGCACGACTTTGAGTCCGCGCTATTACGCGCGCTCGATCCGTGTCTTGGCGGACGGCAGTACGCATCTGTGTTGTATGATATTCAAGGCGCGCGTACGGTCAGTGAATTTGAGATTGACACGCACACGCAAGCCGATCTAAAAAACGCGATGGATAATGTCGGCATTGACGCGCCGAATGATCAAACGCTCGTCCTCACCTTTGCTGAACCCGCGGGCGATTTTTGGTTGTATGTTGCCAGCTTGCCGATCTTTTATCCCACCGATCCAACTTGCGATCAATGAAGAAAACGCCATCACCCTCGCCGCCAACGCAAATTACTGGCGCGGCAAACCAAAATTGGACCGCATCGAATTTACCTACAACCCGGACAATCAAGCGCAGCTCGACACGTACAAAAAAGGCGAGATTGACATTGACGCAGCTCTCACCGCCGAACTCGTGCCACAAATCTTGAGCGACACGCTTCACAGCGAGTTCAATCAATACGACAGCGCGCAAACGTTCGCGCTCGCGTTCAACAACACCATCGCCCCGTTCAACGATCGCATCGTTCGCCGCGCGTTTTCGCAAGCAGTGGATCGCGCGGGCTTTGTCAAAAATGTCTTGCTCGGCGTGGCGGAACCGACAACGCGCTGGATTCCTGCAGGTGTCCCCGGCAATCAATCCGCTAAACCCGGCGTCCCCGCATCCGATCCGCAAGCCGCAGTGAAAACGCTTTTAGATAACGGCTATGGCAAAGACGGCAAGGTGGATTGCGCCAAACTCGGTGAAATCAAATTCACCTACGCCGATTCCCCCATCAACAAACAACGCGTCGAATACATCGCGGCGAATCTAACAAAGGTGATCGGCTGCGAGATCAAAGCCGATCCCGTCAGCCCAATTCAATTCACGCGCATCACGCGCGACGTAAAAACGAATCCGCAACTTTCCCTCCAACGCTGGGTGGAAGATTTTCCCCATCCCCAAAATTGGCTCAGCACGTACTGGACCTGCGGCAGTTTCGCCAAAAGTTTCGGCTACTGCAATGTCTTTCTCGACGCCCTGCTGCACAAGGCGGACAACACCACCGATTTGGAAGCGGCGATCAAGTTGTATCAACAAGCGGAAGATTTGTTGATTCAAGATGTGCCCGGCGCGTTCCTGTACAATCCCTACAACCTATAGCTCGTCAAACCCTACGTCACCGGACCCGCGCAAAACACAAGCCCGCGCGATGGCGGCTGGATTGGGCAGTTCGGTCCGGTCTGGCAGTACGATGTTGACCTCGCCAAAGTTCCCGCAACATATCCGAGAAAATAAGCCGGGCAGAAAGAAATGGCAAGGGGCGTCTCAACAAGACGCCCCTTTTTCATTTCCGTTGTGCATTTTTTCCAAGGACTTGCGGTTGTCATTCTGAGCCGCTTTTGCTGCGATCTAGTCATTGCCGATGCCACAGATTTGTGCAATAAATTCAAGTGATTCTTTGCGTCTTTGCGTGAGAGCCATGATGTACTGTGTCATACTGTCATCAATTTCAGCGCGGCAAGCAGCGCGGCATTTTCTTGCGGACGCCGCGTTGCAATTCGCACCAAGTGGGGCAAACCATACGACGCGCAATCGCGCACACGAATCCCTTGCGCCAACAAACGCGCCGACCATTCTTGCGAGGAAGGGACAGGGAGGAGAAAAAAATTCAGCGGCGAATCCAATGGAGCCAAACCCAATTCATGCAAACCCTTTACCAATTCCAATTTCGCGCGTTCCAATTGCATCAGCGATTCTCGAAAAAATTCGTGATCGCACATCGCCGCCATCGCCGCCGCCTGCGCGAACGAATTAACACTCCACGGCGGCTGTACTTTTTCCAACGCCGAAATAATTGCGGGCGCGCCCATCGCATACCCCACGCGCAAACCCGTCAGCGCATAATCTTTCGTCAACGAACGCAGGATCACCAAATTTTCAAATTCCATTTCCGCGTTCGATCTCCACGCGTCAGGCAAAAATTTTACAAACGCCTCATCCAACACCACCAGCGTCTCTGGACACGCGCGCAAAATTTCCAAAATCGCCGCGCGGCTCACATACGTACCCGTCGGATTGTTCGGATTGCACAAAAACAAAATTCGCGGTTTCAATTCTCTCGCGCGCGGAATCAGTGTGTCCACATCGAGCGCAAAATTATTTTGTTCCCGTAAACAAAACTCCATCACCTCCGCACCCATGATCTTTGCCGCTGCCGCATATTCGCCAAACGTCGGCGCAACAATGAGAACGCGATCCCCCGCGCGCAGATACGCCAACGCCAGCCCGTAAATCAATTCCACCGAACCATTTCCCACGATCAATTCATCCACCTTGACATTTTCACGCGCCGCCAAAAATTCGCGCAACGGCGCGGCGCGCGGATCGGGATGTTCCCCAATCACCACCGAGCGCATTTGCTCCCACACGCGCGGCGAAGGCCCAAACGGATTGACATTGGAACTAAAATCCAACCGCGCCGCGTCCGCGCTGTGATAACCACCGTGAACGACGGGCGCAAGTTTTTCAATTTCAGGACGAGGTGCAATCATTTAAAAGAGTGAAAATGTGCCACGCACTTGTGCAAGTGCGTGGCACATTTTCACGCCGCAAATCATTTTCGTTTCCACAACGCGATCATCACCGCCACCGTGACAAACGTCCAAGCTGCAAAGTTCGCCACCCGCAGCGCGCGCATCACATCCCGCCGCGTTGGTTTCGAAAATTCCGCGCCCAACGTATAAACCGCGCGTTTACTTAGACGCCGCCCCAATGCGCCCGCCATCGCGCTCATCGGTTGCCCCGCGTTCGGCGAAGACGTCAAGCGCGCATCGCGTCGCCACACGCGCCACGCGCGCCGCGCGTCCAAATTCGCCGCACGCGCATTCGCAATCAGCAGCAGCGCGGTGAGCCGCGACGGGAAAAAATTCAACGCATCATCCACTCGCGCCGCAAATTTTCCAAAGCGTTCCAAGTCCGCCGTGCGATAGCCCCACATCGCATCCGCCGTATTCGCGTACCGATACAACGCCACCAATGGCAAACCGCCCGCAAGAAAAAATAAAATCGGCGCGATCAACGAATCCGACAAATTTTCCGCCACCGATTCAATCGTCGCCCCATACACTTCGCCCGCGCTCAGCTCTGATGTATCGCGGCTCACCAAGTGCCATGACAATTCCTTGCGCGCAGACGGTAAATCTGGCGCGTTCACAACTTGCTGCGCCGCATTCTTTAGTGCGCGCCACGCAAACAACGGTTTCAACAAAACCGCGAACGCGATCATATTGAATGGAAAAGATAAACGCCGCGCGAACGATTGCGCGCCGTAGGAAACGCCCAACACCATCGCCGCGCCCCCAAGCCACAACGCCGCGCCGCGCGCCACAGTGCGATCATTGTAGCCGCGCGCCGCGCGCAAATAATTTCCAATCCACACAACGGGATGAAACCGCGCGGGCGGTTCACCCAAAAATAGATCGCCGAGCCATGCCAATAAAACGATCACGCGACAGCGGAAGCGAGATGACGTGCCACGCATTTCGGAAATGCGTGGCACGTCATCTCGCGCTTTCATCAATACAGCGCGCATGTGGAACCCATTCGTTTATTCGTCACGATGTACTCATCGTACTATTCGTTGACACCGCCTGACAAAAACTTATGCCAGTCCTTGCCCCCGCGCGCGCATCGTGTCGAACAGGGCGACCACAAGGGTGCGCCCCTACCTCGCGCCCAAAATTATTTTTCACCCGCGCACGCGTCCACAAATCGCGTTGCCGTTTCAGGACGCGCGAGAAAATGCAAATGCACGTACGACGCCAAAAAATTTTCGCCGCGCGCCCCTTCCACGCGCGCCGTCGGATGCAGCGCGTCGGGTTCGAGACAATACGCGTGTGTCCCATCATTCGGATAATTCTCCCATGTCGAATAATGAAACTCGTGCCCGCGCTGTGTTTCCCCCGCGCGCAAAAGCAAATTGTCGCGCGCCGCGCGCACGGTTCGATACCCCATCGTCAAACATTTCGTCATTAACGAGCGTCCGCGCAGCGCGCCCACCATCGGAAAACAATTGCCATTGAGATCAACAATCTCTTGTGTCAAATACATCAAGCCGCCGCACTCGGCATACAGCGGACGTTTCGCCGCGTGCCACGCGCGGATTGAAGCGCGCATCGTCTCATTCGCCGCGAGCTGCGACGCGTACAATTCGGGAAAGCCACCACACAGATACACTCCTTGCGCGCGCGCGGGAATTTCTGGATCCTCCAACGGACTAAAAAATTGCAGCTCCGCGCCCGCCGCGCGCAAAAGATCGAGATTGTCCTGATACAAAAAACTAAACGCCGCATCGCGCGCCACCGCAATCACCGCGCGCGGCTTGACATTCACTGCAAATGGATTGTTCGTACTCGCGCGCAACATGGGCGCGCCGCGCGCCAATTCCAAAATCAGATCCAAATTTACATGCGCTTCGATTCGCGCGCGCACGCGTTCCAGCCACGCGCGCCATTCGCCCGGTTCTTGTGTGGGAATCAAACCGAGATGCCGTTCGGGCAAATACAATTCATCCTCGCGTTTCAAATAACCGACGACGGGCAAACCCGCCGCGTCTTGAATCGCCTCCTCTACCATGCGCGCATGACGTTCGCTGCCAACCCGATTCAACAACACACCAACGACGCGCGTATTCGCATCAAAATCGCGCAACCCTTTTGCAATCGCCGCCGCCGTGCGCGCCATCTTGCCCACGTCCATCACCAACAACACAGGCGCGTCGAGAATCCGCGCAATGTGCGCGGTGCTGCCCCGATCATCTTTGCCCGCGTACCCATCAAACAAACCCATCACGCCTTCAATGATCGCCACGTCCGAATCGTGCGCGCGATATTCAAACACCGCGCGCACGCGTTCAGGCGGCAGCATCCACGCGTCCAGATTGTGCGCGGAACGTCCCGCCGCGAGCGCGTGATACGTGGGATCAATATAATCGGGTCCGACTTTGAACGGCGCAACGCGCAAACCGCGCGCCGTGAACGCGGCAATGATGCCCGCCGTGATCGTCGTTTTGCCGCTGCCGCTGTGCGGCGCAGCCAACACAATGCGCGCGACATTATTCATACCCAATCTGCTCCCGCACCTGCACCACATTTCCAATCACCGTGATCAACGGCGAATCAAGCGCGGCGGCATGAACCTTTTCCGCAATGTCCGCCAGCGTGCCAACCACTTGGCGTTGTTCGGGCAGCGTGCCAGATTGAATACAACACACGGGCGTCAACGCCGCGCGCCCTTCGGCTATCAATCGTTCCGCGACGGACGCCAAACGTTCCGCGCCCATCAACACCACCACCGTATCCATTCGGGCGAGCGCGTTCCAATTTGGCGCGTCTGCCCCGTCCATCCGATGCGCCGTCACAATCGCTACCGACGCGGACAAACCGCGATGCGTGACGGGAATCCCCGCCGCCGCAGGCACCGCAATCGCGCTCGTCACCCCGGGAATCACGCGAAAAGGAATCTCCGCGCGCTTTAATTCTTCCGCCTCTTCCGCGCCGCGTCCAAACACAAACGGATCGCCGCCCTTGATCCGCGCGACGATATGATCCGCGCGCGCGAGTGTGATCAACAACGCGTTGATCTCTTCTTGTGTCGCGCTGTGATGCTCCGCGCGTTTGCCCACGTTATAGCATTGCGCTTCGGGACGCGCCTGCTGCAAGATCGCGTCACTCACCAACGCATCAAACACAATCGCCGACGCCTCACGAATCGCCGCTGCGCCCGCAACCGTGAGCAAACCGGGATCACCGGGTCCCGCGCCGACGAGATAAACAAATCCCTTCATGCCAACTCATCCCACCGACTCAACTGATCGCGCACACGCACCGCGCGACTCGGATCATGCTCGACAGTACTGACCGCAATCGTCAACCCATCGCGCCGCGCAATCGCGGGCAGCGTGAACGTACATTCATTGGGCGCGTCCGCCACATTCACCGGAATCTCCGCCGCGTAACATTCGCGCGCAATCTGCGCGTTCACCGCGCGCGCATTCGTCGCCGCAAACGCCAACCGCGCGCCGCTCACATCCCCCGCGCGATAATTGCGCGCGACATATTCGAGCTTGCCCGCGTCAACCTCTTTCTGCAAACCGCTTGTGATCTGCGGCGCGATCAAGCGCACACGCGCGCCCGCCGCAAGCAGTCCGCGCGTTTTTCGTTCCGCCACCGCGCCGCCGCCAATAACGACGACGGGCGCATTGTGCAACGCGGTGAGTGTGATTGGATAAAGACCTACGAGGTCTTTGGAGACCTCGTAGGTCTGGGATGCAGGAATTGTGTACCCGCGCGGTGTCGCCAACTGATCGCCCATGCGCGTCGTTTGGCTGTTGCCGATCAAGACGAGCGTGAACATATCCACTTGCGTCACATCCAGCGCGCCCAACGTCGTCAAAATAATTTTCTCATCGGGGCGCGTAACATTTCGGGCGAACGCGACTGGTGTTTCAGGCGCGCGATGCAGCAATAAAATTCTCTGCGCCTCTGCCAATTGCCAATCCCGATTGCAGCTACGCGGATTGAAAAACGCAATCACAAAATCGCCGCGTCCCGCTGCATCAATGCGCCGCGCGATCATGTCCCAACTCGTGTGCAAGTCACTCAAACTGATGGTGCAAAAATCGTGCGCGATGGGCGCGCCCAAGCGCGACGCGACCGCTTGCACCGCGCTAATGCCGGGGATCACTTGCACGTCCGGCGCATCGCCCGTTTGCCATCCCCGCGCGCGCAATGCTTCATACACCGGTCCCGCCATCGCGTAAATGCCCACATCCCCACTCGACAGCAGCGCGACGCGGCTGCCCGCCGCCGCGAGCTCAATCGCTTTGTTTGCGCGATCCATTTCCTCGCCCAATTTGCTTTCCACAATTTTTTGCGTTGGCGTGAGCAGCGCGCGAATCATGTCAATGTAAAGTGAGTAGCCAATAATCACTTCCGCGTCTTGAATCACTTGGCGCGCACGCGGCGGCAGATATTCCAATCCGCCGGGTCCGAGACTGACGAGCGAGAGACAAGAATTTTTCATTGCTTACTCGCCCGCGCCACCGCCACCGTCACCCCATCCTCCGCGTGTTTCGTCGCCAACAGCGTTGTCGCATTTGCCGCGAGCAGCGCGCACGGTTCCGACACACCGGGCAAATCAAATTTTTCTTGCGCCGCCGAGGGACTCAATGTCACGCGCGCGGCGAGCGCATTGATCTCATCCTCGTCATAAATCCGTAACGGCAAATTAAATTTTTCCGCAAAACCGAGCAGCCCCGGTTCTTCTGCTTTGAGCCGCACTGTCGCCAAACAGTTAATCGAATCGAATGACAAGCCCGCCTCCGTGAGCGCGCCGCGCGCCGCGCGTTCAATCGTTTCACACGCAACCCCTTTGCGGCAGCCGATACCCAACGCGAGTGACGACGGATGAAACACCACACTTGCCGCGCGATCCAACGCCAACGCGATACGATCACTCAAAACGATGGCGGGCGCGCCATTCAATTTTTCAAAATCATCCACCCATTCTAACCCGGGCAAATCCGCGCGCCGCAGCGGTGAATCATCACACCCCGCTTCGACATACACTTGCACCATTTCCCCATTCACCAATGCGCCCATCACGCGCGTCAACGCGCTGCCCGCTTCGCACACCCAGCCCGCTTCTTGCGCGATCAGATCGAGCGCGGCGAGTTCTTGCGTATCACTCGCCGTTGTCACCACCGCTTGCCCATTCGTGAGCGCCGCAATCACGCGCGCCAATTCATTCGCGCCGCCGACATGTCCGCTCAAAACACTCACCACAAATTTTCCCTGCTCATCCAACGCGACGATCGCAGGATCAGAATGTTTATCTTGTGCCAGCGGTCCAACCGCGCGCACCGCGATAGACACAGGCGCGATAAAAATAATTGCGCGGTGTTGCGCCCACAACCGCCGCGCCACATCCATCACCGAATCCGTGTATGCAATTTCATGTTCCCGCGCGAATTTTTGCGGCACATAATGAATCGCTTGCATCGGCTCCACAAGTCGCCGCGCCAACTCCGTCCCCGCGCGCGTAATGGAAATGAGCGCGAGTTTATCCGAGACCTCCGATGTTTGCGGAAACATCGGAGGTCTGGCTGCTTGACGTTTCACGCCCACTTCCCTAACGCGAAACCGATGTTTGAAATCCGCCGCATACAATTTTGATGCAGCTTCGTCCGGCGCGGACAACGCGGGGCTAATGATGATCAAAGCTTGGCGCGTAAAGCCAGCTGCGCGCACCGTCTCTGCCAGTGTTGCCAGCGTGCAGCGCGCGATCTGTTCATCGTGCCAAGAGATGCGATACAAAATCGCCACTTGTGTATCGGGCGCATATCCTGTCAACAAATCTTCTTGCACCTGCCGCGCTTTGGTGATGCTCAAAAAAATTGCGAGCGATGCGCCATGCGCGGCGAGCGAACGCAGCGATTCGCGTTCTGGCACTTGCGATGCTCTGCCGCTGACGCGCGTGCAAATCACCGTTTGCGTGAGTCCCGCGATCGTCAGTTCCATTGCCAACGCCGCCGCGCCCGCAAACACCGCCGATACGCCCGGCACAATTTCGTACGCAATACCGCGCGCATCCAGCGCGACCATCTGCTCGTGAATCGCCCCATACAGCGCGGGATCGCCGCTGTGAACGCGCGCGACAATTCCCCCGCGCGCCACCATCGCCGCCATTTCCGCAATCACCTGTGCGTGATTCAATTCCGCAGTCGGGATCACAATCGCGCCCGCTTTTGCCCACTGCGCGATTTCAGCCATCACCAACGAGTCCGCGTACAAAATACAATCCGCGCGCGCAATAATTTGCTGCCCGCGCAATGTAATCAGATCGGGCGCGCCCGGACCCGCGCCAATGAAATAGACTTGAGGAGTGGACATTATTTTTTTTCGTTTTGATTCGCGCAGATTCGTTTTGATTCGCGTAGAACCTGTCCCGAAGCATTGAGGGATTCGCGTTTTCGTGTTTGGCATTGAACATTGCAAAACTCCAAATGAGTTAATTGGTCTTGCGAATGATTGCCAACGACAAATAATGCAACGTCTCGCCTTGCACTTGATCTAGCCCATAAAAAATCCGCTGCTCAGGAAATCCCAATTTTTCAACAACCACCACACGCGCGTCCAAACCCAGCTCGCGCAATAACGGCCTCCAGCGCGGCAGCGCGCGATTTGCTTTCATCAAAATCAGCGTATCGAAAGCGCGCACCATTTCGCGGACGCGTTCAAGATCATCCTCATAAGCCGCAGGCAAAATCGCCACGCGTTCATCGCCCAACGCCAGCGGAAAATTGGTCAATGCCGCCGCCGCGCTGTACGAATGAATCCCCGGCACAATTTCAATTCGCACGTCCGCGCGTTGCGCGGTCAAACGTTCCGCGAGATAAAGAAACGATCCGTACAACGATGGATCACCGAGCATCAGATACGCCGCGCAGCCGCCTTGCGGAATATCGCGAGCTATAATCGCCGCCGCCGCGTCCCACGCCTCGCGCATCGCTCCCGCCTCTTTCGCCATCACCAACGGCAATTCCACCACACGCTGCCGCGTCAAATCCAAATACGGCGCGGCAATTTGCAGCGCAATACTCGCGCGTCGCTCGGTACTGCGCGGCACAAAAATCACGGACGCGGATTGCAAACGCCGCAATCCTTTCAGCGTGATCAATTCGGGATCACCGGGTCCGAGCCCAATGACAAACAAATCGGCGTTCATCAAGATTTTTCTCTTTGCGCGCTCACGACAAACACAGGATTCAACGCGACGAGATACACACTTTCTTGCAATGAACGCGAACGCGCAATACTAACTTGCGTGACGTTCACAGAAAAATTTTGCGCGCGCAAAAGCGATAATGTTTCAGCCACCCGATCCAACGTCACCAAATTGATCACCACGCGCCCATCGGTACGCAAACGCTGCGCGACATAGTTGATGATGTTTTCAAGTTGTCCGCCGCTGCCGCCCACAAACACCGCGTCGGGCGCAGACCATTCCGCGCAATCCTCTGGCGCTTGCCCGTGAAACGCGCGCACACGCGTCGCCTCATGCGTTTTCAAATTACGGCACAAGCGTTCATAACGCACCGCGTCACGTTCTATCGCATATACGCTCCCGCGATACGCCACGCGCGCCGTGTCAAGCGCCACCGCACCCGAACCTGCGCCCATGTCCCACACCACACTGTCAGGTTTCAATCGCAGCGCCGCAATCGCAACCGCGCGCACATCCAGCGCCGTAATCAAGCCATCATGTTCCAATTCCTCATCGCGCAACCCGAACGCGCGTTCGGACAGGGTGTTGACGTGCCACGCACTTTCGGAAGTGCGTGGCACGTCAACACCCACCTCTGGCAACACCACCATCACATTCAACGGCTCAAATGTCTGTTGCGCGATTTCACTCAACCTCCCCCGCACAACGCGTTCCCCCTCCAACCCCAACCGTTCGCACACCGCCGCCGCGCAATCGTCCCCTCGTTCCAACAACATTTTTGCAATCACCGCGGGCGTATTCACCGCGTCCGTCAAAATCGCCGCGCGCCGCAAGGGTGTCAGCGCGTCAATTACATCGTCCAATGATCTACCATGCGCGGAAAGCAACAACGCATCGTCCCACGCTTCGCCCAACGCAGCGAACGCGCGTTGAATGGACGAAACAGCTGGAATAATCTCCAACTGCTCTGCGCCAAAATAACGCCGCAATGTCGCGCCAATCCCAAACAACAACGGATCGCCCGACGCCAATACAATAACAGATTCGTTCGCGTCCATTGCGCGTTTCAAACGTTCAGCAAGTTCCGCGACATTGTTGCCAATCACAAAACGTTCGCCGCGCGCGTCAGGAAAACGCGCCAGATGCCGCGCGCCACCCGCCAGCACTTGCGCGTTCATCACGCGTTCGCACATTTCAGGCGCGAGCGATTCACGTTCCGAAATTCCCAAAACAGTAATCGGCACACGCGCGCCGCTGGATTTGTAATCCAGCATCACTCCTCCCCCTCCTCCACACTCTCATCCCCACCCAACTCTACCTCCGACTTTGCCAACCGTTGAATGAACGGCTCACTCATTTCCAATTGCGCCTTAGCCACGCGCGCCCGCGCCGCGCGGCTCATCACGCGCCCATCAAAATCCACCAACACCACTTCCATATCCATCCGCCCCTCAATGAACGTCACACATTTATCCAGCGCGATTTCCGTGAGACGTTGAAACACCGCGTCGCCAATCGGATCAGCTAAACAAATTTCCATAAAATGCCGAGCTGTATTTGCGCCGCGAATTTGTTCCACCACCGCGTCCGATGCGCCGCACTCTGCCGCGACCTGCGCCAAAAAATTTGGATCCACCTGATTGCCCGCGACATGCGTTTGAAAATGTCCTTGCGCGGTCTTGCACAATTTTCCGATCATGGAAACAAACACGACAGATTGAATCCCACTTTTCAAACAAGTCTTTAATCCATCCCCAGTGAAAACGCTCACCTCGACAAACGACACCTCTGGCAGCTCTGGAAAAATCGCCATCGCATATTTTTCCGAACGCGCGCCCGTCGAAAGCACAACCTTTTCGGGCGAATTGGACGCGCCCATCTCCACCGCTTGAATCACACTCGCGCGCCACGCCGCCGTCGAGTACGCGTGAACAATCCCACTCGTGCCGAGAATACTGATGCCGCCCAAAATGCCCAAACGCGGATTGAGCGTGCGCTTTGCCAACACCTCCCCTTCGGGAACTTCAATTCGTACATCGAGTCCGATTTGCGATCCATTCCACGCGCCAGAAACATTTGCAAGAATTTGTTGACGCGGCACAGGATTGATCGCGGGTCCACCAACTCGCAAACCCAAACCTGGCAACGTCACGCGCCCGACTCCAATTCCACCCTCCAGAAAAATTTCTTGATCACCTTCGCGTCGCCACACACGGGCGCAAATCAACGCGCCATGCGTCACATCGGGATCATCGCCCGCGTCCTTGACGATACAGCAGTACGCTTCGTCATCACGCACGCACCATTCCACAGGCGAAAAAGTTGCTTGCCCGCCAATCGGTAATGTAACGGTGATGGATTCGACGGGCGCGCCTTGCCGCAAAGCTAACGTAGCTGCTTTCGCCGCCGCTGCCGCGCACGTCCCTGTGGTGTAACCTGTGCGCGTGCCTTTGGGATTGCGCGGCGGAAAGGGATACGAATGATTAGGCATGTTTCAAAAGCTTGACGATCCACGAATAGCACGAATCTTCACCAATACAAATCCTCACTCCATTGCAAATTAAAAATTCGTGTTATTCGTGATATTCGCGGATCAAAGCATTAACAATCGCCGCCGCAACGCCGCTGCCCCCTTTGCGCCCGCGCGTAATAATCCATTCCACATCCGCGCGCTGCCCCAAAGCTGCTTTCGATTCCACCGCGTCCACGAATCCGACAGGTACGCCAATGATCAACAATGGTTTCGCTTTGCCCGCATCCACAAGCCGCAATGTTTCCCACAACGCGGTGGGCGCATTGCCAATCACAACGATCGCGTTCGGCGCTTGCATCAACGCTTTTCGCAATCCCAAAACAGATCGCGTTTCACCCGTCGCGTTCGATTCGTCCCACACATTTGGATCGTCCACAAAACACAACGTTCGTTCGCCCAATTTCGTCAATCCCGATTGAACCATTCGCACATCACAAATAATTTTTGATTGCGCGTCCAGCGCAGTTCGTCCCGCTTCTATCGCGCGTTCACTGAATTGCAACAGCTCCGCGTATTCAAAATCCGCCGTCGTGTGAATCACGCGCTTGATGATCCCCAAGTGTGCTTGTGGAACATTTACGCAGTTCGAGCGCAATTCCGCTTCAATGATCTCGAACGAGCGTTTCGTAATTGCATCGCCTCTTAATTCCACGCCCGTTGCGCGCGCGATAATATTCAAATCGTGCGCGTGTGTGTGCCCGTGCGAATGACTGTGCCGCAAACCATGCGCGTCATCGGACGTGAGCGCCGCGCCGACACTGTGTTCATGTCCGGGCAGCGGCGCGCGAAATTTGCAGCGGTCACACCAGATCGAACGATTTTCCCCCAAGCGCAATTCGCCCAACCGATCCACCAGCGCGTCAATCACTTGTGGATGCGCGCCGAGATGCGACGCCACAGCGACTTGCACATCGTCTCGTGCCACCGCCCATTCCTCTGCTTGCTTTTGAATCCGTTGAATCAACAGCCCCGTGCAGAGAAAAAATGGCAGCAAAATGATCTGTTTCGCGCCGAGCGCGGCACATTGCGCGAGACCCTCGGCGACGGACGGTTTCGCAATGGACACAAACGCGGTGTGCGCGTAACCACACTCGCCGCCTTCGTACATCAAGCGCGCGAGTTTTGCGACTTCTGAATTGGCATCGGGATCGCTCGCGCCGCGTCCCACCACCAACACCGCGACTTCTTGATTTTCACATTGCGGCAAATTCGCGCGCGCCTCACGCAAACGTTCACGCAGCGCAAACAACAAGCTCGGATGCAACCCCAACGGTTTCCCGTACTCGATCTCAATTCCAAAATCGCGTTTCGCCTCCGTCAACGCGGTGGGCAAATCGGATTTGACGTGACCCGCGGGTAACAGAAACGCGGACAAGCCCCACACTTTTTGTACCCCCGCCCGCGCCAACGCTTCCAATTGATCCAAAACGGGCGGCTCAGCTAGCTCCAAAAACGCGGGGTACACATTCAGATCCACGCGCGCTTGCAACGCCCGCGCGATTTCATCAAACTCAATTTTCGCGTCCGGATCACGGCTGCCGTGATCGAGCAACAAAATTGCTTCGTGGGCTGAACTCATAAGGATTTACGGAATGACAAATTTATTCGTTCCCCTGTGCAAACGAATAAACTTGTCCTGAAGGATTGAGGGATTCGTCACGACATTTCCGCTAACCACCGCGCCACTTGTTTCGCGTGATACGTCAAAATAAAATTCGCGCCCGCGCGTTTGATCGAGGTCAAAAGTTCGAGCGTCACTTTTTTCTCGTCGAGCCAGCCATTGCGCGCCGCCGCTTTCACCATCGCGTATTCGCCGCTGACGTTGTACGCGGCAAGCGGCGCGTTGAACGCATCGCGCGTTTGACGAATAATGTCGAGATACGCCAGCGCGGGTTTGATCATGATCATGTCCGCGCCTTGTTCCAGATCGAGTTCCACTTCGCGCAATGCTTCGCGCGCGTTCGCGGGATCCATTTGGTATTGCCGCCGATCCCCAAATTTCGGCGGTGAATCCGCCGCTTCCCGAAACGGTCCATAAAACGCGGACGCGAATTTCGCCGCATACGCGAGAATCGCAACATCGGAAAAATTGTTCGTGTCCAACGCCGCGCGAATGGCACCCACTTGCCCATCCATCATTGCGCTCGGCGCAACCACATCCGCGCCCGCCGTTGCATGGGAGACCGCGACACGCGCGAGATATTCCAGCGTGAGATCGTTATCAATCACGCCGTCGCGAATAATTCCGCAATGCCCATGCGAGGTGTATTGACACATACACACATCCGTCATCACGATGAGTTCGGGATTGACCGCTTTGCACACGCGCACCGCCTCTTGCACAATGCCGTCATCCGCAAAATCTTCCGAACCCCATTCATCTTTTGCCGCGGGCAAACCAAACAGCAACACGCCGCGCAAATGGAGCGCGCTGATTTCGGCGATCTCTTTTTTCAGTTGATCGAGCGACAGATGAAAAACATCGGGCATCGAAGAAATTTCCTCGCGCACATCTTGACCATGAACGACAAAAAGCGGATAGACGAAATCGCGCGTTGCAAGCTCCGTCTCGCGCACAAGGTCACGCAAATTCGCGCTGCGCCGCAAACGACGCGGGCGCACGCGCAACGGCGCGGCGGGTTTTTCTGATGGGACATCAAAAGATAATTCGTGTTCTAACATTGCACGTTCCTCAGATTTAATCCTGTGGGGTTCGCGGATTTTTGCGTTGTATCCAACGCCACTTTAGCGGGTCCGTTGGTCGAGTTCGGAACCTGCTAAAGCATAGAATCCAATCACGCGGTATTCGTGGATTTTTGCGTTGTATCCAACGCCACTTTAGCGGGTCCGTTGGTTGAGGTCAGAACCTGCTACAGCATAGAATCCAATCACGCGGTATTCGTGTTATTCGCGGATCCCCGCGTAGTAATTTACCATCACCTCCACCAGTCCATCCAACGTATGTTCCTTCGCCACCGCTGAAATGTGCAAACCCAATTCACGCGCGGCTTGTTCCGTCACAGGTCCGATGCAAAAAATATCGAGCGCGGCGAGTTGTTCGCGCGCAGAGTCATCGAGCATCGCCATAAAGTTGTTCGCAGCTGACGCGCTGGCAAATGTGATTGCATCCGCGTCTCGCAAATCAAGCGGCGGCGTGTCGGGCATTTTCGTTCGATACGCGTCCACGTCTTGAACAAGGACACCGCGCGCGTGCAAACCATTTGCCAATTCATCGCAAGCTAAATCCGCGCGCAGCAGCAACGCGCGTTCGCCTTTACGAATCGGTAATTCGCGCGCGAGCTGTGCGCCCAGAAAACGCGTGGGAATGAACGCGACAGGGACGCCCATCGCTTCCAACGCGCGAGCTGTGCCAGGTCCGATAGCGGCAACGCGTTTTGATTTCAAGCGCGAAATCGTGGATTGCATATCCACGCGCGCGTTTGGGGCGCGGCTGGATTTGCAATCCAGCCGCTCTGCCACCGCGCGCACACCGTTCGCGCTCGTGAAAACGATCCAGTCAAATTCATCCACGCGCGCCAACGCCTCATCCAACGCGCCAAAATCTTCCAGCGGCGCAAACGCAATCGTCGCCCACTCCAACACCGTCCCGCCCTGCGCGCGAATTTTTTCGCCCAACTCGCTCGCCTGTTCGCGCGTCCGCGTAATCACAATCCGTTTGCCGTGTAGGGGCGGGGTCATCCCGCCCTTTACCAAAATTTCCGCGCCGCCGCGTCCCAACAATTCCTGCGCCAACACGCGCCCCAATTCCGCCGCTGCGTCCATCGTTCCCGCACGTTCCCCGCGCAAAACATTTCGCCCATCGAGCGTCGCCACCAACCCGCGCAAAAATAATTTTCCCGCGCGCATTTCCGCGAACGCCCCAACCGGCGCGCTGCATCCGCCGCCCAACCGCGCCAGAAATTCGCGTTCCGCTATCACCGCCGCGCGTGTGGGCGCATGATCGAGTTGGGCGACGAGCGCGCGTAATTTTTCATCCCCCGCGCGAATTTGTACGGCGAGCGCGCCTTGCCCAGGGTCAGGCAAAAATTTTTCGAGCGCGAGAATTTCCGTAATTTCAGAATCGCGCCCCAGCCGCATCACGCCCGCGACAGCTAACACAATCGCGTCGTATTCATCCGTCTGCGCTTTTCGCAGACGCGTGTCCACATTGCCGCGCAATGGCACAATCTCGACATCGGGGCGTAACGCCAACACTTGCGCGGCGCGGCGGCGGCTCGATGTGCCAACCCGCGCGCCTTGCGGCAATTGCATCAAGCCAATGCTGTGACGGGAGATGATGCAATCGCGCGCGTCCGCGCGTTCCGTCACCGCCGCGATCATCAATTCGGGCGTGAGTTCTGTCGGCAAATCTTTGAGAGAATGAACCGCGAGATCAATTTCCCCGCGCAGCAATGCCGCTTCGATCTCTGTTGTAAAAACGCCGCGTCCGCCAAGTTGCGTCAACGGCGTCGTCTGATCGCGATCCCCCGTCGTCGAAATGATTTTGATTTCCACATCGAGCGCGGGGGCGATTATTTTCAACGCGGCGACGATATAGTTCGTTTGCCATTGCGCGAGACTCGAGCCGCGCGTGCCAACAATTATTTTTTCCATCACTCTATCTCGCGCAAGTTCTCTGCCACACATTCAATCGTTTGTTTGATGTCCGCGTCCGTCTGCGCGAGCGAAACAAACAGCGCTTCAAATTGTGACGGCGGCAAATAAATGCCGCGCGCGAGCATCGCTTGAAAATCGCGCGCCAAGATTCGCGTTTGCGTTCTACACGCGCTCATCTATTTTTTTCCTCTTCTTGATCCAACAGAAACAATTCGCGCAGCATTTTCAGATATTCATCACCGTCGCCCGATTGGATGCGCGTTTGAAGTTGGCGCGTAGGTGCAGCTAGCAATTTTTTCGTGAGCACGCGCGTCATGTTTTCCAACACGGCGCGTTCGGCGTCGTTGAGGTTTGGGAATTGACGCAAGGTTTTTTTCAATTCCGTCGAACGAATCGCATCGGCGCGCGCGTGCAGCGTGGCGAACAAGGGCGCGGCGCGGCGCGTCATTTGCCATTCCCAATACTTGCTCACTTGTTCATCAATGATGCGATGCACATGCGCGATTTCGCCCGCGCGCGCGGCGCGATTTTGTTCCACCAAGTTTTGCAATTCGTCGAGATTGTAGAGCCGCACATTTTCAATTTCGCCCGCGCGCGATTCGATGTTGCGCGGCACGGCAATATCAATCAAGCACAAGGGACGCGTTGGGCGCGTATTCATCGCTCGTGCCACCCATTCCGAATGAATGACGACAAAGGGCGCGCCTGTCGCCGCAATCACTACATCGGCATCGCGCAGCGCGTTTTCCAATTCGTCAAAGTGCAATGCCTCGCCATCCAACATGCGCGCGAGTTCAACCGCGGTATCGTAATGGCGATTGGAAATGAGAATCGTCGCCGCGCCTTGCGCCGCGAGATTTTTGGCGACGCGCGCGCCGAGTTCGCCCGCGCCGACGAGGAGAACGCGTTTCGATTTCAGATCGCGCGCGGTCTGCTGCGCGACTTGGACTGCCGCCGACGCGATGGATATTGCGCGCGCGCCGATTTGCGTTTCCGTGCGCGCGCGTTTGCCCGTGTGAATCGCATCCATGAAAAGACGCGAAAGCAACGCGCCTACCGCGTCATGTTCTTGCGCGAGTTCAAATGCTTGAATGACTTGATGCTGAATTTCAAACTCGCCCAGCATCATTGAATCAATGCCGCTCGCCACCGCGCACAAATGCCGCGCCGCTTGTTTTTGCAAATAGGTAAAGAGATGCGGCGCGAGTTTGGACGCGGGCATCTGCGCGCGCGCGGCGAGAACGGTTTCGATTCGCACGCGCGCTTTTTCTACATCGTCCGTGACCGCGTAAATTTCCGTGCGATTGCATGTCGAGAGAATCGCGCACTCGGATAACGGCGGCGCGGCGAGATAGTGAAACGCTTTCACGATTTCATTGCGCGAACAATACACCTGCTCGCGCAATTGAATCGGCGCGGTTTTGTGATTGAGACCGATGACGAGGATGGACATGCAGGAAATTCCTTCTTTAATGCCACGTTCCCCAAATTATGCGCCCACTTGTTTCCATGTACCAAATCGCGCACTGCTAACGGATGAGAAAATCGGATTAGCGGATAAACGAAGGGTGTGCATAATTCGCGGCACCCCGTTCGGCAAATGCGAGCTTCGGCTACTTTGGCGTTGCCTCACCCAATCGTATCATCCGCGAAACATGAGGAAAATAGGCTGTTTTGATTTATGCACACCCTTCGATAAACGGATCATGACGCGCGCCTATCTGCTTATCCGTTTATCCGTTACCCTATCCGTTGGCAGTCGCTTCGGGATGCAAGAACGCGGCGATTTGTTCGATACCGTCCACGACGCGCGGCGCGGGCCGCGAGCAATAGCTGTCGGCTTCGAGCGCAAACACGCGTCCCGTTTGCGCGGCGGGAATGGTTTCCCAGCCGCGCGGTTTGGGCAGCGCGTCCCATTCGCGCTGCGCGACATGGCGTGCGTAGCCGCAAGGAATCAGGAAAATAAAATTGGGCTGTGCCGCAATCACATCCTCCCACGTCACGCGAAAAGATTTTACGCCCGCTTGGCCCAACACTTCGTCGCCGCCTGCCAGCGCAATCATTTCGGGGACCCAATGCCCCGCCGCGAACGGTGGGTCAAGCCATTCGAGCGCAAAGACGCGCGGACGCGGCAAGCCATTCACGCGCGCTTGCACGCGCTCGATGCGCGCGCACAAATCTTTTTTCAATTGCTGTCCGCGTTCGATTGTGTGGGTTGCCGCCGCGACGGTTTCAATGTCCTGAAAAATGCCGTCGAGGTTCGGCGGATTGAGTGACAAAATGTTTGGATGGTTCGGCAAGCGCGCGGCGAGACGCTGCACATCGCTGAACGACACCGCGCACACATCACACAATTCTTGGGTGATAACGAGATCGGGTTGTAGAGCGGCGAGCAATTCTTCATTCAACTGATACAAACTGTCGCCGCGCTTCAAGGTTTCGGACACGGCGCGATCAATCTTGCTCCCAGCGACGTGCTGTGGAATTGCCGAGCGCGTGAGTTTCGGCAAGGTCGCAACGTGCGGCGGATAATCACATTCGTGCGAGACGCCGATCAATGAATCTTGCAAACCGAGCGCGCACACGATCTCTGTCGCGGAGGGTAAGAGGGTAACGATTCTCATTCCAAACTCCTTTCGGCTTGTTCCTCCAATGTCATCGCGTTCGGACGCGCCGCCGCGACATGTTCCGCGCGCACAACCGCATCGCCCGCGCGCACGGCTAAATCGCCCGCCGCGCGAATCAAGCCGCCGAGTTCGCGCAGACGCGTTGTAAAATGATCGGGTTGCGCGGATCGTCGGCGCGCTTCGTCTATCACCGCGTCCACCGCGTCCATGGTGAAATGCGGGATGCGCCCATCTTTAAGAACTTCTTGCGCGACAAAGCGCGTTAACTTTTCGCGATTCGAGCGCGTATCGGGCATTGTCGGTTGCAAAAAAATTTCGTACCCAAAACCGCGAATGCGCGAACGCAGCGCGGGGTGCATCTTGTTCACGTCGTCGTGATTGCCCGCCAACACCAAAACAAAATCACACGGCGCGGGTTCCGTTCGCACCATCGCGCCGCTGGAACCGAACGAACGCCCGCTGATCGGAAAACGTTTTTCTTGAATCACGGTGAGCAAACTTTGCTGCGACTCGATGCCCAACGTGGACGCTTCATCAATAAACAAAACGCCGCCGTGCGCGAGATGAATCGCGCCCGCTTCGACAAGTTCATGCGGCGGCGTCTCAAAGCCGCCCGATTGAAAGGGATCATGCCGCACGTCGCCGAGCAATGCGCCCGCGTGAAAACCTGTCGCGTCTACGAAAGGGGCAGTCGCGCGCGCGCCATTGTTGATTAAGATTTTTGGCAGCGGCGCGTAGGTGGAGGATGAAAATTTTCGGCGCACGAGCAGTAACACAATCACCGTCGCCGCGCCGCCGAGCGCGAACAAGGGCGCGTTGCGCGTGAGCGCAAAAAAGCCGCTCACAAAAATTGCCGCCGCGATGGCGAGATAAAACAAATAATTGAACGATGTCGCCGCGTGTATTTGCTGCGCGCGGCGTTCGCGCAAAATTGTTTCGCCCTGTCCAGCTGCAACGCGTTCGACGCGCGGCGAAATGCGGCTGGCGGGATTCGGTTGAATCAAAACATCTTCCAGTCCCGTCGCGGGCATCATCTCCGCCATCGCCGCCGCCAACAAACTTTTGCCCGTCCCCGGTTCGCCCACGAGCAAAACAAATCGCCGCTGCTGTGCAGCGAGACGCACAATTTCCACCGCGCGATCTTGACCGATGATCTGGTCAATCAAGCGCGTCGGCACAATCACATCGGCCGTGGTCTCGATATGCGTTTGCTCCAAACCGTTGAGGTGATCAGGAATTTTTGTTGTGGAAATATTTTTCAACATGGGATTGCGCGCCAGAATACGCGCGGCGAGTCGTCGCGGCGTTGGCGATTCCGATTTTTCCCAGCGCGCCAATAATTCTTTTGCATGTGCGGGATCGCGCGTAGCTAACTCGCGTTCAACAATCACCATCGCGACACCTTGCGGCGCACCGTGCGTGACTGCGGTATCAATCAATCCCAGCGCATCATCCAAACGTTCCGCGCGCGCATTGCGAATAATTGGCAGCGTGCTTGATAAAATTGCGCGGCGGAGTAAATGCGGCGCGTGTTCATTGGTGAGCGCGGCGCGCAACAATGGAACACTTGCGGCATCCTCCGCCAACATTGTCGCCATGCCCCAAGCTGCTCCTTCGCGCACGAGGCGTTCGGAATCTATCGCCGCGTTTTGCAACGCGCGCCACGCTTCATCCCGCAAACCATTTTGCGCGAAACGTCCAAGTTGTCGCGCCGCAAAATATCGCGCAAAGGGTTCTGGCGCGCGCGTGTATTCCATTGTCAGCGCGAATCCTTCAGGCGATTGCGGCAGTGCGCGTTCCATGAGATCCAGGCCCGCCGTGACCCAGCGCGGGTCTTGGCTTACGGCGAGACGTTGAATCAAAAGATCGAGCGCGGGCTTGAGCCACATGGCGGGAGGGGGGCGAATCCAATTCGCGGCAACAAAGACACGAAACCTGCCTACGCAGGTTACGCGCGCAGTCTGCGTTCGCGAATCTCTGTGATTCGCCGCAGACCTTTGCTATGAGTTGGGGCGATTTTAATCGCCCGCGTATTTGCGTTGCCGCGCGATAAACACGCCAACAAAGACACCCGCGCCGACGACGAGCATGAGATAAAGCGTGCCTAACACTTTGGCGCGCATGGGTGGCGCGAGCGCGACGACGGGAACTTGATGCTCGAATGTGACGGGCGCGAATTGAGTCGCGGAACCTGTAGCGGGCGACGCGACAATTTTTACCGTGTGTTCGATGCCATCCCAAAACGCATACGTCCAATTGAAAGTGCCGTTCACCGAATCGGTGGTGGTGGCAAACACGGTTTCGCTTTCGCCGTCCTCGACAATGGCGACACTCATTTCGTATTGCGCGTTGAGAATGGGCGCGCCGTTCGCGTCGGTCAATTTGCCAATGAACGACGCGGGCTGTGAAGGCGTGAGCGCGCTCGGTGATTGGACAGTAAATTCAAATTTGGCATTGCCGCTCGACGCGCTGGCAGTATCGGAAAGCTGCGCGCTGGTCAATGCTTCATCTGTTGCAGCTGCATCGGCAACTTCGGCAAAGACGAGGAACGCAATCCATCCCGCGATGATGACGCCCAACACGACGAGCAGCAGCGTCGAACCAGACCCGCTGACTTGATTCACGCTCCCCGCTGCGCGCGCGGCGAGATGGGAACGCGTGAGCAAATATCCCGAATACGCGCCGAACGCAAAGAGCGCGAGGAGAAAGACGCCCGCGTTTAGCAGCGACGCTTCTTTTTCGTTCACGGTCCAATCGAGTGTTTTCGTGGTGGGATTGAACGCGCCCGCGACAGTTGGACTCGCGCTTATCGTCAATTGATACGCGCCGCGAATCGGCATGATGTAGGTAAAAGTCTGCTGCCCCGTCGCCGTGACAAAATGCGCGTCAAGCAGCGTGACGCCTTCAACGCGCGGGACATCAGTGCTGATGAACAGATTGGGCTGCGGCGCGATCATTTTGAAATCGAGCTGCGCGTTCGGCACGAGCGCGCCTTGCGCGTCGCGCACAGATAGAATCACTTGAACAGGCACAACCTCCGTCGAAGGTCCGCCAAAGGGACGTACCTGATCAAGCGGCGGGTTGGTCTCGAAAGTGATTTGAACATCACTTGCGGCAGTCGTGGGCGCGGCGCGTTGCAACATGAGCGCTAACAATTGCAGGAGCAGCAATGCGAACAAGAGTGGGCGTTTCATAGATTCTTCCTTTCGATGTATGGGAATGGGATTTCATCCTTCATCCTTTCCCTTCAATGGCAGGAAATGAGATAGAGCGCGTGGCGCAGTGCATGCACCGCATCATGGACGGCGGGATAGCTGGAAAACAACGCCGTCCAGATGATCAACATCGCCGTAAAAAGCAGCAAGCTGATTTGCGCGGTCAACGAGAGTGTAAAATTTTGCGCGCGGTTGACGGCACGCGTCGCGTTGACATTTGTGTTTGGGGTGGTCATGGTGTGGCGCCTTGAGAACGTACGACAAATTTCAAATTTGTCGTACCGCGAAAATGTACGACAAATTTCAAATTTGTCGTACCGCGAAAATGTACGACAAATTTGAAATTTGTCGTACCCCTACGCGGATTTAATTTTTTGTTTGCGGTTGGCGAAATAAAAACATCCCGCCGCTGCAATGGCAAAAAGTGGAATGAGGACGAACAGCGTTTGTTGATTCTCTGGCGTCGCGGTCAACGAAAACGTGGCGGCAATCAACCACGCGGCAATGAACGCGAGCAGCAAACCGATGACGTTGAGCATAATTTTTTCTCCTTTCGGTGAGAGCGGATTGCCAACGGATTAAAGAACGGATAAACGGATACGCGCGCGTCACTATCCGTTTATCCGTTTATCCGCTACCCTATCCGTTGGCAATCTTTTCTCCCACGCCCGATCCAATCGTTCTTCCAACACATTGTCAATTTCCAACATCACATTTTGCAAACGCGCTTTCATTTCGTCGCTGGCGTCCCACATTTCGCGCGAGTCCGCTTCCAACAAACGCAAGGCGATGGCGTTTAATGCCCATGGGTTGCTCTGGCGCAAAAATTTTTGCATCGCGGGATCGAGCGCGTATTTTTCCGCCACCTGTTCGTACATCCAATCTTGCATCGTGTCCGCCGTCGCGTCATAGCCAAACAAATAATCCACCGTCGCTTCCAATTCCAAACCGCCTTTGTAGCCGTGTCCTTGAATACTCGTCAACCATTTCGGATTGACGACGCGGCTGCGAAAAACGCGTGATGCTTCTTCGGATAAATCGCGGACCTTGACGCGCGACGGATCGCTGTCGTCGCCGAAATAACGCTGCGGGGCTTTGCCGCTTAACGCGCGAATCGCCGCAATCATGCCGCCGTGATATTGCAAATAATCGTCCGAATCAAAAATATCGTGTTCGCGATTGTCTTGATTCTTTACCGCGATCTGAATGTTCGCCAAACGCTGCTTGAACTCGCCGCGCATGTCCGCGCCAAATTCATTTTCCGAGTACGCATAGCCGCCCCAATTCACATATGCTTCCGCGAAATCGTGTTCGTCTTTCCAGTTACGTTCGTCAATCAACGGCAAAATGCCCGCGCCATAAGACCCCGGCTTGGAACCGAAAATACGATACGACGCGCGGCGGTGACCATCGCCGTTTTGCGAATCGCGCGCAATGTCCGCACGCGCGATGTCCGCGCAAACATGCTTGCGAATAAAATTTTGTTCGATGGGTTCATCCAACGCGGCGACGCGCTGCACCGCGCGATCCAGCAATTGAATCAAGTGCGGAAACGCGTCGCGGAAAAATCCTGAAATTCGCATCACCACATCAATGCGCGGGCGTCCCAATTCCGCGAGGGGAATAATTTCAAAATCAATCAGCCGCCGATTTTCCGCTTGCCAGCGCGGGCGCACGCCGAGCAGCGCGAAACATTGCGCGAGATCGTCGCCGTGCGTTCGCATCGCGCTCGTGCCCCAAATGGATAAACCAACCGTTTCAGGATACGCGCCTTCATCGCGCCAAAAACGCGCGAGCAATTCATCCGCCAACGCTTGCCCCACGCGCCACGCGGTTTGACTTGGCACACTGCGCGGGTCAACGGAATAAAAATTGCGTCCCGTCGGTAACACATGCGCCATCCCCCGCGTCGGCGCGCCGCTCGGACCTGGGGGGACAAATTTTCCCGCCAGCGCGTTTAGCATTTGCGCGGTTTCTTGCTGCTGCGAAATTCGCAGCGACGGCACAAGTGTCCCACAAATAAATTGCAAAACCGATGACCCCGTAGAGACGTTTCGGTGAAACGTCTCCTCCCCTGTGCCTGCCACACCCCCCGTCAAATCAAAATTATTTTCGTACAACGACGCGACAACCTCGCGGCATTTCACATCAATCCATTCAATCGCGTCCGCGCGCGTCACAATCGCTTTGCCATTTCCATTCTCGATTCTCGTTTCTCGCTTCTCGACTCTCCCCCCCGGATTATCCAGCAGCGTCGTCAAATCAAATCCCATCGCGTTCGCCACCATCGCGCGCAGTGACGGTGTTTCGAGATTCGGCAGACGCGTCAACGCAACGAGCAGGTCAATCATTTCATTCCCAGTAAGCGGTTCACCGATAATGTATAACCCATCGCGGATTTGCGCGCTCGTCAATTCGCACAAATAGCCGTCGAGGTCTTCCATCAAGTGCGCGAAATCTTTGCCGCGCATTTCCGCGAGCGAGACAGGCGTGCCGTCTTCCGTTTCCGTCGGGTCCCAATCGTGCGTGTGATTGCCGTGTTGTTGTTTCGTCAATAATTTCAAATCGTCGTCCAAATGCGCGCGTTTTATGAGCTCCCAAATTTGGGATTGCAACAAAGGCAGTTTCGTCGGGTCAAGCGCCTCGAGTTCATAATACTCGTCCACCAATTGACGCAGTTCATCAATTTCGCCATACGCGTCGGCGGTGGTCATGGGCGGCGTGAGATGATCCACAATGACCGCGTGCGCGCGGCGTTTGGCTTGCATCCCTTCGCCGGGGTCATTGATGATGAATGGATAAACCAGCGGCATGTCGCCCAAAAATAAATCAGGAAAGCATGTTTCCGAAACGCCGATGCCCTTGCCGGGCAGCCATTCGAGCGTGCCGTGTTTACCAAAATGCAACAGCGCATCCGCGCCCCAGCCGCCGTCGTCAACCGCTTCACGCAGCCAATTGTAAAACGCGGCGTAATGATGCGTCGGCGGCAAATCGGGCGTGTGATAAATCGCTTGCGGATCCATGCCATAGCCGCGCGGCGGTTGCAGCGCGACAAGGACATTGCCAAATTGCAAACCCGCGAATTTTAACGCGCCGTCGTGTACGTATGCTTCACCGGGCGCGTCGTTCCAACGCGCGATCATTTGCGCGCGATTGTGTTCGGGAAAAGTTTCAAACCACTGCGCGTATTTTTTTGCCGAGACATTGCCAATCGCTTGCGCAAGTTGAAATTCAGTAAGATACGTCACATCGTACGCGCAGCGATCAATCAAGGCGTGAATGAGCGCGTCGCCGTTTTCGGGAATGTCTTGAACGTGATAGCCCGCGTCGCGTAACGCGTGTAGAAAATGAATCAAGCTCGCGGGCGTATCGAGCCCCACCGCGTTGCCGATGCGCGACGCGCGCCCGGGTTGATTCGTCAAAATAATCGCGATGCGTTTTGCGGAATTGGGTTTGCGCTGCAGTTCCGTCGTGCGCCGCGCAAGTTGCGCCACACGCATCACGCGATCGGGAACGGGCGCGTATTCAAACGACGTACTTGTCATTGCGAGGAGCGCCCTCTGCGACGCAGCAATCTCGGCGCGACTCGATTCCTCCGCGCGCGCCTTGAACGAAATCGGAACGGTAATGATGCGCCCATCAAATTCGGGCAGCGCGACGTTCATTGCCGTATCGAGCGGCGACAAACCGCGCGCGGAAAGTTCCCATTGATCGCGTTCCATCCCACTCGCAATCGCTTGCAAAATCGGCACGCCCAACGTGTGCAAGACGCTGGAATCAAATTCATTTGCTTGTCCCGAACCAATCGCGAATGACATGGTGGAAATCACCACATCGGGCAAACGTTTGCCGTCGGGCGCATAAAAATAATCGAACGCCGTGGGCTGTGGTACGGAACGCTGCGGCGAGCGTTCCGTACTCATTTCTTTGAGCGAGTACGTGAAAACAGGCAGCGCGTTCAAACCTTGCGCGTCCAACGCGTCGCACATCGCATCAATAAATTTTGTGTTGCCGCTCAACCAATGCGCGCGATAAAAGAGGATAGCCGCCGTCGCGCGCACGGGATCATAATGTTCTGCCAACCATTCGGGGAGGGTGACGGGTGACGGGTGACGGGGAGAGGGTGATGGAAAGTAGATTCCATGTAACGGCTGTGGTTTTGGCAAGTCGTAACCGAATCCGCCGACTAGAAGATTGTCTGCAAGATAGCGCGCGAGATTTTCAAAATTTTCTAAACCGCCGAGGGTCAAATAATTGTATGTGTCGTGAATAACGGGCAGCGGCACATTCGAAAGCGCGGTGAGTTCGGGATCAAAATCAGAAATGCCAGAGACGCATATCAAATCTTTGTTGTGCGTGCGGCACGCGTTGACGAGATAATCCAGTCCCTGTCGAAAACTCGCGCGTCCGCCGAGCATACGCGCGACGACGACTTGGACGCGTTCCAATTCTTGAGCTAGAACATTTTCGATCTGTCCCGCGTGGGCGAGACGTTCCGCGTTGTACGCATACAGCGGCGGAAAATCGGCGGGGAGACGCGCGCGAATTTTTTCAAACGATAAAATGTCAGTATCCGCTTGCGACAAAAATAATATTCCCGCAGGACTGACCACGGATGACTGTTGACTGATAACGGATGAATGGAATGGCGCGTCATGTTCCGCGTGCGATTGAAGGGATGACCACGCGAAATAATCAAAGACGCGTTCGCGCAATAACGTTGGCAGCGCGACGCGCGTCGCATCATCGCTTTCCATCATGGCTTGCACGTAATCAAAAATCGCGACGACGAGTTTGGGATCATCAATCCCTTGAAAGCCGATAAAGCGTCCGTCAAAAAAAAGTGTGACCACATTCGCCAACGGACACGGTCCCAAACAGCCGCCTTGCGTGAGATGAATTTTGTTGCGAAATTTGCGGCGTTCCCATTCCGCGTGAAACAAATCCGTGTCAACAGGCGCAAAACCGCGCGCGACATGCCCACAGCAGCAGCCCGTCGCGCACACAAAGAGTTGTCCGCGATGACGCGGAACGTTTATGTAGCGTCCATCGGGGCGGAGAACGCGGTTGGGTTTCGAGTTGGTAAATTCAATGGATGGCATGATTAAAACTCAATCCCCGGTTGCGCGCGGATGCCTTGCTCTTTTAACGGATGCTTGATCAATTTCATTTCGGTCACGAGGTCGGCGTAATCAATCAATTGCTGTGGCGCGTAACGTCCTGTAATGACGAGATGGAGCATCGGCGGTTTGTTGGCGCGCAGCCATGCGATCACCGCGTCTGTTTCGATCCAGCCATAGTGCATCGGGTATGTAAACTCGTCGAGGACGAGAACATCATAGCTGCCGCGGGTGATGCGTTCTTGCGCGCGCGTCCACGCGTGCTGAGCGCGCGCCGCGCTTTCATCTAAATCTTTGCTCACCCACGTAAAGCCATCACCCGTCGGAATAATTTCAATGCCCATTTTTTCCGCCGCGCGAATTTCGCCAAAGCGCGCTTTTTCGTGTTTGAGAAATTGCAGCATCGCCACGCGCATGTCGCGCCCCCACGCGCGCGTGAGGAGGCCGAGCGCGGCAGTCGTTTTGCCTTTGCCGTTGCCCGTGTTGACGATCACCAAACCTTTGCGAATCGGTTTTTCGCGTGCAGCTCGGCGCAGTGCATCGCTTTCAGGATCGGCGTTCGTGTCTTGCGTGGTGGCGCGTTCTGATTCTGTATTCATGTTGAGGTGAGGAAAACAAAAATCCCTTTGCCATTGCGACAAAGGGATCAGATTGTCCAAAAAAATCAGACAAGCTCTCAACTCCTTTCTCGCGAAGGGTCCAAGAACAATGTCACAAGCCGGTTTTCTGGCTTGGTTGGCAGTTGGCAGATAGCGAATGGCAGATGGCGAATGGCAGATGGTTATTTCCCATCGGCGATTGGCGATTTGCTATCAGCTATCAGCAATCTGCTAACTTACAGTTGCGGGACAGCGTCGGAATTGCACCGAACTTGCCCTGACACTTGTGACGCGCGTTCGTAAAAGAACGCGGACTATTTGATTGTTACGCGGATTCTATCATGGATTTTTGAAATTGCAAGGACAATTTTTGCAATAACTTATTCTTGGCAAATTTTCATCTTGCTCTTATTTTTCTATCAAGTGTCACGTGTAAAGTCTTCCCAAACATCCGTTAGATCAACCCAATTTAAGGAAAGGGAGGAAAAGCACTATGCTTCAATTTCATAAAGCACGCCTTGCCGCAGTCCTCGTCATATTTTTAATCGCCGCCCTCATCGGTTGCAGCACACCTGCCAACACACCCACACCGAACCCGCCAACGAATGTTCCTGCCACTGTCGCCATCGCCACCAACACTTCCGTACCCGTTCCCACGAACGCGCCCGCAACCTCCGCGCCAAGTACGGAGGGCTCGCCGCAGCCATCCCCCACCACCGCCGCGCCGAGTACGGAGGGCTCGCCGCAGCCATCCCCCACCACCGCCGCAACGAACGCGAATGAAACGATCACACTCGTCGTTGTTCCCGAAAAAAGTGAAGCGCGCTATCGCGTGCGCGAGCAGCTCGCGGGTGTCTCCTTGCCCAGCGATGCGGTTGGCAAGACCAACGCGGTGAGCGGGCAAATCGTCGGCAAGATGGACGGCACGATCATTTCCGCCGAGAGCCAATTCGTCGTAGATGTTCGAACACTGCGGAGCGATCAAGGATTACGCGATAATTTTATTCAACGCACACCGCTGCAAACCTCACAGTATCCAAACGTAACCTTTGTCCCAAAATCCGCGCCGGGCTTGCCCTTGCTCGTGCCATCCAACGGTTCCGCCGCGTTTCAACTCATCGGTGATCTCACGATCAAAGATGTGACCAAACCCGTTACGTGGGAAGCGACGTGCCAATTGGAGAGCAATCAAACGGAGGGGAAATGCAGCGCGACGGTGAGTTTTACGTTCGCGGATTTTAATTTGGAACAACCGCGCGTGGGGCGCGTGGTGAGCATCGAAGAAACGATCAAGTTGGAAATAGATTTGTATTTGCAGCGCAAGTAGCTGTGACGAGATGCCACGCACTTCCGGAAGTGCGTGGCATCTCGTCACCCTGCTTCATCGAGCACGCGCTCGATGAACGCGTCCGCCATCCCCAAATAATTTTTTTCGTCGCGCAACATGGTCCAATCGCATGGCGCATCGGTTTGTTCGCGCACCACATCAACCAGATGCCGCTGTTCCGCCAGCGCGATTTGACACGCCTGCGCGACGATTTTTTTCGCGCGCGCGCGCGGGAGATATTGCGCGAGCGCGAAACTGATCGCCTCCGCCAACATCAACCCATTCGACGCACGCACATTCTCCAACATCCGCGTTTCATTCACCACCAAATTTTCGCTCAAAAAAACAGTGTGTGATAAAGCCGCGCCCGTGTTGGCAAACATTTGCGGCAGCGTCAACCATTCCAGTTGCCAGCCGTGCGTTCCGCGCGCGTGTTCTTGAATCAAAGCGTGGTACATGTTGGAGAGCAAGGAAGCATTTGCGCGCGCCGCCGCGATGACGAGTTCGCTCACAATCGGATTGCTCTTTTGCGGCATTGTGCTGGAACCGCCGCGCGTTGCATCGTCCGATTCGCGCACCTCGCCAACTTCCGTTTGCGCCAACAAAATAATATCTTGCGCCATCTTGCCCAAACTCGCGCTGACGAGCGATAACCAATTCGCCACTTCCGCCAAACTATCGCGCTGCGTGTGCCATGCCATTAACGGAATGCCCAAATCCAATCTGCGCGCCAACGCGTTTTGAACCTCGATCCCATTTTCCCCCAACGCGGCGAGTGTTCCCACCGCGCCGCCGAACTGCACGACAAACACGCGCGGTTTCATTTCCTCCAAACGCCGCGCATGACGCAATAGCGGCGCAAGCCACGTCGCCACTTGAAACCCAAACGTGATCGGCAGCGCGTGCTGCGAATGAGTGCGCCCCGCCATCAATGTTGCGCGATGTTTTTCTGCGAGTGTCGCCAAGCCGCGCACAACGCGCTGCAATTTCGTTTCACACCACGCCAGCGCATCGCGCATTTGCAACACCAGCGCCGCGTCCATAATGTCTTGCGTCGTCGCGCCCCAATGCACAAAAGGCGCGGCATCATAGCCGACATGCGTTTGAATCTGTTTCACCAATGCAATGATCGGAAACCCGTCTTGGCGCGTCCCCGCTTGCAAATGTGCCATGTCCACGCGCATCGTTTCACACGCCGCAGAAATTTTTTCCGCCGGGTCACGCGGAATAATTCCCAACGCGCCCTGTGTGCGCGCCAACGCGCTTTCGACGCGCAATAACGCGCGGACAAACTGCGCGTCTGAAAAAATCGCCGCGAGTTCGGATTCTCCAAACAGCGGCGCAAAAATTTCGGAATCGGAAGGTGAAAAGGACATAATTTAGATTTCAAAAAATACCGTTTCATCGTTGCCTTGCAAGCGAATGTCAAAACGGTACGTTGGCAATCCGTTGGATTCTACGCGCGTCGCGATCAAGGTATGCCGCCGCGCCGCATCAATCGAATTGAGCAGCGCATCGTCCGCGTTCGCGGGTTCATCGGAAAAATACAAACGCGTGTCGGCATGAAGCAGCATCCCGCGCGCAAACACACGCACGTTGATATGTGGAGCTTGCATTTCTCCCTCGCGCCCCGCGACGCGCCCGGGCTTGATCGTTTGAAAAAAATACGCGCCCGCGTTCACCGAATCGGCGCGCCCAAAGCCGCGAAAGTTTTCATCCGCCGCGTGACTCTGCGCATCCGCAGGATGTTTGAAATGTCCGCCCGCGTCCGCTTGCCAAATCTCGATCATGGCATCGGGCAATGCGACGCCATCGCCATCCAACACGCGCCCCGTAATCAAAATGCGTTCCCCGCGGGTGTGTTCATTGACCAAAACATTTTCATCGCCTTGAACAAGTCCGTAATGAAAAAACGGACCAACTGTCTGACTCGGAGTTTGTTCAAGCATATCTCTTCCCCCCTCTCCTCAAAATTCCGCCCTTGAATTTTGAGGAGAGGGGGCAGGGAGTGAGGAGCTACTCAAACGGCGTCATCCGCGCACCGCACACCACCAGATCAAATTTGTACCCCAACGCCCACTCGGGTTGTGTCGTTTCCAAATCAAACTGTGAGATCAACCGCGCGCGTCCGCGTTCATCGGAAATGGAATCAAAAACGGGATCGAGCAACAAAAGTGGATCGCCGGGAAAATACATTTGCGTCACGAGCCGCTGCAAAAAATTTGCGCCGCAGATCGAAAAATGAATATGCGCGGGACGCCACGCGTTTGCGTGATTGCGCCATGGGTACGCGCCCGGGCGAATGGTGGTGAAATGATATTCGCCTTTTTCATTCGTCACGAAGCGTCCCGCGCCGCGAAAATTTGGATCGAGCGGCGCGGCATGTTGATCGATTTGATGAATGTAGCGTCCCGCCGCGTTCGCTTGCCAAATCTCAAGCAGCGCGTTCCGCACCGCGGTGCCCGCGTCGTCCAACACGCGTCCCGTGACAATGATCCGTTCGCCCAACGGTTCGCCATTTTTTATTGCATTGCGCGTCAGATCATTGTCCTGCGGCGCAAGCGGATCATAACCGTACACGGGGCCCGTCAATTCTGAAAGCGTATGTGCGCGGCGCACCAACGGCTGCAGCGGCGCGCGTTTGATCGAGGATTGATACGCTGGATAAAAATACGGCGGATGAATTTGTGTCATGTTTCGCTCCCTTGCTCAAAAACTTTTTTGGCGACGCGGAACGCGGCATTCGCCGCAGGCACACCCGCATAGATAGCGACGTGCAAAAAAATTTCTTGAATCTCCTCCAACGTGACGCCCGTGTTTTTTGTCGCGCGCAGGTGCATCGCCAATTCATTTTCTTTGCCCAACGCGGCGAGCAGTGCGAGCGTGAGGAGATGGCGCGTTTTGCGATCCAACCCTTCGCGCGCCCAAATCGTTCCCCACGCGGTTTCGGTGATGAAACGCTGAAAGTCCGCATCCAGCTCGGTCTTGTTCGCTTCCGCGCGATCCACATGCGCGTCGCCCAAAACCGCGCGTCGGATGTTCATGCCACGCTCATACGTTTCGTTGGACATTTTACTCGAACTTTTCAAACGGCAGACCCACATAATTTTCCGCGAACGACGCGCGCGCCGCGTCCGAACGCGTCAAGTATTCCAATTCCGCCAATTGCACGCGCGCGTTGAATGGCTCGTTATCGAATTTGTGAAGCAATGATGTGTACCACCAGGAAAAACGAATTGCGCCCCACACGCGGCGCAAGCACGTTTCCGAATAACGTCCCAACAGATCGGTACGCTTTTCCAAATAAAACGCGCGCAGCGCGCGCGACAAATAAAATACATCCGAAGCCGCGAGATTCAAACCTTTCGCGCCCGTTGGGGGAACAATGTGCGCGGCGTCACCCGCAAGAAATAAATTGCCAAAGCGCATCGGTTCCGCCACGAAACTTCGCAGCGGCGCAATGCTCATTTCCAAGCGCGGACCCGTCACAATTTTTTCTGCCAGCGCGGGCGGCAAGCGGCGGCGCAATTCATCCCAGAACGTGTCATCGCTCCAATTTTCCACCGCATCGTCCAAACGGCATTGCACATAGTAGCGACTGCGCGTGGGCGAACGCATACTGCACAAGGCAAAGCCGCGCGCATGATTCGCATAAATCAATTCCGCATCCACGGGCGGCACATCCGACAAAATGCCGAGCCAGCCGAACGGATACACTTTTTCGTAAGTCGTTATTTTATTCGCATCAACATTCTTGCGCGCGATGCCATGAAACCCATCACACCCCGCGACAAAATCGCACACGAGTTCGTGACGTTCCCCATTTTTTTCGTACACAATGCGCGGCGTGTCATCCCAAACATTTTCAATCGCCAACGCGGGCGCGTCAAATTCGATTACCCCGCCGCGCTCCAAGCGCGCGTGAATCAAATCGCGCGTCAGTTCGGTTTGCCCATAAATCATCACGGAACTGCGCGCGTATTTTTCAAAATCAATGCGTTCGACGCGTTCATCAAACGCGAGTGAGACGCCCGTGTGAATCAACCCTTCGCGTTCCATCCGCGCCTGCGCGCCAATCTCGCGCAGCAAATTCACCGTGCCTTGTTCCAATACGCCCGCGCGGATTCTCGATTCAACATATTCGCGGCTCACGCGTTCAAGAATGATCGACTCGATGCCATGCTGAGCTAAAAGATGCGACAACAACAAACCTGCGGGTCCCGATCCGATGATGCCAACTTGGGTGCGCGTGGGTTTCATGGGCGGATTCGAACGCGCGCGTTGCCCTAATGCACTTTCTTTTCGAGACCGCGCCAAAATTCTTCACGCAGTTCCGCTTTGAGAATTTTTCCCGCACTGTCTTTGGGGAGCTGCGCGCGAAACTCGATCCATTTCGGCACCATGAAACTGGCGAGATGCCCGCGCGCATCCGTCAACAATTCTTCCTCCGTCGCGGGCGTATCTTGTTTGAGGACGACAAACGCGACGGGCACTTCGCCCCACAACGCGTCGGGCGCGGCGACAACGCAACATTCTGCAACGGCGGGATGGGCATACAACGCGCGTTCGATTTCCACCGAAGAAATATTTTCGCCGCCGCTAATGATAATGTCCTTGGCTCGATCTTTGATCAAGAGATAGCCCGCTGCATCCAGCGTCGCCATATCGCCCGTGTGAAACCAACCATCGCGCAGCGCGCGCTGTGTCGCGTCCGCATCGTTGTAATACTCGCTCATCACCAGATTCGAGCGCACGATGATTTCGCCAATTTGTTTTCCATACGGGCGCACATCGCTGCCGTCTGTATTGACCACGCGCAATTGAATCCCGGGAATTGCCCACCCGGTCATTGCTTGCCGCTGCATTTTCATTTCGGGCGATTCTTTGCTTGTCACATGCTGCCGTGACCGCGCGACTGTAAAGAGGGCGACCGTTTCCGTCAAACCATACCCCACAACCGCGGTGCCGCCGAGTTTCAGTTCCATCTCACGAATCAGATGCGACGAAGCAGGCGCGCCGCCGCTAACGAGAAGCTTGAGCGAGGAATGATCGTGCTTTAATAATTCGGGAGAATAAATCAGCGAATTGAAAATAAGTGGTGTGCCGAACAGGTGCGTGACGCGATGCTCCTGCACGAGTTTCAAGAGCGCGGCAGGATCGAATTGGCGCATCAATACATGCGTCCCGCCGACCATTGTGAGAAAATGCGGCGCGCCCCAGCCACTCGCGTTGGTAAGGGGAACGACATGCAGCAGCACATCTGCTTCGCTGATGCCCAAGCCCAGCGCCATATACAACGCGTGCAAGTGTAAATTGCGATGCGACAATGCCGCCCCAAACGGTTTGCCCGCATCACTGCTGATGTAAAACAATTCCGCTATCTCATTTTCGTCCAACTCGGGCGGCTGATACTCGGCAGATGAGTCAGAGAGGAGTTGCTCATATTCGAGTGGGGCAACCACATCTGCCGACCTTTCGATCACAATCAAGTGTGGCGCGGAGGTCAACGCGGGGCGAATGGTTTGAATGAGCGTGGTGAAATCGTTGTGGAAAAAAAGTGCTTTCGCGCCAGAGTGATTCAGAATGTACGCAATGTCTTCTGCCCCAAGTCGGACATTGATCGGATTGAAAATGGCGCCCGCTTCGATGACGCCAAAATACGCTTCAAGGAGCGGATGCGAATTGTAGGTGAGAAAAGAAACGCGGTCGCCGCGCTGAATCCCAAGTTGCCGCAGCGCGTTGGCAAGTTGATGGGTGCGCCGCGCAAATTCGCCGTATGTAAATTGCTTGTCGCCGTCAATGACGCCAACCTTTTCGCGAAAATAATTTTCCGCGCGATCGCGAAATTCGAGGACAGAGAGTGGGATGAACATGGCAGTGATCCTGCGGGTCAAGACCCGATGCGTTTTTGAACCTGCGCGTTGGTGTGTGTAATCATATCAAAAATTTCACGCGCGAGCAATGAGGCGAAAGGATTTTGTCGCCGCGGCGGTCTCGCACTTGTGGAGCAAGGGCGAGACCTCGCAGGTTTGTGCAATCTCGCCTAAACCTACGAGGTCTTTTTACTGAAACGGGGCAATATTTCAGCCCTTTGAATCATCCCCCGGATCCACGATCTCGCCCATGTCCATCAAAATCGCATTGTGCAGCGCGTCGCCAACGGGCTTGACCTCGCGCAAGTAAATGTGTTGGCGCGGAGCTTGGGTATTCGCGTCGAGCGCGTACGCGCCGCGCGGACTCGCAAAACTGATACCTCCGAGCGCCTGAATCATCGCGTCCACGTTGCTCGTATTGCCCTGCACTTTGTTGAGCATCTCTACAATCACGCGCCCCGTGTCATAGCCCTGCACGGCAAACACATTGGCATCTTTTGTCGTGCGCGCTTTATAGTCCGCGCTGAATTTTTTATTTTCCGCATTGTCCAGCACGAGCGACCAGTGCAAGCCGCTGCGGACGCCCAATGCGGCGTTGCCTTCGGCGGGCAAGACATCTTCCTCGACCATAAAGCCCGAACTCAACAGCGGCAGTTTGCCGACCAGCCCGAACGCCTCCCACGCTTTCATAAACGTCACCGCCGCGCCGCCGCTGTAAAACGTATAAACAAAATCGGGCTTGGCGTTTGCTAATTCCGTTACGAATGGCGCGGCATCGCCAATGTTCGGGAACGGGGTCTTTTGCACGCCCATCACTTCGCCGCCCGCCGCCTTGAAACTATTCGAGAGCGCGCTGATGGTATCATTGCCCGCGCCGTAATCGGGAACGCTAATGTACGCTTTCTTCCCGACATTCTGCGCCGCCCACGTGCCGACGGGCCAATTCGGCATCCAATTCGTGAATGACGTGCGCCAAATGTACGGTGTCTTGGCTTTGCGGCTCAACGCGTTCGCGCCCGCGTTCGAGCAGACAAGCAGTTTTTTGCTGCTGATAAAATAATCGCGCAACCCCGCCAGCACGCCCGAACTGACGACGCCCGTAACGAACGCCACTTCATCCTGCTCAACCAGCTTGCGCGCCTTTTGCAGCGCGCCCGCGGGGTCTGTGCCTTCATCCTCTTTGATAAATGTGATCGCGCGTCCGCCCGCCGTATTGTTCACCGACCCGAGATACATTTCCATCGCGCTCGTGATGCTTTCACCCAGCGCGGCATAAATGCCCGAATACGGCAGCAGCACGCCGATTTTAAGCGGCGCCGCCGTCGCCGCGCCCCCGCAAGCTTGTAACAGTGGCGCCGCAATCGCCGCGCCCGCAGCTACACCCGCCGTTTTCAAAAATTCGCGGCGTGTAAATTGTTTTGTGTTTGTCATTCTTCTCTCCTCCTTTGGAAATAAACCTGCCAACGGATTGTGAAAACGGAAGAACGGATAAACGGATGCGCGCGTCTTGCAATCCGCTGATCGTGTTTGGCCCGCATCTCACAAATCGCGTATGGTAAATCATCGCGTCACCGATGACTGATAACTGACCCACTAACCACCCAACCACCTAACCACCTATCCCAATTCTTCCGCGCTCACCACAATCATCCGCGCCAACGCATCAAAAATTTTCTCGCCTTCTTCTGCCGACGCTTGCGCGGGATTGCCAAAGTACGCCATTTCACTGCCCGCCTCTTGAAACGTGCGCGCGCCTTGTCGAATCTGCGCGGGCAAATCAATCCACACGGGCGCGAGATTTTTCCGTTCCGCTTCGCGTACCAAATCGGGACGCTCCGCCATCACCAATGAAGTCTCGTACGAACCAGCGTGCCGCGACCCTGCGCGAAATTCTTCCGTCAATGTTTCCGCCCAACGCGCCTCGCGCACATCAGGCACCGCCACGCGCGCCACTTGCGCCTCATTCACCAACCGCGCGCCTTCTTTGATTGCAGCAAAATGCGCGGGTTCGAGATGATGATTAGAAAAAACAATCCGCGTGAATCCGTGCGCCGCCAGCGATTCGCACAGTGCGATTACCATTTGCGTCAACGTTGCAGCTGGAATCGTCACCGTCCCCGCAAATGGCATCCCAAAATTTGTCATGCCATAATAAAACGGCGGCGCAATCGCGCACGCGATATTTTGCGCTTCAAGCAGCGCAGCTGCGCGGCGGCACGCGCCTTGCGCGATAATCACATCCGTTTGCAGCGGCAGATGAGGTCCGTGTGCCTCCGTCGCGCCCGTTGGCACCAACGCGAGATTCGTCCGCTTTGCCAGCGCGGCGACTTGAACGAAAGTCATGTCGGCAAGTTCGTTCACTTTTTAGACAATTCAAATAAGCATCGCAGAGTTTGTCATTCTGAGCGGAGCGAAGAATCTCTATTTGGCAGAGCTGAGATTCTTCGCTCCGCTCAGAATGACATGGTGCGACTTTACTCCGATTTCCCCATGAGGAGTTGCTAATACTCGTCTGGCTTGGCGACAATGTGAATGATGGATGCAGGGTTCTGAATCCAAAAACCCTCAAAGTCTGCGGGCAGCGGCTCGATTTCATCGCGGCGCACGATACCCGCCGCCTTGAGATGTTCTGCCGCGCCTTGAACATCACTCGAGGTCAGCTCCAACCACACTTCAGCTTGACTGAGCGCATCCACGCGGTCAACCCAGAGTTGATTCGCCCCAAACTCAAAACCCACACTCGGTGGCACAGTGGCTTCATGCTCGATGACCTTGAGACCAACGACATCTCGATAAAACTGAACAGTCGCCTCCCACAAATGGGGCGGAACTTTCATGGCAATATTGCGCCCTCCAGCGAATTTTGGTATTGACTCTTTCATGTCCCCTTTCGTTGTGTTCTTTCTTCGCTTCGTTTGCCGTTCGTTTTCAACCAACGGGAGCTATAGCCCCAAATATCTCGCCCTTACCTCTTCATCCCCCGCCAACGCACTCGGCGCGCCGTCGAATACGATGCGTCCTTTGTTCATCACGTACAAATAATCCGCCACATGCAGCGCCATCGAAAAATTCTCTTCCACCAACAAGATCGCCTGTCCAGCTGCTTTGAGTTCGGACAGGATAGTTTCAATCTCCCGCACAAGCAGCGGCGACAACCCTTCCGTCGGTTCGTCCATCATAATAAATTCCGAATTGGTCAAAAGCGCGCGCCCAATTGCCACCATCTGCCGTTCCCCGCCGCTCAACTGTCCGCCGCGCGAATTTTCCCGCGCGCGCAGTGCGGGCATCCGCGCAAAAATTTTTTCAAGCGTCCACCCATCCTTGCGCGGCTGCGCCGCAAACAATAAATTTTCGCGCACCGTCAACGTCGGAAACACGCCCCCCGCTTGCGGCACGATACTGACCCCGCGCCGCGCAATTTTTTCAGGCGCATCCCGCGCAATATCTTGCCCGCGCAGCAACACACGTCCCGCGCGCGGGGGCGCAAAGCCCATGATACTATTCAGCGTCGTCGTCTTGCCCGCCCCATTGCGCCCCAACAAACAAACCACCTGCCCCGCCTCCACGCGCAAATTAACCCCTTGCAAGATATGGCTCTCGCCGTAAAAAGTCTGAAGATTCTCAAGTTCAAGTAGTGCCATCATCCCTCACCGCGCTAGAGAGCGCTCCCTACGCAATTTCATCTCTCCCTCACTCCCTCACTCCCTCTCTCACTCATCCCTCATCCCCAAATAAATCTCCATCACCCTCGCATCCCTCCGAATCTCTTCTGGCGCGCCGTCTGCAATCACTTGCCCGTAATGCAGCGCAATGATGCGTTCGGCGAGCGTGAACACAACATCCATGTCATGTTCGACAATCAAAAGTGTGAGCGTGCGGGGCAATGCTTGAATCAAGCGCACCATCTCCGCCGTTTCGGCGGGCGACATGCCTGCGGTGGGTTCATCGAGCAGCAATGCTTGCGGCTCGGTTGCCAATGCCAGCGCAACTTCAAGCGCGCGTTGTTCGCCGTGCGCCAACACACTCACGCGTTGATTGCGCGCCGCCGTCAAGCCCACACGCGCCAACAATTCTTCGCCCTCTCGGTCAATGTCTGTAAAATGTTCCACGCGCGTAAACGCGTTGCGCGCGACGCCGTGACGATGATGCAATGCCAGCCGCACATTTTCAAACACGGTCAAACCCCGAAATAAATTGTTGCGTTGAAAAGTATGCCCCAATCCCAAGTTCGCGCGTGCGTGCGTGGGCAGCGCCGTAATGTCGCGGTCATTCCAAAACACGCGTCCCGCGCTCGGTTTCAATTCCCCCGCAATCAAATTAAACAAGGTGCTCTTCCCCGCGCCATTCGGTCCAATAATCGCCACCCGCGCGCCCGCCTCCACCCGCAGCGTTACCCCATCCACCGCCGCCAGTCCCCCAAAATTTTTTCGTAAATTCTCTACGCGCAGACGACTCATTTTAATTTTGCCCGATGTTTAATATATGAAAATTTTTCCCAACGCGAATCTTTGCGAATCATTGCGAATCTACGCGAAATTTATTTTGCCTCGTTTAGTTCGCGTAGATTCGCGTTTTGATTCGCGTAGATTCGCGTTTCCAGTCCGATAACTCAAGTTGAAGCGTTATCACTTTTTTCCTTCTCACCACCCCGCAGCAATCCCAAAATCCCGCGCGGCGCGGTGAGAACAAAAAGAATAAACACCAACCCCAACACCGTCTCCCAACGTTCCGTGTAACTGCTCGCAAACGTTCGCAAGAGCCGCACTGTCGCCGCGCCGAGAATCGGACCCGTGAGCGTGCCAGCGCCACCGATGATGAGCATAATCATCACTTCGCCCGAATGAGTCCAATACAAATTTTCGGGCGACGCAATCCCAAACAAATGCGCCAACAGCGCGCCCGCGATGCCCGCCAACGCGCCCGCAATCACGAACGCCGCGAGTTTGTAACGAAAGGTGTTGTAACCCAACGCGCGCAGCCGCGCTTCATTTTCACGAATCCCGCGCAGCGTCCAACCGAATGGACTTGCCACAATGCGCCGCAGCAGCCACCATGTCACCAAGAAAAAAAACAGCGTGAGATAATAAAAACTCGCGCGCGAATCAAAAATGTATTCCAACGGACCCAAGCCAATACTCGGCGCAGGCACGCCCGCCAAGCCATCCGAACCGCCCGTCACGCGGCTCCAACTAATCGCGATGCTGAATAACATTTGCGAAGCGGCGAGCGTGACCATCAAAAAATAAATGCCGCGCGTCCGCAGCGCGAAAAATCCAATCACCACCGCCGCCAATGCCGCGCCGATGACAACCAGCGGCATTGTAATCAGCAAGTTGCTCGTCAAATTCAATGCCTGCGCGCTGCGGCTCGAAACATAAGCTAAAATATACGCGCCTAATCCGAAAAAAGCTGCGTGTCCAAACGAAAGCAGTCCCGTGTATCCCAACAGCAAATCGAGACTCATTGCGAACATGGCAAAAATCAAAACCTCGATAGCAAGCGAAACAAAATACAAGCGCGCGACGAGAGGAAAAATCAGCGCAACGAGCAGCGCAATTCCAATCATCACGCGACGATGTTCCAGAGCGAACCCGCGCAGCCATTCGCCGCGCGCGCGGACTTTAATCAGTGCATCCACCATCAATCCGCGCCTCGCAATCCGAATAATCCCGACGGACGAATTAACAAAACGAGCGCCATCACCGCAAAAAGAATAAAGCGCGCAAATTCGGGCAGCACCGCTTTGCCCATCGTATCCGCCAACCCAATCAGCAAACTGCCAAAGAACGCGCCCTCCAACGTTCCCAACCCGCCAACGACGACGACGACGAGCGCGAGAATCAAAATTTCCGAATCGAGACTCGGATACAGCGTCAACACAGGCGCACCAATCACGCCCCCCAACGCGGCGAGTCCGCAGCCCACCGCGAAAATGATGGCAAAGACGCGTTGAATGTTGATGCCAAACCCGCGCACCAATTGCGCGTCCGAAACGCCCGCGCGCACAATCGCGCCAATGCGCGTGCGCGTAATGATTAACCACAACACCAACGCCAAAATCAAGCCAAACGCGATAATAGCCAAACGGTACACGGGGAACTCGATGCCCAGAATGGAAACTTGCCCCGCCAACACTTGCGGCGGTGCCACCGATTCCACATACGCGCCCCAATTTGCGCGAATCAAATCCGCCAAAATCAGCGCGATGCCAAATGTCAACAACACTTGGTCAAGATGCCGCGCCCGCCCATACAAGCGCCGCAATAAAAAATACTCGATCGCAAAACCGAGACCGCCCACAAACAACGGCGCGACGAGCAACGCCAACCAGAAATTATCGAACGAACGCACTAACGTCAAACCGATGTACCCGCCGAGCAGATAAAACGCGCCGTGCGTGAGATTGATTACATCCATCAACCCAAAAATCAGCGACAACCCCGCCGCCATGACAAAGAGCAACATGCCAGAGACGAGGCCGTTGAGGAGTTGAATGGCAAAACTATCGAGGGTCATAGATTACCTGTTGTAATTGATTTCTTGCTGGACAAGTTTATAATGTGGGCAAGGAGAAGGAACATGATTGCCGATTCAAAAACAAGCATAAGGGCGATTTACGAGGGCAACAACATTTTGCGGTTGCTAGAAACGCCGCCCGATTTGATCGCAGAGCAAGAAGTTCAAGTCAACATCCTGCCGCCCGAACCCGAGTTCGATTGGGGCGAGCCGTACAATCCGAGCGCGGACGCAGTCTGGCGCGCGATGGGAATGTTTGAAATACAAGATAAAGCGCTTGCGGAATGGCTTGCATTCAGCCCCGAAGTAGCCGAGCAAAACCAGTTTCTGTATGAAATGGCGGAAATGAGTCAACGCGTCGAGTCGGAAGCGGATAAAGAAGTGGAGCCCAATCAATTTCCCTATGCCACCCCTGACGAAACTGCCAGCTAACTCTACAGTCTTTGTAGATACGAATCTACTTTCGTACTTGTACATCCGCAAGGATGAACTCGCGCAATCGGTCGCGCGCTTTTTAGCGCGCGGTTCGGACGGTGAAATTCAAATCGTCACTTCCACGTCAGTGGTCGAGGACGTACTTCACCGCGTCATGATTTTTGAAGCTGTCACCAGACATGACATTGAGCCCTCACGCGCGGTGGCATATTTGAAAAAGCATCCCACCTTGGTTAGGTCTTTGACCAAGCATCTAACCATTCCCAGCCAACTCCACAACCAATTCAATATTAACATTCTCGCAGTCACTCACGCGGATTTGCACGGGAGCAAGAGGTTTTGTTCCGAATATGGTCTCATGACCAACGATTCGGTTATTGTCGCCACAATGCAGCGACACAAAATCATTCACCTCGCCACGAACGATCACGATTTTGAACGCGTGCAAGAAATTCAAGTCTGGTCTCCTTGAATTTCAGGACTTGTACTTTGCCATTATCCCTCAATCGTTTTTACCTCTACCCCGCCTCGCGCAGCTTGAACCGCTGAATTTTCCCCGTCGCCGTTTTCGGCAGCGCGTTCACAAATTCAATCCAGCGCGGATATTTGTAATGCGCGATTTTTTCCTTGACGAACGCGCGCAATTCATTTTCTAATTCAGGCGACGGCGCGAAATTTTCTTTTAGCACCACAAACGCTTTGGGTTTCATCAATTCGTCCGCGTCCATTTTGCCCACCACGCCACTTTCAAGCACAGCGGGATGCGCGATGAGCGCGGCTTCCACTTCGACGGGGCTGACCCATATCCCGCCCACCTTTAGCATGTCGTCACTGCGCCCCTGATACCAAAAATAGCCGTCCGCGTCAACCACATATTTATCGCCCGTGCGAATCCACTCGCCCACAATCGTCTCTTTGGTCTTGGCGTGTTTGTTCCAATAGTACGCGCACGTCGAATCGCCCTTGATCAATAAATTCCCCACCTCGCCCTGCGGCACAACATTGTCGTTCTCATCAACGATTTTCGCCTCGTATCCCGCGACAATTTCGCCCGATGAACCCGCTTTGACGCGTCCCGCGCGATTGGAAAGAAAAATGTGCAAAATTTCCGTCGAGCCGATGCCGTCCAAAATTTCCACGCCCCATTTTTCGCGCCACCGTTCATACAACGCCTGCGGCAATGCTTCGCCCGCGCTCACACATTGCCGCACCGATTGGAACGCGTCCTGCGGCGCAGCATCCGCGTTTGCCAACAGCGCGGCATAACTCGTCGGCACGGAAAAAAATAATGTTGGGCGATGACGCGCGACAATTTCGTACACCGCCTGCGGCGTTGGCGGACCCGCATGGAGAATCGTCGTCGCGCCAACGTAAAATGGAAAATACAACGCGTTGCCGAGTCCATACGCGAAAAAAAGTTTGGCGACGGAAAATGTTTTATCACTCGCGTTCATGTCCAACACGCCGCGCGCGTAATTTTTCGCGCAGTACTCCAAATCGTGCTGCAAATGCACCGTCCCTTTTGGAAAACCCGTCGTTCCCGACGAGTAGAGCCAAAAACAAACATCGTCGCGCGTCGTTGGGGCAGTCGCGAGTTCGTCCGACTCGTTCGCAATCCATTCGTCAAAGTTCAATGTGTTGTCATGCGCGTTGCCGACGACGATAATGTGCTGCAAAAATTCAAGATTCGCCCGAATCGGTTCGATATTCGCATACAACGCTTCGCTCACAAGCAACGTCGTCGCGCGCGAGTCATTCAACAGATATTCGTAATCGGGCGCGCGCAAAAGTGTATTCGTCGGAATCGGAACTGCGCCCATTCGCATCGCGCCAAAAAAACTCGCAACAAATTGTGGCGAGTCCAAGAGCAGCAGCATGACGCGTTCTTCCATCCGCACGCCGAGTCGTTTCAACGCGTTGCCCGTCTGGTTGGCGAGCGCGGCAATCTGCGCGTACGAAAATGTTTCGTCGCCGCAAATGACAGCTGTTTTTTCGCCGCGGCCCGCGTTCAGATTCGCGTCGAGAAAAATGGTTGAGGCGTTGTATTGATTCATGGCGCGTTCCTCTGAAACAGAGTTTGTCAATTACAGAGTTCGCGGACGTAAACGCGAATCTCCGCGAATTGCTACGAATCTACGCGAATTTTTACAAATCTTTTTTTTAGGACTTGCTCATTTGTCATTTCGAGCCGCGTTTGCGAGAAATCTCGCGCGGCATAACCAAGATTTCTCATGGAATTTATCCCGAAGGATTGAGGGATTCGAAATGACAAGCAAAAGTCCCGTTTATTTTCGTGGTGATTCGCTTTGATTCGCGTAGATTCGCGTTTTCCATCCGACAGCAACGGTACGACAAATTTCAAATTTGTCGTACCTTACCCCGCCTAATCACGCCCCGCTTCAATGAGCTTGTCAGCTAAACCCGTTGGATTGGTAAAGATGACTTCGTGACTGCCGGGCATTTCCACATGACGGTAATTGCCCAGACGACTCGACATGCGCGGATGCCAACCCCATTCGCCCGGCGGCAAGGCAACATCTTCGGTGCACAAGAGATAGCTGGTTGGGATTTTGCCCGAGTTGATGAGCTCGTAGAATTTTTTCAAGTCCGCCTTGTCGGTCATGGTTCGATACGGATGCGACGAGAGTTGGTCATACGCGCGCTGCGCGGTTTCGTCGTCGGCATCATTGATAAAGCCGCCTCGAAAAACGGGAAAGGGCAGCATGACCGTGTTATCGGAAGAACCTTGTGCCAACTGGTCAAAGAGCCCTTGGTAGTTTGGCGGGACGTTGTCGTACAAACTCTCGCCGTCATTGATCACAAACGCGCTCCAAAAGACGAGCCGTCGGATGCGTTCGGGAATGGCTTGGGCGACGAGGGAAATGACGATGCCGCCCCAACTATGACCCACCAGCACAACGTCCGTCAAGTCGTGGCTGACAATATAGTCAACAATGGACTGCGTCGCTTCGGCAAGACCCACATTCTTGTCAGCCCCCTTGCCGAGACCCGCGACTGTAGGTCCGTATGCTTTGTGACCCTGACTCTCTAAATGATTAATCACCGGTGCCCATGCGGAACCATCATGCCACGCGCCCGTTACGAGTACGAAAGTGGACATTTTTCTGTTCTCCTTTTTGGATTATTTTCACCCGCGCGTGCTGCTGGATTTGTAATCCAGCAGCGCCGCGATCTGTTTGGTCAGAATTTGTTTGGAAATTTTGCCGAACGGCGACAGCGGAAGTTCGTGGAAAATTTCCAGACGCTCGGGCAATTTGAATTTTGCCAGACCGCGCGCGTCGAGATGCGCGCACAATGTTTCCAAATCCAATTCCGCGTTCGGTTTGAGGACCACACACGCGCACATGCGTTCCCCCAGAATCGGATCGGGCATCGGCACACACGCAACGTTCTGCACAGCGGGATGTGCCAAGATCAAATTTTCCACCTCCTCTGCGCTAATTTTTTCGCCGCCGCGATTGATCAAATCTTTTTTGCGTCCTTCCACAACATAATTGCCGCTCGCGTGTCGCCGCATTAGGTCGCCCGTGCGATAAAAACCGTCGTCGGTGAACGCGCGCGCGTTATGTTCTTCCGCGCAAAAATATCCGCGCAACGTGTACGGTCCGCGACACAACAATTCGCCCACCTCGCCCTCTGCAACTTCGTTGCCCCAATCATCTACCAAGCGCACTTCATCCCCCGCCGAGATCGGGCTGCCCACCGTTTCGATGCGCGCTGCGTCGCTGTCGTCCAAACGCACATAAAACAACATCCCTTCTGCCATGCCAAACACTTCTTGCACTTTGCAGCTCGGGATTAATTGTTCGGTCTTAATTTTTGCTTCGGGCTGCAAGCGCTGTCCGCCCGTGTTCACGATGCGAACCGATGACAGATCAAAATCGCGGAGGCGCGGATCATTGAGCATGCGAATCAACATCGCGGGCACCAATTCCAAATGCGTGATGCGTTCGCGTTCAATCAACTCAAACAGATATTCGTTTTGATTGTTTGCCGCAAGCACAACCCGCGCGCCGTTCAACAAAAATCCTTGCAGCCCTGGACATGCCAGCGGAAAATTGTGTCCGAAGGGCAGCACCGCCAGCATCGCGTCATCGGGTTCGATGTCGGTAATTTTTGCCGCGCGCCGCGTGTTGTATATGTAATCGTTGTGTGTGCGCGGGATGAGTTTAGGGACGCCTGTCGTGCCGCCCGATAAAAGAAACAGCGCGGGGTCTAAGGGATTGATTGTGATTTGATCGAGCGTCGCGCGTGGCAAACCGCTGTCCGTCTCTAAGAGTTCGTCGAGCGAAATCATTTCGGACGGCGCGCCTTCGCCTTGAATCAACACGAGGCGCAATCCTGACTGTTCGCTTGAAATCCGCGCCGCGAGCGCGGCATAATCAAAATCTTTGCCGCGCGCGGGAACGACATACCCCATCGCGTTGGACAAGCGGACGAAATGCGAAATTTCGAGATAGCGATGCGGGGGCAGCGCCATGATCGGCAGCGCGCCAACTTTTTGCAATGCCAAATGCAGGTACACAAACTCTGGCACATTCGGCAATTGCACCACGACGCGATCCAATGGCTTGACACCCAAGCGCACCAAATGCAGCGCGAGCTGTTCCGCGCGTTCCGCCACTTGCGCGTACGTGATCCGTTCCGCGCCCGCGACCAACGCGACGCGATCCGCAAACGCCGCGCACGCTTTAGCAAACACATCGCGCATGGGTTGATCCTGCCAATACCCCAACGCGCGGTAGCGTTCGACAAATTTTGGTGGGAAAGGAACAAAGCCGTTGAGCATGGGAGATAGGGAGACAAGGGACGGGGGACAGGTGACAAGTCGCGTTTAACGTGTTGAGTTCGCATCCCCAGATGCGTCGAGTCAGATAAACCTCGTAACATGTCATTCTGAGCGGAGCGAAGAATCACTACGCGGCAACCAGAGATGCTTCGTCCAGATTCTTCACAAAAGCGGTTCAGAATGACATCATCCCACTTTGATTTGAGTTGTCTATCAGATGCGTCGAGTCCGCATCCCCAGGTGCGGAAAAGGATCACATTGTTCCGCTAAACGTTGCGGTCACTTGTTGATGTCCTCCGTTGGCGGCGTACACTTCTTGACGATATTTGTTAGCTGCGATGACGAGGGGCGTGTCGTGCATGGAAAATAAAAGCGCGCGTTGATCCGTTGCGCGATTCAGATGCTCGTGAATCGCCCAGCTGGGAATGACAAACATATCGCCCTGTTCCCAATCAAAACGCACGCCGTTGATAATCGTCGCGCCCTTGCCCTCGAACGCGAGATAGACCGAGTTGCCAGTATGACGATGCGCTTGCGTATGCGCGCCCGCGCGCAGCATTTGAATCCAACAGGTGAATGTCGGCATCACGGGTCCGCCATTGTGTGGATTGGTATATTCGAGCGCGACATCATCAAAGGGGCTGGAAGCGGCTTGCGCTAAATTGTTGAGCGCGCGTTCCGTGTCCGCCCATTTGTACGTGAACATCGGCGGATATTTTGTCGTCGGCGCTTCCCACGCGGGACGCAGTTGTCCCACACCGTACTTTAGCACCGTGCCATTCAACACTTGGCTAACGGGCTGGCTCTCTTTGGGGTACGGCTCAAAAAAACTCGCGTCCAAATAATTTGTCAGGGGAATATCCAAACCGTCCATCCAAATCGCTGGCTCGTCCGCGTCGCTGCCGTGATCATGCCACAACCAATTCGGCGTCAACACCAAATCGCCGCGTTCGAGATACACCTTGTCGCCCTCGACGGTGCTGTACGAGCCGCTGCCGTTAATGATGAAACGAATTGCTTGCGAAGTGTGCCGATGCGCGGGCGCAATCTCGCGTCCATTGAGCCACTGCACCGCTGCCCACAATGTCGGCGTCGCGTAGGGTTTGCCGCCGAGTCCGGGATTACACAGTGCGGTGGCGCGTCTGTCGCCGCCGCGTTCCACAGGCACAAGTTCGCCCGAACGCCGCGCAATGTCGTACAAGTCGTGCCATTTCCACAACCACGCCAACGTCTGCGGCTTGGGTTTGAGCGGCACAATATCGCTTTCCATGCGCCACAATGGTTTCAGATATTGGCGCTCCATGTCCGCGTACAGTCGCGCGGTCTCTGTTTCCAGATCGAGCAGTTGGATATTCTGTACGGTTGTGTTCAGAGATTGGGTACTCATTCGACTGCCTCCATTGAAAATAGAGCAAGTCCATTCTTGACCATAGCAACGGAAACGCGAATCTCTACGAATCCAAGCGAATCTCCGCGAAACAAAGAATTAGGAAAATTTCGCGTAGATTCGGAACGATTCGCGCAGATTCGCGTTTTCATGTCTCTGCTGCTGTGCTGTCAGGCGCATGGACAACTCCTCTGGCTAGTTCTGCTGCGTGGTGTTTTTTTTGGAACGCATCGTAACTCGCCGTAAAGCGCGGCGCGATCCGTTGCAATCGTTCATGCGTCATGCGTCCGCCGCGCATCATGTAATCGTGGGCGAGTTCGAGCGGGTGTAAATCCATTTTGGTATGGAATTGTTCATACCAAACATAACTGCCATACGCGACGCCCAAAAGTTTTTCAACGGACGGACGATGTGTTGCCTCAAACGCTTGCAGCGCGGTTGGCACGCCCTCATTCATTATACACGCGCGGTGCAAGGCAATCGCGTCTTCCAATGCCATGCGCGTTCCCGAGCCGATGGAAAAGTGCACCGTGCGCAGCGCGTCGCCAATCAATACAATGTTGCGATAGCTCCACCGTTCATTCGTCCACGCGCGAAAATTGAGCCAACTCGATTTGTTGGACAAGAGCGCATGTCCGCCAAGATCAGGCGCAAACACTTGCTCACCATAGCGGCGGCTCGCGTCATCGCTCATGTGCGCGAACCCCGCGCGTTCCCATGTCGCGGCATCGCACTCGACAATGAACGTGCTGCCGCGCGGACTGTAGCGATAGTGATGCGCCACAAACGCGCCGTCATTATTTTGGCGAAAGGTGAGCGACAGCGTGTCAAACACTTGCGCCGTGCCGTACCAAATATATTTGTTGGTCAACACCTCGACGCGCGGGCGAAACTGTTCCGCAAACATTTCGCGCACAACACTATGCACCCCATCCGCCGCGACAATCAAATCAAAATTATCAAACGCGGCAAGATTCGTCAAGCGCTGCTCAAAGCAAAGTTGAACCCCATGACGACGGCAATGCTCTTGCAAAATGTTCAAGAGGGCGAGACGCGCGATGCCCGAAAAACCGTTGCCGTCCATTGGCACGCGCGTATCGCGATGCACAATCGTCAAATCGTCCCACAGCTCCATCTGCGCCGAAATGTCCGCGTACGAGTCGGCATCACTCTCGATCAAAAAAGATAACGCGCGTTCGGAAAAGACCACGCCCCAGCCGTAAGTTGCGCCCGCGGGATTTTGTTCCACGACGACAACCTCGTGCGCGGGATTGCTTTTTTTCATGAGCAGCGCGAAATACAACCCACTCGGTCCGCCGCCGACGATGCCGATCTTCATCGGAAATCATTTGACATTGCGTGCCGCGCACGCTAGAATCGCGCGCGTGATTCGCTCGTTTCGTGACAAAGAGACCGAAAACCTTTTTCAGCGCGAGCGTTCACGCAAACTGCCGCCGACGCTTCAGCAAGCGGCGTTACGCAAACTACGGATGCTGAACAATGCCGCCACGCTTGAAGATTTGCGGGTGCCGCCTGCGAATCATTTAGAAAAGTTGGGCGGAGACCGCGCAGGGCAGCACAGTATTCGTATCAACGATCAATGGCGGTTGTGTTTTGAATGGCGTGAAAGCGACGCGTACCAAGTAGAAATCACGGATTACCATTGAAAAAGAGAAAAGCGTATGAATCAAAAGTTAAATCCAATCCACCCAGGCGAGGTATTGTTGGAGGAGTTTCTCAAACCTCTAGAACTAAGCCAAACGCAGCTTGCAGAGGCGCTCGATGTAGATGCGCGGCGTATCAATGAAATCGTGCGGGGCAAAAAAAGTGTGACCGCAGACCTCGCGCTGCGGCTCGCGCAATATTTTGGCACATCGGCGAAATTCTGGTTGGGCATACAAACGGATTATGACCTCGATGTCGCATCCGATGCATTGACCGAAAAATCAAAACGCCGCATCAAACCTCATGCCCCCGTCGTCGCGCGCTGACTCCCCTCCCGCAAATTCTTCTGCCAATTCATCTGCGCTGTAATTGAGATAGGCGATACCGCGCTTGTGGAGCAGCTGTAGAAATTCAACGCGGGTAATGTCGAGCAGCCGCGCGGCTTTGCCCGATGAAATATGTTCATCTGTGAACAGCGACAAGACGAGCCACTCTGTTACGCGGCGTTGTATCTCTTTTTGGTCAAAGCCATATTGCAAGAGTGGAGTCGGCACACGAACTTGAAAAGTCACTTTATTCATTTGTAACGTTCCATTCAGCGAACGGTACGACAAATTTGTTATTTGTCCTACGTCAGCCCGTCGCAATCACCACGCCTTTGGGTTCCAAATAATAATCCAACGCTTCGGGCCCATGCTCGCGCCCCAAGCCGCTTTCTTTGACACCGCCAAAGGGGAGTTCATCGAAACCGATTTCGAGCGAGTTAATCCACACGTTGCCCACTTCGAGACGTTCCGCCACATCGCGCGCGCGTTTCAAATCGCGCGTAAAGACCGTCGCGCCGAGTCCGTAGGGCGAATCATTCGCCAATGCAATCGCTTCTTCCAAATCCTTGACGCGCCACACGGGTAACGCGGGTCCGAAAACTTCTTCTGTCCGCATCCGCGAATCGAGCGGCACATCCGTCAACACGGTGGGCTGCAAATAAAAGCCATTGTCAAAGCCGTCGCCTTCGGGACGTTTGCCGCCCGCCAAAACCTGCGCGCCTTTTGAAACCGCGTCCGCGATTTGCGCTTCCACCAATTCGCGCCCAACAGCTGTATGCATCGGACCCATGCGCGTCTTGGGGTCTTCGCCGCCGCCCACCGTTGTCTTGCTTACGCGCGCCATCACCAATTGCATAAATTCATCATACACGGAATCGAAAACGTACATGCGCTTGACGGCGAGACACATCTGCCCCGCGTTAAAAAAACGTCCGATGCTCGCGGCGACGGACGCGCGTTTCAAATCCGCGTCATCGCACACAATCAATGGGTCACTGCCGCCGAGTTCGAGCGTCACGCGCTTGATGCCGCGCCCCGCGATTTCCGCGACGCGCTTGCCCGTTTTCGTTGACCCCGTGAACGCGACGCGGCGCACGGTGGGATGCGTGATTAACGCTTCGCCCAATTCCGCGCCAGGTCCCGTAATCACATTCAGCGCGCCGTTCGGCAATCCCGCTTGCGTCAGCAGTTCCGCGATTTTCAATGTCGTGAGCGGGGTCGTCGGCGAAGGTTTTGCCACAACGGTATTGCCCGCCACGAGCGCGGGTCCAATTTTTGTGCCAAGCAGCGTGACGGGAAAATTCCACGGCACAATCGCCGCACACACGCCAATCGGCTGCCGCAAAACCATCCCGTACATCGAAGGGTCAGGCAAATTCACGTACGAACCGCGCACGCTCGGCGCGAGATGCGCGTAAAATTTCATGCCGTGCAAAAAATGTTCGATTTCGGTTTTTGCTTCGTTCAATGGTTTGCCCTGTTCGCGCGTCAACAATAACGCGAGTTCGTCTTGCTGCGCGTGAACGGCTTCGATACCTTTCAAAACAATGTTGGCGCGTTCTTCCACTGACATGCGTGACCATTTCTTGAACGCGTCCGTCGCCGCGTCCACCGCTGCGTTCACTTCCTTGATCGTTCCCTCGGGCGCGCTATCCACCACCTCGCCATTCGCGGGATTGCGAATCTCCATCGCCGCGTTGTTTGATGATTCGATCCATTCGCCGTTGATAAACATTTTGGACATGCGTGAAGACTCCTGTGATTTGATTTCACGGCGTTAGAGAACGCCTTCTACGCTGTGAACTACATTGACACACTTTTCAAAGCTGATAGAATTTCCGCTATAGAAAGTGAGAACAAAATGGCACACACAAATTTTCCTTCTCCGTCCGAACAACTTGCGTCCGCGATACGTCAACTGCCGCACGCCGAAAAATTAAAATTGTGGCAAATCCTCGACACAGACCTTTTTCACCGCGACGTTGACCAAGAACTCGACGCAGCATTGAAGCAAGCATGGTTAGCAAATCCTGGAGTTATGGAAGATGAAGCCATGGCTGATGCTCTCCAAGCTATTCGCGAATTTCGGAATGAGACCACGCATCGTTCTTAAAACGAATGTTTTGGCAACATTCTGCGTTGATTAGCAATTGTTAATTCTTCCAAGAGCAGATGATATGTCTTTGCTCAATAGAATTGAGAAGAGCCTACCGCCTTCAGACCTCAAGGACAGACATGCTTTGCGTAAATGGTGGCATGGAATCCTGCGTGACCATGGTCGTTACTCTTGCTATGCAATCTTTCTCGTACTTCCTTCGGACAAAGAAGCTATTCGGTATCTTACTGACTTTGGGTCAGAACTTGATGTGATTTCAGGAGAGAATTGTTTGGTAATCGCATTTGGGAAGACCGAGTTTAGACGTTCTGGATTTGATACAGATGTCGAAAAGGGTTCGTTGCTTGGGCGATTTTCAAGTTTTCTTGATGATGCGTGGAACGCAGCGGTAAGGGAACAAATCTCGCAAGGTTATAGCGTTAAAATCTCTGAAATCTTTGATGTGCCGCTTACACAATTTCCATGCTTACTCATTTTCGAGGATATTCGTTCCCCAAAGCACGTCGTGGTCACTCTCAAGGGATTGACTGCGGACGAAATTGCAAGCCAAATGAGAGCTATATTTGCAATTGTCCAAAAAGCAATCGTCAACAAAAATGATGTACTCGATGCACTGGCGCGATATCAAAGTAGCGAAGTTTTCCGCAAAAAAGGCAAAGTCATTGTAAGCCACGTGAACGGTATTGCCGCAAAAACCTTTGAGACAGCAATGGAGGCATGGATAAACACACTATTCAAGCCGTGAAACCCAACTGATTCATTCTCCCCGATACTCTTTTTCCTGTGCAACATTCGTCCCCACCACCACCGCCTTACTCTCCATATAATACTCCAACGCCTCGCCGCCGTGTTCTTTGCCGATGCCGCTTTGTTTGAAACCGCCGAACGGCAGTTCATCATAAATAATCTGCGCGGAATTGATCCACGTATACCCCGCTTCAATTTTTTCCGCCGCGCGCGTCGCATTGTCCAAATCGCGCGTCCAGATCGAAGAACCGAGTCCGTAAATCGAATCGTTCGCGCGCGCAATCGCTTCGTCCAAATCGCGCACGCGCACAATCGGGAGAGCTGGTCCGAAAACTTCTTCGCGCAAGACACGCGCTTCGGGCGGCACATCAACGAGCAGCGTCGGCAAATAATAATGCCCGCGCTCGAATCCATTACCTTCGGGACGCGCGCCGCCGACTAGAATTGTCGCGCCGCGCGTTTTTGCATCCGCCACCTGTTCTTCAATTTCCGCGCGTTGATTCGCGGAATGAAGCGGACCCGTCAGCACACCTTTTTCCATCCCATTGCCCACGCGCAATTTTTTCGCTTTCGTTTCCATCTTGGAAATAAATTCGTCCGCCACCTTTTCAAATACAAAGACGCGCTTGACCGCGAGACACGCCTGCCCGCAATTAAAAAAACGTCCTACCGAAGCCGCGCTCGCAGCTGCATCAATGTCCGCGTCCTCACAAACGATGAACGGGTCACTGCCGCCCAATTCGAGCGTCACGCGTTTAATCGTCTCGGCTGCCACTTGCATCACGCGCCGCCCCGTCGCCGTCGCGCCCGTGAATCCAATTTTGCGAATTTTCGGATGCGCGAGAATCGCTTCGCCCACCGTTGAACCGCCGCCCGTCACGATATTCAAAACGCCAGGCGGCAAGCCCGCTTCGTTCAACAATTGAATCACGCGCATCGCCGTCAACGGCGTCGTCGTCGCAGGTTTCACAATAATCGCGTTGCCCGTCACCAACGCGGGCGCAATTTTATTGCCCATCAACGACACTGGAAAATTCCACGGCACAATTGAAGCTACGATGCCGATGGGACGTTTCAAAATCAAACCGTATTTGCCCTCGTCCAAATTCGGCACATACCCGCCGCGCAAATTCTTCGACAAGCCCGCGTAATGTTCGAGCGTGTGCGCCAGCCGCCGAATTTCCATCCGAGCTTCGCGCAACGGTTTCCCCTGTTCACTCGTCAACAATGGCGCGAGTTCGTCCTCATGCTCCAACAATTTACGCGCGCCAGATGCAACAATCTCGCCGCGTTTCGCCGCCGCTGTCGCCCACCAATTCGGAAACGCGCGTTCCGCCGCGTCCACCGCCGCGTCCACATCGCGCGCGTCGCCCGCAGGCGCGGTGTCCACCACCTCACCCGTCGCGGGATTGAAAATCGGTTCGTCCTTGCCCGTTAATGAATTTACGAGTTCGCCGTTGATTACAAAACGCGCCATTATGTTCTCCGTGTCATGCCTGCCAACGGATTGTAAAAACGGATTAGCGGATAAGCGGATAGGCGTGCGTCCTATCCGTTTATCCGTTTATGGCGATGTAATCATCGCGGCTTTCCTCATCCGTTGGCAGTCCCTCCACTTGCGCCGTCGCGCGATATTCCTCCATCATTGCGCGGTAATCGGGCGCGGCAACTTCGAGCCATTTTTTGGAACTGCCGCTCAATTCTTTTTTTATTTCGGCGGGCTGCCCCGCAATCAAAACGCCTGATGGAATCTGTGCGTGTTCGCGCACGACGCTGCCCGCCGCCACCAAAACCTGTTCCCCAATTTCCGCGCCGCCCAACACTGTCGCGTTCATGCCGACGAGCGAGCCGCGCCCAATTTTACATCCTTCCAAAATCGCGCCGTGTCCCACCGTCACATCCTCACCAATTTCCGTGACGATGCCCGCTTCGGAATGAACCACCACATTGTCTTGGAGATTCGCGCCGCGCCGCACCACAATCGCGCCAAAATCCGCGCGCAGCACCGCGCCAAACCAAATGCTCACATCGTCTTCGATGACCACATCGCCAATCAAAATCGCCGTCGGCGCAATCCATGCGCTCGCGGCAACTTGCGGCGTCTTGCCCTTGACCGACATGATCATTCTTTCACGCTCTCAAACACCGTGCGGCATTGCAGACAATAATATTCCGTCGTCAACAGCTGCGAACCAAAGAGGGAAAAAAGTTCGGTGTTGGAAGAGGCGCAGAAAGGGCAGACGACGGTGGATTTTTGATTTATGATTTTTGATTTATGATTTTCGATTTCAGATTTTCGATTTTCGATTTCTTTTTTCATCCTTCATCCTTCATCGGCGATGTAATCATCGCATATCCCTCATCCTTCACCCTCCGCGTCACCACATCAAATCGTTCCCACGGCAGCGCGCCCGCATAGCTCCATGTTTCACTGGAAGAATGAAATTGCACAAGTTCGCCCGCCGAAATTTTTTCCAATAACGGCGCGTGACGTTCGAGAAAACGCGCGCGTAGTTCGGTGGAGGTGGCGGTGATGATGTGTTGTTGGAACAATGCGTCGTGCTGCGCGTCGCCGAACCAACACAGGACTTGCGGCAAAATGTTTTCGCACATCTGCGCGAGTTCTATTTGCCAAGCTGATTTCGTTTGCAGAAATTGAAACCAGCCCGCTGCATGTGTGGCATGAAAACGTTCTTCGTCGAGCATCTTGGGAATCCGCGCGCGCAATGGAGTAAAGCGAGATTCTGCGAACGCCCCTTCCAATTCCGTCACCGCGCCGCCGATCAAAAAATTCGCGGCGACAAACGTTGTCCACCGCGCGAGAGGTTCATCAAGATACGCCAACGCGAATGAAAGCGGGCGCGCTGCATCATCAAAATTTTCCGTCGCGCCCAGATATTCTTCAAGCATCGCATACAACACGCGCGCCTGTCCCAATTGGTCTTGCGCCATCGCGGACGCGGCAACCGACGCTTCGGGGCGCGGCGCGCGGTCAGACCATTCCGCATAGCGCAAACCGAGCGCGTGTTTTGTATCCGCGAGCGCGAGCAAGAGCTGATTCAATTCCGCGAGTGTGGCGGGCGGTAATTGTTGGGCGTTGGAAAAATTTTCCATGTGACAAGCCCTGACACAGTACATCACAATTTGTCGCGCCGTCCATCGAATTATAATTCGTTGCGAACACTGTTCGCGAGCTGAAACAAAGCTTGGGAAAAAACAACGCGCGCCAAACAATGTTCACTCTTTGCGTTGTTTTTTAGAACGCCTTATTGAGACGTCGAATTCTATTCGATGGGAGCTGCGCGGTGGATCGCAGATCTGTGATGTACTTAATACCTTCGCCAAAAATTGAGTGACAGAAAGGGGCTTTTGCGGTAGAGTTGTGGTTAGCCCAACCTCAACTCAGGAGCCACAAAAGCCCATGGACATTTTAGCACTGTTACA
>Ga0247727_10001359_pt1 | contig 58591 bp, 64 predicted proteins | sample WisWelCaveWW1625_FD_202498 | JGI IMG/M metagenome (GOLD analysis project Ga0247727, IMG submission 202498) | Biofilm microbial communities from Wishing Well Cave, Virginia, United States - WW16-25 | ecosystem: Environmental > Aquatic > Deep subsurface > Groundwater > Cave microbial mat | place... | reverse complement strand
TCGTTGTCGGCGACGGATGCCGAGAATGTTGCGAGGTCGTACGTGGAACCAGGTCCCGAGTCCCACACGATGTTCCGTGTGGCGGACGAGGTTTGCGCCGAAATCACGTTCAACGGTCACGACCCTGTCGTGCTCCGCGCAAGCGACGGCGAATGGGTCGTGATGGCGCAAGGGCCGAACCGCTACGACCCCGAAGCCGTGAACTGCCTGATCGAGCCATAAGGCCGACGGGAGTCAGTTCTGCCGATCTGCCCGCTCCGATCGGGCAGTGTGTGACGCGTGGCCTTCCCTGGCTTCTTCGTGCTCTGCGGTCTCGGAGCCTTGCTCGCGGCCGCGCTGGTCACGCTTTCTGTGGCAGGACGACCGTACCAAGAGGAGCCGTTCACGCGAAGAACGGCGTTGCGACTGAGTCTGGACGGCGTTCGGACTTCGACCAGGAGGCGTTGAGCTCGCTCTGACCCCGGGGGCCTGACCTGGCTACTCAGGCTTTGTCACGGGGCCCACGAGGGCGAGGACGGATCGGGTTGTGGTGCGAGTTCTCCCGGTTCGATCCCCGGGCGAGGGTAGACGCAGTTCGAGGGCTCAGTGGGCGCCAGATCGAGGGGCGGACCGTTCGGAGCGCCTGTGAGACGAAGCTCGGCCGCGCGTGGGCGCGGTGCGCCGTTGGGTCCTGCTCAGCTTGCTTCCGCCAGTCGTGGTGGAGGGGCGGGTGGACCGAGCCCGATCGGGTCCCGCTGAGTTCTTCGCGTTTCCGGCACCCACACCCAGAGACTGCGTGTCGGTCATCCCGCCTGGCCGAGGGCGTCGGCAAGCATGGTGTCGAGGCCGAGCGTGCGGGCGGCTTCGGCGAGAAACGTGCGATCGAGATCGGTGGTGATGCGCAGGATGCTGATGACGTCGCGCCACTGCCGGTCAGAGGTCCCTCCTTCGCGCACGAACCAGTCGAGCTTGCGCAGTACCTGTACCTCGGGTGACGTGACCCAGATGGGCCGGTCGATGCCCGTGATGGCCACCTCGATCCGTCGCTCGATCTGCATGGTGTCCAGGGCGCCGTCGCCGAGTACGAACAGGTCGACCTTGAGGCCTGAGGTGGTGTCGAGCACGTTGAACGAGCTGTGGGCCGTCACAGCCTCGTGGGCGGCCTCGGTGGGGACGTAGAACTCGGTGTCGAAACTCGCGAGGAGGTCGTTGGAGCGGTCAGCGTTCAGTCGAACGGCGATGTCGACATCGGCAGTCGAACGCGGTTCGCCAAACAGCGAGCTCGCTAGGGAGCCGCCGAGCGCGTAGGGGATCGCCAGCCCATCGAGAATGCTCGCGACGTGACCGAGGAGGTCTAACGGCCCGCGGGTCACCCGCCCAACTGCCGGCCGGCGAACGCAGCATCTGCGAGAGCCGCTCCGTAGCGGCGGCGTGCGAGCTCGTGGCAGACGCCGGGCTCGCCGAGCCGTGGTCGTTCGGCGGAGATCTGGGACCGGGCGAGGAGCTCGACGTCGGTGCAGAGACGCTTGATCATGTCCGCGCGTTGCGTCATCGGGCTTGAACGCCAGTGCTGTACCAGCATCGCGGCCACCTGGTCGCCCGTGTCGAGAGGAATGTTGATCTGCCTCACCGGACCGACGCTACCGCTGCGGTGAGACGGCACCGTCGCAGCGGGCCCGCGCGGCTGCACTCGAGTGCTTCAGAGCTCCCAGATCCGAAGAGCCCGACGAGCAGACGGTAGAAGATGCGATGCACGACCCAGCATCCGCCCGCTCCGCGCCTGACCAGACCCCCGATCGCGTTTTCGGCACCCACGCCCTGCCGTCATGGCGGCGAAGCACGAGTGGGCATGGGCGATGCCGCACGCCACGTCGGAGAGTGCCCCGGCGAGCAGTAGGGTCGCCACCTCCTCCCACCGCCGATCGGGCCGGGTCGTCCTGTCCCAACCGAAGGAAGGCCCCCCGGATGCCGAGCGTCGTACCCTCCCCTCGATCCCTCTCCGACGAGCTCGCGACCTACGCCGCTCGAGTGGGCGAGCCGATCCGGTCCCTCGGCGGCGCGTTCATGCTCGACCCCGCCACGATCGCCGCCGGTCAGGAGCTCGGGTTGGACTTCCCAATCTCCTACGGGCTCGGCAGGGGCGGGGTGCTGGGCGATGTGCACGCGGATGTGGTCATCGCCGCGTTCGTGTTCTTCGAGTCGTCGGTCGTCCAGGGCATCTGGGATGCCGGCCGCGAGCTGGTGGCGCCGGCCGTCGCGGCCGAGGGCTTCACGGAGTCGTGCCGAGTGTGGGGTCGCACTCACCTCTCCTCCGTCGACGGCCTCGACGAGCTGTGCGCGCTCGCCGAGCGAGTGGTCGCGGCGGCGTCCGTGCCTGGGTTGCCGCTGTTCGCGGCCTGGCGGGCGGTCCCGCTGCCCGCCGACCTGCCGGCGCGGGCGGCGCAGCTCTGCCACGTCCTGCGGGAGCATCGAGGCGGCTGTCACGCCATCGGGGTGCTGGCCTCCGGGTTGCACCCTCTGGAGGCCCTCGTGGTGAACGGAGGGTCTGCCACCGCGTCCCTGTTCGGCTGGCCCGAGCCGCACCCCCGTCCGCTCGAGCTGACGGCAGCGGCGGTCGCGGCCGAAGCGATCACCAATCGTCTCGCGGCCGGCGCGTACCTCGCGCTCACGGCGCCTGAGCGAGATCGACTGGCCGTGCTCCTCAAGGCGGCAGCGTCCGCCGCGGGCCTCGATGCGCCCAGCAACCGCATCGAGGATGCGCGTCGTGCCGCGGAGGGCGACGACTGACGGACCCGCAGGTGGGGATCATCGCTCCCGCCTGAGCCCGATGGCATCGCTCACGCTCCGACGTTTGCGACCCGAAGGCGAGCGCTCCGACCCCGACCGTCGTGGGTGGCCGGCGGCTTCGATGACGTCGTGAAGCTGATCTTCCTCCTCGTTGGTGTCGGGCCGGGCCGCCAGAGCGCTCATGTCTCCAGGGCGGCCGCCAGGTTGGTGAGCGTGAGCTCCATGCCCGCCCGGTTGTGGGTGCCCCGGTCGTCGACGCCGCTCACGGGCTTGCCCAGTGCCTTGGCCAATCGACCACGGTTGTCAGTCCACGTCTCGGTCACCGTGCAACCCGCGTCGGTGGGTTCGATGGCATAGCCCCATCGAGCGACCTTCACACCGCCGGCGGTGACCTCGAACTCGAACGCCGTTGACGGCGTGAAGGTCACGACGGTGACCTGCGTCTTCCAGCGGCGCTTGCCGTTCTGGTTCGTGCCGACGAAGCGCGCGCCCATTGCCGGACCGGTGGCGCCCTTCACCCACGTGCCTCCCGTGTTCTCGGGCGACCACTCGCCCATGCGGGGGAGGTCGGTGAGCAAGGCCCAGACCGCGTCGGGCGGGGCGGCGATGTCGTGTGTCACTGCGATCGAGGTCATGGTCGCCAGGGTACGACGACACGCCTCGCGTGAGGCTCTGCGACCGTGATGGCCTGGTGTCCGACGACGGTGATGCGGGTCAGCCCGGGTCGACCAGGGCCGGGGCCAGCGGAAGCCGAGGCTCGCGGCCCCCCGAGCTGGATCCCTGCGGGCTACGCGCCCGACGGTCGCCTCTGACTCCCTGCGGGCCGGCAGAACACAATCAGACTGGGTTTGCCTCGGTCCATCGCTTGAGCAGGCCGCGGGCGATGACGATCCGCTGGATCTCGTTCGTCCCTTCGCCGATGATCATCAGCGGCGCGTCGCGGTAGTAGCGCTCGACGGGGAGCTCCGAGGTGTAGCCGTAGCCGCCGTGGATCCGCATGGCCTCGGTGGCGAGCTCGAAGGCGGTCTCGGAGCAGAAGAGCTTGGCCATCCCGGCCTCGACGTCGGCCCGTTCCCCTGCTTCGAACTTCTCTGCGGCCGACCGCACCAGCAGCTTGGACGCCTCGAGCTTCGTGGCCATGTCGGCCAGCTTGAACTGAATGGCCTGGTGCTGGTGGATGGGCACGCCGAACGTCTCGCGCTCATGCACGTAACGCATCGAGGCGTCGTAGGCGGCTCGGGCCACGCCCACGGCTCGGGCCGCGATGTTGATCCGGCCGAGCTCCAGGGAGGCGAGGATGAAGTGGAGGCCGTGACCCAGGCCCTCCTCGCCACCGAGCACGTTCGCCGCCGGGACCCGATGGTCCGTGTAGGTCATCTCGACGGTCTCGAGCCCCTTGTAGCCGAGCTTGGGGATGCGCCGGCTCGTCGCGATGCCCCCGTACGCGGCGCCCGGCTCCTTCTCGACGATGAAGCACGTGATGCCCTCGGGCGTCTTGGCGGCGAGCGCGACGAGGCCGGCCCGCTCGCCGTTGGTGACCCACATCTTGGTGCCGTTGAGGACGTACTCGTCGCCGTCGCGTTCGGCCTTGCACCGGATGGCCTGGGCGTCGCTACCGGCGTCGGCCTCCGAGAGGCTGAACGCCGCGCGGGGCTCGCCCCGGGCCATGCTCGGCAGCCAGCGGGCCTGTTGCTCGGCGGTACCGAACCGCTCGATGAGGGTGGCGGCGATCGTGTGCGTGTTGAGCACGCCGGCCAGCGACATCCAGCCGTAGGCCAGCTCCTCCACGAGCCGGGCGTAGGTCAGCGTGTCGAGCCCCAGACCGCCGTGCTCCGGTGGGATCCGGGCGCCGAAGAGCCCGAACGCCTTCATCTGCTCGACGAAGGGCTCGGGGTAGGTGTCAGCGTGCTCGTACTCGCTGGCCCGCGGAATCACGACGTCGGCGACCCAGCTTCGGATGGTGGCGACCAGCTCGTCAGCTACGGCGACATCCGTGGCAGGCACGAGCGCGGACCCTAGCCAGTCCTGGTGACGATCTCGATGTGTCCCCGAAGGCCGCGGCTCGACCGAGCATGCCGATCCTCCCCTGGAGCGCGGCGATGGTCGACTCGTCGAGCGAGGGTCGGTCGTTCATGCCCGTGACGTGGCCCAGACCGGGTCTCGTTTCTCCGTGAAGGCACGAGGCCCTTCGAGGGCGTCGGGGTGCTCGCGGTGGGCGCGGATCGAGTCCCACCCCGCTTGCATCGCCTCGGAGTGCGGCAGCTCGAGTGACGCCCTGATCGCCCTCTTCGTCCGCTCGATGGCCGCCGGGGAACCTGTGGCGGCGGCTCGGGCCAGCTCGATGGCCCGGTCGCGTAGCGCGTGGGGCTCGGTGACCTCATCGACGAGACCGATTCGCAGAGCGGTGGCGGCGTCCACCTGGCCCGCCCGACCGAGTACGGCCAGCCTCAGGGCGCCTCCGAGCCCGATCCGGGGCATCAGCGAGATCGGTTCGAGGGCGGTGACCTGGCCGACCGCAACGTGAGTGTCGACAAAGGAGGCGTCGGCCGCCGCCAGGACGACGTCGGCGTCGGCGACGAAGTGCAGGCCCCCGCCGGCACAGATGCCGTTCACGGCGACGATGGTCGGGAGCCACACGTCGTTGTTGAGCGGTGTCATCCTCATCAGGTCTTCGACCCGGTCCGATGACGGAGTGCGAAAGCCCTGCTCACCGACCCGCTTGAGATCCATGCCCACGCAGAAGCCTCGCCCGGTTCCGGTGATCACGATGGCCCGTGCCGCAGGATCTGCACCGATTCGGGACCAGATGACAGGTAGCTCGGCGTGCATCTCGTCGTCGAGCGCGTTCAATGAGTCGGGGCGGTTGAGGGTCACCACCGCGATCCCGTCGAACTGCTCGTAGTCGACCTTGGCCATCCGGAGCCCCCCTTCGTCAGATCTGGCGCCGCGTCGAGCCGAACGTAGCCGCGCCGGCCAGCCCTTCCGCCGCCCGGCGGTCGAGCTTGCCGGCCGCCGTCAACGGGATCGCCTTGAGCACGAACCAACCCCGGGGCACGTTGTACGGCTCGATCGACGCGCGGCAGTGCGCGACGAGCTCACCGTCATCATCTGGGCCGCCGGCGAACCGTTCCCAGGCTCGCCTTGAGGCAAGGGCAACCCAGCGCCGCGGGGGGCGTCCCGACCGGGGCGAGGAGGCCCCGTGGGTGCGGCCGTCTCAACAACGTCAGGGCTCGTGGCAGTGTGCGGCGGTCGAGGGTGGGACGTCGAGCGAGGGGTTGCGGTCGAAGAAGCCGACGGGGATCAGGTGGAACCCCGTGCTCTCGACGGGCATGACCGGCCAGTCCTCGGGGCGCGGCACGTGGGTGACGCCGAAGGTGTGCCACACGACGATGTCCGTGCCGACCAGCGGGCGGTCGGCCGCGGTCCACCGAGGTAGGCCGTCGGCGCCCGCGTGCTGGTTCGGGAAGTCGCCGGCCGCCCGTCGCTCGTTCGGATCGTAGGGCGTGACCCAGAGGTTCTCGGTCGCGAACCCGGCCCGATCGGCGATGCTCGATCCTGGGTGGGCGAGCAGGGTTGGGGTGGCGGCGGGGAGCAGCCTGTAACCGACCGGGTCGCCAACGCGGTTGTGGACGCTGGGGTTCACGATGCGCCAGGTGCGGCTCCGGGCAGGGTCGATCTTCCGTCGGGCCTGGAGCTCGGTCTCCAACCGGCGGGCGCGCAGAGCCATGCCGTTCCCCCAGGGGTTCTCGGGTCCCGGCGGGAGCGGCTCGACGTCCACCTCGAGCACCTCGTTGGGGCCGCCATCCAAGGCCATGTCGAGACGGGCGCAGAACAGATGCTGGTGGAGGGGAGCACCGAGTCCGGGCGCGAGCCGCCGGAGGTGGGCGGGGGTCGGAACGTCGTCGGCCAGCGCGGCCGTGGACAGGATGCCGGTGAGCTTGACCTCGAGCTCGAGGCTTCCGTCGAGGTACAGGTACCAGTAGAAGCCGTACTCGTAGTTGCCGACGGTAGCGATCGACGAGATCACCAACCGTCGTGACCGCCGCACCTCGGTGCGCCCCGAGTGCATGTCCTGGTGCTTCCAGAGGATCCCGTGGTCCTCCTCGTGGAGGCAGATGACGTTCGGGACCTCGACCACCTCGCCGTGCTCGTTCGCCGTCACGGCGTCGAAGTAGTGGATCTCGCCGAGGCAGTCGCAGCCGAGGGTGAGCGAGTTGGCCATGCGTCCCAGGCCCCACTCGCCGGCGTCGAAGGCGTTCTTCCAGCCGTGGAGCGGGCCGGGATCACCGTAGGGGACCACCATCTCGCTGATGGCGGCACGGTGGAGGACGGGCCGGGTGCGTCCGCCGTCGTCGTAGCCGAGGGTGTGGAGGACGAGCCCCTCGAGCGGATCGAGGGTCACCCGCAGGGACCAGCGTTGCCAGCGGATCAGGTTCCCGTCGACGGCGAAGCTGGGGCCTTCAGGCTGCGCTATCTCGAGGGGACGGAGGTCCTCGCGGAGCGGGCCGTTGTGCTCCGGGTAGTAGCTGCCGGCCTCGGGTGGGATCGGGATGGGTGTCTGGCCAGGATCGAGATCGACCACGTCGAGCACCTTGCCGCGGGCGGCGTCGACCCTGGCGAGGAGGCCCTCGATCGGTCGCGCGTACCCGTTGGCCTGAGGGTCCTCCCGCAAGTATGGGATGCAGCGCACGACGCGCCGGCCCTCCTCGGCCGCGACTCCGAAGTTGCCGGTGGGCCACGGATCGATCTGGACCTTGGTCAGGTCGGTGATCCCGCGTCGAGCCAGCCCCGCAACCCAGTCCGGGTGGTCGTGCAGGGCGATGATGGCGTTGAACGCCTCGTCGAGCAGGAGCGCCGGCCGGACGTCAGCGCGCTCCACCCAGCTCAGGACCTTCCCGTCGGGGACCACCACGACGGCGTCGATCACGTCGCACTCCGGACCGGGTACGAGCGTGAGACGTACCCGACGCGGAACCCGCTCCCCACGATCGAAGGCGGCGAGCTCTCTTCGGGTCGGCTCGTGAAGGGACACTGTCGCGATCAGGGGGGCAGGGCCCACCTCGCCGGTGGCCCGGACCGCTGCGACGGCGGCGGTGACCTCGTCTGATGTGAGGGCGTCGAGCGGGTGGGTGGTCATGCCCGAGCGACCTTGGCCGCCCTGCTTCGTGGCTCGTTCGCACCAACCGGCCGACGGTGCCGGGTTCGGTTCTGGGCGCCAAGCGACGCGATCATGCGGGCGACCACCCTCATCGTGGACTCGACCTCCCCGGAGGTCAGGATGTGCAAGGTCGCCTCCGCGAACGCGCCGAGGAGCACGCGGGCGGCCGCGTCGGCATCGATGTCACCAGCCAGCTCACCGGAGTCGATGCCCGCGGTCAGCAGATCCGTGACGAGTGCGACGCCGCCCTCGTGGGTGCGCCGCCCCGCCTGGTCCAGTGCTGGGTTGGCCCAGCAGTCGCGCAGGAAGAAGCGTGCCTCTGCCTGTCCGTCGAGGGCGCCGAGGAACGACCGAAAGGCGCTGTCGAGGCGGTCGAGGGCCCCGGCGGACGGATCGATTCCGGCCAATGCTTGCTGGCCCAGTCGCTGCCACAGCTGCGCCTGGAGGTCCCCTGCGAGGTCGTACTTGTCGGCGAAGTAGTAGTAGACGGCGCCCTTGGTTACGCCGGCGCGTTCGGCGATGTCCTCGATGGACGAGGCCGCCAGCCCCCGCTCTGAGAACTCCGCGAGCGCCGCGGCAAGCACTCGTTCGCGAGTGTCGCGGACCACCGGCTGCCTGCGAGCCATGAGCGCCCCCTTCCTACGGACCGTATGAAGACCCTACGCATCGTCGGATCGGGACAGCAACCCCCGCGCGCATCGCCTACCGTCGGCCGCGTTCGCACACAGGACTCGATCGGGGTGGTTCGCATGGGGTTCGACCTGGCCGGCAGGACGGTGCTCGTCACCGGCGCATCCTCCGGGATCGGTGCGGCTCTGGCAGAGGGCTTCGCGGCGGCAGGCGCGACCGTGGGCATCTGCGCTCGGCGCGTCGACCGGCTCGCCGAGGTGCTCGACCGGTGCCAGGCGCTCTCGCCCGGATCGCGAGCATGGACGGTGGACCTCGCGTCACCCGAGGCCGTCGACGCCCTCGCAGCCGACGCCATCGTCGAGCTCGGGAAGATCGACATGCTCGTCAACAACGCCGGCATTCCACTCCGGCGTCACGTCACGCGACTCGACCCCGAGACGGTCGAGCGGGTCGTGGCCCTGAACTTCACCTCCCCTGTCCGGCTCACGCTGGCGCTGCTCCCGCACCTGCTCAGCCGGCCCGATGCGAGGATCGTCAACGTGTCCTCCGTTGCGGCCACCCTCAGCTCCCCAGGCGAGGCGGCCTACGACGCCTCCAAGGCTGCGCTCAGCGCGTTCTCTGAGGCCATGGCAATCGACCTGTGGGGCACCGCGGTGAAGGTGCTGGTGGTGTACCCGGGACTGGTGGCAACCGAGCTCATCGACGCACCGGGAAACGAGCCGCTCATCGCCGGCATCGAGCCCATCTCCACAGACGAGGTCGTGGATGGTGTGCTCGCGGCGCTGGCCTCGGAGACGGCGGCGTGTTACGTCCCGGCGTGGTTCAAGGACATCGTGACGGTCAAGGCGAACGACCTAGACGGCTTCCTCGCCGGCTCGGCCGAGTACGTGCGACAACAGGCCCCAGACGAGGGGTGACCGGAATCGCCTGAGCCATCCGGTCTGACTGACAGGGATGGCGTTGCACTCGGAGGGCTCCTATGAGGATGTCTTGCGGCTCAGTCGGTCACGAAGAACCCGACGGTGATGGTCTGGTTGCCGCTCTCCTCCAGGGCGAGCACCTCGACCTCATACACGGTGTCTGGTTCGAGGAACTCCATGGGGACGCTCAAGGCGCTGAGGGTGGCGGGCACATGGACGTCGTAGACAGGCTGCGAGAACCCGTGCGGGTCGTCGTGGTCCTCCTTGGTGACGATCACCTCATACCCGGTGATGGTGACCGGGGTGCCGGCCACGGTCTCGGTCACGGGGTCCCAGTCGATGTTCAGGCCGTCCCTCGCCACCGGCGCACCGGGTTGTTCCGGGTCGTCCGCGAGCCTGGGAGCGGTGATCGTCGGCGGGGCCGGTACGTCGTGCGTGAAGGTGGCCGAGCCGACCAGGACCCTGCCGTCGTGGGACTTGCCTAGGACCCGGTACTTCCCTTCGGGGAAGGCGGTGGCGAGGTCCTCCATCGAGAACTCTGAGCCCGGTGGTTCCCGCGACTCGAAGAAGACCCCGGCCATGGTGAGGTCGTCGAGCTGGCCGCGAGGGTCGAACACCGCGATCGGTTGGCCCGCGGGATCGAACACGCAGAGCTCGGACCATCCGTGGTCATCGAATGCGCCGTGCACACCGACGTCGTCGTCGGTCGCGTTGAACTCGATGATCAGCTTTGCGGTAGCGATCTCGCTGGGCCGACGCGGCCGGCTCTGGCACACCTCTGGAAGCCCATCGTCCCCCGCACCCGCGGCCAGCGCGAACGGGAGGCCCCCGCCTATGGCAGCGGCCGCCACTGCGACCACCGCCATCCACTTGCCCTTCGTCTTCATCGTTGAACCTCCACCTCACTCGGGATCACACCCAGAGGTTGCGCATCAGCACCTGAACCTCCGCTGAAGGCGGGGCCGCACGACCACCGCATGTGGGCCGGTCGTCGGCATCTACGGGGGCCAGGAGTACAACGAGTTCTTCCGCCGCCCGCGATCCGGGGGAGGAGGGCATCGTCCTCGGGGCGCGGTGCATCGGGTCGCCCGGCCAGGGAGCCCTATCCCGCGCTTTCGACGGCCCGGCTGATGACGTCGGATGCGGCCTCGATCGAACCTGCGTCTGGCGCGGTGAGCGAGGTCTCGGGGATTTCGTAGAGGGCGCGGGCGTTGTGGCTCAGGATCTGGTCCTTGATCCTCGGGGTCAGTGCCGGATAGCCGTAGGTCGCCTGCATCGTCTCGGGGATCTCGAAGGCGCGGAAGGCGTCGATGAGCGGCTGGGGCGAGCCGTACCAGACGCTGTCGGTTCCCCAGAGGATCCGCTCGGGCCCAAGCGCCGTGAGCAGCTTGCCGAGCACGTGGGCGGCCTCGCGCGGCCGCCGCAGCATCAGGAACCAGGTGGTCCCGAGCTCCGCGTAAACGTTGCCGCCGGGGCCGATCCCCGCCTCGGCCAGGCTTCGAATGAGCCGATCGACTCCGGTTCCGTCCGGATGGTACGGGCCTTCCTCACCGGCGGGGTCGCGTTCGTAGCCGGAGTGGTAGACGACGAACGAGATGTCAGGGAAGGCGACGGCCGCCGGCCCGACATCGCGCGGAGACGCGGTGGCGAGCGACGATGACGGCACTGGGCCGCCGAGGCCCTTGTGGGTCGCCACGATCCGAGGACCGAGCGCCCGAACCCGGTCGAGGAACGGGCCGCCGACCTCATCGTCGTCGAGGAACCATCCACCGCCCGGTGCGGCAGCGGTCGATGGCCCGAAGAGCGTGTAGCACTTCCAGGCCGATGGGCGCAGCGCGTCACGCCACACCTCCATCGCATCGAGCTCGGCCGGGCCCACGTTCGGGTGGACGATCGTGTGGGAGAGCACTCGGCCCGTGCCCGCGTAGCGGTCGACCAGGTCGCGGGCGGCTCGGATCTGCGGGTTCGTCAGGACGTTGTCATCGGCTGATCCCGGGGTGGACGTCAGCAGCGCCACCGTGGTCTCGCTCCGTCCGAACACGAGCGCTGCCCAGGCGCTGGCGTCGATGGCGCGCGGGTCGACGCCTCCCGCCCATCGATCCGGGTCGACCATCGTCAGAAACCCCTCCAGCGCGGCAGCGTGCCGACCCACCCAGCGGGTTGCATCGACGAGGTGGGTCTGGACATCGACCACGGGGGCCCCGCCCGAGAAGGCAGCCTCGGCCGCGAGTGGGTCGGTGCTCGCCGCCTCGCTCACCGGGAAGAACCCGCCACCATGGGCGGCTTCGATCGCTCGCAGGGTCGCCGCGGTGCCCATTCGCCCGGCGGCGTAGGTCGGCAACGTCAGTCCGGCGCGACGCGCCAAGCGTGGAAGGCGGTCGGAGAGCTCATCCAACGCGTGCCGGCCGACCCGGTCCACCGGAGGCGGCGGTACCTCGTCGTTCGACATCGAGCGGAGCAGCGGAGGGACCAACGTCGTACGTACGATGCAACCGTGCCGCGCCGATCCACGCAAGCGAGCCGCGGGCCGGTGCCGAACCTCGGCGTCTCGTCCGCCCTCGACCCGGCCACTGCCGACTTCAGCCGAATGAACTGCGGTGGCGGGCGCTACATCGGTGCCGTCGAGCACGAGACGTTCATCGAGGTCGACGAGCGAGGTGGCTCGAGGTCAAGCTCGCAGGCGGCCCGAGCTGGACGTGGCGAGCCAGGCGAGCGCCTCGTCTCGCGAGTAGAAGACGTCGGTTCGCAGCTCCATGTCTGCCGTAAACGCCTGCCACATGCGGACGAGTCCGTAGACGACGGGGCTGTCGACGATCGCCGCGATGCGGCAGGCACCCCAGATCGCATCGTCGCTGACCGTGGTGTCCGCCACCGCCTGCACGTCATCACCAGCGAACGTGCCAGGGTCGACCGCGTGGGCGTCCACCAAGATCTTCATCCCCGGCCGCCAGCGAGGGTCTGAGACCAGCGCTGCGAGCCACGTGCGGTTGCCCTCCACGGTCATCTCGCCGCTGACCGTGACCTGTGCATCAGTGATCTGGCCTTCGTGGAACTCGATCTCGTAGCGCATCAACCCGAACATTGTACCGGGCCCCGCGAGTGTTGCATCGTGACCGCGCGCATCGAGCAGCCCAAGGTCGGACTGCCGGTCGGCGGTTGCCGCGCCCTCCTGACCTCTACCGAAGTACAACGGGTGCTCCGATCCAGCGCGCGAGGACGGCACTCAGATCCTCTTCGCGAAGCGGCTTGGTCAGGTAGTCGTTGAACCCTGCCTCGAGCGCGATCTCGCGGTCACCGTCCATGGCGCGCGCGCTGAGGCCGATGATGGGCGTGTGCGGGTCGCCGCGCTCCAGCTCGAGCGCGCGGATCTCGTGGGTGGCCTGGTAGCCGTCCATGTCCGGCATCATCACGTCCATCAGCACCGCGTCGAATCGCGCGTGCCGGCAGGCGTCGACGGCGTCCACGCCTCCATCGACGATGTGGACGTCGTAGCCGAGCCTGTTGAGCGTGCCGGCCGCGACGATCTGATTGAGCCGGTTGTCCTCGGCGATCAGGATCCGATGCATGTTGAGCAACCTTCCTACTGGGGGCTGACCCCAACGGTTCGCGGGGTCTGTTCGGTGACGAGGGTGTCCATGATCCGACGGAGCAGATAGGCGTTTCGCACGGGCTTGATGAGCACCGACTGGATCCCGGCGTCGTGGGCCGCCTGGCGGGACAGGTCGACCACCGAGGTCAGGAGGAGGACGACCGTCGAGGCGGTGGACTCCTGGGAGCGCAGCACCTCAGAGAGCTGGATGCCGTCCATCCCGTCCATCTGATGATCGATGAGGGCCAGCGCGTAGACGCCGTCCGGGGAGCCGCGCCAGCCGTAGAAGTCGAGTGCCTCCTCGGCACTCGCTGCCTGATCGACGACGAACCCCCAGGTGTGGAGGGTGTGCGCCAGCACCGTTCGGTTGACCGCGTTTCCGTCGACGACGAGAGCCCGCAGACCCTTCAGCGAGTCGAGCGCCTTCTCGACGGTCCGCTGCGTGCCGGCGCGCAACGGCACGGTCACTCGGAAGGTGGTGCCCACCCCCTCCTCGCTCTCGAGCTCGATCGAGCCTCCCTGCAGCTGCACGAGGTCGGTGACGATGGCGAGACCCAGCCCCGTCCCTCCGAACTTGCGCGTGGTGGACTCGTCGAGCTGGGAGAACGGCTCGAACAACCGCGCCTGGTCCTTCGCCCGGATGCCGATGCCAGTGTCGATGACCTCGAAGGCCACCTTGTCCGCGGTCCCGGCGACCGAGACGGCCCGAACGGTGACCGAGCCGCTCTCGGTGAACTTCACTGCGTTGGCCGCGAGGTTGAGGAGGACCTGGCGCAAGCGCACGGGGTCGCCACGCCTGACCGTGGTGAGCCCCGGCTCGCAGTACGCGAAGACCTCGATGTCCTTGCGACGAGCAGCGTCGCCCACGATCATGGCGACCTCGTCGAGAAGGTCTTGCAGGTCGAGGTCGATCTCCTCCAGCTGCATCTTCTCGGCCTCGACCTTGGAGAAGTCCAAGATGTCGTCGATCAGGCCCAGCAGCCCTTCCGCTGACGTGGCGACGCCGACGGCGAGCTCGCGCTGCTCGGCGTCCAGCTCCGTGTCCAGCAGCAGTCCGGTGAGCCCGATCACCGCGTTCATCGGGGTGCGGATCTCGTGGCTCATGTTGGCCAGGAAGTACGACTTCAGCACGGACGCGTGGATGGCCTCATCACGAGCCAGGGCAAGCTCCTCGGTGAGGGCATGGTTCTCGAAGATCACGGAGAGGTGCAGGACCACGCTCAGCGCAAGCACGCCGATGGTGATCCAGGTGAGGTCGACCGCGACTGGCTGGCCGGCGGCCTGCCGCACGGTCGTGCCGAGGACGATCAGGACCGCGAGCACTGGAGCAGACAGGAGGAGCGGTCGTGGCTGACCGGATGTGCGCGGCTCGTCTACCGGAGCCCGCCATGATCGGGTGGCCGCCAGGACGATGATCAGGAAGCCCACGGTGGTACCGATCTGGATCGGGCCCGCGCTACGCGGTTGACCGGGGCCGACTTGGCTGAGTGCGCTCTCGAACACGGCCACGATCGCAACCCCGCCCAGCAGCAGCACCCTCCACGGGCTGCCCTCGGGTGTCCTGGTGGTCGCAAAGACGAGCACCGCGAACAGGAAGACATCGCCGACCGGATAAGCGAGCACGAGCGCCGCGCTGAGCGGTGATCGGTCCGAGGCGAGCGCGAAGGCGTCGGGCAGGATCAGTGCCCAGCTGGCGAAGAGGATGCTCCCGGCGATCATCAGGCCCTCGGTGAGCGCACGGAGCTGGGCGAGTCGGCGCACCGGCACGTCGAGGTAGAGGAGCACCCCGGCGGACAAGCAGACCATCGAGCCCAGCGCGGCGGCATCTCGGATGGACGCCGGGTCGGGGATGTCCGGACCGAGCGCCCCCCACACGGGTCTGGCGCCGCGCCCGGCGCACCACAGCATCGCGCCGAGCGCCACGGCCGCCCATGCCAGCCGGCGCCGACCGCTGCATCGCCACGAGGTGGCCACGCAGGTTCCTGCTGCCGCGGCGGCGACGGTGACGACCGCGCTCGGCTCGAGCCCGCCTGTGCTTCCGGCGGTGAACGCGACCAAGCCCGACGCGACCGACGTCACGAAGACACCCGAACGAGCGATCGCCCACACGGACTCGAGAGCCTCCTGCACGGAGCTCGGCGAGCTCGCGCGGCGCTCGTCGGTTGGGACCCCACTCCCGTCCACGTCGGCGTCGAGCGCGGTCATGGCCAGACCGCGGGCGTGGTGCGATCGGGGTCCGGGTGCTCGGCGGATCTGACCCTCAAGAGCTCGATCAGCTCTGCCTGCGAGTGCACGCCGAGCTTGGCGAAGATCGCGGTCAGGTGATTGCGGACCGTGCTGGCGCTGAGCACGAGGATTCGGGCGATGCCCGGGACGCGCTCGCCGTCGAGGAGGTGCCACAGCACCTCGTGCTGCCGAGGTGACAGGTCCTCGATCATGCGGATGGCCTGGACGTCGGTCCCGATCGAGACGCCCGCAGCCTCGATCTCGCAGGCGATCCTCCGCAGGTGCAGCTCGAGCTCGGTGATGCGCTCGGTCGTGCCGTCGCGCACAGGTTGCGTCATCCCACAGTCATCGGAACGTGGACGACCCTTCCCGCGTGGGCACAACGTCACGGCGTACTGGGCACCCCGCTTCCGGCGTCGACGGCTACCTCACGTCAGGTGCCCGCAGCACCGACGACCCGCGGAACGGATAGCTGCCGCGCCCCGATCTGCAGGTAGCGGGCGGCGATGATGTCGGGCCACTCGGCGTCGAACGGCGCGCGCAGGCCTGCCGAGATCGCCGCGAGCCACTGCCCGACGGGGTCGTGGGGCTCGGCGTCGATGATCGACGCCAGCAGGGTCGCGGCACGACGACGATCAGGCGCGCTCCGCAGATCGACGGGAAGGAGCGACGGACCACCCCACGAGGTCCACCAGAGCGATCCTCCAGCGACCCAGCGCACACGATCGACGGCGACGCCGACCCGCATGCCGGAGGCGGCGATCGCTCTGAGCGACTCCAGCGGAGGGGGGGACCCGTTGGGCGCGGAGAGCGCCAGGATGGCGCCCACCGGTGCCGCCCTGCGGAGGAGGCGCGCCGCAGCCTCCACGGCTCGCAGTGGACCATCCAGCGGTGCCTCCACCACGGCCTGCCCAGCGATCGTCGAGTGCGCGACATGTCCTGCGAGTGGGGCCCGATGGCGGCCACCTCGGTCGAGCAGACCGATGTCGTGACATCCGGGGACGAACGGGCGAATGCGGTGGACGTCCGCGCAGATCGCTACGAGGACAGGAGAGTACGCGCCGCTCATGCCTCGCACTTGGCTGTCGTGCGATCGGCGTTACTCGCTCACCGCGCGGGTCAGGGTGCAGACCGTGAGGCTCACGCAATGAACCTGGGGGACTCCACTTCGGAGCCTGCCGGACCTGACGTGTGAGCCGGGATCGTTGGTAGCCATGCGACGTGAGGGGCGGATTCGTCCAACCACGACCGATTCGTCCAACCACGACACGGGAGCGATCATGAGCAGATCCAGGGGCGTCACCGCAGCGTTCGCCGTCATGCTGATCTTCGGCGCGGTCAGTGCCGGCACCGCTGCCGCTGCCCCTCCTGCGCCGGAGCACTGCGTCGTCCACGTCATCTCGACCGCTCCATCGGGCGAGCTGCTCGTGGGCCCGGCATCCTGCTACCCGACGCTCGAGGGCGCGATGACCGCCGAGGACGTCGATGCATCGGGCACTGGTGCCTCTCAGCGCGTGTCCGCGCTCGCGACGTTCACGATCGGGATCCACTACGACGGCGGGAACTTCACCGGCTCGTCGATATCGGTCGTCGGCAGCAACTGCAGCGGCGGTTGGCTCAACCTCTCCGCGACCTGGAACAACCGCATCAGCTCGACTGAGCACGGCTGTCCCCGCATCCGCCACTACAGCGGCACGGGCCTGACCGGGTCGTCCCAGACGACCGTGGCCCCCGGTGGGAACCTCACCAGCCTCAACAACATCACGTCGTCCATCCAGTACCTGACCTGAGTGGAGGCGCGTCGCTGTAACGTCACCGGGGGCTCACACAATGACCCAGGTGATGGTGGGCGACTCATTCGATGAACTGGACGGCGACACCAGCCTGCTTCTGGCGGCACGCGACGATCCTGAGGCCTTCGGACGGTTCTGGGACCGGAACCACGAGCGGGTGCTCGCCTACTACTACCGCCGGACGTACTGCCCCCACACCAGCGCCGAGCTCTGCGCGGAGACGTTCGCCCAGGCCTGGGCCTCCCTGAAGCGCTTCGACCCGAACGCCGGCAGCGGGCGAGCCTGGCTGTTCGGGATCGCGGGCAACCTCTTCAAGCAGTGGCTCCGTCGCGGTGTGGTGACCGAGCGGGCGCGGCGCCGGCTCCGGATCGAGACGCCCCGGCTGTCGGAGGACGACCTCGCTCACATCGAGGCGCTGGTCGACAGCACGGATCTGCGCCAGGGCCTCCGCGCGGCCCTCGACTCGCTGAGCCCGAGCGTTCGCGACGCAGTTCTGATGCGCGTCGCGCTCGACCGCCCGTACGAGGAGGTGGCCGCAACCCTTGGCTGCACCATCGGGGCGGCGCGAGTCCGGGTGACCCGCGGCCTTCACAGCCTCGCCCTCCTGCTCGAGGCCGGCCCATGACCTCGGACTTCCACAGCCGGTTCCGAGAGGAGCTCCTCACCTCGATCTCGCGACGGCCGCGCCGACGCACGCGCCTCGTGGCGGGATCAGCGCTCGTCGGTGCCATCCTGGCGGGTGCCGTAACCCTGCTCGGCCCAGCCCCAGCAGAGGCGGGCGTGCTCGTCACGCGCGACGACGGACGTGTCGAGGTCCTCCTCACGGACCTCGAGAGCTCTGCCGACGAGGTCCAGCGTGTGATCGCCGAGGCAGGGTTGAACGTCCAGGTGGAAGCGGCGCCGGTCGGTCCCTCGAACGTCGGCCGCTTCGTGGGGAACACGACGACGGGCAGCGGGCTCGAGGACATCGAGTACGTCGCCGGAGCCGGAGCGGCCTTCATGGGCTTCTCGATCCCGGACCACTGGACGGGCGCGCTCGACATCCTCATCGGGCGCATGGCCGCCGGCGGCGAGAGCTACACCATCTTCAGCGACGCCTACGCACCAGGCGAGCCCTTGGCCTGCTCGGGAACGCTCGGTCGAGCGCTCGGGGCTGCCGTGGACCGCCTGGAGGACTTCACCGTCACCGTGCGAGGTCCGGCTGGTGCCGGTCCCCCGGGAGTGCCGCTTGCCGACGCCCTCCGCATGGAACAGGCCGGTTGGGAGATCTCCGGTGCCTACGCGATCTCCGAGGAGGCGCTGCTCGTCACCGTGTCGCCCACGCCGGTCGTCGTGGAGGAAGCGTGCTGACGAGTGCAGCACCACGTGCCCACGGCGAGGTGGCGCTGCACATCGACGTCCGCTCGGTGGTCGTGCGGCTCGCACTGCAGTTCGTCGCAGGCGAGCGAGGGTGGACCACCTGCGAGACCCACCTCGCAGCCTGTAGCTGCGTCACCGTCAGCGACCGACCGCCCGCCGCCCACGGGCCGCGGTTGGACGTCTTCGTCTGCAAGGACACCCCAGCCGCATGCCAGCGCGCGCTCGACGCGGTGCTCGACGGCGCGGCCCGTGCCATCTTGCTCTGGGACGAACCCGACGCCCTCGCGACGGCGATCGACGCGATCCAGCAGGGATCGGTCGTGATCCCGGAACGGGTCATCGATCTCGCCCTGGAGGCACCCCGCCTCACGGAGCGGCAATGTCGAACCGTGCACCTCGTCGCGGCGGGTCGCTCCAACCCGGAGATCGCCGCGGCTCTCCACCAGTCCACCTCCACGACGAAGCGTGACCTCACCGAGCTGATGGGTGTCCTCGACGTCACCAATCGCGCCTCGCTGATGGCAGTGGCAAACCGCCTCGGCTTCCTCTAGCGATCGGACCAGCCAGCCGGCGCACCCAGCGCACCACTGGTGCGAGTGCGTGTGCACTCCCACACGGGGTGCGATTGCATCTGCGGGCAAGGCGCGCGGCCTGCCGACCTTGTCGAGATGAGCAGCACGCCGAGTCGGCCATGATCGTTGCGCTGGCAGTCCGGTTGGCCGCGATCGTCTGGGGCCTGTCGGCATTCGCCGTCGGTGTTGCGATCGTCGCGGAGTGCTGGCGGGGACGGGAGCGGCGCGGACGGCAAGGACGGAGGGGCGCGAGGCGCGCCCCACGATGCCAGTGCGCGACCTGTGCGGGGCTGGAGCCTGCTGCCGCCTCGATGGCGCGGCGGACGAGGCTCTCGTGTGGACCCAGGAGCCGGCCATCGCACGGGTCGTCCTCGAACCTCGACCGCCACCCCCGTCATCCCACGAATGCCCGCTGCAGGCGGTGGGGCCATGACCTCCACGCGTGAGCCGACCCGCCGGAGCTCCAAGCCCTGGACGTGGCCTTCTGCCGTGGCGCGACGGCTGGTCGAGGCCTAGGACAGCGTCCTAGTGCCGCGTCACCTGACGCGGCACTAGCTCACCCATCGCTGGTCACGGTCCGCACTCGTGCGACGTGGGTAGCACCAGCCAGTCGCTTGCGTGACCGAAGAAGGCGCCTGTGCCGAACCCGCACCCGAGATCGCGGAGCCACGCCGAGTGCTCGTAGGTGTCCACGCCGACAGCCGTGGTGGTCACGCCAGCCTCCGCGGCGAGGCGGAGCACCCCGGTGACCTGGGACAGGGCATCGGGGTGCTCGAGCATGTTCGCCACGAGCGTCGGATCGATCCGCGCGAAGTCCACCGGAAGGACGCTCAGCAGGCGGATCGAGCCGAAGCCGCCGCCGACGCCGGCGAGGCCGACCCGGCAACCGAGGTCCTGCAGCTCCACCACGACCGCTGCGGCCGTTGGGGCATCGTGCACGGCATCGTCGGCCGAGAGCGTGAAGCCCACCGCGGTCGCGGCCACCCCGTGGCGGCCGAGCGTGCGCTCGGTCATCTCGACGAGGGTTCCATTCCACGCTCGCGCCGGGAGATCGACCACCACGTACGCCGGAGGGCCGGCGCTCGCCATGGTGGCGGCCACCAGGCCGAGCACCGTCGCCGTCACGCGATCCTCGGTCGCGGCAGGTGTCGCGCTGGCTGCGGTCGGTCCTGCGTCCCGGTATCGAGGCACCGCGCGGGCGCCGTGCGTCAGGGCCGACGAAAGGCAGACGATCGGCTCGAAGCCGAGGCCGATGTCGGCGACCAGCATGTCCGGGGCGTGTTCGCGGGGTTTCATCTGCTGCTCATCGGAGCCGGTGATGGACACGGGATGGGCGGAGTGTCACGCGGACATGGGCGTCGCGCCCGACCTGGCTCGGAGGAGCTGGATCAGCTCCTCCTGGGAGTGCACACCGAACTTGGCGAAGATGGCCGTCAGGTGGTTCCGCACCGTGCTGGCGCTCAGATACAGCGACCGTGCGATGCCGGGTACCCGCTCGCCCTGGAGCAGCCTCCGGAGGATCTCCCACTGACGCGGGGACAGGGTGTCCGGTCCGAGGATGCCGTCGATGTCCGGCGCGGCGTCCGTAGTGCCGACGGTGATGTGGGCTGCCTCGAGCTCCCGGGCGATGCGCCACAGGTGCTGCTCCAGCTGCATCGTGCGCTCCGCAGGGTCACCCTGGCTGACCCGGTGGATCGCGAAGCCGATCTCGAGGTGCTGATGCAGCATCGGCATGATCACGACGCGGGCCCGATGCCAGCGGCCGGGGGTGCCGACGTTCACCGCGACGCTCGTCGCCGAGAGGTCGGACAGCGCGACGGCCGCCCCATCGCGGAGATCGGCTACGTCACCGGCGTGCACGCGGTCGAGCAGCGAGGTGCCCACCAGGTCGGAGGCCGGCTCGCCGAGCATCCCGTGCTCGTCGAGGCTGATCTGTCGCACGATCCACGCCGAATCGGCCGTCCCGACGAGGAAGTCGGTCCAGGTCGTCGACGGCCGTCGAGCAGCGGGGGGATGGTTCACGGCGAGGTGCATGGGTGGACCAACGGCGGGGCGCAGTGCGCTCCGTAGAGGCGCAGGACTCAATTCGGGAGGGTGCAATCGCGTCCGGCGCGCGAGTGCGAACGCGCGCCTAGCGGTAGCCGCTGCAGTCGCTGGGTCGGATGGCGTAGCCGACGCCCGGGATCGGTTCGGCGCAGTAGGAGTAGCCGTCCGCCCAGCGCTCCTCCTCGGCCTGGGTGCCCTGGCGATGCTGGCGTGTCCACACGATGTGGCCGACCTCGTGCCACGCCACCTTGCGCAGCACGCGGTCGTCCTTCATCTTGTTCGGCCACATCCAGACCGTCTTGGTCTTGTGGTCAGTCCAACCCAGAACGTTCTGCCCGGTGCTCGACACGCCGGGGAACGACGCGTCGCACCGCACGCGGTAGCCGAACGAATCGGCCCGCGACACCGGACCGACGAGCGCGTCGCAGCGAGGGTTCCCGGTGGGCTGGCACGCGGCGAGCCCCCCGGAGACGCTGAGAGCGAGCAGGGCCGTGGCGATCCGCTTGACAGGTGAGAGGCGCATGCCTGAGCAACGGGCCCGTCGGCCCGTCGCGAGATGGACACGACGTCACCGGTTCGTGGGCGGAGCGCGCGACCTTGCACGGCTGGGACCGGAGGTTCACCGCTGCGGCGGGTTACGCACAGTAACGTTTCGTTTCGCAGGTTCAGAACAAGGGGGTCATATGACGGTCCCGTCGGAGGAGGTCCTCCGCAGCCTTCTTGCCGCTGTGCCGGACGCCCTGCTGGTCGTGGACCGCGAGGGCGTGATCGTCCTCGTGAGCGATCACGCGAGCCGACTGTTCGGCTGGACCGCCGACGAGCTCCTGGGCGCGGCGATCGAGGTCCTGGTGCCGGAGGGCCTCTCGGGCCGCCATGTCGGCCACCGGGCCCGCTACGTGGACGATCCGGTGCTCCTGCCCATGGAAGAGAGGACTCCGCTGGCGGCGCGGCGGAAGGACGGCAGCACGTTCGTCGCCGAGGTCGGCTTGAGCGCCGTCACGGATGAGGCCGGGGGCGTGTTCTTCCTCGCCGCGGTGCGGGATGCCGGTGAGCGCGTGCGGGTCGACGCCGCGCAGCGCCACCAGGCGGTGGCGAGCCAGGCCGAGCAGTCCCACCGCCTCGAGAGCCTGGGCCAGCTCGCGGGCGGTGTCGCCCACGACTTCAACAACCTCCTGGGTGTGATCATGAACTACTCGACGCTCGTCGCTCGACGGGTGGACGACCCGGTCGCCCTCGCCGACATCGAGGAGATCCGTGCTGCCGTCGAGGGAGCGGCGGGTCTGACCCGCCAGCTGCTGACCTTCGCGAGCCGCGACGACGCCAACCCCGAGGCGCTCGAGCTGAACGGGGTCGTCGCGGCCGTGGCGGCGATGCTCGCCCGCACGCTCGGTGAGCACATCGAGCTGCGTCTCGACCTGTGGTCGGCGCCCCTCATCGTCATCGCGGACCGCCACCAGCTCGAGCAGATCATGGTGAACCTGGTGCTGAACGCACGTGACGCGATGCCGTCTGGCGGGCAGCTGGACATCGCGAGTCGCCCGCTCCCTCGAGAGGATCGGGCTGACGCCGAAGCCGCTGTGGATGACGTCGTTCTCACCGTCAGCGACGCGGGCACCGGCATGAGCCCGGAGGTGGCCGCGCGCGCCTTCGAGCCCTTCTTCACGACGAAGCCCACGGGCGAGGGCACCGGGCTCGGCTTGGCCACCGTCTACGGCATCGTCCAGCAGAGCGGCGGCACCGTCGCGATCGACTCCGCAGAGGGCCGCGGCACGACCGTTGCGGTCACGCTTCGCGGTGGCATCGGGCCACCAGCAGAGGCGCAACCGCATCCGGGAGCGCAGGCCGCCGGAGGGACGGAGCGGATCCTCCTCGTGGAGGACGAGGAGTCCCTCCGTCTCGGCACGGCGCGCGTGCTCGTCGCCAGTGGCTACGAGGTGCTGGTGGCGGCCGATGGGCTGGAGGCACTGGCGATGATCGAGGCGGACGACGGCTCGATCGCCCTGGTCATCACGGATGTCGTCATGCCGCGGTTGCGAGGGGACGAGATGGCGCGCCGTCTGCAGGAGACCCGGCCCGCTCTCCCAGTGGTCTGCATGTCCGGATACGCCTCGCGCGAGGCCCGGGGCGTGGAGCGGCTGCTGACCAAACCGGTCCCCGAGGACGTGTTGCTGAGGACCATAAGGGATGTGCTCGATGGTTGACTCGGAACGCGTGACGGCCCAGGTCGTCATCATCGACGACCACCAGATGTTCAGCGAGAGCCTCGCCCGGCTGCTGTCCGACGAGGAGGACATCACCGTGCTCGGGGTGGCCGATGACGCCGAGCGCGCGCTGTCGGTGGTCGATGAGCTCCGGCCGAACGTGGTGCTGGTCGACTACCTGATGCCCGGGCGCGATGGCGTCGAGATCACCGCCGAGATCAAGCGGCGCCACCCTCAGACGATGGTGGTGATGGTCACCAGCAGCGTCGACGATCGAGTGCTCCTGGCGGCGATCGATGCGGGTTGCTCGGGGTTCCTCACCAAGGACCGGGCGGCGGTGCAGGTGGTGTCGGCCGTCCGGGCCGCCGCCGCTGGCGAGGCCCTGATCTCACCGGCCCAGCTGGCCCGCCTGTTGCCCAGGCTGAGCCGCACCCATCGAGCCGTCGGCGCGGACCTGACGGACCGGGAGCGCGAGCTGCTCAAGCACCTCGTCATCGGTGGATCGAACAAGGTCATCGCGGAAGAGCTCCACCTGAGCGTGAACACGGTTCGGAACTACGTCCAATCCGTGCTCAGGAAGCTCGGAGCACATTCGAAGCTCGAGGCGGTGGCGACCGCGGTGCGCGAGGGGATAATCGACTACCCACCAGCGGGATGAGCGGCCCGTAGCCATCGGTCGGACCGACCTAGGCGCACTGACCTCGATCCCTGGGCGCTCTGCAACGACGCGCTACATGAAGCCGTGGGTGGCGCCGAGCACCACGGTCATGACTGCCATCACCCACCGCCTGGCCCCGTGGCGACCGATTCGCCCTCGCTACGTGCTGCGCTCGTACGCCAGCCGATGGCTGGGTCTGATGATCTGGCCGGCCCTGGGATTGGCAGCCGCTGCTCCCGTCGCGCTCATCCTCCTCGTCACCGGCGACTACCGGCCCATGGTGGTCAACACGGACAGCATGCAGCCAGCCCTCGAGAACGGAGACGTCATCGTCAACGAGGTCGTCGCTCCGGCCGAGATCAAGGTCGGCGACATCGTCGCCTACTCCGACGACCTGCGCGGCGGTGCGGTCATCACCGAGCGGGTGCTGGAAGTGAGCGAGCAGGCCGGCGCCTACTCCTTCGCGACGACGGGCGACTCGAGCTCGCGCGTGGAGCATTGGTCGATCGACCAGAGCGGCAGCGTGGGTCGCGTCGCGTATCGCGCACCGGGCCTGGGCCGGTGGCTCGCCGCTGCCACGTCGGGACTCCCAGGGGCTGCGCTGCTGGCGGGGATCACGATCCTGGTCATCGGCGTCCTGGCTCGCCCCTTCCGGTTGGACCTCTAGGTCCGCGCCGCGGCCGGTCACCCTTCGAGGGTGACGACCTGAGCGCCCGCGGAGGGGCACAATGCAGGCATGAGCCTTGCTTACGAGTACCCACTGTTGGGCGCGTTCTTCACGATGATGTGGTTCTTCCTCTTCGTCGTGTGGATCATGGCCCTGTTCCACGTCATCGCCGACATCTTCCGCAGTCGAGACCTCGGCGGCTTCGCGAAGGTGCTGTGGCTGGCCTTCGTGGTCATCACGCCGTTCCTCGGCGTGTTCGTCTACCTCATCGCGCGCAGCGACAACATGACCAAGCACGCGGTGGAGGACACGCAAGCACGCGAAGTCGCCTTCCAGGGCTATGTGCAGCAGGCCGTCGGCACCAGCCCCGCTACGGAGCTGAGCAAGCTGGCAGCGCTCCGTGACTCGGGCCACATCACCGACGCCGAGTACGAGGCCGGCAAGTCCAGCATCCTCGGCTGAACGTCGGGCCCACCGCGACGCGGTGGGCCCGATCTCAGCCCCCGCCGCCTTCGGCCCGCTCGTCAGCTCGGCGCCTCGCGGTGTTCGAGAACACGCGCACAGCGACGCCCACGAAGACCAGGTCGAACAGGATCTGGACCGTCACGACCACGCGAGCCGACTGGCTCGTGGCCGCGACGTCGCCGAACCCGACGGTGCCCAACGTGGTGACGGTGAAGTAGACGGCGTCGATGCGGGTGTCGAGGCCGCTGATCTGGTGCCCGTCGCGGTTCATCGCGTAGAAGACGGCCGCGAACCCGGTGATCAGCATCGACAGCATCAGCACCAGCGCCTCGAGCGCCTCGACGACGGGTCGATCCGAGCTGAGGACCCGATGGAGCCGTGTGATGGCCAGGGGCACCATCGCGCCCAGCAGCGCGGCGCCCAGCAGCGCGCCGACCCACCACCGCTCGCCGCGGAACGGGAGCACCGCGAACGCGCCGAACAGGACGACGACGGCGGCGAGGCTCTTGGCGACCGGGCGCCGGGACGCCGGGGCACGGGTTGCGGACTCGCTCATCTCGGCCATCGCGCCACGCGGGGGAGTGCGCCGTCGATCGATGCTCGTCCCATGCAGCCTCCCGTTGCAGTCTCAGCCCCGCTGGCGCATGCTCGCAGGGAGCGGTTCCATGGGGAGGATGACATGTTCGTACAGGTGATCGAGGGACGGACGAGCGACGCCGAGGGCCTGAAGAGGCAGGGCGAGCGCTGGGACGACGACGTGCGAGCGGGAGCCGTCGGCTTCCTCGGGGTGACCGCTGGTGTGGCTGACGACGGGCGGGCGATCACCATCGCGCGGTTCGAGTCCGAGTCGGCGGCTCGCGCCAACAGCGAACGGCCGGAGCAGGCCTCCTGGTGGGCGGACACCGCGAAGTACTACGACGGCGACATCAGCTTCAACGAATCCTCCGACGTCGTCGAGTTCCTCGGCGGTGGGTCCGACGAGGCCGGCTTCGTCCAGGTCATGAAGGTGGCCGGGGTCGACCGGGCGTTCGTCGAGCGCCTCCACGCGAGCTTCCAGGAGCTCGCGGACCTCCGCCCCGACCTCATGGGCGGCCTCCGCGTGTGGACGGGGCCCGACCGCTACGTCGAGGCCGCCTACTTCACGAGCGAGGCCGAGGCGCGCGCCGGCGAGTCCGTCGAGCTGCCGGAGGCCGTGCAGGCGACGATGGCGGACTTCCAGAAGATCCTCGCGAACACGGAGTTCATCGACCTCCGGGATCCCACCCTGCGCTGAGCTCTCAGCCGACCGGTCGGAGCACTCGCCGGCCGGCCACGGTGTCGACCTCGTAGGCAGCGAACTCGTTCGCACCGTCCACGAGATAGGGGCCGAGGAACGCGCTGAAGCGCCAAGCGTCGCCGGCCGACACGTACCCGCCGGTGACACCAGCCACGGTGCCGTTCACCACGACGAGCAGCTCTGGTGGCTCCTCGGAGCCGCCTTCGACCAGGCCGGTGAGCAGTCGAGGCACCGCGCCGTCGTCGGTCGGGAGGTTCCCGATCTGGCGACCGTGATCGAGCTGCCAGCGCAGGCGGCTCGGCTCGCCGACCGCGAGGTCGGCCACCGTCTGCCCCACGAGGTCGCCGTCGTGGCCCACCGCGGCGAGCGCGGTCCAGTCGTCTCCGTAGGGGAACTCGGCGGCGTGCCGCCGGGCGACCTCGAGCGCGCCGCCGACATCGCCACCCACGACGGGTGCGATGTGAGGCGCGCTCCCGTCCACGAGCGAGTGCCCGTCGAGGCGCCAGCCCACCTCGATGTCGAGGAGGTCGATCAACGTGGGCAGGACGTCGATCGACTGGGCGGGCTCGTCCACGATCGCCCCGTCCGTGAGCATCGGCGAGTGGATGAAGAGCGGCACCCGATGCAGCTCCTGGGTGCTCTGGGGAGTGTTCTCCCGCCCGAACTCGGGGGCCTCGAGCCGGGGGAGGTCGCTCGTGCCAACCCCGTGATCCGACACTACGACGAGGGTCGTCTCATCCCACACGTCGAGCTCGTCGAGGTGGTCGATGAGGTTGCCGATCGCGACATCCGCCGCGCCGACCTGCATCGAGTGCAGCTGGAACCGCTGCCGATCAGCCCACGCGTACCCGGGGTCTTCCGGGTCCTCGACCCGGGTCGGGAGGTTCAGGAGCTGGTGGCCCTCCGGCGTGAGCACCCACGGGACGTGGGGGAGCAGCACGTGGATGAAGTGCAGCATCGGGTCTGCGTCGATCGCGTTGGTGCGAGCGGCGAGGACGGCTGCCTGCCCGGCGCGGCTGCGCTCGTCACCGCGGAGCTGGGCCAGCTTCGCGAAGGGGTCATCCCGATCCACCGGCGCGGCGCCCTCCGGCTGGCCGGCGAGCGGACCACTCGACCCGTCGTCGACGAAGCCCCCCCAGCTGGCCCCGATGTCCGGGAGCGGGTCGCGCAGCGTCGCCGGCAGGAGCCGGTGGCCGTAGACGATCGCGGCGTCCCGGAGCGCCTGCGAGAGCGGCGGGCGCGACGGTGGCTCGCACGCGGTGGGCGGGCAGAGGGTGGTCACCGGCTCGTATGCGGAGACCGGGACCTCTCCGGCCATGAGTGTGAAGAGGTTGCGCGGGTGGTCCTGCGCGCTCGGGAGCTGGCCCTCCTTCGTGAGGGTCCCGGTGAGCAGCGCGGGCACCGCGAGATCAGTCGACGTGTGGTGCACGGACGCGTTGCGGAACCACGTCGTGCGCTCTGCGAGCGCTGCGAACCCGGGGAAGCGGTCCGCGTTGATCGAGCCGTCGCCGCGCATGAGGGTGGTCACGGGGAACTCGTCGAGCACGATCACGACCACCGGCCCGCGGGGCCTTGGCATGCTGATGGAACCGAGGTCGCCCACGCCCGTGCCGGACAGCAACCCTGAGGTCGGGCTCAGGACCAGGAACGACACCAGGAAGACGACGTTGCCGAATGCGAGGTACCTGAGCAGCATCCGCCCGGGTGTCGTTCCCTCGGCGAACCACGCGAGGGCCGCGCCGGCGAGCGTGGCGAGGATCGCCAGGCGAGCGTCGTCGATGCCGAGGCCGCGCAGGAGGATGTTGCCGAACAGGCCGCCCAGGAGGACCACGCATGCCCGGTAGGCCACGCGCCCCGCCCGCGCATCGATGCGAGCCACGACGAGCAGGAGTGCGGTAGCAAGCACGGACGGCACCAGCGCCACCACCAGCCCAAAGGCCACGATCTGCCCGCGGCTGTAGGGGCCGGCCGTGAAGAAGGTGGGGTTGCGCCCGAACAGATCGAGGACCGGCTGGGTCACGACCAGCCCGAGCAGCCCCGAGACGACGGCAATGCGGGACCACGTCGTAACAGGCGCGGTGTCGGGGGGCGCAGCAACCACCGCCGGACGATACGCGGTCAGGTCGCGGGGGTGGCTGCGGTCATCGGCTTCTGCGCCTCGCTGAGCTCCAGCTGAGGCATGAGTCGCAGGAATCATCCCGCTCGGGTGATGATGGGGCCGAGCCCTGCGGTGGATGCTGGGTCGACTGAACCACGAGCCCCGGAGGCCCCATGTCCGACAAGCCGAACATCCTCATCATCTGGGGGGACGACATCGGCCACTCGAACCTGTCGTGCTACAGCGACGGCCTGATGGGGTACCGAACGCCGAACATCGACCGGATCGCATCCGAGGGCGTCCGCTTCACCGACTACTACGGCGAGCAGAGCTGCACCGCTGGCCGAGCGGCGTTCATCACGGGTCAGAACCCGTACCGGACCGGCCTCACGAAGGTCGGGATGCCGGGCGCGGTCATCGGCCTGCAGGACAAGGATCCGACGATCGCCACGGCCCTCAAGGCGCACGGTTACGCCACCGGTCAGTTCGGCAAGAACCACCTCGGTGACCGCGACGAGTTCCTGCCCACCGCCCACGGGTTCGACGAGTTCTTCGGGAACCTCTACCACCTCAACGCCGAGGAGGAGCCCGAGCTTCGCGACTACCCGACGGAGGAGGACTTCCCCAACTTCCACGAGCGGTTCGGACCCCGTGGTGTGATCCACTCGTGGGCCAACCCCGATGGCACGCAGCGGATCGAGGACACGGGTCCGCTCACGAAGAAGCGGATGGAGACGTGCGACGAGGAGTTCCGCGACGCTGCCATCGACTTCATGCGCCGCCAGCACGAAGCCGACACCCCGTTCTTCGTGTGGTTCAACTCGACGCACATGCACTTCCGCACCCACGGAAAGCCCGAAAGTCGGGGACGCGCCGGGCGGTGGCAGTCCGAGTACCACGACACGATGCTCGACCACGACGACGTCGTGGGTGACCTGCTGAACCTGCTCGACGAGCTCGACCTCGCCGAGGACACCATCGTCCTGTACTCCACCGACAACGGCCCCCACATGAACACGTGGCCCGACGGCGGGATGACCCCCTTCCGCAACGAGAAGAACTCGAACTGGGAGGGTGCCTACCGCGTGCCCGCCGTGGTGCGTTGGCCCGGCAAGATCGAACCGGGTCGCGTGCTGAACGGCATGGTGAGCCACAACGACTGGTTCCCGACGCTGCTGGCGGCAGCGGGCGTGACCGACATCGCCGAGCAGCTCAAGGCGGGCGCCGACCTGAACGGCACCACCTACAAGGTGCACCTCGACGGCAACAACCAGCTCCCGTACCTCATCGGCGACGTGGACGAGAGCCCGCGGCGCCACTTCTTCTACGTGTCCGACGACGGCGACCTCACCGCAGTGCGGTTCGACGTGTGGAAGCTGGTGTTCCTGGAGCAACGCGCCACTGGCACCCTTGGCATCTGGGCGGAGCCGTTCACGCAGCTCCGCGTCCCGAAGATCTTCAACCTGCGCACCGACCCCTACGAGCGGGCCGACGTCACCTCGAACACCTACTGGGACTGGATGCTCGACCACGCCTGGCTCCTCGTGCCGTGCCAGGCCTACGTCGCGCAGATGCTCACGACGCTGGCCGAGTTCCCGCCCTCGCAGAAGTCCGCCAGCTTCAGCCTCGAGCAGGTGATGGCCAAGCTCGAGGCGGGCATGCCGAGCGCGTGAACCGGAGCTCGACCCAGGTGTGGGTGCCCGGTGGCACCTTCACCATGGGATCGGACGTGCACTACCAGGAGGAGGCCCCGGCACACCGCGTGCGCGTCGACGGGTTCTGGATCGACGTCTTCGAGGTCACCAACGCGGACTTCGCCGCCTTCGTCGAGGAGACCGGGTACGTCACCGTCGCGGAGCGCCCGCTCGATCCGGCCGACTACCCGGGTGCCCCCGCGGAGAACCTCGTGCCGGGCTCACTCGTGTTCACGCCGACGGCCGGTCCGGTCGATCTGCGCCACCTCAGCCAGTGGTGGACCTGGGTGCCGGGCGCCTCGTGGCAGCACCCCGAGGGTGCGCGCAGCAACCTCAGCGGGCGCGGTGACCACCCCGTGGTGCACGTGGCCCACGAGGATGCGCAGGCCTACGCAGCCTGGACCGGCGCGGAGCTCCCGTCGGAGGCCCAGTGGGAGTACGCCGCGCGTGGGGGCCTCGACGGGGCCGAGTTCACGTGGGGCGACGAGAAGTGCCCCGGCAGCGCGATCCTCGCCAACACCTGGGACGGACCCGACTTCCCGTGGCGCAGCACCCGGGAGGACGGCTGCGCGGGCACCTCCCCGGTGGGCGCGTTCCCCTCCAACGGCTTCGGGCTCTACGACATGGCCGGCAACGTGTGGGAGTGGACCGAGGACTGGTACACCGCCTCGCATCCCCCGCAGTCGGACTCGTCCTGCTGCGGCCCGGAGACGGCGCGTCGGGGGGACGTCAAGGGCAGCTACGACCCGGCGCAGCCGCAGTTCCGGGTGCCGCGCAAGGTGCTCAAGGGCGGATCGCACCTGTGCGCGGACAGCTACTGCATGCGCTACCGCCCGGCGGCCCGCCGCCCGCAGATGGTCGACACGGGCATGAGCCACACTGGCTTCCGCTGCGTACGGCGCACGCCCAGGCCCGACGACCAGGTACCAACGCCATGACCTCTCTCGATCCGTTCCTCTCATCGTGGCGCCCGGGCGCCACGCGCGACGCGGTCGTGGGGTTCCTCGACCGCGCCGAGTCGCTCCCGGTCGACCAGCGCGTCGCTGCCTTCGACAACGACGGCACGCTGTGGTCCGAGAAGCCGACCTACGTCCAGTACGACTTCCTCGAAGACGTGCTCAAGGCGGCCGCCGGGGCCGATCCGTCGATCAGCGCGCGTCCTGAGTACGCCGCCCTCCTCGACGGGGACCAGGCCGCCATGGGAGCACTGGGCCTCGAGCGCATCGCCCTCGCCCTGAACGAGCTCCTCGAGGGCGAGCAGCCGGAGCAGTTCACGGCGCGGGTGCGCGCGTTCATGGACCGGGCCCGGCATCGCACCCTCGGTGTGCCGTTCCGCCGCACCGTCTACCAGCCGATGCTCGAGCTCCTCGACGAGCTCCGGCGCCGGCAGTTCACGATCTTCATCGTCACGGGGGGTGGGACGGAGTTCGTCCGGGCGGTGAGCGACGAGCTGTACGAGGTGCCGCCGAACGCCGTCGTCGGCACGCTCATCGAATACGACTTCGCCCGTCGGGACGACGGCGCGCCCGTGCTGCACCGGACCGCGCGCATCCTCGGCGCCGCCAACGAGGGCTCGGCCAAGGTCAACAACATCCAGACGCAGCTCGGTCGTCGCCCGATCCTCGGGGGCGGCAACTCGGGTGGCGACCGTGAGATGCTCGAGTGGGCGTGTGCGGGAGACGGACCCAGCCTGGCGCTGGTCGTCGACCACGATGACGACGCGCGCGAGTTCCGGTACATGAGCACCGCGCAGACGTTCGCGGAGGACGAGCCCATCCTGAGCGTGGCCGAGCGGCTCGGTTGGACTGTGGTGAGCATGGCCCGTGACTGGGCCACCGTGTTCCCCGCGGGCTGATCGGGTCACCGTTCGACGCCCGGGCGGTCGACGGCCCGAACCGCACCGTCCACAATGACCAGGGTGCGCCCCTCCGCCAGAGCCACCCACCGGCTGATGGTGCTGGTCGTTGCGTGCATGACGATGAGCAGCTGCACCAACGGCTCAGGGGCGACCTTCCCGACGACGACCGTAGTGACGGACGACACGACCACCAGTACCGCGGCCGCGCCGGGGTCTGAGGAGGAGGCGGTGCTGCGCGCGTACGCCGCCAGCTGGCAGGCCTTCGACGCGTTCGTGAACGGAGATCCACCTGGGGAGCCGTCGGACTACTTCGACGGCGACCACCTAGCGAACGTCATCGACCGCGTCGCGCAGTACGCGCTCGACGGCCTCGAGCTCAGGGGTGAGGCGGACCTAGCGCCGCACGACGTCGCGATCGTCGGGGCGGCGGCCTCGCTGGTCGACTGCCAGATCGATCGCACCTACGCGGTGGAGCGGAGCACCGGCGACGTCGTGATCCCCGCCAGCGCGAGGCCGCAGGAGGTCGTGGTCGAGATGGTGCGGTCCGACGGACGCTGGAAGGTGTCGTCGGTCGACTACGGCGCCGAGGGCAGCTGCGACCGATGACCATCGTGCCCGTGCCACTCGTCATCCCCGCCGCCCCGACGGCCGCTGCCGTCGCCTTCCTCGGGCCGGGCGTCGAGCTCGTCGGCGAGGCGTGAGAGTCAGGCGCTCGGGCCGGTCATCGCCCGCATGTCGTCGTCGAGCCGCGCCAGCACGCGGTCGATCATCGCCTGGTGCAGCGCCAGCTTGGTGTGGCGGTACGCGCCGCCCGGCAGCGCACCGAGGCGACGGGCCTCCGCGATGACCGTCGCCTCGAGCTCGGCCGCCGGAACGATTCGATCGAGGTAGCCGGCGGCGACCGCCCCTGGCGCGTCGTAGATCTCCGCCTGGACAGCACTCCGGATCAGGTGGGCCGGCGACAACCGGGCCTCGGCGAGCTCGACCGCGTAGTGGGGGAGCCCCATGCCGATCGCCGTCTCGTTGAGCCCGATCTTGGCCGGGCCGTCCCCGCCGATTCGGGTGTCGCAGCACAGCGCCAGGAGCGCCCCGGCGGCGAGCGCATGCCCGGTCACCCCGAGCACGACGGGCTGCGGGTGGCCGGAGATCCGCATCAGGAGACGCCCGCCGGCGCCCACGAGCGCCGCGGCTTGGTCGGGGCCGGCGGTCATCTCCGTCAGGTCGAAGCCGGCGGAGAGCTTGCCCTCGCGCCCGATGACCGCCACCGCCGTCGCCTCGGTGACGGACCGGTCGAGCGCGGCGTGGAACAGCTCCAGCACGCGGTGGCTGATCACGTTGACCTTGCCGTCGTCGATGCGCACGACGGCGACGCTCTCCTCGATCGTGCAGGTGAGGGGATCGGGGGCGGTGGTGTCGGCCATGGGCGCGGACGATATCGCCCGCGGATCAGCCGGTTGGCTCGTCGCCGCCGTCGTGACGGTACCGAGGAGCGTCGGGCTGCTCGTGGACCGTCTGGGAGGATGCCGCCGTGATCCTCGTCGACGCCGCAGGGGTGACGGTCAGCCGTCCCGGCAAGCCCCTCTTCGAGGGTCTCGCGGTGACCGTCGCCAGCGGCGACCGGCTCGGCGTGGTCGGCATCAACGGCGGTGGCAAGTCCACGCTCCTCAAGGTGCTGGCGGGAACGGTGGCGCCGGAGTCCGGCACCGTCCGTCGGGGCCGCGGTGCCCGCCTGTCGGTCCTCGACCAGGATGCGCCGCTGCCGGCCGGCACCGTCGCTGAGGCCGTGGGTGACGGTTGGGAGGTCGCGTCGATCCTCGATCGCCTCGGGATGGGTGGCGCGGCCGAAGTCGATGTCGCAACGCTCTCCGGCGGGCAGATCAAGCGCGTCGCGCTGGCTCGAGCGCTCGTCGGCGTCGGGGGACCTGGTGGAGAGGCCGACGACGGCGACCTCCTCATCCTCGACGAGCCGACGAACCACCTCGACCTCGACGGCATCGCATGGCTCGAGGACTGGCTGGCCCGCTTCCCTGGTGGCCTCGTCCTCGTCACCCACGACCGTCACGTGCTCGACCGCGTCACCAACAACGTGCTCGAGATCGACCGGGGCCGCGCGTACGTCCACGCCGGCGGCTACCAGAGCTGGCTCGACGCCCGCGCCGGTCGCGACCAGCGCTCGGAGGTGGCCGAGACCAAGCGGCGCAACCTCGCGCGGGCGGAGCTCGCGTGGCTCCGGCGCGGCGCGCCGGCCCGCACGCGCAAGCCGCAGGCGCGCATCGACGCGGCCACGGCGCTGGTGAGCGCTCGTCCCGAGGCGGCCGCTCGCGCCGGTGACCTCCCGCTGCACGTGGACACGCCGAGGTTGGGCGACCAGGTCGTCGAGCTCCACGGGGCGGGCGACGGCTATGGCGAGCGGTGGCTGTTCCGAGGTCTGGACCTGGCCCTCGACCCACGAGAGCGCCTTGGCATCGTCGGACCGAACGGCACGGGCAAGACGACGCTCCTCGACGTGATCGCGGGCCGGCGGACGCCGCGCGAGGGCCGGGTGGTGCAGGGGTCGACCGTTCGGATCGCCGTGTACGACCAGAGCGGGGACAGCCTCGATCCTCAGCAGCGCGTGCGCGAGGCCGTGGCGGGCCCGCATCGGCAACCGGACTGGAGCGACGCGCGCCTCCTGGAAGCGTTCTGGTTCGAGGACGACTCGCAGTGGGCGCCGATCGGCCTCCTCTCGGGGGGCGAGCGGCGGCGCGTCCAGCTGCTCCTGGTCCTGGCCCAGAGGCCGAACGTCCTCCTCCTCGACGAGCCCACCAACGACCTAGACCTGGACACGCTGCGGGCTCTCGAGGACTTCCTCGACGACTGGCCGGGTGCGCTGCTCGTCGTGAGCCACGACCGTGCGTTCCTCGAGCGCACCGTCACCGACGTGCTCGTGCTCGACGGCGAGGGCAGCGCCGCCCGGCGGCCCGGTGGCCATGCAGCATGGGACGCCGCGCGCCGCTCGCGCATGGGAGCTGGCGGTCGACGAGCACCGTCGGTCACCGCCACGGCGGCCGGTCCGGTGGCCCCGTCGCGCGCTGAGGCGCGTCCGGCCAAGCCGCGGTCCGGCCGCTCGCACAGCACGCTGCGCTCGCTGCTCAAGGATGCGGAGCGCGAGGTCAACCGGCTCGAGCGCGGTCGAGCCCGCTACGAGGAGGACGTCGCGGATGCGGCGGCGGGCAGCGATCACGCCACGCTGCGTCGGCTCGGCGACGACCTGGCCGTCATCCAGGCTGAGCTCGCGGCGGCCGAGGAGCGCTGGCTCGCCATCAGCGAGGAGCTCGACGCGCGCTGACCGGAGAACGGGTTTGGCCGAGTCCCGCCCGCCGGGACTCGGCCGAACCGTTTGGCGGTCGCCCCCGGTGGTGGCGTCCTGCCGTGATTGACTCCCTCCGAGGAGGTCGTGGGCACAACCTTCTCTGTTCCGTGTCCGCCGCACCAGAGTCGATCGACCTAATTCGTCGATCCAGTGCTGATCAGCCGGTCGCGTCTTCCTTCTTCCCCCTGCGCAGCAGCTTGCGCTTGGCGAGGTCGGTGGCCTGCTTGGTCCGGTCCTTCACCGTGTCGAGCATCTTCTGCGCCCAGACGTACTCCGTGGCCAGCACCGCGAGACCGGCGACCATCAGCGGGATGCTGAAGGGACCCGGCAGCGGGATGAGGGCGATGCCGAGCACCACCAGTGCCACGCCGACGACGAGGATCACGATGCGCTTCGTGGAGCGGAAGATGAAGTCCAGCACCTCGCGGGGCGAGTGCCAGTCAGGGAGCTGCATGCGCAGCAGGCTACGGGTCAGCGGCCGCGGAGCTCGGCCGGGCGCTTCTGCCTGGTTTCGGTGGGTTGGGTGTCGGTCACGACCCCACTCGTTACCCTGGCTGCATGGCCGATGCCACCACGTCCACTGATCTGGCGGTCTTCACCGTCACCCCAGAGGCGATCGAGCGCATCCTCGAGCTGCGGGCGCACGAGGACGATCCGCCTGCCCTTGCGCTGCGCGTCGAGGTCACGGGCACCGCAGGGGTCGAGTACGCCTACGACCTCACCTTCGATCCGATCGCTGAGGCCGACGAAGCCGACGCCCAATACCTCCAGGGCGACCTCCCGGTCATCGCGCCCGCGGGCTCGATCGAGCAGCTCACCGGCGCCACGCTCGACATCCCCGCGGGCGGCGGTCCTGGGCTCGTGCTCCGCAACCCGAACCGGCCCGACCCGCTCTCGGGCAAGCACCTCGAGCTGACGGGCACGATCGCCGAGCAGGTCGAGCAGCTCCTCCAGGAGCAGATCAACCCGGCGCTGGCGGCGCACGGCGGCTTCGCCGAGCTCAAGGGCGTCGACGACTCGGTCGTCTACGTCACCATGGGCGGCGGCTGCCAGGGCTGCGCCGTCTCCGCGATGACGTTGCGCGACGGCATCGCCCGCTCGATCAAGGAAGCCATCCCCGAGGTGACCGACGTGGTCGACACCACCGACCACGACGCCGGCGAGAACCCCTTCTACTGATCCGCCGTCCTACGCGCGCCGCGCGGCGATGAGCGCGCGTGCCTCGCGCTCGAGGCCGGTGCCGTCGAGGCCGAGGTCGGCGAGGATCTGGTCGGGCTTGCCGTGCTGGATGAACTCGATCGGTGTGCCGAGCACCCGCACGCAAGGGTGGCGGCCGAGCGCAGACCGGGCGATGGCGTCGGCGATCATCGAGCCGACGCCGCCTTCGCGCACGCCGTCCTCGGCGGTCAGCACGACCGGGTGGTCGGCTGCGTCGGCGAGCATCTCGGGATCCAAGGGGACGACGCGCACGTCCCAGACCGTCGCCTCGATGCCGTCGGCGGCCAGCGCCTCGGCGGCGTCGTGGGCGGCGCCGACCATCTTGCCGACGGCCAGGATGCAGACGTCACGCCCAGTCCGTACCTTGCGAGCGGACAGCCCGGAGCCGACCTCGTCGTCCGGGACGGATGGCGCCGCGGTCTTCGACCAGCGGATCGTGGCGGGGCCAGTGCAGAGGTCGAGGGCGTCGTGGAGCATGACGCCCAGCTCCTGGTAGCTCGAGGGGGCGAAGAGCGTCATCCCGGGCACCTTGGTCACGAGCGCCATGTCGAGCACGCCGTGGTGTGAGGCGCCGTCGTCGCCCGTGATGCCCGCACGATCGAGGCAGAACACGACGGGCTGCTGGTGCAGGCCGACGTCGTAGACGACCTGGTCGATGGCGCGCGTGAGGAACGTGGCGTAGACCGCGACGACCGGGCGGAGACCGCCCATCGCCATGCCCGCCGCGGAGGTGACGGCGTGCTGCTCGGCGATGCCGACGTCGATCAGCCGACCGGGGAACCGCTCGCCGAAGGGGAGAAGACCGGTGGAGTCGGGCATGGCGGCGGTGATCGCGACCAGCTCGGGCCGGACCTCCGCCTCCTTGATCATCGCTTCGCTGAAGGCGGCGGTGTAGCTGCCGGGCTTCAGGCCGAGGCCGACGTCGTGGAGCCGCTTGACGTCGTCGTTCTCGGCCGGCCCGTGGCCCCGACCCTTCTGGGTGAGGACGTGGACGACGATCGGCCCGTCGTACTCGGCGGCGTGGGCGAGGGCCTTCTCGAGGCCGTCGATGTCGTGGCCGTCGAAGGGACCGGTGTACCGCACGCCGAGGTTCTCGAAGAACGCCGGCGGCTCGAACATCTCGCGCATGGCGGCGACGAACCCGTCGACGCTCTTCTCGAGCTGGTGCCCGACGACCGGGACGTCGTGGAGGAGACGGTCGAGCCGCGAGCGGTTGCGGAGGTACGTGGGGTTGAGGCGGAGCCGGGCGAGGCTGTCGCCGAGCTTCGACACCGTCGGTGCGTACGAGCGGCCGTTGTCGTTGAGGACGATGATCGCCTTCTTGCCCGAGTGGCCGAGGTTGTTGAGGCCCTCGAACGCCATGCCGCCGGTGAGGGAGCCGTCGCCGATGACGGCCACGATGCGCCGTCCCTCGCCGAGGTCGTGCTCCTGCGCGACTGCGAGGCCGTGGGCGTAGCTGATCACCGTCGACGCGTGGCTGTTCTCGACCCAGTCGTGCTCGGACTCGGCGCGGGAGGGGTAGCCGGAGAGCCCGCCCGCCTGGCGAAGCGTGGCGAAGTCGGCGGCCCGGCCCGTGAGCATCTTGTGGACGTAGGCCTGGTGACCCGTGTCCCACAGGAGGATGTCACGCGGGGAGTCGAACACCCGGTGCAGCGCGAGGGTGAGCTCCACTGCGCCCAGGTTCGACCCGAGGTGGCCGTGTCCCGCGCGCTCCACCGAGTCGACGATCAGTCGCCGGAGCTCCCCAGCGAGCTGCTCGAGCTGGAGGTGGGTGAGCTTCCGGAGGTCGGCGGGGCCGGAGATCGAGTCGAGCAGCATGGGCAGCGGTGTTCCGAACGGACGTTGGGCAGGCCACCGCCTCGGCGGCCCCGGGACCCCAACGGTATCCGCCACCGGGGTGGACCGACCACGCGGCGAGCGACCTCCGTGCTCCGCTGGGTCACGCGACCCGGCACTAGGTTGGCCGCGATGGCGGCCTGGAGACGACGCCCGCATGACGGGGATCGGTGATCGAACTGGCCCCGCGGCCCTGCGCAAGGGAGCGGCTCGGCTGACCAGCGACCTCGCACGCGTGATCGACGTCGTCGCCTTCCAGGGGACCGCGTGCGCCGAGTCGTCGCCCGTGTACGGGCGGGTCCTCGACGCCGTCGTCGTCGACCTGCGCGCCCAGGGCGTGTGCGCCGAGCTTCTGACGGGCCGCGGGGACGACCCGCTCGGCTCCGCGCTCGCCCTGCGGTTCCTCGGCGCGCTCCACCGGATCGTGCTCGAGGGACGCGCGCCCGACCTCGCCGCGTTCTACCCGTCGGTCGGCGGGAACGACACGGGGGACCCGGGTCCCGTGTTCCTGGAGACGGTCCGGCAGCACCGAGACGAGGTGTCGGGCCGGATCGACGACGGTGTGCAGACGAACGAGGTCGGGCGCGCCGCGGTGCTCGTGGGCGGGTACGCCTCGGTGGCGCGCCGGACGGGCCTCCCGTTGCGTGTGCTCGAGGTGGGGGCCAGCGCCGGCCTGAACCTGCGCTGGGACCACTTCGCCTACGACACCGGTCGCGTCGTGGCCGGCGACCCGGACAGCCCGGTGCGCTTCGAGCGAGTGTGGGAGGGCGAGCCGCCGGAGCTCCCCCGAACCTTCGACGTGGCCGAGCGGGCGGGGTGCGATCGCAACCCGCTCGATGCCACGACCCCCGATGGACGCCTCACCCTGATGCGCTACGTGTGGCCGGACCAGCTGGATCGCTTCGCTCGGCTCGACGCGGCCATCGAGGTCGCGCGCCGCGTGCCGGCTGTCGTGGACGAGGCAGATGCCGCCGACTGGGTTGCCGAGCGGTTGGCCGACCCCACACCTTCGCTGGCGACCGTGGTCGTCCACTCGATCGTGCTCCAGTACCTGTCGCATGCCGCTCGGCAGCGGTTCCGTGAGGCGGTCAGGTCGGCCGGCGCGCGAGCGACGGCCGGCGCGCCCCTCGCCTGGTTGCGCATGGAGCCCGGAGGCGATCGCGCGGAGGTCCGCCTCACGACGTGGCCCGGGGGCGGGGAGCGTGTGGTGGCGACGGCCGGCTACCACGGCCGTCCGGTGTGGTGGGGGCCCTCGACCTGAGGCTCGCGGCCGCTGTCAGCCGGCCGTCGCGGGGGCGTCCACCGGGGCACGGGTCAGCGCCCGCGCCAGGAGGTAGCCCACCCCGAGGCAGACGAGGCCACCGACGCCGTCGATCCAGAAGTGGTTCGCGGTGACCACGATGCACATCAACGTGATGATCGGGTACGTCACGACGAGGACCTTCGCCCACCGGCGCCGGACCAGTGGGAACAGGACGATCGCGGTCCAGGTCGCCCACCCGATGTGCATGCTGGGCATGGCGGCGTACTGGTTCGACAGCTCCTTCATGCCCTCGTTCCCGAAGCTGATCCAGCCCCCGTGCACCGCGACGGTGTCGACGAACCCGAACTCGTCGCAGCCTGGGGCGCTGAGGGCTCCGGGTGGGGCGGCGAGAGCAGCATCCGGCGCGTAGATCTGGCACCCGCCGAACTCGCCCGTGTCGTCGAGCAGCCGGGGCGGCATGAGCGAGTAGGAGGCGAAGCCGATGACCGCCAGCGCGGTGGTCAGCGCGAGCGTGTTGCGCAGAACGCGGTGGCGCGAGGGATCGTGGCGGAACATCCAGACGAGCGCGATGAACGTGACCAGGAAGTGGGCGATCCCGTAGTAGACGTTCCACAGCCTGATCAGGCCATGGCCGGGCAGGGCGAGGTACCACCGCTGGATCGCGGGCTCGACGTAGAGGTGGAGCGCGTCCTCGATGGCGATGACGTCCTTGGCGTGCCCGAAGGCCGGGCCGGGGTCGCCGCCCGCGGACCCGAACTGGTTCCGGACGACCGAGTAGACGATGTAGACGGCCGCGGCGAGCAGGAGCTCCTTCCACCACCGCAGCCCGGCGCGGTCGTGAGCTGGCTCGGCGTCCGCCAGCACGTCGGTCATCGGGACAGGGTTAGCAGGTCCGACTACGTGGCTGGCTCCGGGGTCGGGATCCGCCCCCCGATGGCGAACGCGGGTGCCCCGAGCAGGCTGACGCCCAGGTTCAGCAGGTACAGGAGCAGGCCTAGTGCGATCGCATCCTGCGCGTCGACGCCGAGCGGGCCGAGGAACAGCACGAAGGCACCCTCCCGCACGCCGAGGCCGGAGATCCCGATGGGGAGGACCTGTGCGATGGCGACGGCGGGGAAGAACGCGAGGAGCGCGGTGATCCCGGCTGGGCGCAGCCCGAGGGCCTGCGCGGCGGCGACGGCGGCCAGCACGAGCACGAGCTGGTAGGCGAACCCCACGAGCAGGACGTTGGCGGCGGCAGCGGGTTCGCGCCGGAGCCGCTGGAGCCCGAGGTGGACGGCCCCGGCGAAGCGCCGCCAGCCGTCGCGGGCCTCGAAGCGCCCGCCGATCCGGTGGTCCGCCACGGCGGCGAGGACGATGCACAAGGCCAGGAGCGTCGCGAACGCGAGACCGACAGCCACCTGGGTCGCGCGGCCGAGGTGCTGCAAGGGGGGGTTGACCATGAACCCCACCACGCTGATCACGGGCAGCACGATCCAGCCCGTGAGGCGCTCGAGCACGACGGACGCGAAGGTCTTGGGCGTCTCACCCGTCTCCTTCGAGAGGCGGCTCACGCGCAGGACGTCGCCCCCGATGGTGGTCGGGAGGACGTTCGACACGAACTGCCCGGCCAGGTTGTGTGACAGGAGGCGCCGCAACCCGGCGTGAAGGCCGAGGACCTCGAGCACCCGCTGCCAGCGAACGGCCGACAGCACGAGCCCCGCCAGCGTCAGCGCCATCGCGACACCCAGCCAGAGGAAGGTCCGGGTCGTGAGCTCGGGCACCACCTCGTCCAGGTGGATCGGCGGGATGCGCCAGACCAGGACCGCGAGCATCAGCGCGCTCAGGCCGACACGCATGACCAGCGAGACGGTCTGCTTCCGGTTCACTGCCCTCCCCCGTGCTCGACCCGACCTCATCGTACGCCTCCCTACCGGTGAACCGGGCTGCTCGGTACGCTGCGGGGCCAAGGGCACTCGGCGGGACGGCTCTGCACTTGGGACCCCGCCCCACAACGACGCGAACCTCCTGGGAGGGTCCATGCTCCGCAAGCTCGCCCCGGCGCTGGTCGTGCCGCTCCTCGTCGTGGCCTCCTGCGCCACCGAGGCCGGCGACGCCACCGTCGAGGTCCGCACCGGCCCCGCCGCCGCGGCCACCCTTCGTGCCGCACCCGACGCGGCCGCCGAGGCCGGGACGGCCTCCTTCCGGATGGTGATGGAGCTGTCCGTGCAGGGCATCCCGCTGACCGTCGAGGCCACCGGCGCCTTCGACACCGACAACCAGCGCATGTCGATGGAGATGGACATGGGCGCCATGCTCGACGAGATCGCGTCCTCCACCGGCGAGACGGTGCCGGAGGGCTTCGACGAGCCGATGCGGTTCGTCGCCGACGGCTCGACCATGTATGTGCAGTCACCCTTGTTCGACGTCGCCGGCGGTCCGGGCGGATGGCTGTCGATCTCGTCCGAGGACCTGGGCAGCGGCAGCGCCGGACTCGGCTCGTACGACCCCTCCACCTTCCTCGAGTCGCTCCGCGGCGTGAAGGGCGGGCCGGAGGTCGTCGGCACCGAGGAGATCGACGGCGTCGAGACCACCCACTACACCGCCACCCTGGACCTGCGGCAGGCGGTCGAGGAAGCTCCCGACGACCAGCGAGCGCTCATCGAGGCCCAGCTCGGCCAGCTCGGTGCCGCCGAGATCGCGGTCGACGCCTGGATCGATGGCGACGGGCTGCCCCGACGGCTGAGGATGGACATGGGCTCGATGTTCGGGGCCCTCGGCCTCGGCGCGGGCACCGACGCGGTGATGACGATGGACTTCTTCGACTACGGGGTCCCGGTCGACATCCGAGTGCCGTCACCCGATGAGGTCACGCCCTTCACCGACGTGATGGGCACGCTGGGCGGCATGGCGGGCGACGGCGCGTGATCGAGCGAACCATCGAGGTCGCAGGACACGACGGCAATGTCAGCCTCTCGGTGTCCGAGGCGGGTGAGGGCGGCCGGCCGCTGCTCCTCCTCCACGGGTTCACGGGCGCCAAGGAGGACTTCACCGAGTGGCTCGACCCGCTCGCAGAGCGGGGCTGGCACGCCGTCGCCCCCGATCAGCGAGGACACGGCGGGAGCAGCCAACCGGCCGACGAGGCCGCCTACTCCTTCGACGCCTTCGCGGGCGACCTCCTCGGCCTGGCCGATGCGCTGGCCTGGGACCGCTGCGTGCTGCTCGGGCACTCGATGGGCGGGATGGTCGCGCAGACGGTCGTCTTGCAGGCGCCCGACCGCTTCGACGGGCTCGTGCTCATGGACACCTCCCACCGGGGCCTGCGCGTCGACCCGGGGCTCGTCGAGCTGGGGGTGTCCATCGCCCGCGCCGAGGGCATCGCAGCCGTCATGGCGGCGCAGGACGCGATCGGCTCCGAGGACGCCCTCGGCACGCCGGCCCACGAGCGCCTGCTCGCGACGCGGCCGGGATACCGCGAGTTCGGCCAGCGCAAGATGCTGTCATCCTCGGCGGCGATGTACGTGGCGATGATCACGGCGATCACCGACGTGGGCGGCGTCGACCGCCTCCCCCTCCTCGAGAGCGTCGAGCTCCCTACGCTCGTGCTCGTCGGCGACCAGGACGCCCCGTTCATCAAGCCGTCCCAACGGATGGCCGAGACGATCCCCGGCGCTGAGCTCGCGGTGGTCACCGATGCCGGGCACTCGCCCCAGTTCGAGAACCCGGATCAGTGGTGGAAGGCGCTCAGCGCCTTCCTTGATCGGCTCTGATCCTCAGCGCGCCTTGTCGAGGAACCGCTCCGTCTCGACGAGGACTCGGGTGACCTTGCCGGCGGCGACCAGCCCGCAGTGGTCGGCGGCGGACACGGTGAAGGTGAGCCGACGGCCCTCGACCTTCTCGAGCGTGGCCTCGGCGGCGATGGATGAACCGACGTTCGTTGGCGCGAGGTGGTCGAGCTGGACGCGCATGCCGACGGTGGTGTGACCGGCCGGCAGCTCGTCGCTGACCGCGTTCATCGCGGCTTCCTCGACGAGTGCGATCAGTCGCGGCGTGCCGAGCACCGCGACGTCGCCGGACCCCAGCGCGATCGCAGTGTCCTCGTGAGCGACCACCAGCTTGGCGCTCGCGTGGAGGCCGGGAGAGAGAGGCACCTGGGTACGATACGCCGCACCCCAGCCGCCGAGCCAAGAGGAGCTCCGTGCTCGATCACGACCTCATCCAACGGACCCTCAGCACCGCGCTGCGCACCGGCGGCGAGCTGGCGGAGCTCTTCGTCGAGGACAAGGCGAGCTCCAACGCCGTGTTCGACGACGGCAAGGTCGAGAACCTCAGCTCCGGCCGTGACCGCGGGGCCGGGATCCGGGTGATCGTCGGCGACACGACGGGCTTCGCCCACACGGCGGACCTGTCCGCGGCGGGGCTCGCGGAAGCCGCGGAGGCGGCCGGAGCCGCCGCCCGCTCAGGCGGCGGTGGGGTGGTCGAGGTGGCCCTCACCCGCCAGCACGCGCCCCGGCCCAACGACGTGGCGATCCTCCCCGAGGACGTCGCCAAGGCCCGCAAGGTCGAGCTCCTCCGCCGAGCCGACGCCACGGCGCGCCGCGCCGGTGCGGCCATCACGCAGGTGACGGCGCGCTACGGCGACAGCCGGCGCCGCATCCTCATCGCCAACAGCGACGGCCTCCTCACCGAGGACGACCAGGTGCGCACCCTGTTCACCGTGATGGCGGTGGCCTCGGGTGACACGGGCATGCAGACCGGCTACCAGTCGCTCGGGCGCACCGTCGGGTTCGAGCTCTTCGACAGCTACGACGTCGACGACATCGCGCGCGAGGCCGCCGACCGCGCGCTGCTCAAGCTGGCCGCCCGGCCCGCTCCGTCGGGCACCATGCCCGTGGTCATCGGCCCCGGCGGGGGCGGGGTGCTGTTCCACGAGGCGTGCGGGCATGGCCTCGAGGCCGACCTCGTCGCCAAGGGCGCCTCCGTGTTCGCCGGTCGGGTGGGCGAGCGCGTCGCCGACCCTCGGATCACCCTGGTCGACGACGGCACGATGGCGGAGGAGTGGGGTGCGTTCGCCGTCGACGACGAAGGGTCGCTCGCGCAGCGCAACGTGCTGATCGAGGACGGCATCCTCACCGACTACATGTACGACCTCCTGCGCTCCCGGAAGGAGGGCCGCGCGCGGTCGGGGAACGGCCGTCGCCAGAGCTACAAGCACCTGCCGATGGTGCGGATGACCAACACCTATGTCCTGGCGGGCCCTGACGAGCCCGACGACATCATCGCCGGCACGCCCGACGGTGTGTACGTGGCCCACCTCGGCGGGGGCCAGGTGAACACCGCCACCGGCGACTTCGTCTTCGGCATGACCGAGGCGTACCTCATCGAGGACGGCAGGATCACCGAGCCGATCCGCGAGGGCAACCTCATCGGCAACGGCCCGGCCGTCCTGGCGAGCATCGACGCCGTCGGCCACGACTTCGCGATGGGGAGCCCCGGCATGTGCGGCAAGGACGGACAGGGCGTGCCCGTCGGCGACGGCGTCCCCACCCTCCGGGTGCCCGCCCTCACCGTCGGCGGCACCGCCTGATGCCCACCGACGACAGGGGGCTGCTCGACATCGCGGCCCGGATCGCAGAGATGGCCGGGCCGGGCGAGGAGGTCGAGGCGTTCGTCGCCCGCAGCACGAGCACCACGGTCCGGGCCTACGGGGGCGAGGTGGAGAGCCTCACGCAGGCCAGCTCGGCTGGCGTCGGCGTGCGCGTGATCGTCGACCACCGGGAGGGCTTCGCCTACGCGGGCACGCTCGACGAGGGCGTCGTGCTCGAGGCGCTGGCCGAGGCGCGCGACAACGCCACCTTCGGCGAACCCGACGAGTTCAACGGCCTGGCGACCCCCGACGGCGTGGAGGCGGCCGATCTCGACCTCTGGCCTGCGCACCTGGCGGACGTGCCCACCGCCGACAAGGTCGCCCTGGCCCTCGAGCTGGAGGCGGCGACCACGGGCCGTGACCCGCGGGTGAGCGGGGTGCGCATGGCCATGTTCAGCGACTCCCTCGGCGAGGGCGCCGTCGCCACGAGCACCGGCATCCGGTCCTGGGGGCGGGCTGGCACCAGCTACCTCATGGTCCAGGCGCTGGCGGTGCAGGACGGCGAGACGCAGATCGCCGGCGGCCTGTCCGTCGGGCGGGAGGTCACCGACCTCTCCGTGGACGAGGCCGCCGACGACGCGGTGCTGCGGGCCACCCGGCTCCTGGGCTCGACCAAGCCCTCGACGCAGCGCCTCACGCTGGTGCTGGAGCCCCGCATGACCGCCACGATCCTCGGGATCGTCGGCGCGATGCTCAACGGCGAGGCCGTGCTGAAGGGCCGCTCGCCCTTCGCCGACCGGGTCGGGGAGGCGGTCACCTCGCCGCTCCTGACCTTCGTCGACGACCCCACCGACCCGCGCTCGCTCGGCGCCGAGTCCCACGACGGGGAGGGTCTCGCCCGTCGCCGTAACGCGCTCGTGAGCGACGGCGTGCTGCAGGGCTTCCTGCACAACACCTACACGGGCCGCCGGTCGGGCACCGCCTCGACGGGCTCGGCGCAGCGGGGCGTCGCGTCCACCCCGGCGGTCGGCGCCAGCGCCCTCGCGGTCGCCCCTGGGACGGGCACCCACGATGAGGTCCTCGGAGCGGTCGAGCACGGCTTGTTCGTCACCTCGATGGCGGGACTCCACTCGGGCGTGAACCCTGTGTCGGGTGACTTCTCGGTCGGCGTCGAGGGCCTGATGGTGAAGGGCGGGGAGCTGGCGGAGCCGATCCGCGAGGCAACCATCGCCTCCACGGTCCAGCGCCTGCTGCTCGACATCTCGGCCGTCGGTGCCGACCTCGAGTGGCTTCCCGACGGCACCGGCGGCGTCACGCTCGTGATCCCCGACATCGCACTTTCGGGCACTTAGCCGCTCGTGCCGATCTTCCATGCGATCGTCCTGGGCATCACCCAGGGCCTCTCCGAGTTCCTCCCGATCTCGTCCAGCGGCCACCTGATCCTCGTGCCGTGGCTGTTCGGGTGGGACGACTTTGCTGGCAACGCCAGCCTCGAGAAGGCGTTCGACGTCGCGCTGCACCTCGGCACGCTGGTGGGAGCGATCGCCTACTTCCGCACGGACATCGCGCGCTACCTGAAGGCGGCGTTCACGTCCGCGGGCCGGGGCACCGACGACCGCCGGATCGCCTGGCTGCTCGTGCTCTCTGCGGTGCCGGCCGCGGTCACGGGCGCGCTGTTCGCCGATGTCATCGAGGAGAACACCGGCTCGATCCCGCTCATCGCCACGATGCTGATCGTCTTCGGCCTCGTGCTCGCGTGGGCCGACCGCCTCCCGGGCACCCGGCCGCTCGAGAGCGTCCGGCTCCGTGACGCGGTGCTGATGGGCGCCGGGCAGGCGCTCGCGCTGCAGCCCGGCGTCTCCCGCTCGGGCGTGACGTTGACCGCGGGCCGTGCCGCGGGCCTCGGGCGCGACGGTGCAGCACGGTTTGCCTTCCTCATGAGCCTGCCGATCATCGCCGGTGCACTCGTGTTCAAGGGGAGTGACCTGGCCGGCCAGGGCGGGATCCCCGACGGCTTCGCTCCGGCGTTCTTCTGGGGGATCGTCGCTTCGGGGATCACCGGGTGGCTGGCCGTGTGGGGCATGTTGCGGTTGATCAAGACGCACTCGTTCATGCCGTTCGTCATCTACCGGGTTGGCCTCGGAGTGGTCGTGCTCGTCGTGTACGCCATCCGGTAGGCGAGGGGCTTCACGAGCCGACGACCGCCAGGGTGACGGCACCCTGCCCGAACGCGACCGCCAACCGGGGCGCGACGTCACGCGGCACCGCGATCGTGACGGCGGCCTCGGTCACGTCGACGACGCGCACGTCGGTCGCCAGCTCGAAGCCCGGCGCCCCATCGCCGGCAACCTCGGGCGCGAGCGCTACGAGCACGTCGACGCGGTCACCGACCACGAGCGCGGGCATGGTCCCAGGCTCCATCGGGATGGCCATGGCGCGGGTGCCCACGGGAAGGCGTGCCGCCAGGACCGACGCGCCGGAAGGAGCGATGCGCTCCTCCCGGATCACCTCGCCTTCGTAGACGGGTGCCGTGACGCGGCCGTCAGCCGGCAGGGCGGTGAGGGCGCCGGGCGGGACGAGGGGAGTGGGGTGCGCGACGACGCGCGTGTTGCCCGGATCGAGGCGGTCGCCCGCCATGAGGTCGTCCGTCGCGACCAGCACGAGAGTGCGCGCGCCCCAGGCATCGCGCGCGTGCTCCGCCTGCTGGACGACGCCGGCGACGGCGGTCCCGCAGAGCAGTGCGACGGCCACGACCACGCCGTTCCGCAGGCGCGGCCGCCGGCGCAGCGTCAGCGCGACGCCGGCACGGCGGACGGGCTTCCGGCGCATGGGCGCGCCTCCTCGGATCGACCGATCAGGCGGGGGAAGCCACGGCCGACGCTAGCGGTGTGCCCGTGACGGCGGAAGGCGTCAGGTGGTGGTCGAGCTCGTCTTGGCCTTGTCGGGCTTCGGGGTCGAGCTCGTGCTCGGGGCGGCCGCCGCGTCCGGCTTCGCCTTCGCGCCTGCGTCCTTGCCCGGGCTGGCGCCGTCGCCGTTCTTCTCGCTCGAGCCGGAGCCGCTCTCGCCACCCTTGTCGCCGCCGCCGGCTGTGGCGGACGACGTGCCCCGGCTGTCGTTCTTGTAGAAGCCGCTGCCCTTGAAGGCGATGCCGACGTTGCCGAACAGCTTGCGCAGCAGGCCCCCGCACGCCTCGCACGCGGTGAGCGGGTCGTCGCTGAACGACTGGACGACCTCGAGCTCCTGGCCACAGGCCTTGCACCGGTACTCGTAGGTGGGCACGCGATCCTCCGTCAGGACCCGGGTGGAACGGCGGAGCCTTCCCGCCCGGCGATGAGGCGCCGACCTGCGGCCGGCACTGAGAGCTTGGCCGAGCGCATGTCCTTAGCACTCGAACCTGGAGAGTGCCAGCGTAGCGGCGACCCGTCCCGAGGCGCACACCTGGGGCCCTCGTAGGGTGGCGCGGGTGGACCTGGAGTGGCTGCTGGTGGTGCTGGCCTACCTCCTCGGCACCATCCCGACGGCGATCCTGGTGGGCCGCCGGGAGGGTCGCGACCCAACGGCGGAGGGCTCCCGCAACCCCGGCGCGTCCAACACGTTCCGCACGATGGGCCGGCGGGCCGGGGCGACGGTGCTGCTGGGCGACGTGGCCAAGGGTGCGCTGGCGGCCGCGGTCGGCCTCGCGGTGGGGAACCGCGCGGTAGGTGTGGCCTGCGGCCTGGCGGCCGTCCTCGGCCACGTCGCGCCGGCGACCCGCGGGTTCCGCGGCGGCAAGGGTGTGGCGACCGGTGCGGGCATGGCCCTCGTGCTCCTGCCGGCGCCGACGGTCGTGCTCGCGGTGGTGTGGGCGGCGGCGGTGCGGCTCTTCGGCGCGGCATCCGCCGGATCGGTGGCCGTGGCCGTGGGCCTGCCGGTGTCCGCGGCGCTGGTCGGACGGCCGGCGGGGGAGGTGGTCGCCTTCACCGCGTGCGGCGCGCTCGTGGTGGCGCGCCACCGGGGGAACCTCGAACGGCTGCGGCGAGGCGAGGAGCACTCGTTGGCCCGGGAGGCCAGCGAGTAGAAACGCCCCCATGACCCACGTCCGCAAGGCTGTCATCCCGGCCGCGGGCCTGGGCACCCGCTTCCTTCCGGCCACGAAGGCGCAGCCGAAGGAGATGCTGCCCGTCGTCGACAAGCCGGCCATCCAGTACGTCGTCGAGGAGGCCGTGCGGTCGGGGATCGACGACATCCTCATCATCACCGGGCGCGGCAAGAAGGCCATCGAGGACCACTTCGACCGCAGCGTCGAGCTCGAGCAGGACCTGCACGCGAAGGGCAAGGACTCCCTCCTCGCCGAGGTCCTCGACCTCGCCAACCTGGCCGACATCCACTACGTGCGACAGGGCGAGGCGCTCGGGCTCGGGCACGCCGTCGCCACGGCCCGCAAGCACGTGGGGGACCAGCCGTTCGCCGTGATGCTGGGCGACGACATCATGGACGAGCACTCGACAGTGCTCTCCGAGATGATCGAGGCCCACGAAAAGACCGGCGCGGCCGCGGTCATCGCGTGCAAGCACTTCCCGCGCGAGGAGATCAGCGCCTACGGCAGCATCGCCTACGAGGAGGCCGGCCCGCGCCTGCTCCGGGTGAGCAGCATCGTGGAGAAGCCTCGACCCGAGGAGGCGCCCTCGACCTGGGGGGTCATGGGCCGCTACGTGTTCACCCCGGAGATCTTCGACTCGATCGACCGCACCAGCCCGGGCGCCGGTGGCGAGATCCAGCTCACCGATGCCATCGGCGGCCTCCTGCCCGAGCTGGCCGTGTACGGCTACACGTTCGACGAGGGTCGGTACGACATCGGGAGCAAGCTCGACTACCTCCGCGCGACGGTCGAGCTGGCGCTGGCACGCGACGACCTCGGCCCGGAGTTCCGGCAATGGCTCGGCGCGTACGTGCGAGAGCAGGGCATCGGCTGATCACGCTCGGGTTCGAACCCGGGGCTGCGTCGAATCGGCGGGTGAAGTACCGCAGGAACAGGGCCCTTCACCCACGGGTTCGCGGGTTGCGTCCATAGGATCGGACCGTGCTGATCCCGCTGGAGGAGGCCAGGGCGCTCGTCCTCGAGCGGGTGGCCCCGCTCCCCGCCGTGAACACGCGGACGATCGCGGCCGTGGGCTGCGTGCTCGCGGAGGCCGTCACGTCACCCGAGGACGTCCCGCCGTTCGCGAACACCGCGATGGACGGCTACGCGGTGCGGGCCGTGGACACGGTGGGGGCCACGGACGCGGCGCCGGTCGTGCTGCCCGTCGTCGCCGAGGTCGCGGCCGGCCACCCGGCGGACCGAGCCCTGCGGCCGGGCGAGGCCATGCGGATCTTCACCGGCGCCCCCATGCCCGACGGCGCCGACGCCGTGCTGATGGTCGAGCGCACGACGCGCCTCGACGGCGGCACCCGCGTCGCCCTCGGTGCTGAGGTGCCGCGCGGCGAGGCGGTCCGGGTCGCGGGCGACGACCTGCGGGTCGGCGACCCGGTGTTCGGGCCCGGCGAGGTGATCACGCCCGGGCACCTCGGCGTGCTGGCCGGCATCGGGGTCACGCAGGTGCTCGCCCACCCGCGCCCGCGCGTCGGCGTGCTCTCCACCGGCGACGAGCTGGTCGAGGCGGGCCACGCGCTCGCACCCGGGAAGATCCGTGATTCGAACCGCGCCACGCTCCTCGCGCTCGTCGCGCAGAACGGCTGGCAAGCGGTCGACCTCGGGCTCATCTGCGACGACGAGGCCGCCATCACCGAGGCCATCACGGACGGTGCGGCATCGTGCGACGCAGTGATCACGAGCGGCGGCGTGTCCATGGGCGACATCGACCTGGTGCGCGTGGTGCTCGACCGCCTCGGCGAGATGCGCTGGATGCAGATCGCGATCCGGCCGGCCAAGCCGTTCGCCTTCGGTGTCGTCGGCGACGGCGGGACACCGGTCTTCGGGCTCCCGGGCAACCCTGTGTCGTCGATGGTCAGCTTCGAGCTGCTCGCCCGCCCAGCGCTGCGACGACTGGCCGGCCATGCGAGCCTCCTGCGGCCCGAGGTCCCCGCCGTCGCCGCCGAGGCGTTCACGCGGCGGCCGGACGGCAAGGTCCACTTCGTCCGCGTGGTCGCCGAACGGGACACGAGCGGGGCGCTCCACGTGCGCTCGGCAGGTGGTCAGGGATCGCACCACCTGACCGCGATGGCCCGGGCCCAGGGCCTGCTACCGCTCGCGGACGGCGACGGCGTGGCGGAGGGCGAGGCCGTCCGAGTGCTCCTCCTCGCCGAGATCTGACCCGCCGGAACTACCCTGGCCCCACCATGTCCGCCGCGATCGAGTCTGAGGTGCCCCGTCCGCTGGTCGACTCGTTCGGCCGCGTGCACCGCGACCTCCGGATCTCCGTGACGGATCGCTGCAACTTCCGCTGCACGTACTGCATGCCCGAAGAGGGAATGATCTGGCTCCCCAAGTCGGAGGTGCTCACCTTCGAGGAGCTGGAGCGGGTGGCGCGCGTGCTCGTCGAGCAGCACGGCATCCGCTCGATCCGCCTCACCGGCGGCGAGCCGACCGTCCGCGCGCACCTCCCGGTGCTGGTGGCCAAGCTGGCGGTGCTCCCGGTGGATCTGGCGCTGACCACCAACGGCGCCACGCTCCAGTCCGTTGCCCCTGGCCTGGCTGAAGCGGGGCTTCGCAGGGTGAACGTCTCGCTCGACTCGCTGCGGCCCGAGCGCTTCGCCCAGCTCACCCGGCGCGACCAGCTCGATGACGTGCTCGCGGGAATCGACGCCGCCCTCGGCGCGGGACTCACCCCGGTGAAGGTGAACGTCGTCGTCGTGCGCGGCGTCAACGACGACGAGGTGGTCGACATGGCGCGCTACGGACGCGACCGCGGCGTCACGGTCCGCTTCATCGAGTGGATGCCGCTCGATGGCGGCGACGCCTGGAGCAACGACCAGGTCGTCACGCAGGCCGAGATCGTCGAGCGGATCGGGGCCGTGTTCCCCGTCGAGCCGGTGCAGCGGGGGAGCGAGCCTGCCGAGCGCTTCCGGTACCTCGACGGGGCCGGCGAGGTCGGCGTGATCCCGAGCGTCACCCGCCCGTTCTGCGAGCAGTGCGACCGGATCCGGCTGACGGCCGACGGGCAGCTGCGCAGCTGCCTGTTCTCGCTCGAGGACCACGACCTGCGCACGATCCTGCGCTCAGGCGGCACGGATGCGGACCTGTCCGGCGCCATCGAGGCGTGCGTCGGGGCGAAGTGGGCGGGGCACGCGATCAACCAGGTGCACTTCGTGAAGCCCCGTCGCTCGATGAGCCAGATCGGCGGCTAGGCCCCGAGGCGTAGACTGACGCCCATGTCCGACCGCGGCCTCACCCACCTCGATCCGCTGGGCCGGGCCCGCATGGTCGACGTCACCCCCAAGGACGCCACCCACCGGCGCGCCGTCGCCCGGGCGAGGGTCCACATGCAGCCGGACACGACGTCGCTCGTCGCCAAGGGCGCCGTGTCCAAGGGCGACGTGCTCTCCGTGGCGCGGGTGGCCGGGATCCAGGCCGCCAAGCGGACGGCCGACCTGATCCCCCTGTGCCACCCGCTGCTCGTGGGGGCCGTGCTCGTGAACTTCCGGATCGAGGACACCTTCATCGAGGTGGAGGCGGCCGTCGACACGGTCGACCGCACGGGCGTGGAGATGGAGGCGCTCACCGCCTGCTCGGTGGCTGCCCTGACCATCTACGACATGTGCAAATCGGTCGATCGGAGCATGGTGATCGGCGACGTCGCGCTGTGGGAGAAAACGGGCGGGCGCTCCGGAACGTACCGCCGTGGCCCGCTCGACGACGATCTCGGCCTCGATCTGTAGGGGCCAGCGCCCGGCGCGAAGTGCTTGCAAGAGGTTGCGCTCGATGTGGCGGCCGTCGTCAGTTCGTAGTACAACCGTAATGTTCGACCGCCGCCCGACACGGACGGCACCCGATCGTTGCACCATCCGCCCGACCGGCTGGGCTGCCGACCATCCACCGATGGTCACCAGGCGCCAGGTACGGTCCTCGACAGCGCAAAGGACGGCTACGGAGCGTGACCACCGTGCTGGTACTTGTCATCCTGGGCCTCATCTGGGCCTTCGTGTTGATCCCCCCCTACCTGCAGAACCGCCGGGAGAGCCGGCCGGGTGACTCGATCGCCTCCTTCCGTCAGCAGCTCAACGTGCTGGAGCGCACCACACCTGGTGCGCCGAGCAACCTGGCCCGCCTCGACGTCGGTCGCTACGACGCCCCGCGGCACAACCCCCGCTCCAGCGTCGCGCCGCTCGCCGGCCGCCGCCCCGCTGCCTCGCCGGGCGCGATGCGTCGCGCCGAGGTCCGCCGTCGCCGCCGCGACGTCTTCGTCACCCTCCTTGGCGCGGTGGCCGTCACGTTCCTCCTGGCCGTTGCCCTCGGCGGCACCATCTGGCTGCTCCACCTGGCCGTCGACGTCGTGTTCGTCGCCTACGTCGCCCTGCTCGTGAGCCTCCAGCAGCAGAGCACCGACCGCGAGCTCAAGGTGCGGTACATGCCGCCCGCGCAGGCTCGGCGCCAAGCGCAGCCCCAGCTGGCCGTCCGCCGCTACGGCAGCTGAGCCCCTCGCACCCATCCGCCTTCGATCGGAAGGGGCTCGCGCGCTAGCGTGACCGTTCCCTCGGGGGTGTAGCTCAGCTGGCTAGAGCGCTTCGGTCGCATCGAAGAGGCCGTGGGTTCGAGTCCCATCACCTCCACCCGAAATGAGGGCCGAAAGCGCTGGTCAACAGCGGTTTCGGCCTTCACCCGTTTTCACCACGACTGACCGTCAGAACCCCCGTTTCGCCGCCCGGAGTGGCACGAATGTGGCACGACGGTTGCGAGCGAGAGCGATGACGCTGAGACCCAGGCAGAAGCGCTGCGGGTGTCTCAGCGTGCCGCTGATCGAGCATCGGTTCGACTCTGTGCATGTCGACCCGACACTCGGGCAGGTCATCGCCGAATCCGGATCGCCTCCACATCGCATTGGGCAGGGTCGGAATCGAGGCAAACGGCAGTCCAGACGTCAACCCGAGTCCCGTTGACGAGGACTTCGTCACCGACCTCCTGTCCATCGGCACCGCTCACCACGGCGGCTTGGGAGAGGTCCACAATGACTCCGTCGAAGCTGTCGTCCTGGCCACTCGACACGCTCAGTCGCAGGCGCCGGTCGGTGTCGCCCGGAAACGGGCTGACGATGATGCCCGAGACCTCAGGAGGTCGTGTGGGGAGCAGGTCAGACGGCACTGGCGCGAGCGCGTCGTCGCTTTCGAGGCACCCCGTCTTCCAGTCCATCTGGGCAGTGGCAACGCCGGCCGGCACGACACCGATCTCGACAGCGCTGCAGAGGCCGCCGCCGAACTGGTCGACGAAATCCGGCTCACGTGGCCCTGGGCCCACGCCGATGGTCAGATGGGCCTGGACCACCACGGTTCCGCTCGGAACATCGATGGTTGACGATGAGGACTCAGCGAAACCTGGCGGACCGCCCTCCGCGTTGACGAAGTCCGCGAGCCTGCGCTCGATCGTCGCGTCGCCGACCGGAGTGATGCGTACGGCCAGGTCGTAGCCCTCGATGTAGCCAGGTGGGTCGACCAGTTCGATGACGAGCCGACCGGGCTGCGAAGATGCGGACGAGGCCGTAGTCGTTGGAGCATCGGCAACCACGCCGGTCGTATCCGAGTCACCGACCAGGCGCAACGCGCCGATCCCCGCGCCGATCAACACCACAACGAGCGCTGCCCTGCCGATGCGTGCGTGGTGCCGCCGCCGTGAACGCCGACGGTCGAAGAGCTCCCGCGACGCGTCGTGATCGATCGTCGCGGCAAGTCGATCCATCTCTGGGATCCGGTCGTCATCCATGCGTTGCCTCCAAGGCCTCTCGCAGCCGTCTATGGGCGTCATGGAGGTTGCTCTTGACCGTGCCCGTGGCCACGCCGAGAGCGGTGGCCACCTCGTCGTGGCTGAGCCCTGCAAGGTGGACGAGGCACACGGTGATGCGCTGCTGCGGTGCAAGGGCCCGGATCGCACGCTCGAGGTCCACGAGATCGGCCGTGAGGTCCTCGCGATCGGGGATCGTCAACGTCGCCAGGATCTCCGCTCGGCGTCGCAGCTGGCGGCGACCGGACTGGAGACGGCGGATGGCGACCCGCCGCACCCATCCCGCAGGGTCGTCGTAGCGGCCGATGGACGGCCATCGCTTGTCGGCCTCGATGAACGCCTCCTGCACGGCGTCGGCGGCGGACTCAGGGTCGAAGGCGACACCGAGAGCCGCGACCAGCCGGTCGTACTCACGGTCAAACAGGTCCTCGACGGTGCCCACAGCCTCCATGACACCCCAGACACGCCTCACGACCACGAATGGTTGGGTCGACCATCTCAAAGTCTGCCGTTGAGAAGCCACGTGACAGCACACAGACTTGCCGTTATCGCTATGGCGATATCGGGGGGCGTTGGCGGCTGAGGTTCAGGTCGTCGCGACACACTCGCCGCCGCTTCGCTGAGCGGGCAGAAGCGGTAGACGCCGGTATCTCAGCGTCGCGCTGATCGCGCTTCGGTCTCAGCAACGCGCTGTAGGGCCAGCGATGACACCCACACGCACGCCTGAACTCCCGTTTCGCCCGGCCGCTCCGACCGGCAGTCGGCCCCGGCTGCTCGACATCGACGCCGTGGCCGAACAGCTGAACACGAGCGTCCGGCACATCCGCCGCCTGGTCCACGAGCACCGCATTCCGGTTGTGAGGGTCGGCCGGCTGATCCGGTTCGATCCTGTCGACCTCGACGCCTGGCTCGACGAGCACCGCTCTTCCGCCGAGCCGTGACCGGGCCTAACCTGGCCTGGACGCGTCGCCGGCCCGCTCAGGCCGTGCCCCTCCGCTCCACCGAAGCAGGGGACGCGCCATGAGCCGTCGATCCTTCGGCACGATCCGCAAGCTCGGGTCGGGTCGGTACCAGGTTCGCTACCGCAACAGCCTCGGCCGCATGGTCTCTGGGCCTGGCACCTTCGCCACCAAGGCCGACGCGCAGCGCTGGCTCGCCACTGCCCAGGCCGATCAGCTCCGAGGCACCTTCGTTGATCAGCGCGGACTTCGGCTCACGTTCGACGAGTGGGTCGAGGAGTGGCTGGCGGTGAAGCCGGGCCAGCGAGCGGCGACGCTCGCCCGCGATCGCGCGGCGATCCGGACGCACTTCGGCCCCGCCATCGGCGACCTGGCGCTCCCGGCGATCACGCCGGCGCACCTGAGCTCGATCGTGATGGCGCTGCAGGCTCAAGGACTCTCACCGAAGAGTGTCCGGACCTACGTAGGCACGCTGCAGGCGATCTTCGGCGCCGCGGTCGACAGCGACCTCCTCGCGCGCTCGCCCGTACGACCACGCTCGCTCGGCCTCGCACCCGTTCAGCGTCCCGAGCGCCCGACGCTGACCGCTGACGAGGTGCTGCGGCTCGCCGGCACCATGCCGCCTCGCTACCGGGCTCTCGTGCTCCTCGGCGGCACGGTCGGGCTCCGCTGGGGCGAGGCGATCGGGCTGCGCGTCGGCGACGTCGACTTCGTCGCCGCCTCAGCGTCCGCCAGACCGTCGAGGAGGTGAGCGGGCGAGTTCGAGTCATGGCCAGCACCAAGAGCGAAGCAGGGCGCCGCACGTTCGCCCTGCCGGCCTTCCTCGTCGACGAGCTCGCCGCCCACCTCGCCGCCCACCTCGCCGCCCATCGCACCGATGCCGGCCTGGAGGACCTCGTGTTCCTCGGCCCCAAGGGCGGCATCCTCCGTCGAAGCTTCGAAGCCCGGGTGTTCAAGCCGGCGGTCGAGGCTGCCGGGCTTCCAGCGAACCTGACCTTTCACGGTCTTCGTCACGTGGCGACGACGCTGATGATCGCCAACAACGAGCACCCGAGGGTCATCCAACATCGCCTCGGCCACGCCGACCCGGCGATGTCGCTCGGCGTCTACGGCCACGTTCCCGACGACCTCGACCAGGACGTCGCCGGGCGGCTGCACCGGTTGTTCATGGCCCGCGCGTACCAAAGGGGCGTAACCTCGTGACCGTGGCGCTCAAGGATCGGTACACCGCAGAGGAAGCCGAAGCCCTCAGTCGCGGCCTCCCCGCAGCGACCTCCGACGACGTCTCGATCACTCGCGATGGTGTGCGGATCGATTCGAAGGAGAAGCTGTTGGCGCTGATCGCTCAGCACGCGGAGTGGCTGGCGGCAGAGCAGGCCACCACAGCTCGGTGACCGACGGCGCCGAGGCCAACTGGCGCCGGATCATCGAGGCGTTCGACCGTCACGGTGTCGAGTACCTGATCGTGGGCGGCGTCGGGGCGCGGCTCCACGGGGCTCAGCGACTGACCACGGACTTCGACTCGCTCCCGAACAGCGATCGGTCGAACCTGGAACGTCTCGCGTCGGCGATGCGCGAGCTCGGCGCGTTCCTCCGCGTCGACGGCCTCACCGATGACGAGTCGAAGGCGCTCCCGACCCCGTTGGACGGTCTCTTGCTGGCGAACATGGACATCTCGACGTGGCGGACCGACGCCGGCGACCTCGACGTACTGACGGCGATACCGACCAGGAGCGGCGGTCGCGCGACGTACACCGACATCGTCGACCGGGCCGCCTCTGTCGACTTCGCTGGCGTGCGCGTGCTTGTTGCAGCCCTCGCCGACATCATCGCCTCGAAGGAGTGGGCGGATCGACCGAAGGATCGAGAGGCGCTGATCGAGTTGCGGGCGCTGCGCGACGATGAACCGCAGCCATGAGCGCACCGATGCGCTCGAGCTCCTGGGCGAACGCCGTCAGCGCGTTGCTGGCGGCCAGCCGGCGCGCTCGAGCTCGTGAAGGTCAGCCATCAGCTTCCGCCCGTGCTCCATGGCCCGCGCAACGAACTCGGGCGATGGATCGGGGCGCTCGACGGTCGACATCGCTGCGGTCTGCTCGTTCGCCTCGTCGATCGCGAATTGCACGAAGACCTTCGTCATCATCTCGACGGTGATGCCGCGACGATTCGCTTCGTACCGGACCTTCTCCATGGTGGCATCGTCGACCTCGATGCTTGGCACGGTTCGAAGGTACCGGCATGCGGCCGAGCCGTCTCGTACCGAAGTGGCACGTTTGTGGCACGCCACGGCCTCTCCTCACCATCGCTGACCGCGAACCCGCAGGTCAGCGGGCTGCGCTGAGAAGCAGAGCGCTTCGGTCGCATCGAAGAGGCCGTGGGTTCGAGTCCCATCACCTCCACCCGTGTGATGTCGCGAGACATCGAAGACAGATGTCTCGCGACATCATGGACTGCTGGCTGGGTTGAGGGGCTGGTAGTCCCGGTTGGGGTCGAGGGTGAGGTGGCGGAGTAGGTCG